>Ga0210377_10000828_pt1 | contig 29321 bp, 26 predicted proteins | sample PLM4_65_b1redo_FD_155480 | JGI IMG/M metagenome (GOLD analysis project Ga0210377, IMG submission 155480) | Groundwater sediment microbial communities from an aquifer in East River, Colorado, USA - PLM4_65_b1 redo | ecosystem: Environmental > Terrestrial > Soil > Riparian zone | place: USA: East...
GCGTCGCCCCCGATCAGAACCGTTTTCATGCCCTGATCGCGCATCTGGCGCACGATCAGCCCCGCCTCGGTGTGGTAGCCGCCGTCCATGACGACATCGACGTTGGCCTGCTTGAGCTTCGTGACCAGCGCCGAGAAATCCTTGTCGCCGCGGTTGAACCCTTCGTAGACCGTTTCCTTGACGCCGGCGGCGTTGATGAACTTCTGCACCTCATCGGCGAGCCCTTTGCCGTAGGTGGTCTTGTCGTGAATGATGCCGATCCGCTTGCCTTTGTAATTCTCCAACAGCGTCTTGCCGATCACGCTGCCCTGCTGGTCGTCGCGTCCGCACACCCGGAACACATTGTTGAGCCCGCGTTCGGTGAGCTGCGGGTTGGTGGAGCCGGGCGAGATCTGGATGATGTTTTCCTCGGCGTAGACGTTGGACGCCGGGATGGACGTGCTCGAGCAGAAATGGCCCACGACGAGGGTAACCTTCTTACCACCCATCTGATTGGCGACCGCCACCGCCTGCTTGGGATCGCAGGCGTCGTCGCCGATCTCGAGGCGCAGCTTGCGGCCGAGCACCCCGCCCTTCTCGTTGAGGTCCTCTACCGCCATCACGGCGCCGCGCTTCATCTGCTCGCCGAACGCGGCGTCCGAACCGGTGATCGGTCCGACCGATGCGATCGGAATCTCCTGTGCCAAGGAGGGTGTCGTCGCCAGCGCCCCGATGGCCGCCGCGATCGCAAGAAGCCGCGTGCTCTTCATGATGATATCTCCCGCTCCGAACCCAGAGGCATTTTATCACGCCGCGCCGCCCTCCAGATAGGCCGCACGGATTTCTTCGTTGGCCAGCAGCTCCTCGCTCGTCCCGGCGAGCTCGATCCGCCCGTTGACCATGACGTAGCCGCGCGAGGCGAGCCGCAGCGCCTGATATGCCTTCTGCTCCACCAGGAACACGGTCACCCGATCCCGGGTATTGACCTCGTGGATCGCCTCGAAGATGCGGCGGGCGATCAGCGGGGCGAGGCCGAGCGAGGGCTCGTCGAGCAGCAGCAGCTTGGGCCGCGCCATCAAAGCGCGGCCGATGGCGAGCATCTGCTGCTCGCCACCCGACAGCGTGCCGCCGCTTTGCCGCGCGCGTTCCGCCAACAGCGGGAACAGGGCGAAGACCCGATCGAGCCCCTCGTTCATCAGGGCGGCGGGCGCGGTCACGGCGCCCAGCTTGAGGTTCTCCAGCACCGTCATGCGCGGGAAGATGCGCCGCCCTTCCGGCACGTGCGCGATGCCGCGCGCGGCGATCTGCCAGGGATGCCGTCGCGCGATGTCCTCCCCCGCGAAAACGATCCCTCCGCTACGGGCGCGCGGCTCGCCACAGATCGTCATCAAGAGTGTCGACTTGCCGGCGCCGTTGGCGCCGATCAGGGTCACGATCTCGCCTTCCTCGATCGCGATGTCGACGCCTTTGAGCGCCTCGATGCGCCCGTAACCGGAATGGAGGCCGGTGATCGCGAGCACTAGGCCGCATCCTCCCCATCGCCGAGATAGGCGCGGATCACCGCCGGATCGTGCCGCACCTCGTCTGCGGTCCCGTCGGCGATCTTCCGGCCGTAGTCGAGCACCACGATGTGATCGGAAATCCCCATCACCACGCCCATGTCGTGCTCGATCAGGACGATGCCGATGCCCTCGCTGTCGCGGATCGACGCGAGCAGCCGGCGAAGCCCGTGAGTTTCGCTCGGGTTGAGCCCGGCTGCGGGCTCGTCGAGACAGAGCAGCGCGGGGCGCGTGCACATGGCGCGTGCGATCTCGAGCCGTCGCTGGTCACCGTAGGACAGGTGGCCCGCATCGTCGTCGGCGCGGGATTCCAGCCCGATCCGCACCAGCCATTCGCGCGCGAACTCCACGGCCTCGCGCTCCGCCGCGCGGTATCCACCGATCCCCAGCAATCCGAGTACCGTAAAGCCGGAGGCCCGCATCAGCGCGTTGTGCTGTGCGACGATCAGGTTTTCCAGCACCGACATGCCGGCGAACAGGCGCACGTTCTGGAAGGTGCGCGCAACCCTTGCCCTCCGCGCGATGGCATGGCCGCTCATATGCTCGAGGGCGAAGAGGCGCCCCTCGCGCGACACGACAAGGGTGCCGGCGCTCGGTTTATAGAATCCTGTGATGCAGTTGAAGACGGTGGTCTTGCCGGCTCCGTTAGGCCCGATCAGCGCGGTGATCTCCCCCGCCCGCGCCTCCAAAGAGAGATCGTGCACGGCGGTGAGCCCGCCGAAGCGCATCGAAAGCCCGTCGACCTGGAGCAGCGCCTCGGTCATGGCCCTCCTCCGCCGAGGCTTCGGAGGGCTAGAACCCGCCGCAGCGCGAATGCGCGAAGGCGGGTCATGGCGCGCGGCGGAGCCGGATCGTGGGCGTGCGCACCGCGAGCAATCCCCTCGGCCGCCAGATCATGATCAGCACCATGCAGATCCCGAAGGCAAGCATGCGGTACTCCTGCAACTCGCGGAACCACTCGGGAATGCCCATCAAAACGAAGGCTGCGAGCACGACTCCGAGCTGGCTGCCCATGCCGCCGAGCACCACGATGGCGAGGATGATGGCGGATTCGATGAAGGTGAAGCTTTCCGGGCTGATGAAGCCCTGGCGCGCGGCGAAGAACGATCCAGCGACGCCGCCGATCGTGGCACCGATCGCGAAGGCCGAAAGCTTGACCGTGGTCGGGTTGATGCCCAGCGCGCGGCACGCGATTTCATCCTCGCGCAGCGCCTCCCAGGCGCGGCCGAGCGGCAAGCGGCGTAATCGCAAGGTGATGAAGTTGGTGGCGAGCGCAAGCAGCAGGATCACATAGTAGAGGAACACCACGCGTTCGAGCGGCGTCGTGGCGAGACCGAAATGGCTCGGGCGCGGAACGCCCGTGATGCCGTTCGGGCCGCGCGTCAGGCTCACCCAGTTCGTCAACACGATGCGGATCATCTCGCCGAAGCCGAGCGTGACGATCGCCAGGTAGTCGCCGCGGAGGCGCAGCACTGGGAATCCGAGCGCCACGCCGAACGTCGCCGCCATCAGCCCGGCGAGCGGCAGGCACGCCCAAAAACCGAAGCCGAAATTGATGGAAAGCAGGGCGCAGGTGTAGGCGCCGACGGCGTAGAACGCGACGTAGCCAAGGTCGAGCAGCCCGGCCAGCCCGACGACGATATTGAGGCCCCAGCCAAGCATGACGTAGGTGGCCACCAGGATCGCGACGTCCATGACGCGGCGATCGGCGAACGGCAGGAACGGCAAGGCGAGCGCGAAAACCACGAGCGCCGGCCCGACCCAGCGCGAGGCGCCGCGCAGCCGTTCGGGAATGGCGACGCGGATGGTGGGGCGGCGCAGCCCGAATAGGAGGTCGATCGCAAGACGCCCGGCGAACACGACGGCAACCGCGACTCCGAAGGCGGCCCATCGCGTTTCGACCGACAGCACGCCGCCGCGCGGCACGGTATGGACGCCGATGAAGAATAGGAAGAGCGCAGCGGCGATGCCGGCGGCGACGGCGGCATCCTTGATCGCCGCCACTAGACCTTCTCCACCTCGGGCCGGCCCAGCAGGCCGGTGGGCCGGAAGATCAATACCAGCACCAGGATCGAGAACGTCGCCACATCCTTGTATTCAACGCTGAAACAGCCGGACCAGAATGCCTCGATCAAGCCGATGAGCAGCCCGCCCAGCACGGCCCCCGCGATCGAGCCGATGCCGCCCAGCACCGCCGCGGTGAACGCCTTCATGCCGGCGAGAAAGCCGATGAAGAAATCGATGACGCCGTAATACATGACGGCGACCGTACCTGCGACCGCGGCAAGCGCGGCGCCGATCACGAATGTGATGGAGATCGTGCGATCCACGTCGATGCCGAGCAGCGCGGCCATGTGCCGGTCCTGCTCGCAGGCGCGCTGAGCACGCCCCAGAGCCGTGTGCGAAATGACGTACCAGAAGATCACCATCAAGAAGATGGTCAATGCCACGATCATGACTTGCATGACCGACAGCGTCACTGTGAAGCCTTCGCTCTCCATCAGCGTGTAGCCGCCCTGGATGACCGGCTGTAGGGTTTTGACCCGCGCGCCCTGGGTAAGCTGCACATAGTTTTGCAACGCGATGGACATGCCGATCGCCGAGATCAACGCCGCGAGGCGTGGCGAGCGCCGCAGCGGCCGGTAGGCCACGCGCTCGAGCGTCCAGCCGTACACGCCGGTGAGCAGCATGGTGACGAGCAGCACGATGACGAGCGCGGCCACGAGCCCCGCTCCACCCATCGGCGGCAGGATCAAATACGACATCAACGCGATGAAGGCGCCGATCATGAAGATTTCGCCGTGGGCGAAATTGATCATGCCCACGATGCCGTAGACCATGGTGTAGCCGATGGCGATCAGGCCATAGACGGAACCCAGCGTGATGCCGTTAATCAGCTGCTGGAGCAAATAGGGCGGGAGGTGGCAGGCGTCGTTCAACGCGCACCGCGCGTGCCGCCCGCGCCCGCCCGCTTCCTCAGCACGTATTCGAGCTTGTCCAGAGCGGTGCGCTTCAAAGCTTCCTCGGTCATGTGCGCCGGTCCTTGGATCGAGACCTCCACAAGGGTTTCGGCGTCTGTAGCCGTCACCTTCACCACGTTGCCGAGGCGCTGGAACTCGAGAATGACCTCGCGGCCGGCTCCCATGGCCGCAGAGATTAACAGAGGGTTCAAGAATCGCGCCACCTGCCCGCTTTGGCGGCAGGTAACTCATCGTTAATGAGCGCCATGCGAGGTTTCGCCTGATTTTCGGCCGACCGCCACCCCGAGACAGCGTGAAATGGCATTGCTGCGCGTCGCCACGCCCCAAACGGTATCTGCGTCGAATAAGCGTCCGCGCTCCCGTTCCGCTTTCGGCGCCTATATTCCGGCGTTGATCGCAACGGCGGTCGGCGCGGCGATGTCGGTGGCGGCCTATTTCGCCGTGCTGAACATCGAGCGCGAAAACGAATCCCTCGCGATCAGCCGCAGTGCCAATGCGAACGTCGCCGCGATTCAATCGCAGATCGCCCATAGCGTGAACATCGCGGTCGGATTGCGCTCGTTTTTCGCCGCTTCGCCGGACATGTCGCGCGAGAAATTTCGCGTCTTCGCGAATGACGTCCTGTCCGCAGCGCCCGAAGCCTGGTCTCTCGCATACATCGTTCGGGTCTTGGATGCCGAGCGCGACGCGTTCGAGGCGGAGGTGCGCCTGCGCGATTCGCCGAATTACGCGATTGTCGAGCGCGGTCTCGACGGCAAGCTTGTCCCTGCGCCACGGCGGCCCGACTACTATGTGCTGCACTATATTGAAACCAAGCGCGGTTCCGGCTCCAACGTCGGTTTCGACATAGGTTCATTGCGGAAACGTCCGCTAAGCGTCGAGCGCGCCATATTGTCGGGTCAGACGGTCATCGGCAGCGAGACTCCGCTCGCGGGTGAACCCGGTTTCGTCATCTTCGTACCGATCCAAAACTCGGGCGGTGCAAAGGCAACCGCCGAGGAGCTGCGATTACGGCCGGCCGGGGCGGTCAACGTCGTGCTGAAGGCCCAAAGCGTGATGAACGCGGCGCTCGGGCCGCAGAGCGCATCATCACTCGACGTCTATGTGTTCGAGGATACGGCCGACGGTCTCCGGTACATCTACGGTCGCACGGCGGGCGAGAAGCAAGCCGCGCTTGATCCCGACCAGGCGATCGCGCGAGCGCGGGCTTCAGGGACGCTGCGACAAGTCTCCGTCGCGAACCAGGAGTGGACCTTGGCTTTCGTGCCGCGCTTCACGGTGCGTCCCTTCGACCGCGGCTGGACGGCTCCCCTCGCGCTCGCGCTCGGCCTTGCGCTGACTACCCTCATCGCCGGATACCTATTCCTCCTCATCGACCGCGCACGCCGGATCAGCGACGAGGTCAACGCGCGTACCGCCGAGCTGCGCGATGCAAACCGGCAGCTCGAAATCGAGATCACCGATCGCAGGATGGCGGAAGAGCAAGCGGCGGCGGCACATGCGAGGCTGCTCGACGCGATCAATTCGATACCGAATAATTTCCTGCTTTGGGACGCTTCGGATCGCCTCGTCCTGTGGAATGAGAGCACGGAGCGCGCCTTCCGCTCCAGCAATAATGGCGACCTGCTGAAAATCGGACGCACTTTCAACGAATTCGTCGAAGGTGCGCCGAACCGCGTGCTCGAATACGAGGGCAAGTTCAGCCCAGAAGAGTGGGTCGTGGAACGAAAGCGCATTCACGGCATCGGCGGCACGACGGGCGAGATCAAATCGCCCCGCGGCCGTTGGCTTTACGTGTCCGAACACAAGACGAAGGACGGTGGCACCGCAACGCTCTATTTCGACATCACGGAGCGCAAGCGCGTCGAAAAAGAGGTGCAGGCAACCAACCGCATGCTGGAAATCCTCATCCAGTCTTGCCCGCTACCGATCATCGTCACGGACGAGGCAAACCGCGTTGAAATGTGGAATCCGGCGGCGGAGCGGACCTACGGCTGGGCGGCCGAGGAAGTCATCGGCAAGCCCGTGCCCTATTTGCCGCCCGATCGACCGCAGAACGGAATGGTGCGCGCCCTCGTCGCACGCGACGGCAAGCTGGTCGGGCTCGAGGATGTTCGCGTTCGCAAAGATGGCAAGACGCTCAACGTCGAGGTGTTCGCCGCGCCCCTGCGCGACGACACCGGTGAGATCACTCGTCTCCTCGTCGTCACCAGCGACATCACGGAGCGAAAAGAGGCCGAGGCCGCATTGCGTACGAGCGAGGAGCGCTATCGCGAACTGATCGCGCGCGCACCCGACGCCATGATCGTGCACGACGGCGAGCGCATCCTCTTCGCCAACGACGCCGCCGCCAGGCTTTATGGGTCATCTTCGCCGGAGGAACTGCAGGAACTCGGCGATCCGTTGCAACTGCTCCACCCGGATGACCGCGCCAAGGTGAAGCGCCGGCGACGTCATACGTTGATTGGAAGGCGCCAAGCGCCATCGGTAGAGGTGCGTTGGCTCGCCAAGGACGGCTCGATGGCGCAGATCGAAGCCACCGCGACGCCGGTCGAATGGAATGGCAAGCCGTGCGTCCTGCTCGAGGCCCGCGACATCACCGAGCGCAAGATTGCCGAGGCGGCACGGCGCGAAGCGGAGAACGCGCTGCGCGAATCCGAAAACCGCTACCGGCATCTGATCGAGATGTCGCCTGACGCGATCTTCGTCCACGTCAACGATACGATCCGCTTCGCCAACCCGTCGGCAGCGCGGCTCATGGGCGTCAATTCGCCGGAGGAGCTCGTCGGTCGACCGGTCGCCGAGCACATCGACCCCGAATATTTGCCGGCCTTCCAGGGCTACCAGAAAACCCTCGATCGCGAAGGCCGGATCAACATCACCGAGGTCAAGTGGCGGCGCTACGACGGCACCGCGATCTTCGTCGACGGTTCCGCCGGGCTGTTCACCTTCCAGGGCGAGCCTGCCGTGCAGCTCATCGCCCGCGACGTGACAGCGCGCAAGGCGGCCGAAACCGCGATGCGCGAAGCCAAGGAAGCCGCCGAAACCGCCAACCGTTCGAAGAGCGAGTTCCTCGCCAATGTCAGCCACGAGCTGCGCACGCCGCTGAACGCCATCATCGGCTTCTCCGAGGTCATGGAGCACGAGATGTTCGGCAAGCTCGGCAACGAGCACTATCGCGACTACGCGCGCGACATCCGTCTCTCCGGCACGCATCTGCTCGAAGTGATCAACGACATCCTCGATCTCGCTAAGGTCGAAGCCGGCAAGGTCGAGCTGCAGGAGCAGACCATCGACCTCGAGAAGGTGATCGAGGCCACAGTAAGGCTGGTGCGCGAGCGCGCCGGCTCGCGCAATATCGACCTCTCCGTGCGCATTCCGGAGCGGCTGCCGCAGCTTTGGGCCGACGAGCGTAAGGTCAAACAGATCCTGATCAACCTGCTCTCGAACGCGATCAAGTTCACGCCCGAAGGCGGCGCGGTCACGGTCAGCGCCGAACGCGACAGCTCAGATATGGTGCGGCTCGCCGTTTCCGATACCGGCATCGGGATCGCCAAGGAGTCGATCGACGTCGTGCTGCAGCCTTTCGGCCAGGTCGACAGCGCGCTGAGCCGCAAGCACACCGGCACGGGGCTAGGCCTGCCGCTGACCAAGTCGCTGGTCGAGCTGCACGGCGGAAAGCTCGATTTCGACAGCGAGCTGGGGAAAGGGACCACCGTGATCGTGCGTTTCCCGCACGAGCGGCTGGTCGCCTAGGCTAACGCCGAAATTCGACGCAGATCTGATCGAGCTCGGGGGTGGCGAGCGAGTCGCCCGTCACGCCGCATCGGCACGACTTGGCACCGGTAGCGGGAGTCTCCGGCCGCTTCAGGTGGTTGCAATCATGACAAAGGCCGAACCCCGCAAGGCCCTTGGTGGCCCTGATCTGTCCCATGACCCGGTCTATCGCGCTGTTGAGCGCGAGCCGCTCCTCCTCGCTGAGTCCCTCGACCGCCTCGCCCAGTACCGTCAGGGGATCGCGGTCGAGCAACGCCTCGCCCTGGGGCGTGAGCGCGACGTGGACCGAGCGGCGGTCGCTTTCGGCGCGGCAGCGATTGATATAGCCCTTGGTCTCCAGGGCGATGAGGGTTTGGGAAATCGTTCCTGGAGTGGCGCCGAGATAGTCGGCGATCGCTCCCGGGGTACGGGAGTAGCGGTTGGCGCGGTGCAGATAGCGGAGCGCCGCCCACTGGGCCGGGTTGAGCCCGGCGCAGAACTGCGCGCCGTGCGCCACGCGGGCCAGCCGGTCCAGCAATTCCGCCATTCTTCCAGGATCTGCCACGCCTCCTCCCATGCCGAGGCTTTTGTGGACCTTATCTAGTTGTAATCGTGCCCGAAGCAATTATATTATCGACTCGATACTATCTATCTACCCAGTCTTTAATTTTTAGTGAACCCCATGGCAACCGCAAACGCTGCCCACCCCGACCGCAACGACCGCCGCTACATCGCCGCGGCGATGGACGCTCCGATGCTCGAGCGCGCGTACGAGGCCGACCTCGCACGACGTTGGCGCGGCAAGGGCGACCAGAAGGCCCTGCACGAGATCATCGAGAGCCATATCCGCCTCGTGGTCCGTATCGCCGGCAAGTTCCGCGGCTATGGGCTGCCGCTGGCCGATCTCATCCAGGAGGGCAATGTGGGCCTGATGGAGGCCGCCAACCGGTTCGACCCCGAGCGCGAGGTGCGTTTCTCGACCTACGCGACGTGGTGGATCATGGCGGCGATCCAGGAATACATCGTGCGCAATTCGTCGATCGTACGCATCGGCACGACCCCGGCCCAGAAGAGCCTGTTCTTCAACCTGCGGCGCCTCCGGGCGCGGATCGGCGCATCCCCGGTGGGTGGCATGACCGAGGAGCAGCGCAACACCATCGCCCGCGAGCTGGGCGTTCCGCTTAAGGCCGTCGAACGCATGGAGGCGCATTTGTCGCGGCCCGACCGGTCCCTCAACGCGACCGTGGGCGAAGACGATTCCGACGAGCTGCAGGATTTCCTGCCCGACGAGGGACCCAACCCCGAAGAGCTGGTGACCGCGCACCACGACGGAACGGTCCGAACGCGGCGCATCAGCAAGGCATTGGACACGCTCACGCCGCGCGAGCGCCAGATCATCACCCGCCGATTCCTCGAAGACGACGGCCGGACGACGCTGGCCGAGATCGGCGAGACCTTCGGTGTGACGAAAGAACGCATCCGCCAGATCGAAGGAAAAGCGCTCACCAAGCTTCGCGACGCGCTCCACGACGAGACGGCGCCCGCCAGGGAGTTGTTCCCCGGATAGGCTCGGCCTACCATCCCGGCCGCTTGAAAATCGAGCGGCGGGGCGATGGTCGAATTTCTGCTGGAGCTGATCGGTTGCATCTACGACGCGGCTCTCGACCAGAGCCTGTGGCCGGTGACGCTCACCAAAATCGCGAACCTTTTCGGCGGTGGCGGCGGCACGATCGGCATCTACGACCTCGCTTCACAGAGCATCGTCGAATACGCGAGCGCGGGACTGCCGGAAGACGGCGTGCAACAGTATGTCGGTCGACTGTTCGGCGACGATCCTCGCCTGACCTGGTCCATCGCCCATCCCGCCGTCGCCACCTTTTACGACCATCTCCACATCACCGAGCAGGAGATGGACCACGCCGCGTTCTACGCGTGGCTGTCCCGGCAAGGATTCCGCTACTCGATCGCGCACCAGCGCTACGAAGGCGGCGTGCGTGCTTGTCTGGCATTGCAGCGGACGCCCGGGCAGGGACACGTCGAGAAAGCCGAAATCGAGCTGTTCGAGCGTGTTGCGCCCCACGTCGTCCGTTCGAGTCTCATGGCTCGCCGCCTTGGCGGTCTCGATCTCGCACGCGCCGGCGCGGGGGATGCCTTGGAGCGCCTATCGCTTGGCGTCGTGTTCATCGACGCCCAGGGTCGGCCGCTCCTCGTCAACCGTATGGCGCGCAAGATCGCCGCATCCGGCGATGGCCTCTCGATCTCCCGCGATGGCGCCACGGCCTCACGGACGGAAGACGATGCCCGTCTCCAACGCGCCATCGGCGATACGGTCAACACCTCGCACGGACGCGGCACGGGCTTGGACGACCTCGTCAGCCTGGGCCGGCCATCCGGCAAGCGGCCGCTCGCGGTGCGGGTCAGCCCGCTATCCCGTAACGCGCCGACATTCGCCGAACAGCGGCCAGCCGCCGTCCTGTTCGTGAGCGATCCCGAAGTGGTTCCCTTGCCGCCGCGCGAGCTCCTGAAGCGGGCCTACAAGCTCACGCCGCGCGAATGCGACGTCTCGCTGGCGTTGGCCGGCGGACAAACGCTCGAGCAGGCGGCACAGGCCCATGGACTCGCGCGGGCCACGGTTCGAGTCCATCTGCGCAGCATGCTCCGCAAGACCGACACCCACAGCCAATCCGCGCTGGTGCGGCTGCTGATGGCGACCGTGCCGGGGCTGGAATGACGGCTTAGCGCGTCGCGGCTGCTCCGGCCAAGGAGACGTCCCCGCGTCGCGGCAGCTCGCCGAAGGTGATCAGCCGGCCGCGGTCCTCATCCCAGATGACGAGCGACGCCGATCGGATGCCGTCCCACAGGCCGAACGTCTTGGCGCCGTGGAACACGGGATTTTCGTCGTGGCAGCGCTGCAGATTGTAGTTCGGGATCTTCGGATTCAGATGGTGGATGTGATGGATCCCGATATTGCCAGAAAACCATTGCAGGACCTTGGGCAGCTTGAAATATCCGCAACCGTTCAACGCGACCCGGGTCAGCCGCCATTCGTCCTCCCGCACCCAGACCGAAGCATGGAACTTATGGCCGAGATAGTCGAGCCATAGCCCGGTCGCCGAACCGAAAACCAGGATCGGGAGCTGAACCATCGCGACTTCCAGCCAGCCGAAGCACGTGCCGAGCGTGGCATAGAGCCCGATCAACGCCACGTCTGCCAAATACACGTTCCACCGATCGGCTTTCTTCGATTTGTCGAGGCCTAACGGGAAACGCGTCCCGATCGCGAGCATCAACGGCGTGACGAATGGGAAGAAGACCAACGGGTCACGCATGATCCGATAGGCAAGCCGCTTGTGCCACGGCAGCGTGTAGTACTCGCGCACCGTGAGGCACTCGGCGAAGACGCCGCGCGGACCGCGGTCCAGGTTATTGATCTTGGTGTGGTGCTCGGCGTGATGGTTCAGCCAGAACGCCAGCGGCGTCAGATTGAATAAGGTGCAGACGTGCCCCAGCGCATGGTTTGCCCAGCGCGAGCGGAAAAACGCGTAGTGCCCGCAGTCGTGCTGGAAGATTGTGATCCGAACGTAGAACCCGACACAGAGGACCGTCAGCGCGAGCGTCAGCGCGTAGGATATGTCGAGGCTAAGCCATGCGAGGTACCACAGGGCGCATAGCGTCGGGATCGTATTGAGAATCTGCCACCAGCTTCGCCAGAGCGAAGGGCGAGCATAGGGCGCCATGATCTTCCCATAGGCCCGTGTAGTTGGCTCCGCCAGCGCTGCATCAGACATCGGGTTCCGCCCCGGTCCCTGCCTGATCTTCCGGCCGGGAATGGCCGGCGCCCCCCTTTTTGGCGCTCGATCGGCAAATCGAATCTACACGGCCTGCGGACGGCCCTCAAGGCCGCCGTTAGTAGGTTTTTCAGGCGATTCGAAGAGCTTAGGCGGCCTTAACCGGCCGGCGAGCGGCGAAGTGCAAGGCTTCGGTCCACAGACGCTCGAGGTCGCGCAACGTGGCATTCGCCTCGGCGATTCGCTCCGAGGACATATGGCGCGCGGCGAGCAGCTCGTCGTGGCGATCGAACATCGCGGCGATCTGGTCGCACAGGTCGAGGCCTTTCTGCGACTGCTTGAGCCGCACCGAGCGGCGGTCATGCGGAGAACGTTCCTGCGTGAGGTAACCGTTCTCCACCATCTTCTTCACGTTGTAGGAAACGTTGGAGCCGAGGTAATAGCCGCGGTGCGTCAGATCACCAACGGTGAGTTCCTCCTTCCCGATGTTCCACAGGATCAGGCTTTGGACGTTGTTGATGTCGGCGATGCCGAGCCGGTCGAGCTCGATTTTCACCACCTCGAGAAACTGCCGATGCAGCCGCTCGATCAGTTTGATCGCTTCGAGATAATCCTGGTCCACGGGCGTCCTCCGCCGCTGGACCGTAGGCCAGCGCTCCTTAAGATTTGCTTAAGGCTTGGGGAGCCGGGCTGGAGCTGCGCAGGATGAAACCCGGCAGGCCCTGGCCCATCGTGTGCTCGAAACGCAGCGCAGCCCGTGAGGGATTGAACGGGATATCGAGGGTGCTGCGCACGTCGCGTTCGATCCAATCGCGTAGCCGGACGAGCTCCTGTGAATCCACGAAATCTGTGAACACGAAGGCCGAGTAGCCGCCATCCGGATCGCCCTTGTAATACTCGGGTGTGGTGGCAAAATCGACCTCGTAGGCGTGCAGCCTGTCTCCCGTCGCATCCTGGGTATAGGTCCATACGCCGGGCAACTTTTCATGTGGCACTGCCAGGTCGTAGTACGGCGTTCCGGGATAGGTCGTAATGATCGTGCAGTCGAAGTCGTCGACGCCCACGCGCACCAGCCAATCGCGGACATCTTGTGCGGAGCGTTCGTTCTCTCCCGGATGGCCGACCGACATCAGCGCTTTTACCTTGAGCCCGTGACGGCGCGCGATCTCGACGGCGCGCGTATTGTCGTCCAGCGTCGCGCGCTTGGCGATATTGGTCAGGATGCGTGGGTTCGCTGCCTCGAACCCGCAGAGCAGCCAGCGGAAGCCGGCGCGATACATCGCTTTGGCCTGGGCATCGGTAAACAGCTCCGCCTTGACGAAGCCGCGCAGTCGAAATTCAACGCCGAGGCGCGCCTGCAAATCGGCGATCGCGTTCATCAGATCGACCATTGACTTCGAGACATTGAGCTCGTCGTCGTAGAACATGAACGCTGTGTGGCCGTAGGTACGATAGATGAGCTCCATCTCCGCGATCACAGACTCGATCGTTCGTGTCCGGATCACCCGTAGGCTCTTCGAATTGCGCCCGCCGCAGAATCCGCAGTTGAACGGGCAGCCGAGCTGGGCGATCAGGCTCGTCGCGGACTTGCCCTCGATCGCGTACTTGTAGCTCGACATGTCCACGAGATGGCGGGCCGGCCACGGGCTCGCCGAATAGACCTCGTCCGACATGAAGAACTCGCCCTTGTTATCGTCACCGTCGATCACCTGAGGCGCGTTCGGCTCGATGGCGCGGAATATGGCGATTTCACCGTCGCCGGCGACCAGGGTGTCGAACATCCCCTCGAGCTGCGCGGCCGCCCGCGAGGCGCGTCCCTTCGTCTGGCGACCGAGCTTTCGCTCCAGCTTGACGGCGGCATAGGTCAGCGTCACATGCGGACCGCCCAGGATGAGCCGAAGATCGGGGCGACGACGCCGGATTTCGCGCGCGATCTCGAATACCGACGGCAACTGGGGCGTAGTCGAGGTGATGCCGATGACCTCGTCGTCGCTGTTCGCCAAATGGAACGCGAGGGCGTCGAGGTAGTTCTTAATGCCCGAAAGGTCCAATAGACGGACGACGTGACCCGCCTGCTCGAGCACGCTGGCGATCTTGAGTATCCCGAGGCTGACGAATACGCGTTCGTCCAGCAGGAACGCCGACGGAGGAATGATCAGGCAAACCTTGCGTGCAACGCCGCCGCCAGCCACCGTTGGAAATGGCAAGGGCGTGCGCGTGCTCACGGTTGCCATCGGCGTCGCCATGGCGCGAACCATAGCCTAGCGGGCGAAGCGCCGCCAGACGATCTCGAACAGCACCGGCAAGACGTCTAGCGCCCGGATTTTCTTGCCTTCGGCATAGGTGCGACCGAAATAGCTGACCGGCACTTCGTAGATGTGAGTCGCGCGCTTGACCAGCCGCGCCAGCATCTCGGCATGTTGTTCCCAGCCGAAGGTCATGAGCTCCGCGGGATCGAGCAAGGTCCGACGGTAAAGGAGATAGCCACAGTAGATGTCCGTGAACGTCGTGTTGTACGTGACGTTGAACAGCAGCGTGATGAGTCGATTGCCGACCTTGTGCCAGAAATAAGAGACACGCGTCATGGGCGGCGCGACCAGCCGGCTGCCCATCACCATGTCGGCGTCGCCCTTCTTCAGCGGGAGGATCAGCTTCGGGTAGTCGCTGGGGTCGTATTCCAGATCGGCGTCCTGGATCAGCACGAACTCACCGGAGGCCCTGGCGAGCCCTGCCTTCACGGCAGCGCCTTTGCCGCCGTTCTGGGGTTGCACGACCAACTGGGAATACAGATCCGGGCGCGAACGCACGACCTCGACCGTTCGATCGATCGACCCGTCATCCACCACGATAACTTCGTAGTGGCACTCATCGGACTGCTGACGCGCCACCGCCTCCAATACTTTCAGAATGAAGGCTTCTTCGTTGTAAGCTGGAATGACGACGCTGACGTTGAGCATGCGGAGGCGGACCATATATCATTGCGCAAGGAAATAGGAGGCACCCGATGTCCGACCGGCCGCGTGTTTCGTTGAGCGCGTATCCGCGCCTTCGCATGCGCCGCAATCGCCGCGCGGATTGGGTGCGTCGCCTCGTCGCCGAGGTTCGCCTTTCCGTCGACGATTTGATCTGGCCGGTGTTTTCGTTGAGCGCGTATCCGCGCCTTCGCATGCGCCGCAATCGCCGCGCGGATTGGGTGCGTCGCCTCGTCGCCGAGGTTCGCCTTTCCGTCGACGATTTGATCTGGCCGGTATTCGTCCACGCGGGTTCCGAAAAGCGCATCGATATCCCGTCTTTGCCCGGCGTGCAGCGCCTGTCGATCGATCAGCTGGTGGCCGATTCCGGCGAGGCCGCGTCGCTCGGCATCCCTTTGATCGCGATCTTTCCCCATGTCGAGCAGAGCTTGAAATCGCACGAGGGAAAGGAAGCGGAAAATCCGGACAGCCTCGTCTGTCGCGCGGTGCGGGCGGTGAAGAAAGCGCATCCCGGCTTGGGCGTGATGTGCGACGTCGCGCTCGATCCCTACACAACGCATGGGCATGACGGAATTTTGCGCAACGATCAGATCGTCAACGACGAAACGGTGGAGGCGCTGTGCCGCCAGGCGCTCGCCCAAGCTGCCGCCGGATGTGACGTGATCGCGCCGTCGGACATGATGGACGGACGCGTCGGGGCGATCCGTTCCGCGCTCGACATCGAAGGCTACGACAGCGTGTCCATCCTCGCCTACGCGGCGAAGTACGCCTCGGCGCTGTATGGTCCGTTCCGCGATGCGGTCGGCTCCGCGCCCGCGCTCGGTGGCGGCGACAAGAAGACCTATCAGATGGATCCGGCGAACTCGGATGAGGCGTTGCGCGAAGTGGCGCTCGACATCGCCGAGGGCGCCGACATGGTGATGGTCAAGCCCGGGTTGTTCTATTTGGACATCGTGCGCCGCGTGAAAGACGAGTTCGGCATGCCGACTTACGCCTACCAGGTGAGCGGCGAGTACGCGATGATGCGGGCCGCGGCGGAGCGCGGCTGGCTCGATTGGGATCGCGGCATCCTGGAATCCCTGCTCGCCTTCAAGCGTGCCGGCGCGGATGGAATCCTCACCTACGCAGCGTTGGAAATTGCCCAGCGGCTCAGGCGTTAAAACGCCATGAAATTGTTGCTGCGCGGGCTTGCGGTGTTCGGCGCCGTGATCGCCGTCTGCGCCGCTGCCGGATTTCTCTGGCTTCGCACGTCGTTGCCGCAGATCGACGGCACGCTCCGCATCGCCGGGCTGACTCACGAAATCGAGATCCTGCGCGACGCGCATGGCGTGCCGCATATCTTCGCCGTCAGCGACGAGGACGCCTATTTCGCCCTCGGCTTCGTGCACGCCCAAGACCGTCTCTGGCAGATGGAGGCGATGCGCCTCTTGGGCGCCGGGCGCCTGGCCGAACTCGTCGGCGAGCGCGGGCTGCGCAGCGATCGTTTCGTGCGGACGCTCGGGCTCTATCGGCTGGCTGAACAGAGCGTCGCGGCGATGCCCGTGGCGATGCGCGACGATTTGGAGGCCTACGCACGCGGCGTGAATGCCGCCATCGACGCAAATCCGGCCGCGTTGCCGCCCGAATTCATCGCTTTGCGCCACCGACCCGAAAAGTGGCGCCCCGCCGACTCGCTGGTCTGGGGTCGGCTAATGGCTCTGCGCCTCGCCGACAATTGGCAATCCGAAGCCGAGCGGGCGCGGCTTGCGACGCGGCTCAGCCCGAAGCAGATCGAGGATCTGTGGCCCGACGCGGTATCACGGCCTCAGGCCGCTCTGCCTTCGGCCGAAATCGATCGGCTCGCCGCTAAGCTGCTCGACGCGGTTCCGCCCGAGCTCGGCCCCGTCACGGCATCGAACGTCTGGGCCGTATCGGGCGCGCGTAGCGCGAGCGGTAAGCCGCTGCTCGCCAACGATCCCCATCTCGGTTTCCACGTGCCGGAGGCCTGGTATCTGGTGCACATCGAAGCACCCGGCCTGTCGCTCGCCGGCGCCACGACGCCCGGGGTGCCGTTCGTCGTGCTCGGCCACAACGATCGCATCGCCTGGGGATTCAGCACCACCCACAGTGACACGCAGGATCTCTTCGTCGAACGGCTCGATCCGCAGGACGATTCAAAATACCTGACGCCGGACGGATCGCGCGCGTTCGCGACGCGGAACGAGACGATCGAATTACGTGATGGCACATCGACGACGCTCATTGTGCGCGAGACGCGCCACGGGCCCGTGATCGCCGGACTCGATCCGACACTCGATGCCGCTGCGCCGGCGCGGCACGTGCTCGCCTTCGCGTCGCCCGGGCTGCGCCCCGACGACCGCACGCCGGAGGCGATCTGGCGCATCAATCGCGCCCGCAATCGGGACGATTTCGAGGCGGCGCTGCATCTGTTCGAGGCGCCGCAGCAAAACATCGCCTACGCCGACCTGGACGGCAATATCGGCATCGTGACCGCCGGGCTGGTGCCGATACGAAAGTCCGGTGACGGTATGCGTCCCGCCGAAGGCTGGACCGGCGCAAAGGACTGGATCGGGTTTCTGCCCCACGACGCGCTGCCGCGCAGCTTCAACCCGGCATCTGGCCGCATCGCCAATGCCAACAACAAGCCTTACGCCGACCCCTATCCGCACTTCCTCGGCCGATACTGGATTCCGCCGCATCGTGCCGAGCGCATCGTCGAGCTGCTCGACGAATGGGCGAAGCACACGCCGGACACGATGGCGCAAATCCAGATGGACGAGGTGTCGGGCGAGGCGCGCAACCTGTTGCCGCTGATGCTCAAAATCGAGCCTTTGGACGATCGTGGAAAGCGTGTGGTCGCGCTCCTCGCCAAGTGGGACGGCAGGATGGACGGTGCCAAGGTCGAGCCGCTGATCTTCACGGCCTGGTACCGTACGCTGATGCGCATCATCGCAAACGATGAGTTGGGGCCGATGTTCTTTTCGATGTGGGATTTGCGGCCAGATTTCCTCCAGCTGGCGCTGACGCGCGAGACGTCATGGTGCGACAACGTCGCCACACCTAAGATCGAGACCTGTTCGGACGCTCTGGCCACGTCCTTGGACCAGGCGCTCGCTGGGCTCGCCGAGACCGAGGGCGAAGACATGGCCAAATGGCGCTGGGATCACGTACACAAGGCGCGCTTCCGCCACATGCCGTTCACCTTCGTGCCGGTGCTTCGCGACCTGGTGGATATCGTCGTGCCCGAAGGTGGCGGCGCCGATACCATTCAGCGCGCGGCGATGACGATGGCCAGCCCCGCGCCCTACGCGGCGGTACACGGCCCCGGCCTGCGCGCGATCTACGATCTCGCCGATCTCGACGCCTCGCGTTTCATTGTCGCCACCGGCCAGTCCGGAAACCCGCTGTCCATCCATTACGACGATCTCAACGCGCTGTGGGCCGCCGGCCGGAGCATCACCATCGCGGGCAGGGCCGAAGATTTGCGTTTGACCGCCGAGGGCACACTCACCCTCGCACCCGTGACGCCCGCGCGATGACCGTTACCATCGACGACATCCGAAAAGCGGCGCAAGCGATCGCCGGCAGCGTCGTCGAGACGCCCTGCATCAAGTCGCAGACGCTGTCCGAGGTCGCCGGCTGCGAGCTGTTCCTAAAGCTCGAAAACCTGCAATACACCGCATCGTTCAAGGACCGCGGTGCGCTCAACCGCATGCTCGCCCTCACGCCGGACGAGCGCGAACGCGGCGTCATCGCCATGTCCGCCGGCAACCACGCGCAGGCCGTCGCCCACCACGCGCGCCGCCTCGCCGCCCCGGCGACCATCGTCATGCCGGCGGCAACGCCCTTCGTGAAGATCCGCAACACCGAGATGCTCGGCGCCGAGGTCGTGCTGCTCGGGGACTCGCTCGAGGAGGCTTCCGCCTACGCGCACGAGCTCGCCCAAAAAGAACGCCTCACCTTCATCCATCCCTACGACGACGACCTCATCATCGCCGGTCAAGGCACAGTCGCGCTCGAAATGCTCGACGCCGTGCCGGATCTCGAGGCGCTCGTCGTGCCGGTCGGCGGCGGCGGGCTGATCGCCGGCATGGCGATCGCCGCCAAGTCGCTCTCGCCGGGAATCGAGATCTACGGAGTCGAGGCGGCGCTCTACCCCGCCATGCGCGAGGCACTTGCCGGCCGGCCGAACACGGCGCACGGCTTGACCATCGCCGAAGGTATCGCCGTCAAGGCGCCCGGCGCGCGCACCCTGCCCGTCATCGCCGAGCTGGTGGAAGACATGCTGCTGGTCTCCGAAGGCGACCTCGAATACGCCGTGCATTTGATCGCCGAGATCGAAAAGCTGGTGGCCGAAGGCGCGGGCGCGGCCGCGCTCGCCGCCGTGTTTGCCCACGCGCCGATCTTCGCCGGCAGGCGGGTCGGAATCGTCGTCTCCGGCGGCAACATCGACTCGCGTCTCCTGGCCTCCGTCTTGATGCGCGGCTTGGTGCGCGACGGCAAGATGGTGCGGCTCCGCGTCGAGGTCAGCGACCTGCCCGGCAGCCTCGCCCGGATCACCGCCATTATCGCGAAGCTGGGCGGCAATATCATCGAGGTCGAGCACGAGCGCTGGTTCCAGGACGTTCCGGTGCGCCTCACCGAGATCGATTTCCTGGTCGAGACGATGGATCGGGAGTCGACGCGACGCTTGCTCGCCGGGCTCGAAGCGGAAGGATTGACGGTGCGGCGGCTGTCGTCGACCGCGCTCGACGACGACTAGGCCGTTGTAACCCCGCCGTACTTGCCCTTGAAGTAGAGCAAGGGCCGGCTATCGGCGTCCTGATCGAAAAACATGCGGCGCACCTTGCCGACGACGATGATGTGATCGCCGCCCTCGAACACCGACTCCACGTCGCATTCCAGATTGGCGATGCAGCCGGAGAGGATGGGACAACCGGTGTCCCAGGATTCAAATTTCACCCCGTTCCACTTGTCGGCGCCTGATCTCGCGAATTGGCGCGACAAATGCTCCTGATCGTCGCGTAGGATATTGACCGCGAAGTGCCGGTTGCTGTGGATCGCCTGGAAGCTCTTGATGGAGCGATCGACGCAGAACAACACCAATGGCGGGTCGAGCGACAGCGAGGTGAATGAGTTGGCGGTCAGCCCCACCGGCGCCTTGTTCTCGTCGAGCGCCGTGATGACGGTGATGCCGGTGGCGAAGCAGCCGAGGGCGTTGCGGAAGTCACGCGTATCGATAGCGGTCGTACTCATAATTACTCGTGCGGTTTTCTAAAGGTGGGATGGATCATAGACGGGTGGGAAGAGTCCCGCCACATGCGACAATCACGGTGAATTTTTGGGTTCGGCCGTGAAATAGGTGCCGCGGCCGGACGCGACCATGCGACCCTCGCCGTCGAATATCTCGGCCTCAGCGACGGCGAGCGTGCCGCCCAGGCGGACCACCTTGGCCCGCGCGCGTAGGTCACCGGGCCGTGCCGGCAGGTGGTAATCGATGCGCAAATCCACGGTGGGCACCGCACGCCCGAGCTTGGCGGCGATGGCGAAATCGGCGGCGGTGTCGATCAGCGCACTAAGGACGCCGCCGTGCACCACTTTCATTTGCGGATTGGACACGATTTCCGGACGCCAGGTCAGGCCGATCTCGACGGAGTCCTCGTCCAGGGCCAGGACGCGCAGTCCCATCCAGGCGTTGAAAGGCGCCTGCCGCAACCGCGCCTCCAGCTCGGCGGCGGTGAGAACGTTCGCTGTCATGGGTTCAGGACTCCGTCGCCGCCATTTGGCGCTCGAGCGCCACGAGGATGGTTTCGATCGTGTCCTGCGCCACGTCTCGGGTGATGAAGACGAGCCGCGTGCGGCGATCCTCCGACGGCCAGCGATCGAGCCACTGCAGCGGGTGGAAGATATGTTGGACGCCGTGGATGACCGCGGGGCGGTCCGGATGGCCGGCGACGTTGAGGATGCCCTTCACGCGCAGCATCTTGTCGCCGAAGCTCGCCACCAGCACCTCGAGGAACCGCGCCATCATCGCGCCCGTCACCGGCTTGTCGCGGGTGATGCAGAACGAGCTGATGTGATCGTCGTGGCGGTTGACGTCGAGATGGGCATGATCGTGGCCGTCATGATCGTGATCGTGCTGCTCGCGATAGGCTTCTTCGTTGAGCCAGCGCCGCACGTCGTGGGTCTTGGTCGTCGCGTTGTAGAGCCCGGCGTCAAGCAGCCGTCCCGGATCCACATCGCCCATGACGGCTTCGATGATCGGCGCGGCGGGGTTGAGCGAGCGCAAACGCTTGCGAAGGTCGTCGAGCCCCGTATCGACGATGTCGGTCTTGGTCAGGACCAGCCGATCGGCGACGGCGGCTTGCTTCACCGCCTCAGGATGCGCATCGAGCGTGGCCGCGCCGACGACGCCGTCGACCAGCGAGATCACCCCTTCGAGGCGATAGCGCCCGACCAGCTCCTTGGCCGACATCAGCGAATGGAGGATCGGCGCCGGGTCGGCGAGACCGGTGGTCTCGATGACCACGCGGTCGAATTTCGGCGTCCTGCCTTCCGCCTGGCGCGACCAAAGGTCGCCGAGAGTCTCGATCAGGTCGCCGCGAACCGTGCAGCACAGGCAACCCGACGACAGCGCCACCATGTTTTCGTCCACCCGCTCCACCAGCTCGTGATCGAGTGGGATATCGCCGAATTCGTTGATGATGACGGCGCAGCGGGCCATTTCCGGGCGTCGCACCATCTTGTTCAAGAGGGTGGTCTTGCCGGCGCCGAGGAAGCCGGTAATGACGGAAACGGGTACGGGCAGGTCGGCCATGGCGGCGCCGATCCTTAACGGAAATGGGCCTAGAGTCCAAGGGTTACGGCCCTTGTCCACACTCCCCTAACGTCTTTTTAACCCCGCCCAGGGCATGGTGCCGGCTGTACAAGAGGTCTGTCCATGTTCCTTCTCATCGGCGGCGCGGTGGTGTTCGCCTGCGTGCTTGGCGGCTACGTCGCCATGGGCGGGCACATTCTCGTGCTCGTGCAGCCGTTCGAATTCGTCATCATTGCCGGCGCCGCTTTGGGCGCCTTCATCATCGCCAATCCGAAATGGCTGCTCATTCGCTGCGTCAAGTCGCTCGGCCAGGCGATGAAGGGCTCGCCCTACAAGAAGGAGCACTACATCGAGCTCCTGTCGCTGCTGTACCAGATCTTCAAGCTCGCCAAATCGAAGGGCATGCTGGTGCTCGAGCCCCACATCGAGAACCCGGACGAGAGCGCGCTGTTCGCCAACTTCCCACATTTCCACAACAACCATCACGCCGTGGTCTTCCTCTGCGACTATCTGCGCCTGATCTCGCTCGGCACCGAGAACGGCTATGAGCTCGAGGGGCTGATGGACGAGGAAATCGAGACGCACCATCACGAGCATTCTCAGATCGCATCGGCGATCCAAAACGTGGCGGACGGCATGCCGGCGCTCGGCATCGTCGCCGCGGTGCTCGGCGTCATCAAGACCATGGGCTCGATCACCGAGCCGCCCGAGGTGCTCGGCCATTTGATCGGCGGCGCGCTGGTCGGCACGTTCCTCGGCGTGTTCCTGTCCTACGGCTTCATCGGACCCATCGCCAGCACGCTGAAGACGAACTACGACGCCGAGACCAAGTACTATCAATGCATCAAGGCGGCGCTGCTCGCCTATGTGCAGGGCTATGCGCCCGCGATCGCGGTCGAGTTCGCCCGCAAGGCGCTGCTCAGCAGCGTGCGCCCGACCTTCTACGAAGTCGAGGAAGCCGTTTCCGCCCTCCCTGCCGCGCAGGCGTAAGCCATGGCGTCGAACGTCGAAATCGTTATCAAGCGCGTCAAGAAGCGCGGGCACGAAGCCCACCACGGCGGGGCGTGGAAAGTCGCCTACGCCGACTTCGTGACGGCGATGATGGCATTCTTCCTTCTCTTGTGGCTGCTCAACGCCACCACCGAAGAGCAGAGGCGCGGCATCTCCGATTACTTCTCCCCGGCGAGCGCCTCGCACTCGCAGTCCGGTGCCGGCGGCCTCCTCGGCGGGCGCGCGATCTCGGTACCGGGCGCGCAGGTGTCGGGTACCTCGACACCGTCGGTGGACTTGCCGCTCACGCCCTCGCAGGGCGAGAGCGCGGCGGACGAGCGCGGCGAGGAAGTTGGCGGCGCAACCGCGCTGAAAAAAACGCCGGAGCAGGAAGCGGCCGAGGCCGCGGCCAAGCGCGAAGAGCAGCGCTTCGCCGACGCGGAGAAAGAGCTCAAGGAGGCTCTTCAGAAGGCGCCCGAGTTAAAGGGGCTCGAGGAGAACCTGCTGATCGACCGCACGCCGGAAGGGCTGCGCATCCAGATCATCGATCAGGAAGGCAAGCCGATGTTCGCGCTCGGCAGCCCGCAACCCCTCGAGCGCACGAAGGCGCTGCTCGCCAAGATCTCGCAGGTGATCCAGAAGATGGAGAACCGCATCTCGGTCACCGGACACACCGATGCGCTGCCCTTCCGGGGCGGCCAGCTCGGCTACTCGAACTGGGAGCTGTCGAGCGATCGCGCGCTTGCGTCCCGCCGCACTCTGGTCGATTCGGGTCTCGGCCAGGAGCGTGTCGCCATGGTGGTCGGACGCTCCGCCGAGGAGCCGCTGGTGGTGGAAGACCCGAACTCGGCGCGCAATCGTCGTATCGCCATCGTCATCCTGCGCCAGCCCCAACCGGGAGCCGACGCATCGGCCAGTGCCAATTCGAGCCCCGGCGCCAACCCCGCTCCCGCCCCTACCACGGCCCCCAAGGCGCAGTTCCGACAGGATTGGACGGGCCCGCGGGTGCGCTAAGGCCCTGCTTGTCAGCCTGACTACCCGGCAGATATTCTGCCCCTATGAACGATCAAACCAGCGTTCGACTGCGGCACCAGCTGCGCCGGCCGGATCGGTTCTTTTTCGGCACGCGCGGCCTGCCCTGCCCGTATCTGCCCGACAGGATCGAGCGCAAGGTGGTCACCGACCTGGCCGGGCCCGACGCATCCGCGCTTTACGAGCGCCTGTCGCGCGCCGGTTTCCGCCGCAGCCATTCCCTCGCCTACCGTCCGGCCTGTCCGGGCTGCGACGCCTGCGTGCCGGTGCGCATCCCGGTGGCCGAGTTCGCACCCTCGGCGTCGCTGGTTCGCATCCTCCGGGCCAATGCCGACCTCGCCATGCACGACTCGCCCGCCCACGCGACCATCGACCAGTTCCGCCTGTTCGCGCGCTATCAGCGCTCACGTCATGCGGGCGGCGAGATGTCCGGCATGACCTATGACGACTACCGCGCCATGGTGGAGGAGACACCGGTCGAGAGCCGCATGGTCGAGTACCGTACGAAGGAGGGCGTGCTGGTCGCCGCCATGCTGGCCGACCGCCTCGCGGACTCCCTGTCGGCCGTCTACAGCTTCTTCGATCCGGCGGCGAACAAGCGCAGCCTCGGCATCTACATGGTGCTGTGGCTGATCGACGTGGCGCGGGCGGAAGGGCTGCCCTACGTGTATCTCGGCTACTGGATCGCCGACAGCCGCAAGATGTCCTACAAGTCGCGCTTCCGCCCGCTCGAAGGTCTAGGCCCGGACGGCTGGGCCACGCTCGACATCACGACGCCGTAACTTCCGGCGCGCATTCCACCACTTCGACCGGACCTTTACCTTTCATCTCGACGAGGCCCAGCGTGCGGGCCCGATAGCGCACGCCGAGGTCGCGCCACGTGGCCTCGGTGAGTGCCACCGTCCCAGGACTCGCGGCGCCGACCAGCCGTGCCGCCACATTCACGGTGTCACCCCAGACATCGAACAGGAACTGTCGCTTTCCGACCACGCCGCCGACCACGGGCCCACAATGAACGCCGGCGCGCACCTGCCACTCGGGTCCTATGTGCCCCGCGGCCCTGCACATCTCGAGCGCGCAATCCAATCCCGCCACCAAGGGGGCGTCGACCGGACGCAACAGGCCTGCCGTCGCCATGAAGGCATCGCCGATGGTCTTGATCTTCTCGAGACCATGCGCGTGCGCGATCTCCTCGAAGGCCTCGACCAGCGCCTGCAAGTGGTCGACGACCTCCTCCGGCCGATGGTGGTCGCAAAACGCGGTGAATCCGACGATATCGCAAAACAGTATGGCGACCCCATCGTAGCGCCGTGGCTGAACGGACCCGAGGGATTTTAGTTCACGCACCGCGGCCGACGGCAGGATGACGTTGAGCAGATCGTCGGAGTGCTGCTTTTCGCGGCGGATTTCCTCGAGGTAGGACACTTCCTTGTCGCGCAACCGCTTCTTTTCGAGCGAGGCACCGATGCGCGCGCGGAGCAAAGTCGCATTGAAGGGCTTCGGCAGATAATCCTCCGCGCCGAGCTCGATGCAGCGTACCGCGCTTTCGATTTCGTCTATGGCCGAGATCATGATGACCGGGGTATGGCGCAACCGCATGTCGCGCTTGATGTGCTCCAGCGTTTGGTAGCCGTCCATCTCAGGCATCATGATGTCGAGCAGAACGAGATCGATATGCTTCGCCTCCATGATCGCGATCGCGTGGCGCCCATTGGCGGCCACCTCGACGTTTTCATAGCCCGAACGCCGCAAGCGCTGTACGAGCGTGAAACGATTGTCATCGACGTCGTCGACGACCAGGATGCGGGCCGTGAACTCGGTCATGGAGGTTTCCCTCCCTTGAGCAGCCCGTCGATTTTGCCGAGCAACCGGTCGAACTCGACCGGCTTCATGTCGAAATCGTCGCAACCGGCCGCGAGCGCCTTCTGCTTCTCGCCTTCGAGCACGTGCGCCGAGAGCGCAATGATCGGTATGGCGCGGGTCTCCGGCGACGCCTTCAGCTGACGCGAGGCCTCCCAGCCATCCATCACGGGTAGGCTCAGGTCCATGAGGATGAGGTCGGGGGCATCCGCTTTCGCGCGCTCGAGGCCCCGCGCCCCGTCCCCTGCGACGATCACCGTATGACCGCGCCGTTCCAGGCGGCGAGTCAGCATGTAGACATTGTCCTCGTTGTCCTCGACATAGAGAATCTTCGCCATGTCACGCGCCCAGATGCTTGGTCACGAATTCTCGCACTTCGGACAGGAACGTATCCTGACCGGGCGAGGTCTTGTTGATGATCTTGGCGACACCGCCGTTGATGCGTTGACGATCCTCCGCGCTCAGGTCGGCCGCCGTCACCACGACCACCGGGATGTCCGACCAATCCGGATTGCGTCTCCGCTCGGCAAGAAAATCGAACCCGTCCATTTGCGGCATGATGAGGTCCAGCATGATCAGATCGGGCCGCGGCACGGCCTCGGCCAAGCGTTCCAGCGCCACGCGCCCATTCTCCGCCTCGGTCACGGTCCAGCCTTCGCTCACCAGCATCCGACGCAATAGGTGGCGGACCTCGGCCTCGTCCTCGACGACCAGCACGTGGCCGCCCGCCGAATCGAAACGATACTTGTCGAGGATCTCCAGCAGTCGCTTGCGGTCGATGGGCTTCGTGACGTAGTCCGCGGCGCCGAGCGCGAAGCCCTTGTTCTTCTCGTCCAGGATCGAAACGACGAGCACGGGCGTCCCGGAGATGTCGGGATCCGCCTTGATCTGGCGCAGCACCGTCCAGCCGTCCATCTCGGGCATCAGCACGTCCAGGGTCATCAGTGACGGCCTCATCTCGCGAGCGCGCTGAAGTCCCTCGCGTCCATTCTCCGCCGTCTCGACGACAAAGCCCTCGCGGACGAAGAAACGCTGCAACAAGTCGCGCGCCACGGGATCGTCGTCGACGATCAACACCGTGTTGCGCTTGCCGCGCGGCTGTAAGGGTTTGAGCGCCAGCGTGGGTTGCGCTTCGGCCTCCTTCGCGCTTTCCGGTGCTTGAACGCGGCGCGGCAGCCGCGCAGTAAACACCGAGCCTTTCGCCAGCTGGCTTTCCACCGTGATGTCGCCGCCCATCATGCGGCAGAAGTGCCGGCTGATGGCCAGACCGAGACCCGTGCCGCCGTACTTGCGCGTGGTCGAGGAATCGGCCTGGCTGAATTCCTGAAACAACTTGCCGAGTTGCTCGGGCGTCATGCCGATACCGGTGTCGCGCACGACGATGTCCACATTCTCGCCGGTCGGCACGATGTCGATCGTGACCACGCCGCGCTCGGTGAACTTGCAAGCGTTGGACAACAGGTTGAATACGACTTGGCGCACGCGGGTGAGGTCGGCGGCGATATCGCCGACTTCCGGCGGACAATGCACTTCGATTTTGTTGCCGTTGCCCCGGGCGAGCGACTGCGCAAGGTTGACGGCGTCCCCGATCACGGCGCCGAGCGAGAAGGTCTCGATGTGCAGCTCCATGCGGCCGGCCTCGATCTTGGACAGGTCGAGGATGTCGTTGATCAGCTCCAAGAGGTGCTTGCCGGCGCGGGAGATACGCTCGAGCGGCTCCACCTTCGCCGTGTCGCCGTCGTCGCGCACGTCCTCGGCCAGCATGTCGGTGATGCCGATGATGGCATTCAGCGGCGTCCGCAGCTCATGGCTCATGTTCGCGAGGAACTGACTCTTGGTCTGGGTCGCGTGCATGGCCGCATCGCGCGCTTCGGCCAGGCGATCGACCATCTCGCCGAGCTGCGCAATCGCCTGCTGACGCTCGCGCGATAGGCGGTCACGCTCGATCAGGCTGTCCCGGAACAACGACAACGTGCGCGACATCGCGCCGATCTCGTCATGCCCCGGTGGCGGTATGTCCGCATCGAGATGGCCTTCGGTGATACGGCCCATTGCCGTCACCAGACGTCGAAGCGGCGTACGGATCGAATAGACGACCAGCAGCGTGAGGACGAGCGCCAATACCGTAGATCCGACGATGACGCCATACGACAGCAGCACCGCGGAATTCGCAGCCGCCATGCCCGTGCGGGACGCTGTCTGGGTCTGCGCCTCGAGCCGGCCCGCCAGCGCCGCCAGCATTTCGTCGACGGCCTGGATATGAACGCGACCTTGCGCCATGAGCGAATTGCCGATCACGCGCTGATCGTTGGCGTAGGCGTCGACGGCGCGCATGAAGTCGGCCATCACCGCATCCAGTTCGATGCGGATGACGGCGACGGTACCGCGGTCTACGGTCTCGAGCTTCGCGAGATGCCCGTCGAGGGCGGAGCGCGCGGCCAGCGCCTTCTGCTCCGAGAGCACGAGTTGGCTCACCGCCAGATCGGTGAGCCAGTATTTCAAGTCGCCGAACGATTTGCTCGTGGCGTTGGCGGTGGCGATCAAGGTGGCCCGCTCGGCTTCTTCGCCGAGCATGCGAGACCCTTCCGACACGCGTCCCATCAAATAAAGCGTGGAGGCGACCAGGATCGCAAGCAGCGCCGCCCCTAGAAAGGCAAGCCGTGTCGGGATGGAGAAGCGCGTCATGTGGCGCCCCTTTTCCCCTGTGTCAACGGTATAAGGTCACGCTGATGACGCCGCCAAGATCGCCGAGCTTGCCGCCCTCTTTCGGGTATCCGGTGATGTCGAGCTCTCCCTTGGGCCCGCCATGGCACGACAGGCATCCCTGGGTGTAATACTCCGGCACCAGCACACGGTAAGCGTCGCGGTTACCCTTTTTGGCATCCAGCGCATAGACCTTGCCGGTTTGCCAATCGGCGGCAAGAAGCTTGGTGCGGATCGCCTCGATCTCGAATTCATCGGGCAGCGCCTTGCGGTTGCGGACGATCTCAGGCGGTGCCGTCACCTTGATCGCAGCGTCGCGCCCGGCGAGCTGCTGGAAATGCTCGGTGACCATGCGGCCGAACACCGCGGGCACGAAGCCCTTGAACCCGAGGCCCTGCTTGTTGATGGAGCTCTGTACGTCGGCCATCGTGTTGCGAATGGCGTTCATCTCGGCATCGATCAGCTTGCCATAGCGTGAACCGGGATCGATCGTACGAACGTCGATGCCGGTGGTCTGCTTGAAGTTTTCCAGGCCGCGGGCCAGCACGACGTCGCCCGTGAGCCCCTTGTCACCGCGCGTAGGATCGTTGATGAGATCCTGTTCGGCCGAGACGACGGCACGCGCCGATTGCAGCAATTGCGACAGTCCTAGGGCGATCTCGAGATCGCTCGGCTCGGCCGCTCGCGCCGATGGCGTGGCCAGAGCCAAGACAGCCGCCGCCACGCCAGCGCTCACCAGCGACCGAAGCGACATCTCCTACTCTCCCTGGCACGAAAGGCGGGGTTCTTCTAAGGTGCCGAGCATGCTCCGAACCGGAATTGGATGCAACCGAGGGAGATGGATAGAGCAATGCGATCCGGATTGAGTACGGTGGTGGCTTTTA
>Ga0210377_10000829_pt1 | contig 29299 bp, 26 predicted proteins | sample PLM4_65_b1redo_FD_155480 | JGI IMG/M metagenome (GOLD analysis project Ga0210377, IMG submission 155480) | Groundwater sediment microbial communities from an aquifer in East River, Colorado, USA - PLM4_65_b1 redo | ecosystem: Environmental > Terrestrial > Soil > Riparian zone | place: USA: East...
AAAATGGCATGACCTTGCCTAGAACCGCAAAGCGCTCATCGTGTCTGACGCACAGACTGATCCGATATTTGAAAAATGGGAGGAGTCAGCCCATATCCATGGCTGGCTTGGCATATCCATGATCTCCCAGGACAAGGTTATTGGATTCATCAATCTAAACAGCCGCAAACCGAACGCCTTCACAGAAAAAGACGCAACACTTGTTCAAACGCTAGCCAATTCAGCCGCGGTTGCCCTTCAAAATGCCAGACTATTTGCATCGCAACGCGAGCAATTCGAGCGCGAAGCAGCGATCTTAAACCTGATGCGCGCAGCGGCATCATCCCTTGATCTCGCCCAGGTCCTGCACACCATCTTAAATCAACTCATCAAGCTCCTTGGGGCAGATTCGGGGAGCATTCAACTCCTTGAAAATGACCAATTGCGCGTTGCCGCAGCCGTAGGGTTCGATCCCAGGTTGTTTGCAGAAAGTGGGGTCGTCCCACTAAAAAAATTCCCGCTGAACGAGCACGTGGTATCAAGTCAGGAGGCGATGCTTGTAGATAATGTCTTGAACGATGATAGATATGTGAAAGTCCGGGGTCTTGAACGTACCAGATCTTTCCTTCTTATTCCACTGATCTCAAAAGGAGTATCAATCGGGCTTATCACACTGGACAATATGAGGCCCTCCTACTTCACAAATCGGGATGTCGATATAGGTGTTGCGATTGCAAACCACGCTTCGATTGCCCTTACGAATGCCCGCTTATATCAGGAAGCATTAAGGGCATCGGAACGCCGTGCAGTCCTACATCGCATAAGCCAGGACATCATCCGCATCAGCCAGGACGCTGAGCAGGTGTACACCGCAATTCACGAATCTGCCAGCAAATTAATGCCATGCGATGTTTTCATGATTCTCCTGCAAGACCGCGTAACCAGTGAAATTGACTCTGTGTATGTAGTTGAGTCCGGACATCGATATGCACCGCAAAGAATGGCTACAACAAAAGGACTCACAGGAAAAGTTATCAGCACCGGGGAAAGCATCATTTGGTCTGATTCTGCAGAGATTAACCGAAATGATGTGGAACATTTCGGTACACCTACGCACGTCCAATCAGTGATTGGTGTGCCCATGAAGATAAGCGGCAGGATCATTGGCATGATTTCAGCCCAGTGTTATGAACCACGTGCCTACGGAGTTGAAGAACGAGCTTTGCTTGAAATGCTGGCGACGCACGCGGCAACTGCCATCGAAAACAGCCGCCTTTATAACGAAACACAGCGACGGATCAAGGAACTCGAAATCATCAACCGTGTATCAAGTTCCCTGCGCGTGGCACAATCACTTGACGAAATGCTCCCGATCCTGCTCAATGAGACATTGGAGCTTGTAAACACACATCATGGATCAATCTGGCTTTACGATAATTCGAACAACCTGCTGGTCCAGCGAATTAAAAGCGGAGCGGAATCCAATCTCAAGCGTACCTCGCTGATGCCTACTCAAGGGATCAGCGGTCATACATTTACAACCGGGGAAAGATATATCGCATCCGATATCAAGAATGATCCTCTGCTGTTCGAAGAAAATCGGGAAAGTATGGCACCCGGATTGGGAGGCTGTTATATCCCCATACAATCCACGGCGGGTCCTGTTGGTGTGTTGGTTGTATTGGTCGAAACCGGGCGTCAAATCTCGGATGAGATCAACCTCCTTGGCATCCTTGCTGAAATAACAGGCAACGCGATCCACCGCAGTCAACTTTATGAACAAAGCCAGAAACAGGTCCGAAGATTGACAACGCTGCGAGACATTGATGCTGCCATCGCATCTTCCTTCGACTTGCGCCTGACTCTGAACATCCTAATGGATCAAACCCTGACGCATCTGGGCGTGGATGCTGTTGACATAGCAATGTATTATCCCGACCTTCAGAGTCTTACCTATCTTATCGGCAGTGGTTTCCGCACATCGTCACCGACACGCCCTCAAATGCGGATCGGCGAAGGACTGGCTGGACAGGTCATCATCAAACAACATACCTATCACGTCACAGATTTGCAAAATGCACCGGAGTCCAGGAATGAATTTCTAATTAAACGCGAGGGATTCGTTACTTATATTGGCATCCCGTTGATCGTGAAGGGACAGATCAAGGGTGTGTTCGAAATCTTTCACCGGAGTTCCCTCTCACCCACCCCGGACTGGATGGATTTTCTGCACACATTGGCCGGACAAGCCGCCATTGCGATCGACAATTCACACCTGTTCGAGAACTTGCAACGGTCAAATCAGGAATTGATCCAGGCATACGACACCACTTTGGAAGGCTGGGCGCGCGCGCTGGAACTCCGCGATCGCGAAACGGAAGGTCATACGCGCCGAGTCACCGATCTGACTTTACGTCTCGCGAAGTATATGGGCATCAAAGACAGTGAACTCGTGAATATCCGCCGCGGTGTCCTCCTGCATGATATCGGCAAAATGGGCGTTCCAGATAATATCCTAAAGAAAACGGGACCACTTTCAGACTTGGAATGGGGCGAGATGCGCCAGCATCCGGTATATGCTTATAACCTTCTCGCTCCCATCGAGTATCTACGCGAGGCGCTCGATATCCCATATTGCCACCACGAACATTGGGATGGAAGTGGGTACCCACGCGGATTGAAGGGAGCGCAGATCCCACTTTCCGCGCGTATCTTCTCCATCATTGATATTTGGGATGCCTTGCTATCAGATCGCCCATACCGCAGGGCATGGCCACGGAAAAGGGTTCTCGAATACCTCAAGGAAATCTCCGGGAAACAAATCGACCCCAATATACTCGAAGTGTTCTTAAAGATGATCGCAGACAGCAAATTAGAAACGGGCTAGCTTGAGCCAGCCCGTCACAACGTTAATTTACTCTTAAAAACTTTCTCTTCCCTACTTGTAACACACCGGGGTGCGGAAACGGAACATCTCCCCGTTCAATCGATTCTCCATCCAACCTCACACCTTTTTGATCAAAGAGGCGCCGTGCCTCGCTCTTACTTGCCGCCATTTTAGCATCCAGAATCACATCCAATACAGTCTGGCCCAATTGAAGATGATATACAGCCATTTCATCAGGCACTTCCTTGTGTTGGAATGTCTTGATGAAAACCTCCTGTGCTCTCTGAGACTCAGTATCCCCATAGAAAATGCTGGTGATCTCCTGTGCCATTTTCATCTTTGCGTCGCGCGGATGCAGCTTTTCAGAAGCCAGGTCCTTCTCAAACTCATCGATCTCATGAGGTGTCCAGCGTGAGGCCAGACGCACATACTTGCCCATTGCCACATCGGGAATGGACATCAATTTGCCATACATATCCTCAGCACCAGTATTGATCGGCACAATATTGCCTGTGGATTTGGACATGCGCTGAATGCCATCCGTACCCGGCAGGATACCCGTGATGATCCCGACCAATGGCTTCTGACCCAGTGCTTCCTGTAGTTTACGACCCGCAACAATAATATTGAAAAGTTGGTCCGTGCCGCCCACTTGAACATCGGTCTGCATGGCGACTGCGTCGTACCCTTGCATCAACGCGTAAAAAGTTTCATGCAAATAGATGGCTTCGCCTTTTTCCAGACGATTCGCAAAATTCTCGCGCGCCATAAATTGCTGCACCGTGAAGTTCTGACCAAGACGGATCAAATCCACCAGCGACAGCTCGCTTAGCCACTCACCGTTATAGCGGACTTTTGTCTTTGTGCGATCGAGCACACGAAAGGCCTGTTCGGAGTACGTCTGCGCGTTGTGAGCAACCTGCTCCTCGGTGAGAATGGGACGCGCTTTGTTCTTATCCGATGGGTCACCCACCAGCGCGGTGTAGCTCCCGATGAGAAAAGTCACTTCGTGTCCCAGATCCTGGAACTGGCGCAGCTTGCGCATGGTGATCGTATGACCCAAATGCAGATCAGTCGATGTGGGATCGTAACCGCAATACACGCGCAACGGACGGCCCTCTTTTTCTGCATCCAACAGGCGTTGACGCAACTCGTTGGTCATTGCCTTCTTCAATTCTTCATCACCATATTCGGTGCCCAGCATTAATAATTCAACTTGTTCTTCGATGTTCATGCGAACCTCCTGAGTAATGCGAGATAATATCTCGCACTACGAATTGACAAATAAAAACGCGCCCGCGATGGTGGGCGCGTTCAAAAACACCATCGCAATAACTTATGGATGGGCATAATAATATTCGAACACGGATTTAAATCTGGACATACACCAATTATACAACATCACTGCCCAAGATTGAAGGTGAACGACCAGGGGCCTTTGAGCGTGTAGAACTCGTCACTGTAGACGATCTGCTCCGCCTCCTCCTGGGACATCGTATCTGGCTTGCTCAAGATTTGCATGGTCTGCACCCCATTGAGATCCGCACAATCCAGTGTGATGGCGATACCGCGCTCGACAAGCGCCTGCTGAATTTTGGGCATATAGATCGCACAATAATCTTCGGGACGCGGCATCGCGGCAATCGAGTCAATGGTGATGACAACACTCGACAGATCCGCATCGGGCGGAATATTGAAGAAGGAAAGCGTATCGCACCGCAACCCGGCCTGGCCGTTCACTGGTTCCTGCAGGCTCAGGAGGGTTGAGCCAAAATCAGTAATCACGCCACCAACATATTGCAGATTGGCATTCCAAATGGACCAATCAGAAACATCAAGGAGAGTAAAGCATACTTCGGTGTGGACTTCCTTGCCATCGCGCCAGGCACGCTCCACACGGACTTCGATCCCGCTGGAAACCTGCATCGATGTGTCAGGTGCCGATTCCATGGTGGGATAGGACGGGTCAATGTATGCTGTTGGTGAAGGTACGGTTTTTTGTGGCACAGACAACGGAATACAGGATGTTAGAAGCAAAGCAAATAACACAAACAATTTTCTCATCAGATTCTCCTGGGTAATTTATTTGAACAGATCCTTCAACGCATCATCCAGATTGCCAAATTGGAATTTGTAACCAAGCTCTAGTAATCGTTTGGGCTGGGAATATCGTCCTTCCGTGAGCATAACACTCATCTCGCCCAAACCAAGTTTCAGTAAAAACGCAGGAATATGAAACCAGTATGGTCGATGCAGGGTTTTTGCGACACTACGCATGAAATCTGCGTTTGATGACTGCGTTGGTGCAATTAAATTATAAACTCCGCGGGCATTTTCATTTTCGAGCAAAAAGCGGATCGCACCTGTCTGGTCAGCGACGTGGATCCAGGGCATGGCCTGGTTTCCGTCACCAAATTTACCGCCAAAAAAGAGGCGCGCAGGCAAAGCCATGAGCGGGAATAATCCTTTGCCGCTTGCAAGCACGACCGCGTTGCGAGTCACGATTCGACGGATGCCAAGTTCCTCAACCGGCTGTGTCGCGGCCTCCCATTTGACGGTAAGTTGCGCAAGGAAATCCTCAGCGGCGGGTGTGGATTCGTCCGCAATGCCTTCGCCGCGCAAGCCATAACGATTGATACCGGAGGTTTGCAGGAAGACCCGCGGGCGGTGTGAAGCATCCTTTATGGCGGAGACAAGCGCAAGTCCCGGAAGGACGCGGGAGTCCACAAATCTCTGTTTCTGACGATTCGTCCAGGGCCAATGTTCCAATCCGAATCCGGTTAAGTTCACGACCGCATCCACTTCATTGACGATGTGTCCCCAGCCATTTGTCGTTTTTCCATCCCACTGAATTTGACCGGCACCACTGGGAATGCGTCGAGTAAGGACAATCACTTCGTGTTTATCGCTTGTGAGAGATTTAGCAAGCGCAGAACCCAGGAAACCTGAGCCACCTGCGATAAGGACTTTCATAAATTTCTCCTATTTCAATTTCATGGCATTACTGAAATCTTATTTTACGAAATCAAAAAATCAGCAGTATAATCTTGCCTGTTGTGGAGGCAGAGTATGCACGAGCCGGTGCTGGTGCTCAACGCCAATTTTGAACCGATCAATGTTTGTACCACGCGGCGGGCTGTCGGTTTGTTACTTGCGGGGAAAGCCGGCATGGTCGTTAATGGACGTGGACACATCCGAACGGTGAAAGAATTGCTCCCGCGCCCTTCCGTCATTCGACTGGAGGCCCAGGTGCATCGCCCGCGCCCGCACGTCAAATTGACACGTCGCGAAGTGTTTCGCCGCGACAATTATACCTGTCAGTATTGCGGAAAGCGCGACGGCGGTTTGACGGTGGACCATGTGATGCCGCGCCATCTTGGCGGCGAGCATATCTGGACGAATGTCGTAGCCGCCTGCCCGCACTGCAATCATCGCAAAGGTGGCCGCAGAGTTGAAGAAGTGCACATGCACTTGCTCCATGCTCCAAAGGAACCGCCCGCAAGTGCGGCCTATATTTTTGGCAGGCATTTGCATGAATATAATGAATGGGAGCCGTATATCAACGGCTGGTAAGTCCCCCCAGGAAGTTCAACTTGAATAGTGTAAGCCGAATCCCTCTTCCATCCCGGAAGAGGGATTTTTATATCTCGATCGTCATGAAATCCCTGGCAACAATAACTTCGCCTCTGAAGGTTTTGCTGGCTTCCGCGGCAATGTCACCTTTTGCAAACCGCCCGGTCGGGTAGTGGATGAGATACAGTTTGCCAACTTCTGCTTTTGTCGCGATCTCGCCTGCCTGTTCCGCGGAGGAGTGACCAAAGGAGGCGCCTCCCGCTTCATGGATCAGGATATCCGCCCCTCCGGCGAGCCGGACAGTCTGTTCACAAGGTTCGGTATCGCATGAATATGCCAGGACTCTTGTTGTTTTCTTACATTCCACACGAAGGCCAATGGTGGGAATCATATGATGCACAGGGGATGAATTGATCTTGAACTCACCGTTATCAAGCACATGCGCCATTTCAGCTTCCGGAAGGCGGTAAAAACCCACCGGGAAGAAATCGGGCCATTCTGCCCAGCCATAAAAACCCATCAGGTCTTCCAGACGATCCATTGTGTAATGCAAGCCATAGATGTTAATCGGTTTGGTACGTCCCATCAGCCACATATCCATGAGAAGAAGCGGCACACCAGATACGTGGTCGGGATGGAAATGCGTAATAACAATATCCGTCAGATCATTGAAATCCACACCCGCCTGTTCGAGACGCACAACAGGGTTGCTCACACAATCCACAAGGATGGTGCGTTCCTCACCGATAATGACCAGGTGGGTGTTCTCATGGTCTTTGGAAGGGACTGCGTTGGATGAACCAAGTATGATGACTTTCGGCACCGTATCCTCTTTTTATAAATACGGAAATGCCAGCTTGATCAATTGAGGCGTTATATAAATCTCGATCAATGCCGCGATTGCAAGGAAAGGCAGGACGATTCCAACGAAGATCCGGAACCAGTCTGCAAGTGAGACAAGCAACGTCTCTCCCAAGCTTCGTTCCGGTTGAGGGGTCACAAGTTGGGCGCCCGCTTTGAGCATTGCAGCAGTGGCCAGAAAGACCGCAGACAATTCAAAAATGCCGTGTGGCAATATTCCCACAGCAAAGGTGAGCTCGGGTGAAAAACCCACCAAATTGGCGGCACCCAGCACCCCACCGACCAGGGCGATATTCCCAAGAAACAAGGTCAATCCAAGTGTGCCAAAAGATACCAACCCGAACAGAAGAAATGCAACCGTTGTACGAGCATTATGATAGAACAGAACAGGTGCAGGAAACCGCTTACCCAACGAATCCAGATTGGTAAGATTTTCCGCCACGAGGGTTCTGATCTCGCTTTTTATTTCAGGTGTGAGGTCCACATAAACGGGGACATTGGTGACAACCCACATATAACTCACGATCCCGGCAACCATTGCAAGGCCGCAAACGATCATCAAAGGCCGCTGCAATTGACGTAATGTGATCGGTAGCTCATTGAAATACCACTCACGGATCGAATGCGCATCACCCGTGAAGCGATCCTTGAATTTTCGCCATATCCATTTGAAATTCAGCGTATCGATCTCGCGTCCGAGCAAATACTCACGGCGAAAATGGGCAAGACCCAAACGGACTAATAAACCCGCGAGCAGGGTCACGCCGGCAATCGCAAACCAGAGCACATCCTCATTTCCCCAAAAGATCAGAACAGTCTCGCCCTGTAAAAGGAAGGCCACTGGCACAACCACGAAAGAGGCAAGCAGGTTTGCCGCGCGAATCGTCGTCGCCTGCACCGAGATAACGATCGCCGAGCTGACCATCAAGACCGCGTGGGCAAATGTCAGCAAGAAGATCAGGGCGAGCATGTACGCGCTGGGGAATTCCACCGGACGGCGGGATATCAGGATCAAATAAATCGCGATGGAACCAAAGCTGAAAACCAGTGGCGTTGTGATACCGACCAGCAGTTTCCCCAGATACATATGGCTGTCTTCAAGTGGCGAACTTAATAGCGGCTCGATCGTACCCCGCTCCTTCTCTCCTACAAAAGATTCCAGCGCTACAACCAGAGTGAACGACAATGGGAAAAAACCGATCACCAGAACAACAAATGGCACGAGATTATCCAATATCAAATTACCGCCAAAACGATTCATAAAAGTTATTGCCTGGCGTGTTGTATCATCTGCAATGAACGGAAACAACGATACCAGCATCACCATCGGAACGACAATTCGCCAGTCACGGAACTGGTCCAGAAACTCGCGCCGCGCCACCATCCAGATCGCTTCGATATTACGCTGCATAAGCCACCCCCTGCGCATCCGCCATCGTCTTGAGATAGACCTGTTCCAGTTTTCTTGGGACCTCGTGGAAGGAAACCAGTGGAGCATTACGGGATGCCAACGCATTCACAAGCTTTGGATTGATCAACTGCGGCGCTTCAACCCGAAACCGCAAACTGGTCGCGCTTCGAGATGTCAGAGTCGCCCCTTCGGGTAGATCCAGATCACCCGGGTCAAAGTCGTTTGCAAATTTTGCTTCAAACTCAACCGGACCCAGCACTGTGCACTTCAATTCGTCCAACGTACCGTTCAATAAAATTCTTCCGCGATAAATGATCGCGATCCGGTCCGCCAGCGCCTCAGCCTCGGCAAGGTTATGTGTGCAAATGACGATCGTCCGCTGGGAGGAACGTAAACGGGCGATCTCGTCGCGCACCAACCGCGATGATTCAGGGTCCATCGCGGAGGTCGGTTCATCGAGCAGCAACACGGACGGGTCATGCATCAACGCGCGCGCCAGGGCAAGCTTTTGTTTCATCCCTTTTGAATATTCACCTGAACGCCGTCGCGCCGCTTCTGTGAGGCCAAAATATTCAAGCAGATACTTACTCCGCGATTTTCTCGTTGTGGGAGAAAGACTGTAAACTTTTCCAAAGAATTCGAGATATTCTTCTCCGGTCATGCGCATGTATAGACCATGCTGTTCGGTCAACACACCTACATTAGATCGGATCTCCTGAGGGTTTTTCGTCACATCATAACCAGCCACACGCGCCCATCCCCGCGTAGGGCTCAACAATGCGGTGAGCATACGGACGGTTGTCGTTTTTCCTGCACCATTTTGCCCGAGCAAGGCAAGGATTTGCCCGGGTTGTACATTCAATGTCACACCATCCACAGCCCAATAATCAGTGTTGTATTGTTTGCTTAAATCATTTGTTTCGATCATATATTACCTGTCAGCCTTAATCATATTCGAGCATAGCATAGTCAATCTTATGGTCAATAAGACAACGGTCACCCTGAAAATCATATCACTGTTTAGGGAAGTTTTACCTTACGATGACGCAAATATAATGCCCCCGCAGAGCAAAGGGCTACAACAGCCATGATGGTCTGGTTGATATTGATTCCCCCAACCATCGAAGCGTCGAGCCGCAAAAAATCCAGAAAGAAGCGACCGACCGGGTACACGATCAGGTAGGTGAGCAGGATGTCGCCGCTCTTCAGCAGACCTGCAAACCGACGCGAAATCCACAAGAGAAAAAACATGTTCGCGAAGTTCCAGAGGGATTCGTAGAAGAACAAGGGATGATAATACTCAACATTCAAATATTCAGCCAAACGATGAGCGGGGTCGATAAATATCTTCCACGGAAGATTCGTTGGTGCACCGTATAGTTCCTGATTGAAATAATTTCCCCAGCGCCCGATGCCCTGACCCAAAGCAAGACTGGGCGCGATGATATCCGCCCATTCTGAAAAAACGAGACCCATTCTGCGTGAATAGAAATATAGAACGATCGCGCCGCCGATCACAGCGCCAGGGATTCCCAGCCCACCTTTCCAGATGGCAAGCGCGTCCAACGGATGAGTGAAGTACCAACCCGGTGTAATTCCCGTTGACGGTGATGGGGTAAGGATATGCCAAAGCCGTGCGCCGATAATGCCGCCGATCAACAAATAGATCAACAGATCCCAAACGAGCTCCGGGTTATGGCCGCGGCGTTTTACTTCACGAGTCGAAAGCCAGGCTCCTGCCACCGCGCCGAACACGATAATGATCCCATAAAAACCAAGGACTCGATCAGCGCCAAACAGAAATAAATGAATACCGTCAAATTGAATGGTCGGCATTTTTATTTACCACCTGAATGCAAAGCAGATTGCATTTTCTTATGCGCCTGCCTGCGGACGTACCAGATGCGTTGCATGGCTGTGATATTGGCAAGTACCGCGATGATCCCCAAGCCTAGATAAAGTTGTTTGAACACCAGGGAAGGTGCAAGCACAAGATAACGCTCCACGCGGGTCAACAGGCCAACTTTTGCTTCAAACCCCAATCCTTCGGCGCGTGCCTTGACATAAGAGACCAATACCGATCCCGCCGCCGCTCCGAAAACAAGCAAACCGCCAACAGGCTCACCTGTTTCCAGAAAATGATATAAAAGTCCGCCATAGATGATCAACTCGGAATAACGGTCAGACACAGAGTCAACAAACGCACCGAAATCACTCGATTCGCCACGCAGGCGGGCCATCGTACCATCCAATGCGTCGATTGGGGTCATTAACAGGACAAAAATGCCACCGGTCACCATATCCCCGCGCGCCAGGTAATAGGCCCCAATCGTGTTGCCTATCAAGCCCAGCATGGTCATCATATTGGGAGTCAATCCGAGCCGATTAAAGAACCCACCCAACGGATCCAATACCCACTTGAACCACAGGCGTAGATAATCACTGAATGTCTTTTTTGACGAAGTGCCACTGACAGTTTTATCCATCCAATACCTCTTGTCGATGCAATCTGGCAATCATAACAGTAAAATGGATTGTGGCTTGATGTCACAATCCATTATCGCCTTATTGCTTCTTGCTGTCTAATTCATCCTCGTCCATTGGACCCATCAGCACATCGCGTTCCTTGCCTCCACCCAGCGATGGACCGACGACATCCATCTCCTCAAGCTGGTCGAGCAACCGCGCGGCACGCGGATAACCGATCCTCAATCGCCGTTGTAGGAGTGAAGCAGAGGCACGCTGACTCTGTCGCACGATCGCGACTGCCTGTTCGATCAGCCCTTCATCTTCATTCTCGTCAGGCTCTGTCAACAACTTCTCCCAGGGTGGTGTATCTTCTGAAGCATCCACATTTTTCTGCCAGTGCGAGATCAGCCGTTCAATTTCCATATCCGTGATCATCACACCCTGCGCACGGATCGGGTTCCCTACTTCAGGATTGAGGAAGAGCATGTCACCGCGCCCAAGCAGACTATCAGCACCGGTTGTATCCAGGATCACACGGCTGTCCACGCCAGATGCAACTGCAAATGCCAGGCGTGATGGGAAATTCGCCTTGATCAAGCCGGTTACAACGTCCGTTGATGGACGCTGCGTCGCGACGATCAAATGGATGCCTGTTGCACGCGCCATTTGCGCAAGGCGGACAAGGTTATGTTCCGTCTGGTCCGGCGCAGACATCATCAAGTCTGCCAATTCGTCGATCAACACCACAATGCGTGGCAGTGGTCTGCCTTCCTTTTTACGCGAAAGCCGACGATTATAAGTCTCCAGGTCACGGGCATGCGCCCCTTCCAACAAACGATAACGGTGTTCCATCTCAACCACGACCCAACGAAGGACACCGAGGATACGCTCGATATTGGTCTCAACCTTTCCATAGAGATGAGGCAAACCGTTGAAGCGCAACAACTCGACCATCTTCGAGTCGATCATCACCATGCGCAAATCTTCAGGTGGGTTATTCATCGCGAGGCATGCTGCAATCGACGTGATGCAAACCGATTTACCGGACCCTGTTGCACCTGCGATCAACAAATGCGGCATCCGTGAAAGGTCCGCCACGACGGGCTGACCGGAAACATCGCGTCCCAACGCCATTGCGAGCGGTGCGCCGATCTTATGGAATGCATCAGTTTCCAAAATGGAACGCATACGCACAACGGCCGTGTGCGTATTCGGCACTTCAATGCCAACATATGGTTTGCCAGGCACGGGGGCTTCAATGCGTAATCGTTCTGCCGAAAGTGCAAGTGCAAGATCTTTTTGCAAAGAGGCGATCTGTGCAACACGTACTTTTATTTGTTGCGCCTCCTCCTCGGTGTTCCCAGCCCTTTTCATAAAACCGGGCTGCACAGCAAACTGTGTCACTGTCGGCCCCACACGAAAACCAATCACGGTTGCAACGATTCCAAACTCAGCCAAGGTCTTCTCGATCATGCCCGCGGTTTGGTTGATCGTCCGTTCATCGGGGCGCGTATTTTGATCTGCCAGCAAAATATTAAGTGAAGGCAGGAGTTCATCACGTTCACGCGGCGCGGCGGGTTTCTTATCCTGATGGTCCGCGGCACGCAGGGATTTACGGAATTCTGGTGGCAATGGGTTGACAGTCTTCTTATGCGCAGGACGTCGGGATTCCGGTTTTTCAACAGGCGCTTCATTCGGGACGATGGGATGAATCGCGATTTCAACAGGCGGAGTCTCCCCTGCGAGTTTTAACAACCAACGCTCAACCACAGCCCATAAACCAAAACCGGTCATCACCATCAACAACCACAGGAGAAACAACAAAAGCGTCCCCCATAAATCGCCAGCCTGTCTAAAGAGAGTGAGCAATCCCCAACCGATGAGACCACCGTCCTTGCCAGCTTCCGCCCGGAAGATATCATTGCCCTTTACAGCGGCGAGCAGGCCCAGGGTCAGGAGGGAGGCGAGCTCAAGTGCGATCAGTCTTCCCCACCTGACAGCGATCTCATTCCGGCGAAGAAGCACAAATCCACCATACCCAAATGCGATCGCGACGAGGTACGAACCCCATCCAAACTGCGAAGATAAAAGCGAAGCCCATGGAGAGAGCAACAATCCTTTGGTGTATCCACCCAGCGCAAGGATGGACAGCAGCGCAGCCGCGATCAATAACACACCAAGCGCGTCCCTGACAAAACGGCCGAAGTGTTCATTGAATCGCGCAAGACGATCGAGCCAGTCGTTACGCGTTTCCGATTCGTATTTATGCTGTGATTTGGATCGGTTTGGCATCAGCGATTTAAATGCAAACTCAATCCCATACGTTGATGTGCCGGGTCGACATGCAATACGCGCACCTGAATCTCCTGGTCTTCCTTTAGCAGATCGCGCGGGGATTGGTTTGCTTCAAGAGACATTTCAGATGCATGGATCAATCCTTCCACACCTGCTTCGATGCGCGCGAACGCACCGTATGACAAAACACTTGTAACGACCGCAGGAAGGACTGTCCCTTCAGGAAAATCGGTCATCGCATGTTCCCATGGATTCTGAGTCAACCGCTTCAGGCTGAGCGCAACCCGACAACGTTCAGCAGAGATATCCAACACTTGAACATCGATCTCTTCGCCAAGCTTTACGATCTGGTTTGGGTGCGAAACACGTCCCCATGAAAGTTCCGAGATGTGGATCAATCCTTCCACACCGCCAAGGTCGACAAACACGCCAAAATCTGTGATGTTGGTCACAGTGCCGCGTGCCCGTCCACCTGCGGACAGACTGTGGAAAAGCTCGACACGTTTACCCGGTTCTGCGAGAGCAGCACGCTCGGAAAAGACCACGCGACCATCTTCAGGAACGCACTCGATCACTTTGACATTTAACGACCTGCCCACATACGTTTCAAGGCTCATATCGCGATCAGTTTCATGTTCCTTACCAGCCAACTCGATCAGATGGGAAAACGGTACAAAACCCGATAACCCATCTCCCTCCACGAGCAATCCGCCGCGATTATGACCTGTCACTTTCATTTCGACGATTCGATCATTCGAATACAGGTCTTTGACCACATCCCAATCCGCCTGGACAGGCTCCACCGTTTGGACGGTCTCAACCTTCTCCAGTGGAGCAGGTCTTGGCTTTGTGATGCTGTGATGTGCCGAATGCGGCGATGCGTGCCGTTGTTCCTCCGCCAGCACCGACTCCCACCAGCCCTCATCGGTGGCAGGCATCGCATCTTCATACTTGCGTTTTGCGTTTTCTTTGACATTCATAAGTTCATCTCCTTACCTGATTTCTTCGTTTTGTTCCATATCGAGGATGGCACGCGCGACCGCTTCAACAGCAACACGTTGTTTGCGATACAGATCGGCTTCAGACATTGCCAGCCGCCCCGCCACTTCACGCACTTTGCGCCCCTCGATAAATTTCATCTCCAGAATGTTATACAGGATCCATTCACTCGTGAACCGCCGGTCCCCTTCTGGTTTTACCTGATCAACTGCCTTGCGTAACAACGCGCGCAAGGCGTTGGGAGCATTTCCTTCGTATTCTTCAGCCAGCATTTGAACGATGCGCAGCTTCATCAAGGGACTGTTCGTCAACTTTGGTCCTCCCCAATAATGGGTAAGCGCATCCTTCACCCAGTCTGCCAGGTCTGATTCTTCTGGTAATGGTTCAGTCAACATGGATGCACGCGAATCATATCGTCCAGCCGCGCGCAACCGCTGGAGCATGTCGATCTGCGGCTGTAGATCCTCCAACGAACGGAAAACCCGTTGTTGTAATTGGCGATCTTCCAGGGCAAGGGCGGCGCGGTCTGCCAGCAACCAGAGCGCGTCATGTTGATCTTTATCGATCGGACGACCCGCTTTACGGGCGATACCAAGCAAGCCCAACAACGGCGGGACTTCGTCACGGTCCCCATTCATTTTGCGCTGACGAAGGGGAAGGATCCAAAAGTCACCCCAGGTGAATTCTTGTCTCTTGTGATCCCCATTATGATCAAAGACCAGCAGAGCCTCATCCAAATTTTCGTTTTCAAGCAGTGCACGATTCCCAGCCACTACACTCAGGGATAGTTCTTCACCATCCAACGCAGCAACAAACGCACAAGGAGATTGTAAATGATCCCGCACAGCCGCTAAAACGGTTTCAAGAAATTGCTGCAAGTCGCCGCGTGTTAATAGTCTTTCTTCAATATTTTGGAGTAGCTGGAGTTCGACCCGGTCCCGACCGAAAAACAATACCCTCTCCCATATTGGCGTAAAAAGAGTAATGGCATGTTCGAACAACAACACGGTCACCACCACTGCAAGTGGAACAAAGCCCGAATAGGGTTCTCCACCAAATAATTCCCCCGCGCGCCTGACAAGTGTCATCATGGTCAAAGCAAGCGACGCGGTCACAGGTCCACGCAAGAGCCACTTGAACAGACGGCTCTTCACGACACGGTCCGGCCATGAAACGCCAAAGAACGCGACTGCATAAGCCATGGTGATGACCAAACCGGCAACCAGCAAGTTGATGATGAGCGCCGCACCCCAGAACAAAAGCGGATATTGTGATGCGAGACCGGAACCGAACAAAAGGTAAGGATAAGAACCGAGCGCTGGAGCGGTCGCACCTGCCATCAGGTATAGCATTCTCCGTCTGCCTGAACGGGTGAGCATACGAGAAAACGCACGAACAAAGTTATACCCCGCCCACGCCATGATGCTGATATAGTAAATGGTGAAGACTTCGGTTAAAGCAGTACGCTGTAAATGCGGTGCAGGCAGGCCATTTGGTACAAGGTCGCCAACCAGCTGTCCCAACGCAAGCAACATCAGGAACACAACAGATACAGCATAGATCAAACGGACAGCGATCCGCCTGCGCCCGCGCGAAGGACGCCCGGCTGTCACAAGTACTGCATCAGAAAGATGTAAATAGGAAGGGGGTAAAAAGATAATACCGATCCATTGCAAAAGCAGGAGCAATTCGATCCCCCAATCCGGCACACTCTTAGTTTGCAGGGCTTCAGTCGTGAAGACAACAACGACACATAATAAAATGATCGCAAACGAGCGTGCGACCCGATCGCGTAAATTAAAAGACAAAGCATACAGAAACAGCGAAAAGGCAGTGATAGCAATGCCCGCTGTCAGTATGTTATTGATTGTTTGGAGCCCCGCCAGTAAACCTTCTGTCCAACCGTTAAACATGCAAACCTTCCAGAACTACTTTAATGCTCTCCCAAAGAACAAAGCCACGTCCTGAGTTGGGTAATATTGGTCATTATACCCGCAGAATTCAAATCCGAACTTTTGTGCAAGGCGGATGCAACCCTGGTTTTTGGATTGCATCTCCAGGATCAGACGACGAACGCCTCTCGCCAAAGCCCAAGTCTGCGCGGCCGTCAACAGAGCGGACGCGGCGCCCCGCCGTCTCAATTCAGGTGTCACAACCACATCTGTCACCCGGGCCACAGCAGAAGTACGCTCCTCCATGACGCAGATGTATCCAACAGGTTTATCCTCCTGAACCGCAACCATCACCAGGTCGCGGCGATTCCATTCGTCGTTCAGTGAGGATGGATCGCGTGGATATTTCACATCAATGGAACGCGGCAGGCGTACTTCGCGAAAATTCACGGTCACCTGCGCGGCATCCCTGCGCAACTCCAATTGCCAGACGTAATCGCTCATGCTCGTATGATCCAGCGTTATCAAACGCGGGATGTCGGGCGCTACAGCAGGACGAACCTCAAATAAAGCCACATATCCTCCAATACTATTGGTTCAAAATCCGCACTGCGACCACACATGGGTCAAGCGTGATGCCCACATTATCGATGATTACAAGTTGCAGAAAATAATCACCGTTGGCAAGCGCAGTGGTATCCCATTTACCCAATTCTTCGTTTCGTTTTGGTTTATCGCCGGCAGAAATAGTCGCCCAATTACTAGTGCCGAGAGGAGCTATCTCATACTTATAGAATCCAAAATTGGGAACGTCCGCAGTTCCAGTAAGAGTAACAGTCCCTTTTATTACTTCACCGGATTTTGGAGCAGTTATGATAATCTTATCTGGCACACAGCCGCTCATTCCACTGGGAATATCTTGTGTAACAGGGGACAACGCGGCCTGTGTCGCGGCATCAGGGGATAAAGTCCCGGCAGGCGAGGCAAGCAAGTCGAGGGTCGGTGTCGCCAAAATATCGGAGGCAGGCAGGGACGGCGCGATGAACGTTGCGATAAAAAACTCGGCGAAAACCAACCCAAGAACTAGCAAAGCCCAGGCAGTTGCCTGTCCCAATCTTTTAAGTGCAAATTCACGCTCAAGCCCATAAACGGAGTCACGCCACTCACGCCAGGAACGCCACATCCATCGAAAAGCAAACAGTCCCCCAATCGCCAATGCGATGTAGACAAGAGATTCGTAGCTCGCAAGAGTACGATAAACAGCGCCCATACAACCAACACTTTACAGCGAGTGCAAAACGCCGCGGATGATCTTTTCTATTTTCGGGGTGATCACCTTACCTGCTTCAATGACCTCTTCGTGAGTTGTTGCAGTTGAACCATCAAGATTGGCTTTGTTGCTGATGCCAGATAGACCAAGGGTGCGCATGCCGCCATGACGCGCGACGATCACTTCAGGCACAGTGGACATGCCCACCGCGTCTGTGCCAACCATTCGCAGGAAGCGCAGATCCGCGGGACCTTCAAAGGACGGGCCACTCAACCCGCAATAGACTCCTTCACGTAAAGTGATATTATTTTGCTCGGCAACCTTTCGAGCAACGTTCATTAATTCACGATCATAGGTCTGGCTCATATCAGGGAAGCGCGGACCCAACTCATCGATATTCGGCCCCATGAGCGGATTGGCTCCCGTCATACCCATCAGATTTAGATTATCGGTGATCAACATCACATCGCCGGGAACGAACCCCGGATTCACCCCCCCAGCCGCATTGGTCACGAACATCATCTCAATACCGAGTCGCAACATCACGCGCACAGGCAGGGTTATCTGTGACATGCTATAGCCTTCGTAAAAATGGACACGTCCCTGCATGATGAGAACAGACTGCCCCTCCAGTTCTCCGATCACGAGTCGCCCAGCATGGCCGAAGACCGTCGAAACAGGCCAGTTCGGCAGGTCGCTGTATGGGATCATATCCGCTTTTTGAACGGAATCAGCCAGGGTGTTCAGTCCGGAGCCGAGAATGATCCCAACACGCGGCTTATAAGAGGTACGCGCACGGACCGCATCCGCCGCCTGATCAATTTGTTCGAGAGTAACATAGGTTGTCATAATGGATTTCTTCTTTACTTTAAGATAAGGGTCTATGCCCCTGGATTATTCCCTTGTGCCAAAAAATTATATCAGATAAATACTTTCAAGGTTGTAAAGTAACACTTCAGACTAGGAATAGTCATGAAGTTACAATCGGTAGAAAATTAGGCCTTTTTGTGCTATCCTTTTGAATTGTATGCGCTCAATGACGTACCCGAAAATCTCCCTAATTATTGTTGGAACCATTTCGCTATTAGCGCAAGGGATCTTGTTCACACCAGCGATATTTGAATTTTTCCTGCGAGATCTTCCCGCATGGGGAACTATTACCATTGGGGCAATTCTTTTCATCATCGCAATATTTTCGTTTATTGCCATTTCAAACCATGTCTCCCCGAGAGCATCCTTCAGGCGGCGCGTAAATGGGACTTTGCTCGCCATCCAGGCATTTACAACAGCTGGAATATTCCTCTTTTTAGGAAGTTTCGCCTCACGCGGACGTGAAACCGGATTCCTTTTAAGTGGCATTATCACCATCCTGACAACATACGGAATCCTACTTTCGACCAGGTCAATAAAAGGCACATCCGCCCACGTCCTTGAGAAAAAAGGGGGGGACCGGGAATCCGTCTTTTTAATCGACCCCGACACGAATATTGATGCACTTAATGAACAGATCGCATCCCTTACAAGGCAACTCTCGGCTGAAAAGCGCCGCACTATTCAGTTGACCTTCCTCAATGAACTGAGCCAGCAACTCGAAGCCGAACTCGATCCGCCTGTTGCGGCACAGCTTGCAGTAAATACTCTCGAAAAAGCAATGGAATGTTCAATGGCTACCCTGATGATGCATGAATCAGATCATCAGGGATATGTCGTGCTCGCAGCGGCAGGAGGTTCATCGAATATTATTCCGCCCGGTTATCGTCAGGATGCGGGAAAAGGTTTGCTGGGCCGCACTGCCCGTTTGAAAAAAACCCAGATCGTGAATGACTCAAGACTCGATCCTGATTTTCTCCCACTCGACAATGAAACGACCCTTTCGATCATCAGCGTACCGATCATCCAACATGGACACGTACAAGGTGTCCTGGAAATATGTTCGGAAAAGCCATACGCCTTTAGTGGTACCGATGCCGCCATTGTGGAAGGTGTCGCGTCGGAATTAATGCGCGCATGGGAGCGGTCTAGCTATCACTTACGATTAACAGAACTCATTCAGGCAGGTATTTCTCTCACCACCTTGCTTGACCCACAAGCCGCAGTGCAGGAAATCGCGGTCATCGCGCGCAAAACGCTCGAAGCGCGATTTGTTTTTGTCACTTTGCTCGACCAACAAGGCAATTTCTCCCGCACGGCCTCTGCTGGTGACGCGCCCATATTACTTTCCTCGCTCAATGCCAAACCCTCGGAAGAGCCCTTGATGCAGGCAGCGCTCAACGCCACAAAGCCTTTCCGCGTAAGAGATCTGCGAAAATACACCAGCGCCAAAAAAATGGAGATCGATCATGCAAGTCTGAGAAGTGTGCTTGCCATTCCAATTCGATTGCATCGACTGAGCATCGGTACCATCCTTGCCTTTGGGAAACAGGATGGGGTCTTCTTCTCAGAAAATGACGAGTCACTGGCAGATCTGCTTTCCTCCCAGGCAGCAGCTTCCATCGAAAGTTCATGGCTTTATCAGGAACTTCGTAATACGCTTAATATCACGTCCATGCTATATCAGTTGAGCGTGGATGTCATTCAAACAGAGGAATTAAGTAACGCGGCGGAATTGATCGCCCAGGTAGCCCACAAAGTGACAAATGCAAAAGAGACGGGCATTGTCCTTTTGACACGGGATGGACTGGTACAGGCAGAAGTTGAGATCGATGCACATGGAATACATAGGCAGAAAGAGCATCCGACGGAGAATATCAATCAGGCGATACAGTCCGGGCAAAGCATTATTGTTTCTGCTGAAAATGGTTCAATCGTTAGCTATCCACTTTTGACACGAAATCGTACATACGGCGCATTATGGATGAATATCCCTGAAAGCCGGGGACAGAACTTTGCAAACCTTCAAACCCTGGCAAACCAGGCCGCGATCGCATTGGAACGTTCGATCCTCTTATCTGAATGGCGTCAACAGGCAAAACAAATTGAAGCCGCCTATGCCGAACTCGAGATCACATACGATCGAACGTTGACTTCGCTCATGTCCGCGCTCGACGCTCGTGACCGGGAAACTGAGGGACACAGCACAAGGGTCAGCCGACTCACCTGTTTGTTGGCAGAGGAAATTGGATTGAACAATCAGCAACTCAAGGCGTTGGAGAGAGGTGCACTCCTTCACGACATCGGCAAGATCGGCATCAGCGACACGATCCTCCATAAACCAGGCAAATTAACCGATGATGAATGGAAGATCATGAGGATCCATCCCGATATTGGTGCACGCATTGTGGAAGGGATCCCATTCCTGCAGGATACACTTCCAGTTATTCGCTACCACCATGAACGCTGGGACGGAAGTGGTTATCCTGTAGGGCTAAAAGGAAAGGATATTCCCATTCAGGCACGCATTTTCGCCGTTGTTGATGTTTTCGACGCACTAACCAGTAAACGGTCCTACAGAAAGAAATCATCCCCTGATGAGGCTATAGAATATTTGCGTGAGCAATGCAATATTCTCTTCGACCCGGATATCGTTGAGGCACTCTCAAGACTCCCCTACAAGGATTTTATTGAAGGGGAAAAGAGTATCGCATGAAAACGAGAAGACCGATAGCATCGTTTGCGCCAAATGAAATCAGGCGCTTCGTATTACCTTTGACCCTTGCATCAATAATCATTCTCGCTGGTGTCATTATAGATAATATTATAAATACAAAGCCAATTGATTATTTCTTAATAATTTTTGGAAGCCTTTCCATTTTCTATGCCGTAATCAGCAGCGTTCTGGTCGCCAGGACTGGAAACTTTCAAGATACATACGGATGGTTGAATGCCATCCTGAGCGGCATTGGACTGGGATTACTCACATATTTTCTACCCGACCACCTGATTGAAACATCTCACATCCTCGTTGTATTTGGGATCATAGCGGTAGCCACCGTTTCAGGCAGGGACCGTGCTTATTCAACCCTCTTTTTGAGCCTTGCAATCAGCCTGCCACGGGAACTTCCAGATATCAATGAGATGGCAGGCATGATTGAATTTTCCACCCCCTTTATTATTGCTGTGTTTGTTTCAGAGGCCTTCTTTCGGATCAAGAACACAACCCAGCAACATATCCACCGGCTCGAAACGATCAACAAGGTCAGCCGGCAGATTATGCTCACATTGGACACGGAACAGACCATCTCTCTATTGAATGCCACCATTCAAGATGCCCTGGATGCAGATACCTACTTTGTTGGGATCGTGAAGGATAATGAAATCCACCTCGATCTCTTTTATGACGATGGAGAATACTTTAACGGTATACATGTCCCGATCGAAGGGACATTATCAGGCTGGGTGATCAAGAATCAAAAGGAGTTATTTCTGCCGGATTTACGCGAGGATGTACAATTGGAAGGCGTAACACGTTTTGTGATCGGGAAGGAAAAAACCAGCCTTTCATGGATGGGCGTACCTTTGAAAGCTGTTAATGTAAATGGCATCATCGCGCTGGCATCCTATCGCCCGAACGAGTTCGATCTGGCCGACATGGAACTTCTTTCCAACCTCGCTCAGCATATAACGCTCGCTCTGGACAATACGATAAGGCACGCACAGGTAGAAGAACAAGCCCGTCTGGACAGCCTGACAGGCGTATATAATCATGGATACTTTTTGAAAAAACTTGCCGACCAGGCAGCAGATTGTTCTGCTAAAAATATTCCTCTTAGTTTAATCATGCTGGATATTGATTATTTCAAGCAATATAATGACACGTACGGCCATATCGTGGGAGATCAAATTCTAAATACCCTTTGTACGGCGATCAAACATCATATCAAACATATGGATGCCGTTGGTCGTTGGGGCGGGGAAGAATTTATTATTTCCCTTCCGGGTGCAACTGGGGAACAGGCAATGCAAGTTGCACAACGGGTTGGCGAGACAATGGCTTCCCTGCGTGTTGAGGACCGTGAACAGCATACCGTCCCAGTTCCAACGGTCAGCCAGGGAATCGCTGTCTTCCCCAATGAGGCAGATGAGATTTATCACCTGATCGACCTTGCAGACCGCCGTCTATATGTTGCCAAAGAGCGTGGTCGGAACCAGATCGAACCTGAGATCACTCACTGGAAAAAACTTCTACCGCAATAAAAAAACTGAGCAGGCAATAAGCCTGCTCAGTTCGTTAACTCAGCACATCACGAAATGCCGATATTGTTTTTTCGACCGCCTCATCATCGATCCAATAATGTGTAACAAGACGAAAACGCCGCGCATTCTCGGCATCCACCAAAACCCCAAACTTTTTCATCTGCTCGACGACCTCACCGGAATTTTTTTTCACTCCATCGGACAGATTCATATACACCATATTTGTGGATGGGGAACCCGCATCTACTTCCAGACCTTCAACCCGCCTCAGACCATCAGCCAGTTTCCTTGCCCGAACGTGATCATCCCCGAGTCGCTTTGTCATCTTTTCCAAAGAAATGATCCCAGCCGCGGCGACAATCCCGACCTGGCGCATCCCGCCTCCCAGCATCTTGCGGACGTGACGCGCACGCGCAATAAATTTCCTCGTTCCTACAATCATTGATCCGATCGGAGATGCCAATCCTTTGCTCAAACAAAACATCACCGAATCCGCAGGCTCAACAAGTTCCTTTACAGATACTTGTTGAGCAGTGGCCGCATTGAAAATACGCGCGCCATCTATGTGCAAAGCAAGGTTATTTTCGTTTGCCAATGCTCCTACTTCGCGCGTGTATGTGGATGTCAATGGAACACCACCACAGATATTCTGCGTATTCTCCAGGCAGACTAGGCGCGTGATGGGATGATGCACGTCTTCGGTCCGAATGGAGGCGGGAATATCGTTCAGGGAAAGGGTCCCATCTGTCTGATTCCGAACAGGACATGGCTGAATCCCGCCTAAAGCGGACATCCCCCCGGCCTCATTCAAATAGATATGGGATTTATCGCCAACGATCACTTCATCTCCCCGCTGGCAATGGACAAGCAAAGCGATCAGGTTTCCCATCGTCCCGGATGGAACGAATAAGGCCGCCTCTTTGCTCAACAACCCTGCCGCAATTTCTTCAAGGCGATTAACGGTCGGGTCATCGCGATAAACATCGTCACCGACTTCGGCTTCCGCCATTGCTTCGCGCATCTCCGGCGTAGGTTTGGTGACGGTATCAGAACGAAGATCAACATATTCCATATTGTTCTCCTCAGGATATATTTTCTCTTTCAATCAATACGCGTGATTGCAAATCAATCACCACAAAAGACGGTAGTCCAAGTTCGTTCCAAAGCGTAAAGTCTGGGATTCCTGTCAGCCGCGATGCAAATAATGAAATGACTGTGCCATGCGAGACGATTGCAATTGTCTTATCCACATACAAGTCCAATACAGAACGAACTGTCCGATCAAAACGATCGTGACATTGATTCGCGGTCTCGTTTCCATAAACGAGTGTATCGGGATGGTCAAAAAACTCGCGAACGGTTAAAAGAAATTCATCTTTTGAAAGAAAAGGAGCTTTGCTCCGGTCATGTTCATGCAAACCATCGAATACATCAAGTTTTAATTTATGCTGCTTCGCAATGATTTCCGCGGTCTCTTTTGCTTTTGGCTCAACGCTGGATACGAGCACTTCCAGTTGAAATCGGACCAATCTTTCAGCTAATCTCTGTGCACGTACCCGCCCCTCTTCTGACAGAGTCCATTCACGGGCAGGGATGTTTTCCACCACTTCCGGCAGGGAATGTTTGATCAAAATCAAATGCTTGTTCATTGATCACGACCGCAAATTATTGAGAACACGCTCCAATTCATCGGGTAAAGCAGCTTCAAAAATCCTTGGCTCTTTTTCTCCGGGCAGGATTATTTTCAAACGATATGCATGAAGGAAATGACGTTCGATCCTGGTCGGTGAGTTTCTTCTTCCGTATACTTCATCCCCCACGATTGGACATCCCAAAAATGCGCAATGAAGCCTTATTTGATGAGTCCGCCCTGTAAGAGGATGAAACTCCAGCAAAGTATGACTCTTGAAGCTCTCGACTGTTTTATATTCAGAAATGGACTCGCGCCCCTTATTCTCAGAGACGATCGCCATCTTCTTGCGCTGCTTCGGGTCCCGCCCAATAAAGGCTTCCACACGACCAGATGGTGTCGGCGGTTTGCCATCCACGAGTGCCAGATAGGTCTTTTCCACTTTTCGCAAACGGAACTGATCCTGCAGCCAGCGATGAGCGCGTTCGTTTTTCGCAAGCAGAATTAAACCAGAAGTCTCTTTGTCGAGTCGATGAACAACACCTGGGCGTTCCTCACCACCTATCCCTTCAAGATCCGGGTCATACCCCAGGACAGCATTGACAAGTGTTCCGGAAGAATGGCCTGCGGCTGGATGAACCACCATCCCGGCAGGTTTGTTGACCACGATCAGGTCGTCATTCTCAAATACAACGTCAAGTGGAATGTCTTCGGCAACCAGACCTGTCGGCGCGGGTGGCGGAATCCGAACTGTCACATTGAACCCGCTTTCCAGTGTTTGACCAGCCTTCTTTGCCGGGCGATCGTTCACATCCACAAAGCCATCTGCGATCAAGCCCTGGATGCGTGAGCGGGAAAACTCCTGCAACAACCCGACCAGAAACTTGTCGAGCCGCTCAGGAGCCTCTTTTTCAAAGTGGAAGCTCAAAACGCGATCACTCACTTGTAGTTCCGTTTGTTTGTTCTGCCTCAGTCAGTTTCATTTTTTCTTTGTGTGCAGCTCTTTCCTGCAGGAACACACCCAGCAATAAAATGACGGTGCCAACACTAATGCTCGAGTCGGCCACATTGAACACAGGGAACGTTCCCACCGAGATAAAATCCGTCACCCTGCCACCATTCGTTAATCGATCAGTCAAGTTCCCCACTGCGCCAGCCAGCTGCATACTCATCGCGAGGCGCAGAGTCCAATCACTTTTTTCCACGTGAGGGTAGTAATAAATGATCGCGCCGATCACAATAAAAGCCAGCACAGTAAAGACCGTGCTTCCTCCCTGAAACATACCAAACGCCGCACCGGTGTTATGCCAATTCACAATGCGAGCATACGGGCTAAGCCAATCCAAAGAATCCGGCAGCCACACTCCACCGGTGGGGATATTCACACGCACCAGCCACTTTGTCCATTGATCCAGGGCAACGATCACACCCGCGATCATAAACATGGACCCATACTTTTGAAATACACTTTTCACATTTCACCTCGAAAACAAAATCGCATCATTCTACCATTACTCCTTAATAAACACGCGCGGCACACGCGCGCTGATATTGGTCAATACTTCATATTCGTTCGTGCCCATCCACACGGCAAGGTCTTCAGCAATAATATGCTCATTTCCAGACTCACCCAACAACACAACATCATCTCCGACCTGCACTTCATCATCACCAACATTGACCATGAATTGATCCATGCAAATGCGCCCTACCTGCGGATATTTCCTCCCTTTGATGATGACCTGTGCCCGATTCGTCATGCGTCTGAAATAACCATCCGCGTAGCCGCATGGGATGGTCACGATTCTCGTCTCAGCCTCAGCCTGCCATAGCGATCCATAGCTGACCGGCCGTCCGGGCCGTGTCCGCTTCGAATAGACTGCACGCGAATGCCACGTTAGCGCAGGAGCGATGTCCACCGATCGCATCACACCGACTGGGTAAACTCCATAAATCATCAAACCGGGGCGGACGATATCGAAATAGCTTTCAGGGAATTGCAGCACTGCACCCGAATTTGCCATATGCCGTAAAGGCGGATGGGGTTCACTTCTCTTTTCGTAAATCTTCAAAACCTCCTGAAACCTCTCCAATTGCAACCGGGCGTGGAGGAGACCCGGCTCTTCTGAATTTGCGAAATGAGTATAAATTCCCTCGACCTCGACATGCTTGAGCCGGAGGGAACGCTCGATGAACGGCTCTACCTCATACTCGCGAACGCCGACGCGCTCCATACCGGTATCAATTTTCAGGTGGGTCTTGATGCGTTTGTTCGTTAAACGGGAAACCTCATCGGCAGTATCCAGCAATTCAACAGACGAACCGGTCAATGTCAGATCATATACGGCAAAATGCGGGACCTGCTCCGGCAGAGTTCCACCAGCGACAAGGATCGGCTTGGTGATTCCCAACTCACGCAGATGGATCCCTTCTTCAAGAACGGCCACCCCGAAATAATCCACATACGGCTCAAGGAACGGTGCGACGCCATCCACGCCATGACCATATGCATTCGCCTTGATCATTGGCATTACTTTCGCTGGAGCAACATGCGCGCGAATGGCTTCGATATTCCTTCTGAGTTGAGTTAATATGACTTCAAGATACGTGGGGCGAAAAGATACAGACATGGTCTTATTGTACGTTGAAACTTTCCAACATTCAAACTTTTCAACGATTGGGTCTCCAATGATATTCCACATCCGGTTCGCTTTCAGGCGGCGGACTCATGCCAAACTTCTCAGCGACGAAGCCATTCTCCTCGTAGAACGCCCGCGCATCGACGTTGATCTGCAAGGTATAAAGCCAGACATGTTCGGGGGAACGCTCCCTTGCAAGGTTCAACAGGGCATTTCCAATCCCGCGACGTTGGTAATCGGGATGGATATACAACTGGTCAACAAAATCCTTGTTCATCGCCATGAAACCAACAGGATAATTATCCGCTTCCACCACCCACACCTGATTTTCCTTCAAAACATGTTCTCGAAAGTAATCCTGGTCTTCGTAAAAGAAATGACCTTTCTCCAGTTGAAAATCAGGTAACGACTTTTCACGGGAAATACGCCATAAGACCGTAACCGGATCGAAATCCTTTGTGCGGTATTCCCGAATGATAAATTTTTCCGGCATGTTCTCACCTGAGACAAAAAAATTGAGCCAAATGGTTGGCACCGCCCATTTGGCTCAAAGCTAAACAAATTGATGGCTTAGAAATCGCGTCTTCGTTCGCGGTCGCCGCCACCACCACCTGGCCTGCGGTTACCACCGCGGAAACCACCGGGGCGCTCCTCGCGCGGGCGTGCGAGATTTACGGTGAGAGCGCGGCCACTGAAGTCCTTACCATGGAACATGGTGATGGCGCTCTGAGCCTCATCAGGTGACGACATCTCAACAAAGCCGAAGCCTTTTGAGCGACCGCTTGCGCGGTCCTTGATCACCTGCGCGGATTTCACCGTACCTGCCTGCGCGAACAGGTTTTGCAGATCTGCATCACCTACGCTGAAAGGCAAATTACCGACATAGAGTTTCGCTTCCATAGAAATTCTCTTCTCCTGAGTGTGGGCCATGCAGTGAAGCAACTATCATGGCAAGACGGATCAATTGTGCATGACTACAGGGATCACCGACACCCAGGTGCCAAGAAGCGAACATTCCCTCTGATTGCCGGACCGCCATTCTTCATGCAACTTACAATTCGATTGTAGCACAAACTGAATGACTGGACTATATGCCCGGCAACCAGAATCGGAGCCAATTCCCGTTCTCGCGCAGGGAAAACTGGATCCCCGCTTGGAGCTGATCCAACGCTGATGCTTTGTCCCCGCCAAGCGCCGCAGCGACGCGTTCATTTTCGATGCGACCGAAAATGCGGGTGCGAAAGTTCTGGATCCATGAAAGCACCTGCCCGTAACGGGAAGCGTTCAATGTGATAATGGGCCATACGCGCCGCGACGGTCCACGCAACAGAAGCCAGCGTAAATTCTGCAACGCGTCAAAATCAAGGCTGGCCACTGATTCAAGATCGTCGATCAATAACAACACAGACTGGCGCGCGTTCTTATTCGAGTGTGCCCATGATGCAAGTGAGAGCATGAAATCCTGTGCACTGTTGTGATGAGATGGGAATATTCCAACGCGATGAGGGCTCTCTTCGAGGCTCTCCCACTCGTCAGGGTGGTTTGTGATGACGCCAAATTGAACATCATTTTGGTTATGAGTCTGTACGACAGAACAGGCGATCATTTGCATAAATGCTGTCTTACCTGAACCTGCATCGCCAATAACCAATATAGGACCGGGAACCGGGTCACGCAGATTCAGCAGGACTGGCAGTCCATCTGATGCAACGCCGAGGAACAAGGCCTCGCGCGGGAGTGGTCCAATCTCAGCAAGGACTCCGTTCAAGGTTGGCGCGGCAGGTACCGGCTGGGAAGGATGCGAGGGTGTCTCCATTTTAACTTCAGCCAATGCCTCAAGCGCAACAGAGAATTGACGGTTATTTGCAGACATACGTCCTCCTTTATTATTTAGAACGTATGTTCTATTTTAACCTCACTCCCCCATACGTCAAGATATATCCATATTAAAGATTCATGCCAAAATGTTTTTATCGACCATCCATGCGCGCAGTTCGAACACCAGATGATTAACTTTGGCCATGGGGTCGGTGCTGATCAGTTCATAAGCCTCATCAAATGAATTCGCCCTAAGAACACCCATGCCGCGAACTTCCCCGCTGATTGCAAACGAATCAAGGAATGGGGCTGTCACGACCAGCTTCCCCATCCCGGCAAGACGACGATAGTTAGCCAGATGCGCTTCCTGCAACGCGTCGATCTCAGGAGTTGAGTCAGGACTCCACGTTGGTCCTTTTTTGAGGATGAAAACATAACGGATC
>Ga0210377_10000830_pt1 | contig 29267 bp, 32 predicted proteins | sample PLM4_65_b1redo_FD_155480 | JGI IMG/M metagenome (GOLD analysis project Ga0210377, IMG submission 155480) | Groundwater sediment microbial communities from an aquifer in East River, Colorado, USA - PLM4_65_b1 redo | ecosystem: Environmental > Terrestrial > Soil > Riparian zone | place: USA: East...
ACATAATGCCGTGGGTTTCATCTTTACGACCCCGATCCTCGCAATGTTCTACTATTTCCTGCCGAAATCGACAGGCTTGCCGATCTACAGCCACCGCCTCTCCATCGTCGCGTTCTGGTCGCTCGTATTCGCTTATCTCTGGACCGGCGCGCACCACCTGGTCTACACGCCGCTGCCGGACTGGATCCAGACCCTCGCCATCGCCTTCACGATTTTTCTGATCGCTCCGTCCTGGGGTTCCGTGGTGAACGGCTATTACACCGTGGGCAATGACTGGTCGAAGATGCAGACGAATTACCTTACCAAATTCTTTATTCTCGGCATCACCTTCTACGGTCTGCAGACCGTTCAGGGGCCGACCCAGGGCTTAAGGGTCGTGAGCCAGCTGATCCATTACACCGACTGGGTCCCCGGCCACGTTCACATGGGCACCATGGGCTGGGTGACGATGACGGTTGTCGCGTCGATCTACTACATCATTCCGAAGATATACAAGACGGAGATCTACAGCGAAAAGATCGCGAACATCCACTTCTGGCTCGTCTTGATCGGGCAGCTCATTTTCTCGATCACCATGTGGATCACCGGCATCATGCAGGGCGCGCTCTGGAAGGCCGCGAACCCGGATGGGAGCCTTAAATACACCTTCATGGACGTGCTCGCGAAGAACTACCCCTATTGGAAAATGAGAACGCTCGGGGGTGTGATCTTCACGATAGGCATGCTCTTTTTCATTTACAATATCTATATGACAATGCGCAAAGGCAAGGTCGCTCTTGCCGGCGCCAGGGCATAGGGGGTGATGGTATGGCAGGTGATATCTATAATAAACCGATTCTGTTCGCGATCGTCGCGGCCGTCGTCATCCTGATCGGGACCGCGGTGACCATGTTCATTCCGATGTTGACCGCGGAAATGCATCCAAAGCTGGCGGACCTCAAGCCCTATACCGCGCTCCAGCTGGCGGGCAAGGACATCTACCAGCGTGAAGGCTGCAACAACTGCCACACGCAGACCGTACGTCCGCTCAAGACCGAGGTCATGCGGTACGGCGAGTACTCGAAGGCCGGGGAATTCACGTACGACCGGCCGTTCCTCTGGGGTTCGAAACGCACCGGCCCGGACCTCGCGCGCATCGGTGGGAAATATCCCGACCAATGGCATGTGATCCACTTTGACAATCCCCAGTCCATGTACGCGGAATCAAACATGCCTTCTTACGGCTGGATAAAGAGCAACAAGCTCGACCCAATGGACATCGAAGCGCACATGAAGGCAAATGAATTCCCCTATACGCACGAGGAACTTGCACAGCTGAAGGACAAGAACGAGCTTGACGCGCTGATCGCGTACGTACAGGTGCTCGGCACTGCGGTCAAGAAACTGCCTATTTCCTCGGCGGAAGCAGCGGTCAAGGAACGACATGTCCCGAATCCGCTTTCCGGCGATCCTGTCGCGATCCACCAGGGCGAGGTTTTGTATAAACAGCACTGTACGGCATGCCATGGCATGAGCGGTCAAGGCGGCATAGGCCCCAGTCTCATCGACAATACGTTTCTGTATATCGCAGGCGACATGCCCGATGACGATTATTTTGAGGTAATCAACAACGGAACGCAGCCCGGAATGGTGGAGGACGGCCGGACGGCAAAAGGCGGAATGCCCTCTTTTTCCAGCACATTCGAAAAGAACAAAATATGGGCGCTGGTTTCCTATATCAGGTCCCTCCAGGGGAAAAAATAAGGAGATACTATGGCTGACGAATTGGATGACATAAAGGACTTTGAAGCTAAAGATACCGCGCATAAAATACCCCTCGGGTGGCAGTTTCTGTTCTGGGGCCTGATCCTCTGGGGTATTTACTACACGGCTGCGCACACGCCGGCCATCAGCGGCTGGTCTCAGGAGCGGGCATATACCGAATCGCTGAAACCGTGATCCACCGGGAGTCGGGGGCCCGCCTGCATGACGATGCAGCAACACGAAGCCGCCCCCGACCCCTCTTTCCCTTTTTGCACAATTAATTTATGGAGGCGTGCATGGATATCTCAATCGTCGCCACAATCGGATTCACCACCGCGGCAATCATCGGCATAATCGTACTTGTTCTTTCAGCAGGTAAAGGATAGGGCGACTCCCTGAATTAAACGCGCCTGAAAGAATTGAGGATCATTTCATGGATAAACAGGTATGGGCATATAGTCTGTTCGGGCTCGCTCTGATCGTGCTCTTCGTGATCATTATCGTGCACTACTATTCGAAGAAGCGGCACAGCAAGGTCGAAGAAATTAAGTATAAAATGCTCGATGATGATGACTAGAAAGTTTCATTGGTATAGACGTGTTTCGGGCGCACTTCTTCTTATCATTCTCATCGGCCTCCCCTTCCTTCGGATACAAGGGGAAAGCGCGTTGAGGTTCGATGTCCCCTCGCTCCGGCTGCTGTTCTTTGGGACCGCGATATGGATGCAGGATTTCTTTATTGTTCTGATCGCGGTGATCTTTCTCACGTTTCTTGTCCTTTTCACCACGACTGTCTTCGGACGAATATGGTGCGGATGGCTCTGCCCGCAAACGGTCCTGGTCGACGCAACCGCATTCATGGACGCATCCCACAAACGGGGATATGCGGCCAGGGTGGCCGTTTCCGTTGCCGTCGGAGCAGTCAGCGCGATCATCGCCGCAAGCCTGATCGGTTATTTTGTGTCTCCTTACGACCTCCCCTCCCTGTTCAATGCAGGCGGCGCACCCTGGACGATCGTTTTTGGTTCCTGGGTTGCGCTGACAATCATTCTCTTTCTTGATCTGGTCGCCTTGCGAAGGGGTTTTTGCGCAACAGTCTGCCCGTATGCAAAAATGCAAAATGTTCTGTTCGACGACCGGACCCTCGTGGTCGCATTCGATCAACAGCGCACCCAGGAGTGCCAGGAATGCCTCGCCTGCGTTAAAGCCTGCCCTGTCGGGATCGACATCAGGAAGGGTTCCCACATGGCCTGTATCCACTGCGCGGAGTGCGTGGATGCCTGTACGGAGCGGATGGCCAGGCGGGACCATCAATCTCTGATAAGATATTTTTTCGGCATCCCCGGCGGTCGGCGTACCGGGCTACGCGTAATTCCCCTGCTCACCGGCGTGCTCACCGCGATATCTTTGGCGTTCCTAATGTATCTTTCCTTCACGCGAATGCCCTTTGATATGAACGTGCGCTGGAACTTTAGCGGCGTTGCGGAGGTCCAGGCGGACGGAACCATGACCAACTCTTACGTGCTGTCTCTCAGGAACATGGGGAATACGGACCTTGATCTCGATCTGAGCGCATCTTCTTCACCAGCGCTGGACAGCGCGATCCGGGTATCACCTGATGTCGTAATGCTTAAAAAAGGGACCGATATCATGAAAATACCGGTCATCGTGACACTTGAACAAAAAGAAGGCGCGGAAAAGCATCCCGTGACAATGACGCTGACCCTCCGGTCAAAGCAACTTGGCAAGAGCATTTCGAAGCCGGCATTATTTATGGTCACCGGGAATAATAAATAGAGGTCATCTCATGCGTTTTTTTATCGTCATTATAGTCCTGACATGCATCCTTGCAATGGCTGCGACCATCGGAACCATTATTGTCGGATCCCGGAGTTTTGAGGGGACCGTTGTCGACAAACCCTATGAGACAGGCCTGGCGTGGGATGAAGAACGCCGGAACCAGGAAAGTCTTGGATGGTCAGTAGTTTTGCAGAAAGCGACGTACAAAACCGGAAAGAACGATTTAATCGTTATGGTTCACGATAAGAACGGAGCGCCGATCTCCGATGCCGTTGTGTCCGTTGTTGTCAGCAGACCGTCGACGAGGGCTTTTGACAACACCCATCGTGCCGTTGTGCAGCCCAACGGACGATACCGGACTGAGATCGATCTTCCGCTTTACGGGAATTGGGGTGTGGTCATTGATGTAAGCCGCAAAAAGGAACGCACCACCTTCAATAGATTGATTTTTGCGGACAAGGACAAACAATGAAGCAATTTAATGACATTATACGCGTTCTCTGCGTGTTCCTCGTCACGGCGATCATTCCGGTCGCACTGATCGTGGTCGTTCCCGCACCTGCTGCTTCCGCAGCAGAAACCCCACTGCATTGCGATATCCAGATCGGTTCCTGCATCATGAAGACCGGCAATGGGATGACAATAGAATTTGATATTCAGCCCAAGCCCGTATCGGCAATGACCGAGCGCACCTTCGTGGTTATTGTCACCCGGAACGGAATACCGCTCATGGACGCATCGGTCCACCTCGACCTCTCCATGCCCCATATGTTCATGGGGAAGAACCAGCCGGTCATGAACCATATCAAGGACGGCAGATACGAGGGCAAGGGCATTATTACCCGATGCGCAAGCGGAAATAAAACATGGCAGGCGGACGTTGCCGTGGGACCCGCCGGAAAAGCCGTTGTCGCAGCGTTTGTATTCGAGGTGAAGTAACGTGGAAGCTGGTTATATTCTGGCGTTCACGACCGGAATTATCGGAGGTTTCGGACACTGCATCGGCATGTGCGGGCCGCTCGTGGCGTCCTACACGCTGGCCGGATCAATGCGGCCCAGGCCCCTAATTAGCCGCATTATGCCCCACGTGCTGTACAACAGCGGACGTATCACCATGTATTCGATCATCGGCGGCATCATGGGTCTGTCGGGTTCGTTCATCAACGTTGCAGGCAGACTGGCCAATATCCAGAATAGTGTGGCCGTACTTGCCGGCGTCATAATGATCCTGATGGGCGCAAGCATCGCGGGTAGTGGCGGCAATACCGCATGGATCGAAAAACACAACACGTCCTTACTCCGCGCGGCAACAGGGATCAGGGCCTCGTCATCATCGCTTCGCTACTTTCCCCTCGGCATCGTTCTCGGCCTTCTCCCCTGCGGCCTTTCGTATACTGTCTTTATCGCAGCAGCGGGGACCGGCGGCTTTTCCCCGGGGATGCTGACCGCCCTGGTGTTCGGACTGGGTACGCTGCCGGCGCTCCTCGCATTCGGAGCGGTCATTTCTTCGCTCACCGCTGCTCTTCGCACCAGGATCTACCGGACAAGCGGGGTGCTCGTTATCCTCATGGGGATCTATTATCTGTATCGAGGGATCAGCCTCTATGCCGATCTGTGATCACTGCCAGCTCGAAGTTTCAGAAAAGAACGCCGTGTACGACGACATCAACGGCCGGAAGCAGGTATTCTGCTGCCACGGATGCGACGGGATCTACCGGCTCATCAGGAGCGAAGGTCTTGAAGAGTTCTATGCAAAGCGGCGCGAGTGGACGCCCGGACCCGCTGAAGACCAGTCAGTGGACGTATCGGCCTTTTCGGAAAGCTTGAGGCCCGCGGGCGACCAGATCGAGACCGATGTTATCATTGACGGCATTCGCTGCGCATCCTGCATCTGGTTGAATGAAAAGATCCTGCTCCGTACCAGGGGCATCTCCTACGCACACGTGAATTATGCCACGCACCGTGCCAAGATCCGGTGGGATCCCGCGCAGATCGATATCAAGACCATCCTCGCCAGGATCAGGTCCATAGGCTATACCCCCAAACCATTCCTGCCCAAGGCCTGGGAGGACGAGCAAAAGAAACAGTCCCACGACCTCCTGCTCCGCTTTGGGACCGCAGCCTTTTTTTCCATGCAGCTCATGCTCTTCTCCGTTGCCTTGTACGCGGGTTATTTTCAGGGAATCGACGAAAGGATCAAGCTCCTCTTTCACACGATCTCTTTTGCGCTCACAACGCCGGTCCTGTTCTACTCAGGCTGGCCGATCATCCGGGGTGCCCTCAGAGGTCTGATCAATCTCACCTTCAACATGGACGTCCTGATCGCGGCCGGAGCGCTCTCCGCTTACGGGTACAGCATCCAGCAGATGATCGTGAATGGGGAGGTCTATTTCGACACAGCAGCAATGATCATCACACTTATCTTGCTCGGAAGATACATTGAGGCGGGCGCCAAAGGAAGGGCGTCGGAGACCATCGGCAGGCTGATGCAGCTGAGCCCCAAGGAAGCCAGGAAACTGGCGGTAACGGCAGATCAAACGGGAATGGACAACCGCTTGTACGTGGCCCTTCGTCAGATGGTCCCGGTATCGTCGCTACGTGCGGGAGATCTGGTCGAAGTGGTCCCCGGCGAGAAGATCCCTGTGGATGGTCTCGTGGTTTCCGGGACAACAGAGACCGATGAATCCATGCTCACCGGCGAGTCGAAGCCTGCCTCGAAGACCGAAGGCGCGGAAGTGTTCGGCGGTACGCATAATCTTTACGGAAGTATCGTGTTCAGGGTTACCAAGACCGGCAAGGGAACGGTGCTCGCGCAGATCATCCAGGCGGTGGAGGATGCCCAAGCGCGACGGGCGCCGATCCAGTCCGTGGCCGATCGGGTTGTCGGCTTTTTTGTACCTGCTGTCCTGATCATTGCCCTGCTGACCTTTCTAGGATGGCTGTACCAGGGCGCGCCAATGGCCCGGTCCATGATGAATGCGGTCTCGGTCATGGTGATTGCCTGCCCCTGCGCCCTGGGTCTAGCCACCCCTCTCGCGATCCTGATCGGCACGTCGAACGCTGCTGCGCGGGGGATCCTCATAAAAGGCGGGGATGTGATCGAAAAGGCCGCATCAGTGGATTTCGTGGTGTTGGACAAGACCGGGACCATAACAGAAGGAAAGCCGGTACTGAGTGAAGCACACGGGATCGGCATATCGGACGAACAGGCGCTCCGCCTTGCACTCTCTCTCGAACAGCGCTCTGAGCACTCCCTTGCCAAGGCGATCGTCGAGGCGTCGCAGGGTCTTGAGCCGTTTGAGGTGACGAATTTTTCCGCTGTTCCCGGCAGAGGCATCCGAGGGATGATCGCCGGAAAAGAGGTCCTCATCGGGAGCAGGGAGTTCATACAATCCGAAAATATCGCCGTCAATCTCGATGCCGCGATAGCTGCTGATCAGCGCTGGAAGATCATTGAATCCGAAAAAGCCGGCGCCACGGTCACCTTTCTGTATCATGACGGCGATCTGCGCGGGGTCTTCACAATTTCCGACAGGATGCGACAAGAAGCCGCCGAAGCCGTCACTCTGCTCAGAAAAGGAGGGCTCAGCGTTGCCATGGTCACCGGAGACAACCTGAATACCGCGGAAGCGGTGGCGAAGAAGATCGGGATCGAAATGGTCAAGGCGCAGTTCTCACCCGTAGAAAAGGCCGCTGAAATTCAGCGGCTGGAGCACGAAGGAAGGCATGTTCTCATGGCAGGCGACGGGATCAATGACGCCCCTGCGCTGGTTGCGGCCACGATCGGCGTTGCCATGGGACGCGCCACGGACATCGCGCTTGAATGCGCGGACATCGTCATAATGCGGTCCGACCTGAGGCTTGTCCCTGACGCTGTTACACTAACCAAAAAGACCTTTTCGATCATCCGACAGAATATTTTCTGGGCGTTCTTCTATAATCTCGTCGTCATCCCTTTGGCAATATTCGGCATCCTTCACCCGATCGTGGCAGCCGGAGCCATGGCATTCAGTTCGCTTTCCGTGGTCGGGAATTCCCTGCGCGCGAGGCTACGCTGATGTGGAGCATGTTCCTCTTGATCATTCTGACGTTGGGCGCCGGTTTCGTTGGCTGGCTGTTCTTTCTCTGGGCAGTCAAGAGCGGGCAGTACGATGATATCGAAGGCCCGAAGTACCGCATGCTGGATGATGAAGAGGACGCGAAAGAGGATGACCATGAGCCTAAGAAAGACAGCAAGGCGTAATGCGTTGAAGCGGGGAGTGTTCTCGGTTCACAGCCAGTATTCGGGATATTTTCTGTTCCCGGAAAGATTGTTCACGAGCAAGGCCACGATCAGGAGAACGACCGCCCCGGCGCCCGCGGGTATCACGGCATAGAGGAACCCGAGGCTGTGGATCTTCGGACCGCCGATCACGGCGATGAGCGCCGTGGCGCCGCCGGGCGGGTGGAGCGTCTTGGTTGCAAGCATGGATACGATGGCAAGTGATACGGCCATGGCAGTCGCCAACCACAGTGTCCCGCCAAAAAGCTGCCAGCACGCCACCCCTACCAGACCGGACACGATGTGCCCGCCGATCAGGTTCCTTGGCTGCGCCAGAGGGCTTTTGATCGCACCGTACACGAGCACCGCTGAAGCACCGAACGAGCCGATGAGGAGCGTCAAGTCCCTGGGCTCAAAGTATTTTTCGGAAAAAGAAGCGCAGAGCCCGATACCGATCATTGCTCCGAGCCACGACCAGAGGAGTTCCCGACTCCCTACTCCCGGCGGGCTCTTGCCGCCGCCTTTCATTTTTGACAGATATTCCAATATGGTCATAGGATCTTATAAATAAAGCAGGCTGGCGCCTGCGCTTGTCCAGAGTTACCTCTCACGCTTCAGGAAACATACTCACGGCTTCTTACTGATTGACTTCACAATATCAGCACGGGAAATGATCCCGATGAGCTTCCCATCTGCATCGACCACGGGCAGCCGCTTGATCCTTTTTTCGTCGAGGACGTTCGCTACCTCCGCGATATCGTCATCGGCCATGCTGGTGATCGGCGGAAAGCTCATGACATCCTCCACCCTGTTCCCGTCTTTCCGGGCAGACACCGGTTCGCCGAGAATATGGCGTAGAATATCTTTGAACACGTGCTCCTTTTTCATGCCCGCGAGCGTTAGGAGGTCCGCTTCGCTGATAACACCGATCACGCGGTTGTTGTCGTCGATGACCGGCATGCCGCTGATCCTGTTCTCAGAGAGGATACTCGCTGCTTCATGGAGATCAGCGTCCCTTTTTACGAAAACGACGTTCTTCGTCATTATCTCTTTCGCCGGAATCTGTGAGGCGACCCTTGCCTGCGCATGACGGATCGCGATCTCGTAGATCTTTTTGAGGTCCTCCTCGGTAATATCCACATAGGTCTTCATCTTCCTGAGTGCATCCCTGAGATCTTCCATGGTAACATTGGGACACGTCTCTTTGTTCGTCATAATCCTCTCCGCAAAAGTTCTGTAGACTTGGTGCTATTTTAGAATAAGACCTCGGGAAATAGTATGATGCAGGTCATATGCTATTTCTCTTTGCTCTCGGTCCTGACCACGAGCCAGTAGACAAAACCGATGACCAGGATGGCCGCAATAAGGTAATAGATCAGCTCAGGTTTCTCGTGTTTGAGCGTTGCAATCATGGTCTCCCGGATCATGGTCACCAGCGCGACGCCCACGAACACGCTGATATGGAATTTTCCGCCTTTCAGATGCGAAATCTCCGTGTTCATGAGCTCGATCATGAGCCAGAGCAACAGCATGGAACCGAGTGCCGAGATGATGCCCTGTTCCACGTTGCCGGATAGAAGGTGCATCACGTCCTGCACGAAAAGCCAGACAACGCCTACGGTAAGGCCGATAAGGGCAAGGACAAGCAGGAGATTCGTGGCCTGTGAGAACCGCTCGGAAAAGTTGATAAGCGCGCTCTTCACCTTATAGACCGGCGAATAGATCCGCATTTCCTCCTCAATATAAGCAGTCGTAATGACGTCCAGGCTTATATCGAGTATCTTGCCGATAGAGATGATCTTGTTTGTTGCTTCAGTCTTGTCCTCTTCTGTCTTCTGGATTATATCGATACAGGAATTCTTGACGAGGTTCACCGCCCGGTTCATATAATGGGCGTCTACCTTGTACCTGACATGCGTTGCGCCGATGCGCATGAGTTTCTCGTAAAAGCGACCATCGTATGTTCCGGAAAAGAGTTCGAGGAACCATACCTTCTGGGCGCTGAAGACGTGCTTCTTTCGGGACTCATCGTCGAAGAACTGTGCCGCGCCCTTGGTCCCCATGATCCAGAGTCCAAGCGTGTTCATCACCTCTTCGCCGCGTTCCTCCATGAGGTGACGCAATGCAGCAAGCCGTATTTCGTCATCCCGGGTGAATCGGTAGTTGTCCTTGATCTCTTTGAATGAGCGCAATTTTGCAAGTCCTCCCGGCTTTTTGAATGGTCACTTCATGGTGTACTATCGCTGCAATCGCTTATTGACGCTCCTGTTAGCAGCACCAACGTATTACGATCATACCGCTCTTCAATGGCCATTGTCATGATCTTCAATCGCTCCAACTGATGGCCTGCACCGGGCAGTCTTCAATTGCCTCTTCACAGTTGCAAGTATCGCACTTGTCTGGTCCGATCACCTGCGACTTTTCATTCACCAGTTCAAATACCTTCGGACAGATCTTTGCGCAGTTGCCGCACCCGATACAGGTTTCCTCATCAACTACCGGCGCTTTTGCCATCAAAGCTCATTCCTCATATCAATTCAAAGTTCTTGATGAACTGTCCAACCTGCACGCCGAGATAAACGCATTTGATACCTTCCATGCAGTCATCAGCGTCATTTTTTTCAAGATGGGTCGTAAGTTCTTTGGCGCCTTTCTTGAATTTTATGATATAGGCGTTCTTTCTCTTATCAAATTCAAGACTGGCATCAATGCCGTATTTCCGGATCTCAGGATACATCTCGATAATTTTGTTCTTTAACATATCATTTGTGTAGCTCATGGTATCTCCTTTCCCTGCACGTCGGCATCATATTAATTTATTTTGAAAAACACTACCCGCTCTTTACCGCGGACAAGTAAATATTAAAGGTCGTCCCCTCTCCGGGCTGCGAATCCACCGTAATCAGCCCGTCATGTTTCTTGATGACGGAAAAACAGACTGCGAGACCGAGCCCCAGGCCTTTCTGGCTATAGGTGTCCTTGGTGGAATAATAGGGGTCGAATATCTTCGCCAGATTTTCAGCGGGTATTCCGGCGCCGGTGTCCTGGATCGATATCTTCAAGTAGTCTCCCTCCCGCATCGGAATATTATCTTGCGCTGTAATATGCAGATTCTCTCCGCGAACGGCCAATGTTCCCCCCTGCGGCATTGCCTCTTTCGCATTGATGATGAGATTATTGATGACCTGCTTCATCTGCCCTTCGTCAATTGCGACTCGATACAGATCGTCCGGCATTGTAAACTCCGTTTTAATAGTTGAGTCTTTCAGCATAAGGGTGACCGTGCTCTTGAACAATTCCGACAGGGATGCTGCTTTTTTCAACGGGTCTCCGCCGGTGGCGAAGGTGATCAGGCGCTTGCTGAGCTCACCCGCGATCCCGCAGACATTTTCCGCGTCATCAAGTCTGCTGTACGCTTTACTGCCAGGTTGCACCGACATTTTCGCGACCGCGACATTGCCGACGATCACATTCAGGAGGTTATTAAAATCATGGGCGATTCCGCCCGCCAGGATGCCGATCGACTCGAGCATGTGCCCCTTGAGGCGCTCCTCCTCCGCCTTTTTTCTGTCGGTGATGTCCACTATGATCGACGCATAGTGTTTGATATTCTGTGTTCTGTCTTTTATTGCAACCGCGGTCAGTTCCACCGGGATCCTTCTGCCATCCTTGGCAAGGCGGACCGATTCGTATCCTGAAAAGTATCCATCCGTATTCAATAACGTCAAGCAGTGAGTTAATTCCTGTTGTGCGATCTCTTCCGGGATTACGGTTGTTACCGGTTTTCCGATGATCTCGTCCGCCGTATACCCCAGAAGTCTTTCCGCGCTGCTGTTCCAGGCTACGATGTTGGCCTGGAGATCAATGGCGCAAACAGCCTCGGGAAGGTTCTGGATAATGGCCGCAAGGAACCGTATCTCATCTTCCGCTTTTTTCCGTTCCGTAATGTCCTCGTAAATGCCCATTGCCGCCGTGATCACGCCTTCAGGATTACGCAATGGCGCTGTTGAAAGAGCAATGTCGATCAACACCCCGTCTCTTCTCAGACGCTGCGTCTCTAGCGATTTGAACACGTTCCCTTCGAAATTCATCTTTCGGAACTTCCGGTACTCTTCCTGCCGGTCATCGGGAATTATCGGGAGGGGCTGGTCAAGGACTTCCTGCGCTGTCCAGCCAAAGACCTGCTCTGCCGCCGGATTCCACAATAGACACCTTCCATTAAGGTCAATAATCGTGATCGGCAAGGGCGATGCATTGATCATTGCATTGAGTCTGTCGTTACTGCCCCTCAACTCTTCCTCTGTCCGTTTGCGTTTCTTGATTTCATTACTTGCTTGCCGGTACAGGATGATGCTTATGAGCCCGATGATGACACTCCCCATCATGATCATGAAGCCGACATTCTTGAATTTCAGACCGGAGACTTGTTGGGAAAACAAATCTTCATCATGCACGTAGATGAGCTGCCATCCGGGTAAATTCTTGATGAATGAGCGATGGACCATATATCGCTTACCAGTGAGATCAACAGAGTGTTGCTCATCCAATTGTTCCATACCGATCCACGGCAGCGGGCCTATCCCGAACTGCTGTGAGGCCCCGATCTCGGACATCACTTCCGGAGATGTTTTCCAGAGAACGTGATAAAGCCATGCCGGTAGGGTTGATGCGAAGATCACTCCCCTCGGGTCCGCCAGCACCAGTTCTCCATCAAACTTTTCAAATATCTCTTTTTCAATAGCATCGACAGATTCTTTGATCACCACGACGCCCGCGGGGACCGCTTGTCCCTTCACATAGACCGGATGGCTGTAAAATATTCCTCGTTTTCCGGTAAACACGCCGAGGGCCGGATAAATACTCGGGGCTCCACCCACGGCCAGTTTGAAATAGGGGCGAAAAGCGAAGTTCTTGCCAATAAAGCTCTCCGAAGTATTGCGATTGGATGAGGCAATGGTTGTTCCCGAACGGTCAATCAGATAACAGATATCAACTTCGAGGGAATTTTGAAAATGATCAAGGACGCCATTTACATCCTGGAGTGTGTCAGGGCGGTCTGACTCAAGCGCTTTTCTCAGTTCTTTTATGCCGGCAAGCGTGGCAGCGATCTTTTGATTGCCGGACAGATAAAGGTCCAACCGGTTCGAGATCTCATCTATTCTCGTATCGGTTTCTTTAGACAGTTCCAGGACAGCACTTTCCTTCATGGAATAGTAGTAGAGGTATCCGCCTATGGATGCTGTCAGGAAAGCAAGCAGTGCAAAGAAGATTATAATAGCGCGTATTTTCATTTGGCCTAAAATTCTGATTATAGATTATCCTGTTATAGAGCGTCAATCGAACGTGGCTAGTGAAAATATACCATATATTTCACCTAAAAGCAGGCGCACGGAAATTTATTAACCGAGCCTTTTTCTGAATCGGAGCGCACTCAGTATGAGGACTGCCGCACCAAGAATGAACAGCGAAAGCATCTGCGGCCAGAGGATGCCGAATCCGTTCCCTTTCAGGAAGATCCCTCGGATAATGACGAGGAAATACCTGAGGGGGTTGGCATAGGTAAGGTATTGGAAGATGACCGGCATGTTCTCAATGGGAAACATGAACCCCGACAGGAGGATCGCGGGCATATAGAAGAGGAATGAGGCCATGAGGGCCTGTTGCTGTGTTTTGGCGACAGTAGAGACGAACAGGCCGATACCGAGCACTGACAGAAGATAGATGGCGGTGGACAGCGGAAGGAGCCATAAGGGGCCATTGATCGGGATCCTGAACATGAGCACCCCCAAGACAGTTATGAGGGTCATATCAAGAAATGCGATGATGGCAAAAGGAATGGTCTTCCCGAGGATCAGTTCCACCGGCTTGAGCGGCGTGACCATGAGCTGCTCCATGGTCCCCATTTCCCGCTCTCGCACCACGGCCATGGACGTTAGTAAAAGCGACGTCAGCATGATCACCATGGCGATGACGCCGGGGACATTGTAATTCTTGCTCTTCAGTTCCGGATTGTACCACGCTCGCTGCCGCACGTCGACCCGGGCCGATGAACGCACCTCGGGTCCAGCAAGGTCCTGAGAGTATTTTTTGATGATCCTGCCCGCATAATCCATTGCAACCGTCGTCGTGTTGGAATCCGTGCCGTCGGCGATCACCTGGATCGGCGCGGGGATCCCTTTTTTCAGATCAGCAGAAAATCCACGGTTGATCTGGAGCGCCACGGACACCGCTGCCCGGTCCAGCATTTCCCGGACATCACCGGGCGTTGTCGGTGTGGCCATGATGGAGAAGTATCCCGAGGACGCGAACCGTCGGACCAGTTCCCTGCTCTCAAAGGAATGGTCCAGGTCCATGATAGCGGTCGGGATATTGTTCACATCGGTCGTGACGGCAAATCCGAAGACCAGGGTCTGGAGCACCGGCACCACGAACACGATAGCCTTCATCCGTTTGTCCCTCAGGATCTGGATGAACTCCTTGATCACCATCTGTTTTATTCGTTCCAGGCTCTTTTGCATAATTTATCTAACGCCGTACGGTATGCTCTACACTTTGAATTTTGAATGTTGAAACCTTCATTACACCATCTTTTTCCTGAATTTTCCGTTCGCAACAATAAAGACGATCACGGCGAAGAACAGGAGGAATATCGCGTCGAACACGAGGATTCTGACCGGATTCCCTTTAAGAAAGATGCCCTTCAATACCGTCACGAAGTATCGCGCCGGGATCAGCCGGGAGAACCACTGGAGCGGCAGCGGCATGTTCGAGATGGCGAACATGAATCCCGACAGAAGAAACGCCGGAAGAAAGGTAGCTACCATCGCGACCTGGCTTGCGACGAGCTGGGACTTCGCCACAATGGAAATGACGATGCCGAGCCCGAGGGCGCCAAAAAGAAAAACACTCGAGATGACGGCAAGAATAAGTACATTGCCTTTCAGGGGGACTTCGAAGAGAAAGACGGCCATCAATACAGAAATGATCATATCAATGGACCCGATGAGGAAATATGGGATCAGCTTTCCGAGGACCACCTCCGGCGGTTTCGCCGGCGTCGCGATCAGCTGTTCCATGGTCCCCCGCTCCCATTCCCGCGCAAAGGTAAGGGAGGTAAGGAGCGCGGCGATCACCATCATGATGACCGCTATCAGGCCGGGGATGATGAAGTTTCTCGATTTCAGTTCCGGGTTGTACCAGACGCGGACCCTGGAATCAATGAGGGGTGAGGACCGCCCCCCGGTCACACGCTGACCGTAGATATCCATGAGTGCTGAAAGATACCCCAGCGCGATAGTGGCCGTATTGGAATCACTCCCGTCCACCAGCACCTGAAGCTGCGCCATCCCGCCTGAGGCGATCGTTTTGGCGAAGTCGACCGGTATCGAGACCGCGACCCGCGCCTTTCCTGCGTCCAGGTAGGTGTCAATCTCGCGCTGGTTTTCAGCGGCACGGACGATCGTGAAATAGCCCGACGCCGTCAGTTCGGCAGTAAGCTCCCTGCTGATGCTGCTTTGATCGGCATCGTAGACGATCGTGGTGAGCTTGTTCACGTCAAGAGTGATGGCATACCCGAAAATGAACAAGAGCAGGACCGGCATGAGGAATGCCATGGCCAGGCTCAACGGGTCGCGCCATATCTGGAGGATCTCTTTTTTTGTGATGGCTTTGATGCGAAGGAGTTTCATATGTTAACCAAAGGAGTCAGGAGCCAGAAGCCAGGAGTCAGAATTTCGTGACGTGCCGTTCGGTTTTTTCCTGACTCCTGTCTACTGCCATCACGCTTTCTCAATCAGCGTCACGAACACGTCTTCCAGCGAAGGCACGATCTTATCAACTCTACGCACCATGATGTTCGACTCACCCAGTGTTTTATAGATCACCGGGACCGCGGCTTTTGCGTCCTCCACCGTTGCATGGAGCAGACTACCAAAGACCGCGGTCTCGATACCCTGTTTTTCGAGGATTTCCATTGCCTCTACGAGATGATCTGCCTCGATTTCAAGGACGTCACGGGTCATGTAGTTCTTGCGCAGCTCGTTCGGCGCCCCCTCGGCGATGATCTTTCCGCGGTAAATAAGCGCAAGGCGATCGCAGTAATCGGCCTCGTCCATATAGTGTGTTGTGACAAACACCGTGGTCCCGGCCCTTGCCATCTCGTAGATCATGTTCCAGAAATTGCGGCGGGAGATCGGGTCCACACCCGAGGTGGGTTCATCCAGGAAGAGGATCGGAGGCTCATGCAGGATCGCGCATCCGAGGGCAAGGCGCTGCTTATATCCTCCCGGCAAGGTCTTGGTGAGTGCGCCTCGTTTGTCGCTGAGTCCCGCCATTTCCAGCGCCCATTCCTTACGTGCTTCTTTTTTCGGTTCCGGGACCGTGTAAACGCCGCTGAAGAAATTAATGTTCTCCTCAACGGTAAGATCGTCATACAGCGAAAATTTTTGAGACATGTAGCCGATGTTCTGTTTGATCTCTTCAGACCCGGTAATGATATCGTATCCGTCCACGGTCCCGGACCCGCGTGTGGGCATGAGAAGTCCGCAGAGCATCTTGATGGTCGTGGACTTGCCCGCGCCGTTTGGTCCCAGAAAGCCGAAAATCTCACCCCGTGCGACTTCGAGGCTGATGTGGTCAACGGCGATAAAGTCTCCGAATGCGCGCGTGAGATGCCGGACGCTGACGGCAATGGTGCTATTTACCAAGACACTGCTCCTTGCCCCTTGACCGGGCATCACTTCTCCACCATCGAAATAAATACATCCTCCAGCGAAGGAAGAATGTCCCGGAAGTCCTTCACGTCAATGCCGGCATGCCTGAGCTGAGCAACGACTTCCGCAGGGTTCATTTTTTTTTCCAGGGTGATATGCATCTTGTCGCCATAGAGGCTGACGCTATGGACACCGCCCATGCGTCTTACGAGTGCTAACGCAGAACGGGCGTTGTCGGACCATACCTCGATCATGGGTTGACCAAGAGAGTTCCTGAGGTTCTTCGGCTCGTCCTCTATCAAGATCTTGCCATTATGCATCAATGCGATCCTCGAACATCGTTCAGCCTCATCGAGATACGCGGTAGAGACGAGGATCGTAACACCCTCTTTCAAAAGGTCATACAGGATCTTCCAGAAGTCCCTGCGGGACACCGGGTCCACCCCATTCGTGGGCTCGTCGAGAAAAAGGACTTCGGGCGTGTGAATGAGCGCGCATGCGAGACCGAGCTTCTGTTTCATCCCGCCCGATAGTTTTCCTGCAAGACGGTCCTTGAAGGGAGTAAGGTTGCTGAAGCCAAGAAGACGTTCGATTCGCGGTGGACGTTCTTTTTTCGGCACTTCGTACAGATCGGCATAAAAGATGATATTTTCCATTACGGTAAGATCTTCATAGAGACCGAATCGCTGGGACATGTACCCGATCTTCTCTTTGATACGTTCACCGTCGCTCAGAATGGAATGACCAGCTACCCATGCGTCGCCCGATGTCGGGTCCATGATCGCGGTCAGAAGCCGCATGGTCGTGCTCTTGCCCGCCCCGTCCGGCCCCACGAGACCATAGAGCTCGCCTTTTCGTATATCGAGATTGAGATCGTTGACGGCAATGGTATTGTTAAAAGATTTGGCGAGGCTGGATGTTTTGATTGCTGCCAATGAATTCATAATTTCGTCACACTCAGTACTCTTCACGCTATCTTAAACACTGAACTCTGAATTATTTAACGAGGATCTTCACATCCGCCGGCATCCCCGGTTTCAGCTCATTGTTCTGGTTCTTCACGCTCACCTTGACGCCGAATACGAGTTTAACCCGTTCTCTTCCTTGGTCTGCACATTCTTCGGCGTGAATTCAGCATCCGATGAAATATATGTCACAATCCCTTCGTACCGCTTATTGGGAAACGAGTCAACCACGACGTCAGCCTTCTGTCCGAGTTTAACTGCACCAAGCTCGTCTTCTTTCACATAGACCTTCACCCACGGATGTTCAAGGTCGCCGATGGTAATTACCATCGTGCCTGCTCCGACCGTTTCCCCTTCCTCGATATTCTTTCTGAGCACTACGCCGTTTAAGGGCGCGTACATGACCGAATCCTTCAGCTTTACTTCCGCGGTCCTGAGCGACGCACGGGACAATTGGAACTGAGACACTGCCACGTCGTAGGAGGCCTTTGCAGCGTCCATCTGCTGGGACGCAATGACGCCGTCACGATACAGTATCGTGTACCGCTCATGGTCCTTGCGTGCTTTTTCGTACTGCGCCTCGGCGTTCTTCACGGAGGCCTTGCTTTGATTGACCATGCTTGCAAACTCAGCACTGTCGAGTGTCGCTAACTTCCCGCCTTTGGTCACAGTCCTGCCCTCGTCAGTATACAGGCTCTGGACCCTGCCGGGGATCTTGAAACCCATATTTACCTCGGTAACCTCGACATTCCCCGAGAGCGTCAGTGTGCCCTGGTCGCGGGTGTTCCCTAAGCGGAGGAACACTATCAAGGCAATGCCGGCGATCAGGACGATCCCGGCTATAATCAGTCTTCTTTTCATTCTTGTGTCCCCCTCATCAGTTGCTGAATATATTATAGCAGGGAAACCTTTTATTTAACATCGGAGATATTGCCGGGGTATTCGGTTATTTTCAAAGCCTGAGCCTCATCCTGCGGAGAAAATCAAGAATAATCTAATTGCACGGGCAACTGATTACTTCTATAATAGCGAAATGAACCACGATAACATGCAGACAACGTTCGAAGTGCGGATCAAGCACTGTCTGATACTGTTCATTGCCTTTTTCACCGCGTTTGCACCTCTGCTCTTGCACGGACAATCCATTCCCAAACCAGCGCTCCAGGAAGTCCAGGTGATCAAGGTGCATGACGGCGATACCGTTACGCTCATGATCAATGGGAGGATGCGAAAGACCCGCCTTATCGGAATCGACGCGCCGGAGATGAACCAGCGTCCCTGGGGAAGACGCGCCAAGGAACATCTGATCGATATCTTGAACCATACGGACTGGTTGGTGGCCATGGAAACGGACGTGGTGACAATTGATAAGTACGGCAGGGCCCTCGTCTATCTCTGGACGAAGAACAAGGAACTTATAAACGAACGGATGGTCATGGACGGCTATGCGGTCCTGTTCACCATAAAACCGAACAGCACATACGCCGATCGATTCAAGAAAGCAGAGCAGTACGCGCGGGGCGAGAGACGAGGCATCTGGGGACCGGACGGTTTGAAGGAAAAACCGCTAGAGTATAAGAAAAAGCACCCGAGGAAGCAGTATTGATTCGTTATGATTTCATTGTGTGATCCGCGAGGCGTCTCGAATTTGTCCTGTTGACCGGCACGCAGCGGTGCAGGTTTTTTCAGCGTAGTGTTGATCGAAAAGCAACGATAACACTGTCGACAGGTTTTCTCCCTTACCCCTTCACACACGCCATCGGCTTGACCCGCGCAACTTTTCTCGCAAGATTGGCATGGTGCGACGCGTCCACTACCTCCGTGACATCCTTATACGACTCGGGTGCTTCCTCGGCTATGCCGGAATAGGAATGGCCACGCACCATCACGCCCTGTTCTTCGAGTTCGCGCACAACGTCTCGGCCGTGCCACTTTTTTTTGGCCTGCGTGCGCGACATGGCCCGGCCCGCGCCATGGCAGGCTGAACCGAAGGCAAGGTTCATTCCCTCTTCTGTGCCCACGAGGATATAGGATGAAGTCCCCATGGTGCCGCCGATCAGCACCGGCTGACCTATATGCCGATACTCTTGCGGAAGATCGATCTGCCCGGGACCGAAGGAGCGCGTAGCTCCCTTGCGGTGCACAAAGAGCATTTTTTTCTTCCCGTGGACGACGTGAGTCTCCACCTTGCAGGTATTGTGGCTGATATCGTAGAGCATCTTGATATGCCCTTCGGGAAACACCCCGGTAAAGATCTCTCTTACCAGGTGCGTGATGATCTGACGGTTCGCCAGGGCGCAGTTGATCCCGGCCGACATGGCCCCGAAGTACTTCTGCCCTTCAGTAGAGTTGATCGGCGCGCAGGCCAGTTCACGGTCCTTGATGGTGATTTTGTATTTCTGCAACGTATACGCAAGGCTCTTCAAGTAATCCGTGCCGATCTGGTGACCGAGGCCTCTGGAGCCGCAGTGTACGGAGATCACTACATCGTTTTTCTTGAGCCCCATTGCCAGCGCTGCTTGCTCGTCATAAATATCCGCCACAACCTGCACTTCGAGGTAATGGTTGCCTGAACCGAGCGTACCCATCTCGCGGTACTGACGCTTCTTTGCCGTTTCGGATACAAAGTCCGGTTCAGCGCCGTCGACCCTGCCATGCTCTTCGATATACTCAAGATCATCTTTGGTTCCGTACCCTTTTTTAACGGCCCACGCGGCGCCGCCCTCCAGCATCTCGTCGAGTTGGGTGGGAGACAGCTTGATAAGCCCTTCGGAGCCGACGCCTGCGGGCACCCCGGTGTAGAACTGATCTGTAAGCCTCTGGAGCCTGGGCATGACTACTTCCCTGGTGAGGCCTGTCTTCATGGTGCGCACACCGCAGGAGATGTCGAACCCCACGCCTCCCATGGAGATGATACCGTCTTCGTCAGGGTCGAATGCGGCGACTCCGCCGATGGGGAAACCATAGCCCCAATGTGCGTCAGGCATGGCCATCGAAGCGATCTGAATGCCGGGCAGCATTGCCACGTTCGTCACCTGCTCCCGGACCTTCTCGTCCATCTCCCGGATCAGCTTCTCGCTGGCAAATATCCTGCCGGGCACGCGCATCTCCCCTTTCTGCGGTATCTCCCAGAGATAGTCATTGATCTTATTGAATGAATTTGGGTCCATCTTTTACTCCGAGCTCCTCACTCCGAACTGCACACTCGTAATAACTCACACATCCACCACACACTGGGCCACATACACGTTGTCTCGCTCTTGCACGCTTAACATGTGGTAGGTCGCGCCTTTGACCTCAACATGGGGCTGATGCCGTTCTCTGTCCAGCATCTCTCCCCATGCCGTGCCGATGAGCGAAGTGTCGTTAATTTTCACTTCGAACTTTGAAAAGACCATACGTTCGATATCAGATTGTGACAGCAGGGCGTTCAGCCATTCCACCAGCAGGAGTTCTCTATCGGGAGCGGATACTTTCACGATCCTTCGCTCCTTCGGTCTCACCCGATGGACATTCACCATGACTGAATACAGTGCGACTGCGACATTTTCAAATGCCTCTGCAATTGTTCCACCGAACCCGCGTATGCCGATGTCCGATTCGTGATCAAAGGTCTCGTAGTGCACTCCCCACTCCCCACGGCATCACGACCACACCCCTTCAATCACCGCCCCGCAGAACTTGCACTTACTGTCCTTGATCATATTCTCGAGGACACTGAAACCGATCCGCCTCACAAGCGTTTTCTTACAACTCCAGCAAACCGTATCTTCCCCTTCTCCGGGGATGTTTCCCTCATACACATGCCGGAGACCGGCATCAAACCCGATCTGCCTTGCTCGTTTCAGCGTTTCGATCGGGGTAATCGGCTGGCCCGTCAGTTTGTACGTGGGATGAAACCGCGATACATGCCACGGGATGTCCTGTCCAACAGACCTGATGAACTGCGCTATCCCCTTCAGTTCATCATCCGAATCATTATACCCGGGGATGACCAGCGTAGTGATCTCGATCCAGATGCCGAGTTCGTGGTAAAGCCTGATCGAGTCGAGCACAGGCTGTAGCCGTGCTCCGCATACCTTCTTGTAAAAATCGTCGGTATACCCTTTAAGATCAATATTTGCCGCATGCAGATACGGTTTGATCTCCCTGAGCGCTTCAGGTGTAATGTACCCGTTCGATACGAACACGTTCTTGAGCCCGGCCCTGGCTGCGAGACGCGCCGTATCATAGGCAAGTTCAAAATAGATCGTGGGTTCGGTGTATGTAAAGGAGATGCTCGCGCAGCCGTTCTTAAGAGCAGCATCGACGATCGCGGAGGGCGACACCGCTTCGCCCAGGATTATGTCTCCGTGGTCACGCGGCAGCTGAGAGATGTCGGCATTCTGGCAGTGTTGGCAACGGAAATTGCAGCCCGGCGTCGCGATCGAGTAAGACAGGCTGCCTGGGAGGAAGTGGAAAAGCGGTTTTTTTTCGATGGGGTCGATGTGCCGGGCGATCACCTTATCATAGACAAGCGTGTAGAGTATCCCGTCCCTGTTCTCTCGCACAGAGCAAATACCCCGCTTGCCGGGAACAATGATGCACCGATGGCTGCACAGGCCGCACTGGACCTTCTTCGCATCTCTTGCTTCCTGGAACATTGCCTGCTTCATGGCCCACGGTCTCCTGGTGAATGGTGATTTTCTGCTCCTTGCGTATAAAATCTACGGCTGCTGCAATCCTTTCTCCGTTCTGGTCTTATGATCGATCGCTTCCGCCTGTATCCGTGTCTTGCAGTTAGAGCAGATGATCTCCGGGGAGAGTTTACTGCAAACGAGACACCGCCGGTCCGTCCCCGGTTTGATCCCTTCTGCCTCAAAGATCATCTCCAAAAACTCGCTTTCCGTCACGTGACCTTCCATCTGCAGGTTCTCGCCGAAGATCGTCATCGGCAATTTTTTTATTTTGTGCTTTTTAATGAGCTCCGGATAATCGTCAGCAACAATGATATCGGCATAGACGAATCGGCTCTCAAGCGCCAGACCGATGGCTGTCTCTGCCACAGGCCGGCATAGCGGACAGTCGCTCTCCACAAAGACCCGTATCCTGACGTCATGGTCTAGGTGCTTCAGAACGCGTCTCACATCATCCGGGAACCATACCTTTGTGGTGGACAGAGATTGTATCGTATCCAGGAGTATATTCAGAAAAACGTCTTCTATGAGTCCGTAAAACGTGACCATCTCGCCAACCCCACCCTGCAGCACGATGGCCGGCACGAGTTCAATACCGTATTGCTGAGACTTGTCACGGTCCATGATCAGATCATAGGATTCCAATGCTATCTTGTCGAAATATGCCTTGATGGCCTGCGCAAGGCCCAGCATGTCCGGACAGGCAGTGCAACCCTTGTCGCTGGTGAAAAGGACCAACCTGACCGGTTTGTTGAGCCGTTTTGTGGATGTTTTGATGATTTCCTGCGTTCTTTCCGATATCATGACGAACACCTCATTAAAGAGATTAGGCGAATATTTATAGTATATCAAAGATTGACCGTCAGTAAGGGGAATAATTTGTTCAGTAGCTTCTTTGAAATGACCGGAATAAATGGCGTAGTCATGTATTGACATGGATATATACGGACTATTAAATCATCAAGAACTTGATGCTTATCGCCCTATTGATGAGCAATAAAATTAATATCTATGATTTTTGAATTATCCATGCTTGAAGAATAAGGCTCAGGCGAACTGGTTGAAATGATCGGATCTTCGAGAGGGCAACGTCATAGTACAAGCGGAAAATGATCAGAACCATGAAGGAGTGGTGTGCAGACATCGTCACAACGGCATGAAAGGCTTCGAGGTTACTTATCATAAGAACTTCAAACAGCATGATACATTGATTATTTGATCGTATACTTCTTCAGCTTATACCTGAGCACCCGCTCGCTGATCCCGAGCTTTTCCGCCGCCCGCGTCTGAACACCGCCGGTCTCTTTCAATGCCTCAAGAATAATCCCTCGCTCGACGGTATCCAGCGTCTCGTTCAACGAGCCTTTCAACTTCTGTGCTGATATGTTCCCCTCGCTCGTTGCGGTCCTGACATGGATCGGAAGGTCGGCAGTGGTAATGACACCCTTTTTTGCCAGCACGACTGCACGCTCAATGATGTTCTCCAGCTCTCGGACGTTGCCTGGATAGCTGTATCGCATGAGCAGGTCACGGGTCTCCGCGGAAATACCAGTGATGCTCTTTTTGTTTTCACTGCTGTATTTCTTGATAAAAAAATCAAGAAATCCCGGGATATCTTCTTTCCGATCACGCAGCGGAGGGATGACCACGGATACCACGTTGAGCCGGTAATACAGGTCTTCCCGGAAGGCCCCCTCGTTCACCGCTTTTTCAATATCGCGGTTCGTGGCGGTGATCACCCGCACATCCACCTTGATGGTCTCGTTCCCGCCGAGCCGCTCAAACTCCCGCTCCTGCAGCACCCGCAGGAGCTTCACCTGCATGCCCGGCGTCAGCTCTCCGATCTCGTCAAGGAACAGCGTTCCTTTGTCCGCTGCCTCGAACCTGCCGGTCCGGCGCGCAGTCGCGCCGGTGAAGGCCCCTTTCTCGTGTCCGAACAGCTCGCTCTCGAGCAGCGTCTCAGGCAGGGCAGCGCAATTGACCTTGATAAGCGGGGCGTTCGCGCGCGGGCTATGGTAATGGATGGCTTTGGCGAGCAGTTCTTTCCCCGTTCCGCTTTCGCCTCTGAGCATCACTGTCGCACTGCTGGCCGCAACACGACCGGCCATATTGAGGACCTCTTCCATGGCATGGCTCGTGCTCACGATCTCATCGAACTTGTAACGTTCGATCAGTAATTCCTTCAATTCGGAATTCTCCCGGATCAGGTCCCGCCGCTCGGATATGCGTTCGATGAGCACTACGAGCTGCTCCAGATCTATGGGTTTGGGGAGATAATCATAGGCGCCGGCCTTGATCGCCTTTACGGCCGTCTCGATCGTACCGAATGCGGTCATGATGATCACCGCCATGTCGGGATTGACCCTGCGCGCCTCGTCCGATGTCCGGAGCGCATCGACACCGGGGATGTTGCAGTCAGTCACAAAGGCATCGAACCGTTCGCGCTTGACCGCATCCATGGCCTCCTGCACCGTGGCAACGGCAAGAACGTCATACTGCTTCTTCGCGAGGTAATCTTCTATACGCTTCCGTTCCCCCGCCTCATCATCCATGATCAGTATTCGAGCTTCTTGCATGGGTAAATGCTCCTTAGACCGTGATAACACAAAGTATCGACCGCACCCGTTCTCAGGGTTTTGTCGCTTTTGTGGCGCGTCCTGTTTGGTGATTTTTTCGTACATATCCAGCACGATGCCTTCCCTCAAGCCGCAATCGCTTACCAGCATCGAAGTATATCCGAACCTGCGCATGATCTCCTGGAGGATCACAGCGCCTGCGAGTATGATGTCTTCGCGGCCGGGTTCGAGCCCCCGGATCATTCTTCGCTCCGCGAGGCTGCTCACGCTAAGCGTATCAATGATCTTATCAATAGAATCGGTGGTCAGAGCAGACCTGTTGATCCTTGCAGGATCATACGCCTCAAGCCCCTGATCTATGGCGGCAAGCGTGGTGATCGTACCGGCAGTGCCGACTAACATACCGGCAAGGTCCGGCTGGATCATCGCAGAATATCTGTCGAGTTTTTCTCTGACCATCCGCCTGAGCAGGTCAACTTCTTCAGCAATCGGTGGGTCGTGCTTGATGCACCTCTCGGTAAGATAGACCGCACCCAGGGGAAGGCTTACGATAACCGGCATTTCGCCAAGACGGTTTGCGATGATCTCGGTGCTGCCTCCACCGATATCGATGACGAGCGATGATGTAAACGGATTTATCTTCTTTTGTCTTTCATCGCCGGTAAGCGCGTGTGCAACACCAAGCAGAGTAAGACGCGCCTCTTCCTCTCCTGAAATCACCGTGATATCAATGCCTGTTTTTTTCTTTACTGCATGAATGAATGCGGAGGCATTTGATGCGTTCCTGAGGGCGCTTGTTCCGATCGCAGCGGTTTGGCGCGCAGCGTGACGCCGGATCTGTTCGGCAAAACCTGCGAGTGCCTTCAGGGCGCGATCCTGGGCCCCGCTGGTGAGCATCCCGCCAAGATCAAGGTCCTGTCCCAGACGGGTGATTTTTCTATCTGCATAGAGCTCATGGAAGGAATCTGGGCCGGTTTCGGCCACGAGTAAGCGGAGGGTGTTTGTACCGATGTCGATCCCGGCAAGGATCATGAGACAATCTGTTGCTTGAGCCTTTCCTGGTAAGTCCGAATTCGCATGGCGAGCAATTTGGTAATGATCATGAGTGTCCTTGCAGCGATCCTGGGCTCCAGCTCGGTCAACGTTTGAAAATCCTTTCTCGTGATGAGCAGGAGTTCAACAGCCTTCTCTGCCCGCGCCGTCACCAGGCGGTTCGCTTCCTGGACCAGCGCAAGCTCACCGAAGAATTCACCGGGCCCGAGAAGCAGGATGCCCATTTCCTCGCCCTCTCCTGCCATCATCGAGATCCTGACTGTTCCGCTCTTTATGATATAGAGAGCCTCCGCGGGCATGTTTTCTATGAAAATGGTGGTGTTCGGTTTTAGCTCGCGTTCCTGAAACAGCTCCAGAATGTGCTCGATCTTTTCTTTGCTGCTGCCCTTGAAGAGCATGGTACTGAGTAGGAGTTGTATGTTATCCATAATGACCGTAGGAGTGCCTGGTGCGCGTCGGTAGTGATATGAAAACATTATAGGTTGGCAGTTTATCTTTGTCAAGGCACAATGAAGGCATTTGACCTTCTCAGAAAAGTGTCAGGAATCGATCAGGAGTTCTGTTGTTTTACAAGTTCACTGATGGCGGTCATGAGCGAGGCGGCAATGGCCGTTTTCGACATGTTTGGTAATTCAGTCCTCTTCCCCGACCGGTCAATGATCGTCACGGCGTTCGTATCGGATCCAAATCCCGACCCGCTCCTGAGCAGGTCATTGACGACGATCATGTCGAGATTTTTATCGTTCAATTTCTTAAGTGCGTTCTGTTCAATGTTGTCAGTTTCAGCGGCAAACCCTATCAGCAGCCGCTTTCCTCGCGTCTTGCCGAGTTCGAGCAGGATATCTTCGGTCCGTGCAAGCTGGAGCGTTTGGGCGGCGTCTTCTTTCTTAATTTTTCGGTCCGATGTCTGGAGAGGCTTGAAATCGGATACCGCCGCGGCCATGATCACGATATGACTGCGGTCAAGATGCTCCTTCACCGCACGATGCATGTCCCCGGCGCTGACCACGGAAACCATCTTCACTCCCCTAGGTGATGGAAGCTGGGTGGGTCCGGTTATCAGGATCACCTCCGCGCCCCGGTCCCGTGCGGCAGTTGCCAGCGCATATCCCATTTTCCCCGTGGACGGATTACTGATAAAGCGGACCGCATCAATGAACTCTCGCGTCGGTCCCGCCGTTACCAGCACGGTCTTTCCCACGAGATCTTTTTTTGCCAAGAGAGCGAAAAGCTCCTGCAAGATGAGGTCCGTGTCCGCAAGCCTGCCCTGGCCCATTGTGCCGCAGGCAAGACTGCCGATCCCTGGCTCGATAAACCGTACTCCGCATTCTTTCAGGACGGCAATATTTCTCTGGAGAACGGGATTTCGGTACATCCGGTCATTCATGGCCGGCGCAAGAAGGAGCGGACATTCGAGTGCCATCAGTGCTGAGGTCAATGCGTCGTCGGCAATGCCGGCGGCTATCTTGCCGATGATGTTAGCCGTGGCCGGGGCAACGAGCGCGAGGTCCAGTCCTTCGGTGATCTCGATGTGTCCGATGGCGCCATGATCTCTCCCGGAGAACTCATCATACAATACCGGTCCGTGGGAGAGCGTTTCGAAGGTCAGAGAGGAGACGAACTTCGCGGCATGCCTTGTCATCGCAACTCGTACCTCAGCCCCGCCTTCGGTAAGCCTTCGCAGCAGGTCTGCCGCTTTATATGCAGCGATACTGCCGGACACGCCAAGCAGGATCCGTTTCCCGGATAAGAGGCCACCCTGTTCCACTTCAGACACTCCTTATTCCTCGGTATTTTCCGTCTTATCTGTATCTTCGGTTATCTCTTCTTCGCCGAGGGTGTCCTCCGTAATCTCTTCAGCCCCTTCTTCCTCCGCTGACTCGGAAAGATAAGCGCTCAGTTCTTTGCGTATCTCCTCTTCCTTTGCAGAAAGCTGCGCATCAGCTTTCGCGCGCTCTTCCCGCTTGCGAAATTCTTCCTTGGCTACGTTCGCCGCGTCTCCGACGATGATAGTGAACTTTCCCGCGATGGCCTCTTCCAGGGCCACAGTCGTGTCCTTGATAGAGCGCGTGGCAACCGCCATCGGCGCGCCGGCAGATAGTTGCCTCACCCGCTGAGACGCGATGTGTACCAGGCGGAACTTCGTGTCCGCAATTTTGTCAGTCATCTCGATGGGAAGAGAGATCAGATCGTCAACTGCTTTTTGCATTGTGCACCTCCTAGAATAGTATATTTCTAATTGTAACGTTCAAAACAGTCCTCGATCCACGTGGTATCCATCAGCCGGGTGCGGCACCGTTCCGAGATAACGATCGACCGCAACTCGGTGAGCGCCCGGTCGAAATCCCGGTTGACAATTATATAGTCATACATGGCATAGTCCCTGATCTCTTCACGCGACCGTTGCATCCGCTTCCTGATCTCGTCCTCGTGGTCGGACTTTCTGTTTCTGAGCCGTTCCTCGAGGATATCGAGCGATGGAGGCATGATGAAAATGAATACCGCGGTATCATACTTCGCCTTGATCTGCTTGGCCCCCTGCGTGTCGATATCAAGGATCACATCGAGGCCTTTCGAGATCAAGTCATCGAGAACGCGCCGTGAGGTGCCATAGAGGTTCGAGTGGACTTCAGCCCATTCCGCAAAATCGCCTGCCTGGATCATGTCCCGAAACCGCTCCTGGCTCACGAAATAGTAGTCTCTTCCATCGATCTCGCCGGGCCGTGGCTTGCGCGTTGCATAGGAGATGGAATGGGTAAGGTCCTCCAGCGATCCGGTGATGGCCCGGCACAGGCTCGTTTTGCCTGCGCCTGAAGGCGCTGATACCACGAACAAGAGCCCTTTTTTCCTCTTCACGGTCCACTCCCGCTGGAAAATCTCTGCATCAGGGTCTCGACCTGTACGGCAGAGAGAATGACATGGTCGCTGTCGGTGATGATGATCGCCCGGGTCTTTCTCCCCTGGGTGGCATCGAGCAGCCGCTTCTGCTCTTTCGCTTCTTCCTTGAGCCGGCGCATGGGCGCCGAGTCGGGCGAAAGGACCGCCACGACTTTTGTCGCCATCACCATGTTGCCGTATCCGATATTGACGAGATTGTTTACCATGGATCATCCTAAAAACAAGAGTTGTTCGTATAAAACCGCAAGGAACGCGTAAATAATAGAGAAAAACTAGTCACCGGCCCCAACTTTTTTTGCGATACGATTTACTAGATCAAGCGCTTATTTTTCTCTGTGATACTATCACTGCGAACCTTTACGTATGTCCTCTACGCTTAAATGCTCATGTCACTCAATGTTCTGTGCCTGTTCGCGTATCTTCTCTAGTTCGGCCTTTACATTCACTACATCCATGGATATCTGAGCGTCCATTGCCTTTGATGCGATGGTGTTCACTTCCCGTCCCATCTCCTGTAGCAGAAAATCGAGTTTCCTGCCCACGGCCTCACGCAAGGAACCGCCCAGCAATGACCGGAATTGCGTC
>Ga0210377_10000831_pt1 | contig 29264 bp, 25 predicted proteins | sample PLM4_65_b1redo_FD_155480 | JGI IMG/M metagenome (GOLD analysis project Ga0210377, IMG submission 155480) | Groundwater sediment microbial communities from an aquifer in East River, Colorado, USA - PLM4_65_b1 redo | ecosystem: Environmental > Terrestrial > Soil > Riparian zone | place: USA: East...
AGCCGGCCTGGCTCGGTTCCCTGGCCTTAACCCTGGAGACCTGTGCCGGCATGCTGGGCTAAATGTCGCCAAGCTGATGCTTCGGTTCACTTCAGGAGAAGATCATTACGGTTGAATGTTCGGAATTGACTGATATTATAAGATTCACAGCTCATTTCATTCTGAACAGGGAGGAGTATGAAAACTATCGGCAGGTTCATAATTTTAATTTTCCTCATGGTCGTCTTTACCAACGTAACAGCCATGGCGGTTCCAACCCAGATCACTGTCATGGTCCGTGCCAAGGACGCCAAGTTCATCGGTAACAGCATGTCGGGGGCACTCATTACCATCAGAAATGTTAATACCGGTGAACTTCTCGCAAAGGGGGTCACGACTGGGACCACCGGGGATACGGAAAAGACGATGAAGAAACCGCTTCAGCGAGGGGTTCCGCTTTCTGATGAGAAGTCGGCACGGTTCAACGCGACAATCGACATCAGTGAGCCGACTCTTCTGGAAATTCGAGGGTACGGGCCGCTTGCCCAGCTGCAGTCTGCCGGCACGGTTTCCGTGACCCAGTGGATTATCCCGGGTAAACACATAAACAGCGGTGACGGGATACTGCTCGAAGTACCCGGATTTGCCGTGGATATTCTAGCTCCGCCGGCTCATGTGCAACTGTCGGTGGATAAGCTTCCCCGAAAAATTGAGGTGCGGGCGAACGTAATCATGATGTGCGGCTGCCCGGTGACACCAGGCGGATTATGGGACGCAAACCGTTTTGAGGTGAGGGCGCTGGTAAGGAAGAATGGAAAGCCGGGTGGCGAGTTTACCCTTACGTATGCGGGGGAGCCGAGTCAGTTTGTCGGTTCACTGGAAGTGAGAGAGGAAGGAGTTTACGAAGTGGCTGTCTACGCCTATGACCCGTCTAATGGCAACACAGGCGTAGATACGACCACGGTTGTGGTACAGTGATTAGAGCTGTCGGTACTTAGGCATGCTGCTCCATAAAGACTCGTCATGCCCGCCTGCGCGGGAATGACGAGTCTTTATGTCTAATGGACAAATCCGGATTAATTATTGCGTTCCCGGCCTCGTTCCTCATCTTTCTGCTGCCCTTGCCCGTGGCCCTGCTTAGGCTCCTGCGACTTTCCTCTATCCTGCGATCTTTGTTCCTGGCCTTGCGACCTTGGTGCCTGCTGCTCACGCTGTGCAGCCCCTGGCTGCTGCCTCTGATCGTGGATTGCCGGGCCTCGCTCCTGAGGAGCGGTTTGAACTGGGGCTGATCTCTGAACGTCTTCGCCACGCCGGTGCGGTGTCTGCGAGCGTGGGCCAGCCGGACCTCCCTGCTGGTGCGGCGTTGAACGCTGGATATTCTGCTCCTGCTGCCTTGGACTTCTCATCCGAGGCTCTTCCTGCCTTCCCCGCTGAGCAGGTGCGGGCGCTTTTTGTGCTCCTTGCTGCTGAAAGTGCTGGCGGACTACCGAGTCACGCGGCTGATAGCGGTAGTTCTTGCTGCGCAGCGTCTGCTGCTGTTCCACCTGACGGGGATACCGATCTCCAGTATACTGCCGCTGATAGACAGGCAGCGGCGCGGGCCTTGGAGCAGAGCCACGCTTCCACCGGTCCCATCCGCCTCGACGCTGCTCCCATCCATGGCCCCAGTGCTCACCCCAGCGGGGCGGTGCACTCGACCGCCACCCGCGAAAATACACTGGAGGCTGCCGGTAGTAGCGCACGGGGATACGCAGGATGAACAGCGGCACAACCTCTGGCTCCACAAGCCACCAGGGGCCGTTGTACCAGGAACTCGCGTACCAGTTATCGTTCTGGTAAACCCAGTACATGCCATCGTAAAAGAAGTAGTTGGCATTCAGCCGGGGGGCATAATAGACCGGGTAACCCGGCACCGGGACGAGTTCCGGGAACAACGGCAAGTTGATCCCGATGCTCACGTTAGGTAACCCGATACCGATGCTCACCTGGGCTTCGGCAGAAGTCACCGAGCACGACAGCATCCACAACACAATGAGTCCGTAGCGTAATTTCTGCATTTTGTCCTCCATTTCGATAAGCTTAGAAATACTCAGCCAGACCGCTCTCAATCCGTTCAAAATGGGCTACCCGCTCCGGTGGCCGGCCTGCCTCCAAAGCAGTCAGTTCAGCATCCGACAGTTCCAGTTCCGGCGTCAGTGGCCGTCGCTCCAGATACAGGGCACGGCCGGTTTCCAGCACGAACTTTTCAAAGGGGTTGCGGTAGCTTGGATTCTGCAGGAGAGCTGCCTCGCAGTAGCGTACACCCGAAGCTGAAAGGGTCCGCAGATAGCCGGGTTCCGTCACCACCTCGCCGGAGGCGCAGACGGCCAAGGCCGCACGACGCCGGGCGGCTGCGTGCTGGAAGCGCCGTTTGTAGGGGAATGAACAGTAGTTCACCGGCAGGGGAATGCCCTGTGCCAGCCCGAAACGAACCAGCCGCAAGGCACAGAGTTCCGACTCCAGTACCGTGACCTTCTCGCCATGGAGAAAGGTATAGCCCCGCTCCGTCAACGGGCCAAAGTTGTACGGTGTCAACCGCATCTGGTGCAGATTGAGGTGATTGATCCCCGTCTCGGCCATTTCAACCATTTTCCGTTTCAGCAGTTCTTCGTCCTCCGGCACCGCCGGAATTTCCACCGTTACCGTCGGGATGCAACCCATTGCCAGGCGCAATTTTTTGAGATTATAGCGGACTGCACCCAGGTCGAAGCGGATCTCGTCCAGGCCGGCATCCTTTAGCCGGCTGCAGAGATCGGCGGTCAACAGGGTGCCGTTGGTATAGAGCCAGAGATGAACGTCATCACCGCAACGCTTGCGCACAGCGCGAAGAAAGGCCAGGGTCAGGTCCGGCATCAGCAGCGGCTCACCGCCGCTGATGCTGACGCCGCTGAGCCCCATGGCGGCCACATAGGCGGCGTAGTCCTCCGGACTGGTGAAAGCCAGGCCATTGGTAACCGGCGGCCCGTCATCGTCCTGTGCCGTGGGGCAGTAGAAGCAGTGCCCGTTGCAGCGGCCATTGACGAACAGGCAGGACCAGCCGCCATCACCGCAGCACCGGCAACCGGGAGAGAGGCCGTTACAATCCACCTTGGTGCCGGCGTAACCGAAGCAGGCGCGCTGCTCCAGCCACTGCAGCAGTTCTTTTCGCTCAGCATTGGCTGCAGCCAGCTGTTCAGTGCCTGCAAAGGTCAGCAGGTCGTACTGGCGGCCGTACTCGCGGCGGTTGGACTCGATCAGCCGCTGCTGAATGCTTTCGTTGAGATATGACTGAGCATGGAGGGACGGTGATGATGGCACGTGGTAATATCCTCGGGAGACGGAGTTGTTCCGGATATATACATCCGTCTTGATTGTTTGGATTCAAAAAGCGCTGCCATGTCAAACCACTACATACCACTCACCGTACAGTATACCATTTACTGCGCAGCCGCATAGGAGAAATTCTACGTCCAGTGACCGGATGATGTTTGTCAGATGGTTCTGTCACCGCTCAACGTAAAATAGAATGTCGCCCCTTTGCCCGGCTCCCCCTCCGCCCATACCCTACCGCCATGGCGCCGGATGATCCGCTCCACCGTGGCCAGACCGATGCCGAAACCTCCGCATTCTTCGGCACCGGGGAGGCGCTGGAAAGGGGTAAAGAGCTTGTCCGCGTCCGCCATGTCGAATCCGACTCCGTTGTCGCGAACGAAATAGACAGGCTTTCCATCGACTTCCGTTATACCGAACTCGATGATCACATCATCCCGCGTGCCGTTGTATTTCCAGGCGTTCCCGAGGAGGTTATCCAGGACCACCCGCAAGAGGGCGGCATCCCCATCTGCACTAACCCCGTCGGCGATACGGAACGTGACCCGGCGCTCCGACTCGGCCAGCTTCAGCTCCGCGGCAACCTCATGCGCCATGGCGGAGAGATCAACCGTTTCCGGATGCGTTTCAACGTGGGCCAGGCGGGAGAAGTTGAGCAGGGCATCGATAAGCCGGTTCATGCGCCAGGTGCCGTTGTAGGCCTCCCGGAGGTAATCCTTGCACGCCTCGTCGAGCTTGTTGCCGCACAGCTCCCGGATTGCCTGGCAATAGCCGTTGACCACAGTCAGCGGTTTGCGCAGGTCGTGGGCAACCGTGTAATTGAATGCCTCCAGTTCCCGGTTGGCGGCCTCCAACTCGGCGGCCCGCGCCGCCAGGTCGGTGTTCAGCCGCTCGATCTCCTCCTCCGCCCGTTTACGCTCGGTAACATCGACCATGACGGCGAGCGAGCGGACGACCTTCTCCTCGCTGTCCCGTTCCGCTATGGCGGAAAGGTGGACGTCCAGGATCTCGCCGTTCTTCTTCACGATCTGGTACGGCACTTCCTTACAGGAGCCGGTCCGGAAAAATTCGGGAAGAACGACCTCTGTGGCGTAGGAACGGGATGCTGCCGTGTGAAATTCCGTGGATATCCGGCCGAGCACCTCACCTCTCTCATAGCCGAGAGTTTCTAGCCAGTAATTGCTGACGCTGACCAGTCGCCCGTCATGATCGATGGAATGGAGCATGACCGGGGTATCGTTGTAGAGACGGCGATAGCGCTCCTCGCTGTGGCGCAGCTCTTCTTCCGCCTTTTTGCGGGCGGTGATGTCGTTCACCAGGCTCAACAGATATTGTTCCGCGCCGATTTCGATGATCTCCGCCGAATAGAGGCCGACGAGAATGGTTCCCGATTTGCTCCTGAAGCCGATCTCCAGGTCACGCACCTTCTTTCCTTCCGCCAGCATCCGGAGCACGATGGCCCGGTCTTCCGGGTTCTGCCAGATGTCGAGCTCCAGCGAAGAACGGCCGATCACCTCGGCGCGCCGGTAGCCCAGCACCCGTTCGAAGGCCTCATTGACCTCCGTGTACCTCCCGTCTGCCACGGAGGCGATAACGAGGACGCTCGGCGTCGCCTGGAAGGCCTTGGAGAACTTGTTCTCCGATTCCCGGAGCGCTTCCTCCGCCCGCCTGCGCTCGGTGATATCCTGACACACTACCAGGATGTTGAGCACTCCGTTCAGGTCGTGCACCGCCTGCGCTATTTCCTCCACCCACAGCTGGCACCCGTCTTTACGGATCTTGCGAAACTGCCAGCGGTACACCTGATTGGGGTTCTGCAGACACATCCGCAACTGCTCGGACACGGCAGGGAGATCGTCTTCATGGAACAGCTTCAGCACCGACTGACCTTCCAGTTCGTCTATCGTGTAGCCCAGTTGACTCGCGCAAGTTGGATTAACCGAGAGCATCGTCAGTTCGGTATCAAGGGTAACGATCATGATCGGGTTGTCGCGAAACAGTGCCCGATAGCGCGCTTCGCTGAAACGCAGCGCCTCGTCCGCTAGCTGCGCCTTGATTTCACTCGGTTTTTCAACCATTGTCTTTTCCTTCCATCGACCTGGGTGACATCCGTACGTCATACGGCGCCATCCGAAAAACAAGCGCCAACTCGCGCAATCCCGGATGCTGCGTTCAGGCTCGGATGCGCGTTACCGGTGAGTTGCCGGTCGGTAACCTGTCGGAATATGCGACATTTATGGTCTAATTTTAGCGAGTTATTGAGAGGTTGCAATCATCGATGGTGTTTGTCGCTGTAAATCCCCTATAAGAGCCCTCTCAGCCGAAAATCGCTTTACAAATCCCGTCGCGTTACTTTATTATCTTTAGTTTGAAAACGTTAAAAGGAGTTCATGTATGGCGAAGATCATAGACGGCAAGGCGATTGCGGCGAAGATTCGCGGAGAGATAGCCGCCGAGGTGGCGAAACTGGCGGCCCAGGGGGTAACTCCGGGACTTGCGGTGGTGCTGGTGGGGGAAGATGCAGCGAGCAAGGTCTATGTCAGCATGAAGGAGAAGGCCTGCCAGGACGTGGGGATCTTCTCCGACGAATACAAGCTCCCGGCGGAAACCAGTGAAACAGATCTGCTTTACCTGATCGACAGGCTCAATCACGATTCGAAGATCCACGGCATCCTCGTCCAGCTCCCCCTGCCGAAGCAGATCAACACAGAAAAAATACTGGAGGCGATCTCGCCGGAAAAGGATGCCGACGGTTTTCACCCGTATAACGTCGGACGCCTGGTCATCGGCAAGCCGCTCTTCCAGCCCTGCACCCCTTACGGGATCATGGTCATGCTCAAGGAGGCCGGCGTCGAACTGGCCGGCAAGGAAGTGGTAGTGGTCGGCCGCTCCAACATCGTCGGCAAGCCGGTTGCTTTCATGTGTCTCCAGCAGAACGCCACCGTCACCCTCTGCCACTCGAAGACGCGGGACCTGGCCGCCAAGGTAGGGATGGCCGATGTCGTCATCGCCGCTGTCGGCCAGCCGGAGATGATCAAGGGGGACTGGATCAAGGAAGGGGCCGTGGTCATCGACGTGGGGGTGAACCGGGTCGGCGAGAAGAAACTGGTGGGGGATGTGGAATATATAAAGGCCAGCGAGCGTGCCTCGGCCATAACGCCTGTGCCCGGCGGCGTTGGCCCCATGACCATAACGATGCTCCTGCACAACACGCTGGAATCGGCGAAGAGGACTGTGAAGAGTGAAAAGTGAAGGGTGAAAAGCTACCTTCAAAAGGCATAATCTGTTCCCACGTTTCACGTTTCACATTTTACGTTTCACCGGGAGCATAAGCGACCCATGATCGTCAGCAAACAGAAAACTCTCGAAGAAATCCTTGGCGCGCTTGAAGAAAGCTCCAGTATTTTCATCATCGGCTGCGCAAAGTGCGCCACGGTCTGCAAGGCTGGCGGCGAGGAAGAGGTCTGGCAGATGCAGGAGGCCCTGACTGCCGCCGGCAAAGTGGTGACCGGTTCCGTCATCATCGACGAGGCCTGTCACATGCTCCGTTCAGGCCGTGAACTGCGGGCCAAAAAGGAGATGGTCGAAGAGGCTGATGCCCTGCTGGTCCTGGCCTGTGGCGCCGGGGTCCAGTCGATTTCCGGCGGAACACCTAAAAAAACCGTCGCAGGGTTAAACTCGCTGTTCCTCGGCAATATCCGTCGTTTTGGCCAGTTTGAGCAGAAATGCTCGCTCTGCGGCGACTGCGTTCTCACCGAAACCGGCTGTATCTGTCCGGTGACTGTCTGCCCGAAAGGGCTTCTCAACGGCCCGTGCGGCGGCATGGACAATGGCCATTGCGAGACCGATGGGCAAGCGGAGTGCGCCTGGTATCAGATTTATGAGCGTCTCAAGGCCCAGGGGACCGTGGCAAAGCTGAAGAAGACCGTGCCGGAGAAGGACTTCTCAAAGATGCTCAAACCGGGCAATCTGAAAATAGAAAAATAGAGCAAAAGTGAATTTTCAATGACTTCCCGCTTACAAGAAAAACTCGATGCCGGCCGTTTTGTCCTGACTGCGGAGGTTTGCCCTCCCAAGGGGAGCGACTGCACGGAGTTCCTCGAAAAATCCCGGCAGCTGGCCGGGGTGGTGGATGCAATCAATGTCACCGACAACCAGGGTGCGACGATGCGCATCTCACCCCTTGCTGCCGCGGCGCTGCTGGTGAGGGAGGGGATAGAGCCGATCTTCCAGATTACCTGCAGGGACAGGAATCGCCTTGCGCTGCAGAGCGACCTCCTCGGTGCGGCCGCCCTGGGAATAGACAATGTTCTGGCCCTGACCGGCGACCATATTTCTTTTGGCGATCACCGCTCCGGCAAGCCGGTCTTTGACCTCGATTCGGTCCAGCTGCTGCAAGCCATCAAGGGGTTGCGCGGGGGAAAAGACCTGGCAGGCAAGACCATCAACGGGGTGCCGGCATTTTATGTCGGGGCAGCTGCCGCGCCCGAGGCCGAACCATTCCCCCTGGTTTTTTACAAACTGGAGAAAAAGGCTGCGGCAGGGGCGCGTTTTTTCCAGACCCAGGCGGTCTTCGACCCGGAACGGCTCCGTCTCTTCAGCGAAGCGGTGAGACCGTTACAGGTGAAGGTGATTGCGGGGATACTTCTCCTCAAGTCAGCCGGTATGGCGCGTTTTGTTACCAATAACATCCCCGGTTTGAAGGTGCCGCTCACCCTGATAGAGGAGCTCGAAGCGGCTGCCGATCCTTTGACGGTGGGGGTTGCCATTGCACGCCGGCTTGCGGTTGCCTGCAAGCCCTACTGTGATGGTCTCCACATCATGGCCATGGGAAGGGAAGATCTGATCCCTGAAATCTTGAAGGCTGTGAGAAGTGACAAGTGAGAAGTGAATAAAATCAAGAGTCAGGAGTAATCCTATGCAGGTAAAAAAAGCTGTGTTCCCTGTCGCCGGACTCGGTACGAGATTTCTTCCCGCCACCAAGTCAACTCCCAAGGAGATGTTGCCCCTTATCGACAAGCCGCTGGTGCAGTACGTAGTGGAGGAGGCTGTGGCCGCCGGGATCGAGCAGATTCTGTTCGTCACCGGGCGGAGCAAGCGGGCCATCGAAGACCATTTCGACATCTCCTTTGAACTGGAGTCGCTTCTCTACGATAAGGGGAAGGATGCGGAACTGAGCCAGATCCGGGATATTGCCGAGATGGTCAACATCTTTTACGTCCGGCAGAAACAGGCTCTCGGCCTTGGCCATGCCATACTCTGTGCAAAAGAGTTCGTCGGCAACGAGCCGTTTGCCGTCCTGCTCGGTGACGACATCATCGACGCCGAAAAACCATGCCTCGGCCAACTCCTGGATGTTTACAGGAAGTACCGGGGAACGGTGCTCGCCCTGGAGCAGGTGCCGCTGGAGAACATCTCTTCCTACGGCTGCGTCAAGGCCAATATCATCTCCGATCGGGTTTACGAGGTGGTGGATATGGTGGAAAAACCGAAGAGGGAAGAAGCTCCGTCGGACCTGGCCATTATCGGCCGCTACATCCTTACCCCTGACATCTTCCCGATTCTCCAGAAGCAGGAGCCGGGGAAGGGGGGAGAGATCCAGCTCACCGACGCCATCAGGACGCTGGCAAAGGAAGAGGCCATCTACGGCTGCCGCTTCGAGGGGATCCGCCACGACTGCGGCGACAAGCTCGGTTTTCTCAAGGCAACGGTGGATATGGCGCTGAAACGGGAGGAGTTCAACGACGAGTTCGAACTGTTCCTGCGAGAGAGGCTTGGCTGCTGAATCAGAGGCTAACGGAGTGTCCCGCGGATTCCGCCCCTGGTGATGCCGTATTGGAAAAAAGCGATAAGGTTGAACGTGTCTTTGGTATAGCCTCTCGGGAATGAGCCGATCCGGCCGATCTGGCGCAATGTCCGCACCACTTCTTCATCAAGGATTTTACTCCCGGAACTCTCCAGCAGTTCAATGTGTTCTATCTCACCTTTTCTGTTGAAGGTTATCCTCACCGGCGTTACCCCCTCGATTCCCTGCCGTGCCGCTTCCTGGGGGTAGCGCCAGACCCCGTACACTGCCGTTTCAAAACGGCGCAGAAACGAGCCGAAGAGAATATCATCGGTGTTGAGAAACTTTGTCTCGCCTTCCTCCAGCTCAGGGGCGTATTTTTTCCGGTAACTTTCCTCAAGTTTGGCCATTTTCCCCGGGCTTGGAAAGAGTTTCGAGATGTCCGGAGGTTCACTCGCCTTTGGCTTGAAGACGCTTTCCCCGCGCGGCGGTTCTTGCAGCGGCATTTCTCCTCTCTCCGCCGGTTGCGGCGCCCTTTTCTCGTCCGGCTGTTGCGGCGGGACGGCGCGGGAAGGGGGGGGCGCGCTCTTGTCCAGTTCCCTCTCTCCCCTGGGTGCCATTTCCTTAAGCACCCGTTCCCTCTTTTCTGCCAGCCGCTTCACTGCCTTTTCTTCCGCCGGAGCCGTCTTTTGCTCTTCGGGCAGATCCCGCAACTCGACCATGTAAGGTTCCGGCTGGAAAACCCTTTTTTCCTCGGGGAGAAGGATGAAGAGGGCAAAAACTGCCCCATGGAGAAGGAGGGAGGCCGCCAGCAAGTAGAGAAAAGTTTTTTCTATTGATGAGTTATCGGACATGTACTCTTTGCCGATCCGTAATTATACGAAGTCGCAATCAAACGCTAACTGTGTTGGGCTCAAAGTCGGCACCTCAGCGTACTGAAACGTACGCCTCCGTTGCCTTCTCTGGGCCTTCTTGTTATCATTTTGATTGCACCTCCGTATTAACTGGTGTTGCGCTGCTTGCTTCCACGGCACCGCGTTGTTGCAGAGCAATAGTAAGACGTTAGCGGCGAAAATGCAATGCGCAGCTGTATAAAAACTTTTCTGGGATTAACTGAACGCCTGATAGAGGATGACGCCGCCGAAGAGCAGAAAGAGACAGCCGGCCGCACGGTGGATCGAGCAGAGGGGAACAAAACGGACAAGTTGTTTGCCGAGGAAAATGCCGAGCAGGGAAACGGTCCAGAGCGCCAGGGTCGAACCGGTGAAAACCGCCAGGGTTGAGGCGTGCTGGGCCGCCAGGCTCGACGTTACCAGCTGGGTCTTGTCTCCCAGTTCCGCCATCAGGATCATGAGGAAGGCCGTTCTTATCGCGTCAGCCGCTTTGGGCGGCCGTTGTTCTTCAGCATCCTCGCAACTGCTCCGGAGGGTGGTTATCCCGAAATAGAGGAAGAGCCCGCCTGAAACAAGCTTGATCCAGAACAGCGGGAGGAAGGTGAAGAGGAGTTTGCCGATCAGGACTGCGCCGAGGTTCAACAGGGCGAAGGCGGCGGCAATGCCGATGAATATCTTTTTCCAGGGGAAGCGCAGCGCAAGGGCCATGGCGGTGAGTTGGGTCTTGTCGCCCAACTCGGCGAGGAAAATAATGCCGAAGGTGGTAAAAAACACGGTGGAGTTCACAAATGCTCCTAGAGTAGTGTCGGGATGGTAAAAGATTGATACCAAAATTGCAAGGGAGGAATGACCTTGTGCCAATAGCGGGCAGCCTCGGGAAAATACCCTGGGATGCACAATAGTGGGGATGATTGTCTGCCTAAATATTATGCAAGTGCCTGAAGAAAAGGCCCGCTGGCATGCTCGCTGGATTGAAAATCGTTAAATATCAATATGATACAGATTGGCACGATGAGTGCTAATTAGAAACCAAACGAGAGCAGAGATGAATACGTTGCAGTATTCGTACGAGTCACCGGCAAAGGCGCCACCATTAATATTAATGGGGCGCTTTTTTATTGCCCCGAAAAATCCAAGCGGTTCACAGATTGGTGGACAAAAGGAGAAGAAGACATGAGACAGATCGCGATTTACGGTAAAGGTGGCATCGGCAAATCAACCACAACCCAGAACACGGTGGCGGGACTCGCGTACCTCGGCAAGAAAGTCATGATCGTCGGCTGCGACCCCAAGGCCGACTCCACCCGCCTCATTCTTCACGCAAAAGCCCAGAATACGGTTATGGACCTGGTGCGGGAGCGCGGCACCGTCGAGGACCTGGAACTTGAAGACGTCATGAAGGTCGGTTACGGCGACGTCAAGTGTGTCGAGTCAGGCGGACCCGAGCCGGGTGTCGGCTGCGCCGGCCGCGGCGTCATCACCGCCATCAACTTCCTCGAAGAGAACGGCGCCTATACCGATGATCTCGATTTCGTTTTCTACGACGTGCTCGGCGACGTTGTCTGCGGCGGCTTCGCCATGCCGATCCGCGAAGGAAAGGCCGAAGAGATCTACATCGTCTGTTCCGGCGAGATGATGGCCATGTATGCAGCTAACAACATCGCCAAGGGTATTCTCAAGTATGCATCAAGCGGCAAGGTCCGTCTCGCCGGCCTGATCTGCAACGCCAGGAAAACCGACAAGGAGTTTGAGCTTGTCAGCGCCCTGGCAGCAAAGCTCAGCACCCAGATGATCCATTTCGTTCCCCGCGACAATCAGGTACAGCGGGCGGAGATGCGCCGGATGACCGTCATCGAATATTCCCCGGAGCATCCGCAGGCGCAGGAGTACCGGACTCTGGCGGAGAAGATTCTCAATAACAAGATGCTGGTTGTTCCCACTCCGCTGGAGATGGAAGAGCTGGAAGACCTGTTGATGGAGTTCGGCATCATGGAGGCTGAGGACGAGAGCGTCGTCGGCGTGGTCGAAGCTGCAACAAAATAAATTAATTGTGTGGTAGGGGCAATTCATGAATGCCCCTACGTGAACCATACAAATACAGGAGTTGACCTATGTCCAACGCGATAAAAAAAATAGATGGCATTACCAAAGAATCTACCCAGGAGATGATCGACAAGGCTCTTGAGGTGTATCCCGAAAAGGCGAAGAAAAAACGGGCGCCGCACCTGGCGCCTAATGACAACGTCAGTTCGTGCGTCAAGTCAAACCGCAAGACCGTACCCGGCGTCATGAGCGCTCGCGGCTGCGCCTATGCCGGCGCCAAGGGGGTGGTCTGGGGCCCGATCCGCGACATGGTCCACGTTTCCCACGGTCCGGTCGGCTGCGGCTGGTATTCATGGGGCACCCGGCGCAACCTGATGACCGGCATCAACGGGGTCAACCAGTTCGCCATGCAGTTCACCTCCGACTTCCAGGAAAAAGACATCGTCTACGGCGGCGACAAGAAACTGAAGACCTTGCTCCAGGAAGCCCACGAACTCTTCCCTCTGGCCAAGGGGATCTCGGTCCTGTCCGAGTGCCCGGTCGGCCTGATAGGCGACGACATCAACTCTGTAGCAAAGCAGTCTTCGCAGGAACTGGACCTGCCGATAATCCCCTGCAACTGCGAAGGTTTCCGGGGGGTGAGTCAGTCACTGGGGCACCACATTTCCAATGACACCATCCGCGACCATATCATCGGTACGCGTGAATTCGTCGAACCGGCCGGTCCTTATGACATCTCCCTGATCGGCGATTACAACATCGGTGGCGACGTCTGGTCGGCCAAATCCCTGCTGGAGGAGATCGGCCTCAATGTCAAGTCGGTCTGGACCGGCGACGGCGAGCTGGAAAAGATCGCGGCAACCCACACAGTAAAGCTCAACCTGATCCACTGTTACCGTTCCATGAACTATATGTGCAAGGTGATGGAAGAGAAGTATGGCATCCCCTGGCTGGAGTTCAACTTCTTCGGCCCGACCAAGATCAGAGAGAGTCTGCGGGCCATTGCCGAGCGTTTCGATGACACCATCAAGGAAAAGGTGGAACTGGCGATCGCCAAGTACGACCCGATCATGCAGGCGATTATCGACGAGTATCGGCCACGGCTGGAAGGGAAGAAGGTTATGTTGCTGGTCGGGGGCTTGCGGCCGCGCCATACCATCGGCGCCTATGAGGATCTTGGGATGATCTGTGTAGGCTCCGGTTATGAGTTCGCCCACGGCGACGACTACGAGCGGACAGCACCGGAGATGCCCGAAGCAACGGTTATCTACGACGACCCTTCCGAGTACGAGCTGGAGCAGTTTGTCCATACCCTGAAACCGGACCTTATCGGCAGCGGCATCAAGGAGAAGTATGTATTCCAGAAGATGGGGATACCCTTCCGCCAGATGCACAGCTGGGACTATTCCGGCCCGTATCACGGCTACCAGGGCTTCTCGGTTTTTGCCCGGGATATCGACATGGCAGTCAATAGCCCGACCTGGAAGCTGGTGAAAGCGCCTTTTTAACGACGCCCGCTTTTTGGCCAGATCGGTGTTGCCTTCGTCATCGCTTGTGCGACGTGGCGCTGCCACGCCTCCGCGCTCTTCCTTGGCGCCACCAATCTGACTCAAAAATCGAACGTCGGGAGGTTTAACCCGAAAACCAAATTTAGTTGCTGGACAGATTGGTCCGCAACCAGAAGGAGAATTGATATGAGCGCAGATGCCGCAGTAAAATATGTAACAGAGACCCCGGTTGAGGAGATCGAGCGGGTCAAGAACTGGATCAACACCGAGGAGTATAAGGAGAAGAACTTCGCCCGCCAGGCGCTGGTGATCAACCCGCCCCACGCGTGCCAGCCGCTCGGCGCCCAGTTGGCGGCCCACGGTTTCGAGGGTACGCTCCCCTTTGTCCACGGTTCCCAGGGATGCGCCTCATACTACCGTTCCACCCTCAACCGCCACTTCCGCGAGCCGGCCCCGGCGGTTTCCGATTCCATGAGCGAGGACAGCGCCGTTTTCGGCGGCCAGAACAACCTGCACGAGGGGCTGGAAAACGCTCTTGCCCTTTACAAGCCGAAGATGGTCGCTATTTTTACCTCCTGCATGCCGGAAATCATCGGCGACGACCTGAACGCCTTTGTCAAGAACGCCAGGCTGAAAGGGTTCATTCCCAACGACTTCCCGACCCCCTATGCCAACACGCCGAGTTTTAACGGCTCGCACATTCACGGCTACGACGCGATGCTCCTCTCCATCCTCCAGACCCTGACCGAGGGAAAGGCCGTGGAAGGGCGCTGCACCGGCAAGCTCAACCTGATCCCCGGCTGTGACTTCAACACCGGCAACTACCGTGAGTACAAGCGGATTCTGAAGGAGTTCGGCATCCCCTACACCATGCTGGCCGACATCTCGGAATCCTTCGATTCACCCTGCGATGGCTCCTACCATGTCTATCCGGGCGGCACCAGACTGGACGATGCGGCCGATTCCATCAACGGCAAGGCGACCATTTCCCTCGGTCCCTATGCAACTGGCAAAACCTTCACCTGGATCAAGGACAACTACGCCGGCAAGCACGTTGCCATGTCGTTGCCGATAGGGATCGAGAAGACCGATGCTTTCCTGATGAAGCTCGCCGAGCTGTTCGGCAAGCCGGTTCCCGCATCACTGAAAGCCGAACGGGGCCGGGCAGTGGACGCTCTGACCGACGCCCACCAGTACATGCACGGCAAGAAATTTGCTCTCTACGGCGATCCGGACTATCTGCTGGGCTATGTTTCCTTCCTGCTGGAAATGGGGGCTATTCCGTACCACATCCTCTGCAGCAAGGGGAGCAAGAAGATTGAGAAGGAAATCCAGGCGTTGCTTGACGGTTCCCTCTACGGCAAAGAGTGCAAAATTTATATGAACAAGGACCTCTGGCACATGCGGAGCCTCCTCATGACCGACCCGGTCGATGCCATGATCGGCGACACCCACGGCAAGTTCGCCGCCCGCGATGCCGGCATTCCCCTCTTCCGCTTCGGCTTCCCGGTTTTCGACCGGGTCAACCTGCACCGCTACCCGCTGATCGGCTACCAGGGGGTGGTCAACATGGTGACGGCAATCTGCAACAAGTTCATTGATATCAGGGATGATACCTGTGAAGACCGGTTCTTTGAGATGATGCGGTAAAGGCAGTGAGAAGTGAGAAGTGAAGGTACAAAAAAAGGGGCATTTTCCGTAATCGGGAAGTGCCCCTTTTTTTTATCTTGTCGCACAACGCAGTAATGCTATTTTTTCAATTAATAATGCTTGACTAAAACTAATGCGAAGTTTATAGTGCAGTTACGCTATTATCTCAAATGTGGAGATTTATGAAAGTCGCCTTGAAAAATATTGCCACTATTCAGGCGGGCTACTCATTCCGCTCGCGACTCGAGACGTTGGATACCGGCGCGATTGCCGTAATTCAGATGAAAGACCTGACCGGCGCCAATCGTGTTAACTGTGACGATCTGGCAAGGGTTGATATGGAGCTGCCCAAAGAGCATCATCTTGTGTTACCAGGTGATCTGATATTCCGTTCACGAGGTTTGACAAGCAACTCTGCACTGCTGGAGGATGATCCGGGGGGCGCCGTGTTAGCGGCGCCGCTTCTGCGCATCAGGGTCAAGGGTGGGGCTGTGTTGCCCGAGTACCTTAACTGGTACATCAGTCAGCAACCGGCGCAGATATACTTTGCCAGTTGTTCCGCCGGAACGTCGCTCAAAATGATCAGCAAGCAGTCGCTGGAAGAGCTGGAAGTAATGATGCCGCCGTTGTCGAAGCAGCGCATGATCGTTGAGATAGCGCTGCTGGCGGAGGAAGAGAAACGGATTATGACTAAGCTAGCGGAAAAACGCACTCAATATATTTCGAAAACTTTATTGCAGTTGACACAAGGAGAATGATGATATGGCAGATAAAATCGACCAGAAAGACATAAATAATGCGGCTTGGGCGGCCTGCGACACTTTCCGAGGGGTAGTCGACCCGGCCCAATACAAGGACTACATTCTCGTCATGCTGTTCGTGAAATACATCTCCGATGTCTGGAAAGATCACTACGAAGAGTACCGCCAGCAGTACGGCGATGATGATGCCCGTATCCGCCGCAAGCTTGAGCGGGAGCGTTTCGTGCTCCCTTTTGCGGAGTTGAAGGACCCGGAAAACGGGGAGGTGGTGGACCGTTTTCTGGCAGATTATTACAGTCTCCATGAACGGCGTGGGGCGGCCAACATCGGCGATCTGATCAATGTTGTCCTTGACGCAATCGAAGAAGCCAACAAGGCGAAGCTTGAAGGGGTGTTCCGCAATATCGACTTCAATAACGAGGCCAATCTCGGCAGGACCAAAGACCGCAACCGCCGCCTGAAAACGCTGCTGGAGGATTTCAACAAGCCGCAGCTGGACATGAGCCCCGGAAATGTTTCCGAGGATGTCATCGGCAACACCTACATATACCTGATCGAGCGCTTCGGTGCAGATGCGGGAAAGAAGGCCGGAGAGTTCTACACGCCGCACAAGATTTCAACTCTGGTAGCCAAACTGGGCAGACCCAAGCCTGGAGACCGCATCTGCGACCCGGCCTCCGGCTCCGGCGGCCTGCTCATCGAGGCGGCGCGGGAAGTTGGCGACCGCAATTTCGCCCTATTCGGCATGGAGTCCAACGGCAGCACCTGGGCACTGGCCCGGATGAACATGTTCCTGCACGGCTTCGACAGTGCCCGCATCGAATGGTGCGATACGCTCAACAGCCCGGCATTGGTGGAAAATGACCGCTTGATGAAGTTCAATGTACTGGCTGCAAATCCGCCGTTTTCCCTCGACAAATGGGGCGCCGAAGAAGCGGAAAGCGACCGCTATAACCGCTTCTGGCGGGGGGTACCGCCCAAATCTAAGGCAGATTGGGCCTTCATCAGCCATATGGTGGAGGCTGCCCTGGAAAAGGAAGGGCGCGTCTCCGTCGTCGTCCCCCATGGGGTGCTGTTCCGCGGCGCTGCCGAGGGGCGTATTCGCCAGAAGATGATCGAGGAGAACCTGCTTGATGCCGTTATCGGTCTGCCGGGCAACCTCTTCACGACCACCTCCATTCCGGTGGCGATCCTGGTCTTTGACCGCAGCCGGGAGAAGGGGGGAGCCAACCAGGACCGCAAGGACGTACTCTTTGTTGACGCCAGTCGTGATTATCTTTCGGGCAAAAACCAGAACTCCCTTTCCGACGAACATATTCAGAAGATTGTCGAGACCGTCGCTGCCCGACAGGAGGTCGAGAAATACGCCCACGTTGCTTCTTTCGACGAAATCAGCGAAAACGACTTCAACCTCAATATTCCCCGCTATGTGGATACCTTTGAGGAGGAAGCGGAGATTGATATCGATGCCGTGCAGGTGGAGATTGAGCAACAGGAGAGTGAGCTTGTGGCGGTGCGGGCGAAGATGGCGGCGATGCTTAAGGAGATTGTGCGATAACTGATGCTGATAACGGCAACTGTCAAAATGATATTTGACAGTTCGATTGGGACCATTTTCGTGACGTCACGCAAATGGTCCTGAGTGGAGATGAACCATATTGTTGACGTCAACAATATGGTCTGAATGGAGGAAAGCACCATGCGCGGAAAAGAGATCGAGAAGAAACATCATCGTACCTTTGAAGGGTTGCGGGAAACCGATGAATCCGGACAGGAGTTCTGGACTGCCCGCAAGCTGGCCAAGGTGCTTGAATATTCCGAGTACCGGCATTTCCTTCCGGTTATTGAAAAAGCGCGAGAAGCCTGTCGTAACAGCGGTTACGCTATTCAGGACCATTTCGAGGAGTTCCTCGGAATGGTCGATATCGGTTCAGGCGCCAAGCGTGAAGTGCCGGATGTCAGGCTTTCGCGCTATGCCTGTTACCTGATCGTCCAGAATGCCGACCCGACCAAACCGGTAATCGCCAATGGTCAAACCTACTTTGCCCTCCAGACCCGCAGGCAGGAACTGGCTGATGACGAACAGTTTCAGCGACTGAAAGAGGATGAAAAGCGACTGTTTCTGCGGAACGAGCTGAAAGAGCATAACAAGCAGCTGGTTGAAGCCGCTCAGATGGCGGGCGTTGAGACCACTCTCGATTTTGCCGTTTTCCAGAATCATGGTTACAAGGGACTTTACGGAGGACTGGATGCCCAGGGGATTCACAAGCGAAAAGGGCTGAAAAAGAGCCACAAGATTCTCGATCATATGGGAAGTACTGAACTGGCCGCCAATCTCTTCCGAGCTACCCAGGCAGAAGAAAAACTACGTCGGGATAAAGTCAAAGGGAAGGAGAACGCCAACCAGACCCATTTCGAGGTAGGGGCAAAAGTTCGCCAGACTATCAAGGAGCTTGGTGGGACCATGCCGGAAGATCTTCCCGTTCCGGATAAGAGTGCCAGGCAGCTGGAAAGGGAGCAGAAGAAGCTGGAGGGCGGGGAATGAGTGGATCATTTGTTAGGTTGGCGTCTATTGCCGCTCCGAAGGGATTACAAACAGGTCCTTTTGGTAGTCAGCTAAAAGCCGAAGAATATGTGGAATTTGGTGTTCCAGTTGTAATGCCAAAGGATATTTATGCAGGGAAGATAGTGGCAGACGGAATTGCTCGCGTTCCTGAAAATATAGCTAAAAAGCTAGCCAAACACAGGGTCGTTACAGGAGATATTCTTTTCCCACGGCGTGGTGATCTTGGGCGTATTGGTGTTGTCACTCAAGAGAATAAAGGATGGCTTTGCGGGACAGGATGTTTGAGGGCAAGGCTCAAAGAAGAAGTAGATATCAACTTTATTCATCAATATGTTCAGCTTGAATCGGTAAAGCGCTGGCTTGACAGCAATGCCCTTGGGCAAACAATGCTTAATCTGAACACTGAAATCATTGGAAATCTGCCAATATTCATTGTTCCCAAAAAAGAACAAACCGCTATCGCCTCTCTGCTCTCCATTTGGGACTTCGCCATTGAAAAGGCTGAACGGCAGCTTGCGGTCAAGGGGAAGCGCTATTCATGGTTGCTCAGTAGTTTGATCTCAAATGGCAAATATCTACAAGGTCACATTTGGGATTTTGTTTCAGAAGTTTCAAAGCGAAATAGTGGTGCGGCAATTGCGCAAGTTCTCAGCGTCACTAACCGCAACGGCTTTGTCCTTCCTGAAGATCAATTCGAGCGTCAAGTTGCAAGCAGTGATTTGAGTAATTACAAGGTCGTCACCAGCGGGCAGTACGCCTACAATCCCTCAAGAATCAATGTTGGATCGATTGCACGCCTGGATAATTGGGACGTCGGAGTTCTCAGTCCGATGTATGTCGTATTCAAGCTCAACGAAACGAAGGTTAACTCCGATTTTTTTCTTCATTGGCTGAAATCCCATGAAGCCAAGCAACGTATCCGCAAAAGTGCTCAAGGTAGCGTCCGTGAGACCGTTAGCTTTACTGACCTTAGGGCTATTCCGTTTCCTCTTCCATCCATCGACCAGCAAAAACAAATCGCCGCGATTCTCAACACAGCCCAACAGGAAATCGACCTGCTGAAAAAGCAGGCCGAAGCCTATCGCAGGCAGAAGCGCGGGCTGATGCAGAAGCTGTTGACCGGGGAGTGGCGGGTAAAAACTGGCAAGGAGGCTGTTTAATGGCAAAGAAGCTAACACCATTCGCAATTGCTTACGACTTCGACGGAACGTTGGCGCCGGGAAACATGCAGGAATACGACTTCGTGCCCGCCATCGGCATGACCAAGAAGGCATTTTGGAAAGAGGTGGGAGATCTTGCCAAAGAGCACAATGCCGACAGTATCCTCATGTACATGATGCACATGCTCGACAAGGCACAAGCCGCACATGTGCCAGTTCGCAAAGCTGATTTTGTAAATTTTGGTCGCTCTGTCACTCTATTCGAGGGTGTTGTTGACTGGTTTAAGCGTATCAATGCTTACGGTCAGCAGCATGGACTGAAGGTGGAACATTACATCATTTCTTCTGGCAATCGGGAGATGATAGAAGGAACACCTATTGCCAAAAAGTTCTCAGCCATCTACGCGTCTTCATTCGTTTACGACCACAACGGCGTCGCCAAGTGGCCAGCACTGGCGGTGAACTACACGACGAAAACCCAGTTCCTCTTTCGGATAAACAAGGGGGTCATGAACGTCTACGATAACAGTAAAATCAATGAGTTTGTGCCCAAGGAAGACCGCCCTGTCCCGTTCAACAACATGATTTTTCTCGGAGACGGCGACACCGATATCCCCTGTTTTCGTCTGGTCAAGGATCAAGGCGGTCACGCCATTGCAGTCTACAAGCCGAATACCCACGGAGCCAAAGGTAAAGCAGTGAAGCTCATAAAAGAGGGGCGGGTTAATTTCATCGCGCTGGCGAGTTACTGCGAGAACGGGGAGATCGACACCTTTGTAAAGGCCATCATCGATAAGGTTGCGGCGGACGCGGCTTTGACTCTGTTGGGGAAGAAGGATTAGTGGACTTGGTGGACGTCGTGGACCTCTTTGGACGTTGTGGACGTGAATGGACTGGGTTGGGAGGAGGTTTTTTTCATGGCTGATGGGGAAGGGTTGATTCCGAAGCATGGCGGTTATCGCAAGCTGAAGAGCTTTCAGATTGCCCAGCTTGTCTTTGATGTCACGGTGCGGTTCTGTGAACGCTATGTTGACAAGTTCAGCCGAACCCGCGACCAGATGGTGCAGGCGGCGCGGAGCGGGGTGCAGAACATCGCCGAGGGGAGCCAGGCCTCCGGCACCTCCAAAAAGACCGAGCTGAAGCTGACCAATGTGGCCCGTGCCAGCCTGGAAGAGCTGCGGTTGGACTACGAGGACTTTCTGCGGCAGCGGGGGCTGCCGCACTGGGAGCGGGAAGACCCGCGCAGGAAGGCGCTGGTGGCGCGGCGGTGTGCCACTGCTGATGATGTTGCGGCTTGGGTGGTGGAAGTGCACGGTCAGGATGTTGGACAGCATGGACTTGGTGGACGTAATGGACTTGCTGGACAGTCCATATCGTCCATGTTGTCCACTCAGTCCACCGCGTCCACAAAAACCACCTACCCCGAAATCGCCGCCAATGCCGCCCTCACCCTGCTGGCAGTCGCCTGCTCCCTGCTGGACCGCCAGCTGGCGGCCCAGGCTGAAGCCTTTGAAAAAGAAGGGGGCTTCACCGAGCGCCTCTACCGCACCCGCAGCCAGGCCAGGAGAAAACCATGACCGGCTTCCGCTTCAACGAAAAATACCTCTCCCAGATCCCCGCCCTGCAACTCCTCCTCAACTTGGGCTATGAATACCTTCCTCCCGAAAAGGCCCTTGCTCAGCGCCAGGGCAAGACCGGCAACGTCCTGCTGGAAGGGATTCTGCGCGACCAGTTGAAGCGGCTCAACCGCATCAACTTCAAGAGCCGCGAATACCTCTTCAGCGAGGAGAACATCCAGACCGCCATCCAGAAACTGAAGAGCGTCAAGTACGACGGCCTGCTCAAGACCAATGAGGCGATCTACGACTTGATCACCCTGGGGACGGCCTTGGAGCAGAGCATCGAGGGGGACTCCAAGAGCTTCAACCTGAATTACATCGACTGGCGCAACTGGGAGCGGAACGTCTTCCACGTGACCGCCGAATTCAGCGTGGACCGCTTCCGCAGCACGGAATCCACCCGGCCGGATATCGTCCTCTTTGTCAACGGCATCCCCCTGGCGGTGATCGAATGCAAATCGCCCAATGTGGAGGTGGGACAGGCGATCTCCCAGTCCATCCGCAACCAGAACGACGACTACATCCCGCGGTTGTTCGTCTTTGCCCAGCTGGTGGTGGGGACCAACAAGAATGCGGCCCAGTATGCAACGGCAGGAACTGCGGCCAAATTCTGGGGCATCTGGAAAGAGCTGCGCGATACGGAAGCCGATGTTGCCAGTTGCGTCAATAAAGTTCTTGCCTCGGAGAAGAAAGACCTTCTCTTCAGTGGTGAGTTTGCCGTTGCCCGGTCATTTTTCGACGCCCATGAGGCTGAGGGAGAGCGGCTGGTAACGGAGCAGGACCGGACGCTCTACAGCCTCTGCCGACCGGAACGGCTCCTGGAGTTGGCCTTCAAGTTCACCCTCTTCGATGGCGGCATCAAGAAGATCGCCCGCTATCAGCAGTACTTTGTCGTAAAGTCAACCCTGGAGCGGATCAGGCAGCTGGATGGCGACGGCAGGCGGAGAGGCGGCATCATTTGGCACACACAGGGGTCGGGCAAGTCGCTGACCATGGTCATGCTAGGGAGAGGTCTGGCCCTTGATCCGGGCGTAATAAACCCGCGCATCGTGCTGGTGACTGACCGGGACGACCTGGACAAGCAGCTGGGCAATACCTTTGCCGCCTGCGGTCTGGACCCGAACCGGGCCACGTCAGGACGGCACCTGATGGAGCTGGTTTCGGAACACAAGGCCAGTATCGTCACCACCCTGATTCACAAATTCGACAAGGCGCTGAACCTGAGGAAGTTCCAGGACGATTCCCCCGATATCTTCATGCTGATCGATGAGAGCCACCGGACCAACTTCGGCAATTTCTCGGCGCGGATGCGGCAGATGTTCCCCAATGCCTGCTACATCGGCTTTACCGGCACGCCATTATTGAAAAAGGAGAAGAACACCTTCGTCAAGTTCGGCGGGCTGATCGAGCCGCACTACTCCATCAACCAGGCGGTGGAGGATGGGGCGGTCGTGCCGCTCCTCTACGAAGGGCGCTACGTGGAAATGGAGCAGAACAAGGCGGCCATCGATCTCTGGTTTGAACGTCACACTCAAGGCCTGACCAGAGAACAAAAGGCCGACCTGAAGCGAAAATATGCCAAGGCATCGATGCTGAACAAGGCCGATCAGGTCGTCTACATGCGTGCCTTCGATATCAGCGAAAATTTCCGCGCCAACTGGCAGGGGACCGGTTTCAAGGCCCAGCTGGTCGCCCCGAGCAAGGCTGTTGCCCTGAAGTATCAGGAGCATCTTGACACTATCGGCTTTATCTCCTCCGAGGTGGTCATTTCGGCGCCGGACAGCCGCGAAGGTTATGAAGAGACCGACGACGAGCCGACGGATGAGGTGGTCAAATTCTGGCTGAAGATGATGAAACGTTACGGCAGCGAGGAAGAGTACACCAAGCAGATCATCAACCAGTTCAAGTTCGGTTCGGAGCCGGAAATTCTCATCGTGGTGAGCAAGCTCCTGACCGGTTTCGATGCCCCGCGCAACCGGGTTATCTACATCTGCAAGGAGCTCAAGGAACATACCCTGCTGCAGGCCATTGCCCGCGTCAACCGGCTGTCTGAGAACAAGGACGAGGGGTTTGTCGTTGACTATGTGGGGCTGCTGGGGGAGCTGGACAAGGCTCTGACCATGTACAGCGCTTTCGAAGGCTATGACGAGGACGACCTGAAAGGGACGATGACCTCCATCAATGCCGAGATCGAGAAGCTGCCCCAGCGCTACTCCGATCTGTGGGATCTCTTCAAGGAGGTCAAAAACAGCTATGATGAGGAGGCGTATGAGGTCCTGCTGGCCGATGATGCCGTGCGGGAAGACTTTTACCAGAGATTGACGGAGTACAGCAAAACTCTCGGCATTGCCCTCTCTGCCGAAGCCTTCATCATGAATGTCGAAGATGCCAAGCTGCAGCGCTACAAGGCCGACCTGAAGCGCTTCCACAACCTGAAGGCAGCGGTCAAGCTCCGTTATGCCGAGGCCATCGACTACCGTGATTACGAGCCGAAGATAAAAAAGCTCCTCGATACCCATATTCAGGCTAACGAAGTCATCCAGCTGAACGAGCCGGTGAACATCTTTGACGAGAAACTGTTCAACGTGGTTAAGGAGGAGCAGGGGGTCTACGTTGCGGGCAAGACCACAGCTGCGAAGGCAGACGCCATCGCCTTCGCTACGAAGCGGGTCATCACCGAGAAGATGGACGAAGACCCGGCTTTCTACGAAAAGTTTTCCAAGCTGATTCAGCAGGCGATCGAGGATTTCCGGGCAAAACGCCTGTCCGATCTGGAGTATCTCGGAAAGGTTTCAGAGATCCGGAACAAGGTGGTCACCCGACACCATGACGACATCCCCGACAAGCTTTTCGGCAATGAGGACGCGATGGCGTATTATGGTGTCCTCAAGCCCTTTTTCGAGCAGCATCAACTGGAGGCGGCGCAGTGCGAAGAAATTGCCGCCGATACCGGCTTGGCCGTTCAGGAGATTCTGAAACGTCATTGGAAGGTGCAATTCTGGGACGATGATGATGCGCAGAAACAGGCGATAAACGAAATTGACGATTATCTCTATGACGAGGTCAAGGGCAACAAGGGGGTAGAGATCAGCCTCGACCAGATGGACGAGCTTATCGAACGGACCATGCAGGTGGCCAGGCACAGGAGCTCCCGATGAGTCTGTCCCACGGCACGGTTGATTATGCGCAAGAGACGATTGCCTTCAATGTGTTCTATCTCGACCGGAAGACCATGGAAATTGCGGTCCACCCCGACAGCATGGTAGTGATAAAAGCGCCGTTTGGGACCAATTTTGCCGAAGTACAAAAGCGGGTTGTCAGGCGTGCCGGATGGATCAAGAGACAGCGGGACTATTTTCGGCAATTCGAGCCGAGAACTCCGGGGAGAAGTTATGTCGGCGGCGAAACACACCTCTACCTCGGCAAACAGTATCGTCTCAAAATCAGCTGCGGCGAGGTGGATAGCGTGAAGCTGATTCGCGGGCATTTTCACATCGAGGTTAAAAGAAACGCCACACCGGACAAGGTCAGAAGTTTGTTGGAATGCTGGTATGCGGACAAGGCAGCAGAGAGGTTCAAGGAATGCTTTGGCCGGAACTGGCCCTATTTTGAAAAGCTTTCTCTATCTGCGCCGAGGCTACAGGTGCGGCGCATGCGGAAGCGCTGGGGAAGCCTCTCCAAAGGGGGGGTACTTACGCTCAATACTGATTTGATTCGCGCTCCGCGAGAGTGCATCGACTATGTTATCATCCACGAACTGTGTCATTTGAAATACCATGACCATAGTTCCGAGTATTACCGGCTCTTGGAAAAAATGATGCCGGATTGGGAAAAGCGGAAGCATAAGCTGGAAATGGCCTTGGTTTAGTTCTTCGGCTTTCAGAACTTTGACCTGGTCATCTGCACCGCTACTTCGAGATGATGCGGTAAAGGCAGTGAAAGGTGAGAAGTGAGAAGTAAAGGCACAAAAAAAGAGGGGCACTTCTCGGAAGCGGGAAGTGCCCCTCTTTTATTCAGTGTTGGGTCTTACTACCAGTTCTCTCCCAGCAGCTCGAAATGCGCCTTCGGATGGGCGCAGGCGGGGCACTGCTCCGGAGCGCCGGTGCCGTCGTGGAGGTAGCCGCAGTTGCGGCAGCGCCAGGCCACTTCGCTCTCACGCATGAAGACCCGGTCGTTTTCGATGTTGGCGTGGAGGCCGCGGTAGCGTTTTTCGTGCTGTCTTTCCGCAACGGAGATGGCGTTCCAGACCGTTGCGATGGCGGGGAAGCCCTCTTCCCGTGCGGTGGCGGCAAAGCCCGGATAGAGAGCGCTGTGCTCCTCATACTCCCCCGTGGCGGCGGCCAGCAGGTTTTCGCTCGTGGTGCCGATCCGTCCGCCGGGGAAGCAGGCGGTTATCTCCAGTTCTCCTCCCTCCAGAAACTTGAAGAAACGCTTGGCATGCTCCTTTTCCTGGCCGGCGGTCTCCTCGAAGATGTCTGCGATCTGGACGTATCCCTCCTTCCGCGCCGCGGCGGCAAAGTAGGTGTAACGGTTGCGGGCCTGGCTCTCCCCTGCAAACGACTTCAAGAGGTTCTGTTCGGTTCTGGTTCCTTTGACACTGCTCATCGTACTCTCCTTTTTCTGGTCTTGAACCTGTCGGTCCATGTTGCTTAATTCGCACTACATATTTACTTGATGACCGGCCGCGGCGTGCCGTCAGAGCCGGCTGGGAGGATTGGGTGGTCCACCTTCGGCTGCCTGCCGGTCAGGGTCCCCAGGAAGGCGGTTATGCCCGCTGTTTCGGCCTCGCTGATCCTGACGCCGAGTTGGGACGATCCCATCACCGCCACCGCCTCCTTGAGCCCCCAGACTTTTCCGGAGTGGAAGTAGGGGGCGGTCAATGCCACGTTGCGCAGCGACGGGGCGCGGAAGACATAGTTGTCGCGCGAGGTGTTGGTCACCTTGAAACGGCCGGTGTCCGCAGCGGGACGGATTTCATCCGAGGGTGCCTCGACTACTCCGAAGGGAAAGTAACCGCTACCGCCGACGTTGAGCCCGCCGTGACAGGCGACGCAGCCTTTGTCCATGAAGAGGGCGAGGCCTTCTGCCTCCTTGATGCTCAAGGCCTTGCGGTTTCCTTTGAGATAACGGTCAAAGGGAGAATCCGGGGTGAGAAGGGTCGCCTCGAAGACCTCGATCGCCCTTGCCATGTTGTCGAAGCTGACCGGATCATCCTGCCCCGGGAACCCCTTGCGGAAGAGCTGAACATAGCCGGGAATGCTCTTGAGGACGGCAACGACCCGCTCCGGGGTGTTGTTCATCTCGACCGAGGCCTGGACCGGGCCCTTTGCCTGTGCCTTCAGGTCCTCTGCCCTGCCGTCCCAGAACTGGGCGATGTTGAAAACCGCGTTGAAGACCGTTGGTGCGTTACGCGGCCCCTTCTGCCAGCCGTGGCCGATGGAGGTTTCCTGGAGGTCGATGCCGCCGAGTCCCACGTTGTGGCAGGTATTGCAGCTGATGAGATAGGAGGCCGAGAGGCGCGGCTCGAAATAGAGCATCTTGCCCAGTTCCACCCTGGCCGGCGTTGCAGGGTTCCCCTTGAGTGCGGGGGGCCTGGCCGGCAGAGGCTTGAAAAGGGCCTGAGCCCGCTTCATGGTGTCATCCTTGCCCCACGCGGCCGCCGCGACAAGGCAGATCCCCAGCGATAATGCGGCGGCGCCATATGTCATCCGTTTTCTGCTGTTCATGTTTCCCCCCTGCAAGCTGAATTGTATGCTGCGTCCCTGATTCTGACAAGCTGAATTCCGCTCCCTCCGGCTCTCCTGCACGGCCTGTTGCCCCTGATTTCGCTCAGGGAAGGAAGGCGAAACTGCCGTGCCCCCTCATCCGAGTAAGAATAGATACCTAACAAGTCGGCGTGTGTCAAGCCTCGTACCCGGTTTTTCCCGCAGCCCGACTTTTTTCAACGGAACCATGGCAAAAGCCGGCGAAGATGGTTATAGTGGAATATATGGAGCGGGAACTGGAACATAGCGGGGAGTGTGTCAAGGAATGGCTGGCGGTCTCCCCTGAAGCGGGCGACGGCCATGCCTCAGGCGTGGTTGCCGCTACCCGGATTCGCCTCTGGGCGTTGGTCCTTGAGGCGCGCTATCTCCCCTGCCGCATCGAGCAGGGGGACACGGGCTGGCAGCTGCTGGTGCCGGCGGAGCACTTTGCTGCGGCCAAAGAAGAGCTGCGCCTCTTCGAAGAGGAAAACCGCAACTGGCCGCCCGCCGCTCCGCTCGCAAGGCCTCTGGTGGAAAACACCCTGCCGACCCTCTCGGTCCTTGTCCTTCTGGCCAGTTTCTACAACCTCACCCGGCTCGACATTTCTCTCTTCGGCCATTACCTGCCCGAATGGAACGACCTCGGCAACGCCCACGCTGCCGGTATCCTCGACGGCCAATGGTGGCGGCTCGTCACTGCACTCACCCTTCACGCCGACGGACTGCACCTTATCAGCAACCTGGCGATCGGGGGGGGCTTCATCATCTGCCTTTGCCGCGAACTCGGTTCGGGGCTTGCCTGGAGCCTGCTGCTGGGTTCCGGCATCCTCGGCAACCTGGTAAACGCCTGCATGCAGTCGCCGGACCATCGATCGATCGGTGCCTCCACCGCCGTCTTCGGCGCCGTCGGCATCCTCGCCGCAGTCACCATGGTGCGCCATCGGCACCAGCTGCAGAGGCGCTGGCTCCTTCCCGTTGCCGCAGCCCTGGCCCTGCTCGCTCTGCTGGGTACGGAGGGGAAAAACACCGATCTGGGGGCGCATCTGTTCGGCTTTGTCTATGGCTTCGCATTGGGCTTGATCGCGGAATACCTGGTTGGAAGGCACGGGCGCCCCGGCCGTGGACTCAACGCCCTGCTGGCGCTGGCCAGCGCCACGCTGGTGATCGCGGCCTGGTGGGAGGCGCTGGCGGGCGGACGGTAAAGACTTGATTAATACCCGGTTATCTGGAATAATTGCCCGACTTAATGACGGTTTTCCGGGCGCAGGCACCGTCATGAGCCGGCTGGAGAGAGGAGTGACGAATAAATCCATGGGGAAAACCGGCAAAGACATCCTGCCTTGGGTCAAGGCGGCAGTTCTCGTTCTTCTCCTGGTAGTTCTCAGCGTTCTCGTCTGGCGGGAAGTGCCGCCGGAGTGGCTGGAGCCGGGGTGGATCGAGGCGTTGCTCAAGGGGATGGGGGTGCTGGCGCCGCTGGCCTTCGTGCTTATCCGGACCGTCGCGATCGTGGTGACCGTTGTCCCCATAGCTCCCCTGGACATCGTCGCAGGCGCGCTCTTCAGCCCCTTCTGGGGAACGGTTTACTCGCTTATCGGCTCTGAGCTGGGGGCAATGGTATGTTTTTTCCTCGCCCGTGTCCTTGGAAGAGAGGCGATTACGCGGCTCCTGCACAGGGCCATCCCCTTCAGCGACCGCTTCGACCGGCGCCAGCTGGCCTATATCATCCTCTTTGCCCGCCTCGAGCCGGTCTTCTCATTCGCTCTCGTCAGCTACGGCGCCGGCCTGACCAGGATGTCGCCGGGCGCTTTTGCCCTGAGCACGCTGCTCGGCATGACCCCCGGCACCATCATCCTCAACTACTACGGGAAGAGCTTTTTCTCCGGCAACATCATTCTCCAGATTTGTCTGGGATTCGTTTTCATCGTCTTGATGTTCTTGATACCTCTGTGGATAAAGCGGAAGAATCCCTGGGGATGGTACGAAAAAATGACGGGGGATGGCCGGTCTAAGAAGGATTGAGCGTTCTACCAGGAGACAACCATGGCCGAAAATCTGAGCGTTGATGCAGCAAAAATCCGGACGGGTCTTCGCATCGTTCGCAGAAGACGCTGGTTTTTGTGGCTGGTAATTCTTGTCTACATGCCCGCGATGTGGCTGACACTCAAGCTGTCACCATCGTTCGGGGCAATAAGCACAGCATTTGTCGTC
>Ga0210377_10000832_pt1 | contig 29255 bp, 20 predicted proteins | sample PLM4_65_b1redo_FD_155480 | JGI IMG/M metagenome (GOLD analysis project Ga0210377, IMG submission 155480) | Groundwater sediment microbial communities from an aquifer in East River, Colorado, USA - PLM4_65_b1 redo | ecosystem: Environmental > Terrestrial > Soil > Riparian zone | place: USA: East...
TTGATGGCCGCAGCAGCCTGGTCAGGCATGTAAACCTTGCCTTCCTTCATGCGCTGCAGAAGGTCGTCGGGGGGAAGGTCGATCAGCTCAATTTCATCAGCGCGTTCGAGCAGAAAATCGGGTATGTTCTCGCGCACGCTGATGCCGGTGATCTGGCCGACGACGTCGCTCAGGCTTTCGAGGTGCTGGACATTCACGGTAGTATAAACGGAAATGCCCGCGCCGAGCAGTTCATAAACGTCCTGCCAGCGTTTCTTGTGACGGGAGCCGGGGGCATTGGTGTGGGCAAGCTCGTCCACGAGGATGAGCGGAGGTTTTCGGGAGAGGGCTGCGTCGAGATCGAACTCCTTCAGGACGGTGCCGCGATATTCGACATTTCTGCGGGGCAGCACTTCCAGTCCTTCGAGGAGTGCCTCGGTTTCCGTGCGGCCGTGGGTTTCGACGAGGCCAACGAGGACATCAACGCCCTCGGCGCGTTTCTGCTTCGCGGCCTCAAGCATGGCGTATGTCTTCCCGACGCCGGGTGCGGCACCGAAGAAAACTTTGAGTTGCCCCTCCCGGCTTCGCTCCGTTTCCCTGCGCACTCTATCCAGAAGCTCATCGGGACTGGGTCTGCGTTCTTCCATTAGTATTCGTTAGTCTATGTGTTGGCTGCTCAAAAGACAAAAGAAAGGATAGACCCTTTACTATTATAATATTTTCGCATCTTTACTGCGGGTTGTAAAGTCTTTTTCTTATTTACATTTATCGCTTGAAGATATTACGAGGCTTGCAACCTCTCCTTTCTTTGCGATATCTCCGGGCATGAGCTCGCCTTCGACGACCTCGCCTTTCAGGTAATCTTCTCCAACATACGAGCGTATCTTGATCTTACCGACCTCTTTCAACTGATGATTTTGATTTTCCCGGTAAACGGTAAGAATATCATTGATACGTATCTCCTTTTTTACATCTGCTGTTCCGCTTTGGAAAAGGCAGACGACCGAGCCTTTTCCCAGGATCCTCCTGGCAGCTCTATCGTCTCGCTCTTCACGTTCTTCTTGAACGGGAGACCAGGAGACAGCGTTTGCAAGCAATGGCGCACCGATGCATACCATAAACATAACAGCGAAAATCTTTGCAGTCGTTCTCATTCTTATCTCCTCCTCTTACCGGCGTCGTCGAGAGCCAGGTTCAGTTCAAGCACGTTGACCATCGGCTCGCCGAACAAACCGAGCCATCGTCCCTGTGTGTGTTGCGAGATCAGTCCCCGCAGTGCTGATTCATCCAGGCCCCGGGCGTGCGCCACACGAAGGAGCTGATATTCGGCAGCAGCAGGACTGATGTGCGGATCGAGACCGCTTGCCGATGCCGTGACCAGGTCCACCGGTATTGTCGCCTGATTGCCCGGATCAGCGGCGCGCAGGGCATCTATCCGTGCCTGGACATCCTTTAAAAAATCGGGGTTGTTTGGGCCGAGATTGGAGCCCGCAGAAGATCCACCGTTGTACGGATAGGGCGTTGTTGCCGAAAGCCTGCCCCAGAAATATTTCGGATCATTGAACTCCTGGCCGAGAAGTCTTGATCCGACCGGTTTACCGTTCTTTTCGATGATGCTGCCGTTTGCTTGATTCGGAAAAATCAACTGAGCAAGCCCGGTTACTGCAAACGGGTAGATAAATCCGGTCAGTACGGTGAACAACAGCAGAGACATGAGAGCATTACGAATCATTATGAACATGAGTCCCCCATTTTAGGCAATATGCATTGCTGTTATCAAGAGGTCAATAAGTTTGATACCGATAAAAGGCACGATCAGCCCACCCACACCGTACAGCAAGGCATTGTTGCGCAGAACCACCGCAGCTCCAAGGGGGCGATATTTCACTCCGCGAAGCGCCAGGGGAACCAGAAAAATAATGATCAGCGCGTTGAAGATCACGGCCGAAAGTACCGCGCTTTGCGGCGTTGCCAGCCCCATGATGTTGAGCGCACCGAGCGCCGGATAGATCGAAATGAACGCAGCAGGCAGAATGGCGAAATATTTCGCCACGTCGTTCGCGATGCTGAAAGTCGTGAGCGTGCCGCGGGTCATCAAAAGCTGCTTCCCGATCTCGACGATCTGGATAAGCTTGGTGGGGTTTGAATCAAGGTCCACGAGGTTGCCGGCTTCCTTTGCCGCCTGGGTTCCGGTGTGCATTGCCACGGCCACGTCCGCCTGGGCGAGCGCGGGCGCGTCGTTTGTACCGTCTCCGGTCATGGCAACGAGCCTGCCGCCTTTCTGGTGTTCGCGGATGAGTTTGAGCTTGGCCTCAGGCGTTGCCTCGGCGAGGAAGTCGTCTACTCCTGCCTCTGCGGCTACGGCAGCCGCGGTCAGGGGATTGTCTCCGGTGATCATGATCGTTTTGATCCCCATCTTCCGCATCTCAGCGAACCGTTCCTTGATCCCGCCCTTGACGATATCATTCAAGCGAATAACGCCGAGCACTTTATTCCCCTCGGCAACCACCAGAGGCGTTGCGCCCTGTTTGGCAACATCGTCTACGATCGAGCGAACAGCGGAAGGGAATGTCCCGCCCATTTTTTGGACGTATTTTTCAACTGAATCTGCCGCGCCTTTGCGGATTTCCCGGTTGTCGAGGTTTACCCCGCTCATCCGGGTCTGAGCAGTGAACGGAACAAACTCCGCCTTGATGCTTGTCATGTCCCGGGCGCGGAGGCTATACTTCTCTTTCGCGAGCACCACAATGCTCCGTCCCTCAGGCGTTTCGTCGGCGAGCGAGGCGAGCTGGGCTGCGTCGGCCAGGGCGCCCACGTGCACTCCAGGCGCGGGGATAAGCTCCGTAGCTTGCCGGTTTCCGAGGGTGATGGTGCCGGTTTTATCCAAAAGCAGCACATCAACGTCTCCGGCCGCTTCCACGGCCCGTCCCGACGTGGCGATCACATTGGCCTGGATCATCCTGTCCATGCCCGCGATTCCAATGGCCGAGAGCAGGCCGCCGATCGTGGTCGGGATGAGGCAGACCAGGAGCGCGACGAGCACCGTTATGGTGATTGGCGCGCCGTGACCCGCCGCCTTGACGCTAAAAAGGGAATAGGGAAGGAGCGTTACGCATACGAGCAGGAAGATGATCGTCATGCCCGCAAGCAGAATATCGAGCGCGATCTCGTTCGGCGTCTTCTGCCGTTTCGCTCCTTCCACCATGGCGATCATCCGGTCGAGGAACGTCTCTCCCGGACTGGATGTGATCCGCACAACGAGCCAATCGGACAGCACCGTGGTCCCGCCGGTGACGGCGCTCCGGTCCCCGCCGCTTTCGCGGATCACCGGCGCGCTTTCGCCGGTCACGGCGCTTTCATTGACCGAGGCCACACCCTCGATGATCTCCCCGTCCATGGGGATGATGTCGCCTGCCTCTACAAGAACGACATCGCCTTTCTTGAGCTGAGATGAGGCGATTGGCGTGACCTCCGCATCAGGCGCCGGCTTCGCAAGCCGCTTGGCCATGACCTCGCGTCGTGTCCGGCGGAGGGATTCGGCCTGGGCCTTCCCGCGACCCTCTGCCATGGATTCCGCGAAATTGGCGAAGAGCACGGTTATCCAGAGCCAAACGGAGATCTGCAGGATGAAGGAAGGCGATGCCTCGCCTTTTCCCGTCAGGATTGAGTGGAAGAACAGGAGCGTCGTCAGGATACTGCCGACTTCCACGACAAACATGACCGGGTTCTTGATCTGGTGGACTGGATTCAATTTTCTGAACGAATCCCATAATGCTTTTTTTACGATCATCGGTTCAAAAAGCGACCGTTTTTTTGACTTACTGCTCATGGTCATTTCTCCTTGAGCGTCTCCTCCCTTTCAAGGGGAGGATTAGGTGGGGATGGGTTTGTGCGATCGGTGAACGACCCATCCTCACCCCGTCCCTCTCCTTGAGGGGGAGGGCGTCTAATTATTGTGCGACCATCAATTGTTCTGCAATCGGTCCCAAAGCCCAGGCCGGCATAAACGTCAAAGCCCCGACGATCACAATGACCCCGATCAAAAGCGCTACGAACAGGGGCGTGTGCGTCGGAAGCGTCCCAAGGCTTGCCGGCACCAGCTTTTTCTTCGCCAGCGATCCGGCAATGGCAAGCACCGGAATGATAACCCAGAACCGGCCGAAGAACATGGAGATGCCGAGGGCCGTGTTATAAAAGACCGTGTTGGCGGAGAGTCCCGCAAAAGCGCTGCCGTTATTGTTCGCGGCAGACGAGAAGGCGTAGAGTATCTCCGAGAAACCATGGGGGCCGGGATTGGCAACTCCTGCAACGCCCGCTTGTGTCGAGACGCCGATTGCCGTGCCGATCTTGACCAGGGCATTTACAATGAGCACCGCTACAGAGGCCATCTTCATCTCGAACATTTCGATCTTTTTGCCGAGATACTCCGGCGTGCGCCCTACCATGAGGCCAGCTATGAAGACCGTAATAATGGCCAGGATCAGCATGCCGTAAAGTCCTGATCCGACTCCGCCGAAGATGACCTCTCCAAGCTGGATGAGCACCATAGGATACAGGCCGCCCAATGGCGTGAAGGAGTCGTGCATCGAATTAATGGAACCGTTCGACGCTGCGGTCGTTTCCGTGGCCCAGAGAGCGGAATTGACTATGCCGAAGCGCGCTTCTTTTCCCTCCATGTTGCCGCCTGGCTGAATGTCGCTTGCCTCTTGATCAACGCCAACGGATGCGAAGCGCGGATTACCACGCTGCTCACTCCAGACACACAGCACGGTAAGCGTGACGAGCACAAGCGTCATGGCTGCGAGGAGCGCCCACCCCTGACGCATATCTCCGATCATTCTGCCGAACGTGATACAAAGCGCCGCTGGTATCAAAAGGATTGCCATCAGCTCCAGGAAATTTGAAAAAGCCGTCGGGTTCTCGAAGGGATGGGCGGAATTGACGTTGAAGAAGCCTCCGCCGTTCGTACCGAGCTGCTTGATCGAGATCTGAGAAGCAGCAGGGCCGAGCGCTATGACTTGCTCTTTAATCTCTGCTTTTTCGGTCACGGGATTTCCCTTTTCATCCTTGACCGGGTTGCCCTGAGCGTCGAGCCTCGGGTTATCGTAGGTGATAGTCTGGGTGAGCGACACTGTCTTGTATTCGCTGAAGGTTTGTACTACCCCTTGAGAAACGAGAAGGATAGAATAAACCAGCGCAAGCGGCATCAGGATGTAAAGCGTGGAGCGGGTGAGATCAAACCAGAAATTACCAATGGTGTCAGCCGAGTGCCTCTTGAACCCGCGGATCAGGGCAACGAGCACGGCCATGCCCGCTGCCGCGGACAGAAAATTCTGCACTCCCAACCCAACCATCTGGGTGAAGTAGCTCATCGTTGTTTCGCCGCCGTAGCTCTGCCAATTCGTGTTGGTTATGAAGCTCACTGCGGTGTTGAACGACAGGTCCGGCGGGACCCCGGCGAACTTCTGCGGATTGAGCGGTAGTATACCTTGAAGCCGTTGCAGAAGATAAAGAAAGAAGAATCCCGCCGCGCTGAAGAGAAGCACTGAGGCTGCATATTTTTTCCAGCTCATTTCCTCGTCGGGTTTGATCCCGCACATCCGATAGAAGAGACGCTCAACCGGCCCGAGCACCCCGTTCATACCCGAAAGCTGCCCTTCATAAACCCTCGCCATATAGACACCGAGCGGTTTTGCGAGAAGCAACAAAACGCCAAAAAATAAAAATATTTGCACAAAATCGTTACCCGTCATGATAATGCCTCTGGTTTAAGAAGTGCTATGATGAGATATACTAGCAATCCCGCGGCAATAATACCGCCAATCCAATAGAATAGTCCCATTGCAAGACTCCTCTCTATACCCGCTCCACGAGTTTCACGAAAAACCAGCTGACCACGAACAATGCGGCAATGATGCCGATATAGACGATATCCATCGGTTACCTCCTTCGTTTTGATTAATGTATAGCACGGCCGATAATTAAATTGCTGCTAAGATTGGAGAGAAAGTCATTAAAATTGCATAAAGATGCTTCGTCGTATAAAAATATGAAATGGGCGTGGTCTGGCACGAAAGAGGTGCTGTCGGCAGCTATGCGGAAAATCGCTTTTTAGCGATAAGCTTTCTCATTTCCTCGGCGATAAGCAACAAGGCAGCGAATGGGACGAGTACGAGCCACGTACGCCACGAGAGCGGCATGGTCGAGAATATCCTGTTCCCCAGGGGATGGTACACAATGAAGAGTTGGAGCAGGAGCTCGACCACGATGCCGGCAAAGATGAGCTTGTTTGAAAAGAATTCGATGCTGAACAGGGATTCCCGCGAAGAGCGGCAGGCGAAGACATTGGCGATCTGAGTGACGATGATAGCGGTCAGACAGGCTGTCGTGGCCTGCATATACAGAATGTCCGAAGCTGGCAGCATGGCACCCCAGGCCCAGCCGCCCGTTTTAAGCACCCAGAAGAACCCGAACATGCAAGCGACTGCTTCGAGCGGACCGAGGAACAGATATGCCCGGGCGATCAAGGGGAAATTCAGCAACCGCTCGTTCAGCTTCCGGGGCGGCTGTTTCATGATACCGGGCGTTGGCTTTTCCGATCCGAGCGCCAGGGCTGGAAGCATGTCTGTGCCCAGGTCGACAGCGAGTATCTGGAGGATGGTGAGCGGGAGCGGGATCTTGAACAGGATGTAGGCAAGGTACGGAACGGCTTCGGGGATGTTCGACGCAAAGATGTAGGTCATGAACTTCTTGATGTTCTCATACACGGTGCGGCCTTCCTCAACCGCATTCACGATCGTAGCAAAATTATCATCGAGCAGGACCATATCCGAAGCTTCTTTTGCCACATCAGTTCCGGTGATACCCATGGAGATCCCGATGTCCGCCTTCTTGAGCGCCGGCGCATCGTTCACGCCGTCTCCGGTCACGGCCACGACCTCACCCCTGTCCTTCAGGATGGACACAACGCGCATCTTGTGCTTCGGCGTCATGCGCGCAAAAATAATTTCAGGCGCGGAAAGCTTTTCCGTCAGTTCCCGGTCGGTCATCTTGTTGAATGCGGGACCTTCGATGATCAATGGTGTGCCCTGAACGAGCCCGATCTGCTTTGCAATGGCGAGGGCGGTCCTGCTGCCGTCTCCGGTGATCATAATAATGCGGACCCCCGCATCGTGACATTTATTGATGGCATCGGGGACCTCGGGCCGCGGCGGGTCCTGAAGTCCGATAAGGCCTAGGAACGTCATGTCCTTCTCTATCTCCTCACTTCTCACGCCTGATGCCTCGCGTCCTTCGAGTTCTTTCGTGGCAAAGGCCAGCACCCGGAGACCCTTGTCCATGAGCGCATGATCGGCATGGATGACATTGTCCCGCTCATTATCATCAAGCGACTTGCGCTCTCCATTAATAATGATGTGGCTGCACAGCGGGAGGAGTTTTTCCATAGCGCCCTTGGAGAATGCCGTGCCTCCGTTGTCCATCGCATGGATGGTTGTCATCATCTTCCGCTCAGCATCAAAGGGAATTTCGGACACTCGTGTTGCCGAGATGGTACCGAGAGATTCATGCGCTGACTTGAGCAGCGCTGTTTCGGTCGGATCGCCGCGGTACTCACCGTCAACGAGGCGCGCGTTGTTGCAGAGGGCTGCGGCTGTGAAGATAGTTCGGAGTGATGAGTTCGGAGTGTTAAGGGCGGAGTGCGGAGTAGACGAGTTGATTTCTCCAAGGTTCACTCTCTGAACTCCGAACTTTGAATTTCGAACGATTTCCCCATCCACCCATATCTGATCCACCGCCATTCTGTTCTGGGTGAGCGTGCCAGTCTTGTCCGTGCAGATCACAGTGACCGACCCCAGCGTCTCGACAGAAGTAAGGGTCTTCATGATCGCCTTCCGTTTTGCCATGCGCTGGCTGCCCATGGCGAGTGCGAGCGTGACGGTCGGCAATAAGCCCTCGGGGATGAGAGCCACGGTGATGCCGATAGCGAAAATGAAGTTGTCCCAGAACGTCCGTCCGATAACGAAGCCGAGGATGAAGAAGAACAAACCGACTGCCCCTGCAATGACCGCAACGACACGGCTCGCTTTCACGATCTCTTTCTGAAGCGGGGAGAGACCCGGTGTCACCGTTGCCGTGAGAAGCGCGATTCGGCCGAATTCCGTTTTCATGCCCGTGGCGAAAACGATCGCCCTGCCCGATCCGCTGATAACCGTGGTCCCGGCAAAGGCGATATTCGGGCTCTCAACAATTTCGCCCGGAAAGGGATCTGTATTTCTCAGGAGCGGCTCGGACTCGCCGGTGAGCGCCGCATGGTTCACCTTGAGCCCTGCGGTCTCGATGAGCCTCGCATCGGCAGGGACCTTGTCGCCCTCCGACAGCAGGATGACGTCGCCGGGCACGGCCTCACGTCCGAGGATGTCCTTCTCCTTTCCTTCGCGCAGTACCTTCACGTAAAAGGGTAAAAGTTTTTTGAGCGCTTCAAGCGCTTTTTCCGCACGGTACTCCTGGATGAAGGTGAAGGCCGCATTGATGACGATGACCGCAACGATGGCGAGGCCGAGGTGGAGCATGCCCTCGCCGGGGTGGAGATATTCGGAAAGGAACGACATGAACGCGGCGATCCAGAGCAGGATGGCAAGGAAGTGCGTGAACTGGCCAAGAAAACGGACCATGAGATGCGTTTTCTTTACTTCCGAGATCTCATTGTAGCCGAATTCCCGGAGCCGCAGTGCAGCCTCCTCTTCGGAAAGGCCCTGTTCCGTAGTGACGAGGCTGCGGAAGACCTCTTCGGTTGTCAGGTTGTTGATCTTCATGGGTTAAACGAGAAAAAAAACAATGTATACCACGGAGACACGGAGACGCAGGGTTTGAAATCCGGGGGAGGTGGACGACCGTTCGCTTCGTACCCTGCACTCGCGCTCCGCACTCGTAAACGCTGGGCACAGGCTCACGAAGAGGATGGACGGGGACGTTTTTGCGTTTTCGTCTCTCTTCCCTCGTCCTTCATCCGTCAGGCCCGCTCATATTCTCCGTATCTCTGTTGTGAGCTGTTTCACTGTCTCGGTTTCAGGATGATCAGGTTGCACGGCGTTTCCCGGAGCACCTGCTCGACCGGGTTTCCCCTGAGCAGCGAACTCAAGAGGCCCCGCTCGCTTGCTCCCATGATGATGAGGTCGTGCTTTTTAGCGGCGGCTTCGACGGTGATCGTCCGCCCCGCAATACCGGGAATGAGCGTTTTTTCATGGGCGACGTTGTACCGGTTCAGATATTCGATAAAGAGAGCTATGTCAGCAGGGAGTCTTGCCTCCCATTCCACAGGTGTCAGGTGGATTTCGCCATGGAAAAACCGCGTCATGGGTTTTGCGGCATGGAATAGATGGATGCCTGCGTCAAAGGCACCCGCCATGAGGGTGGTAAAGTAGGCCCGCTCCGCGATGTGGTCAAGCCGCGCCCTGAGTGGAACAAGGATGGTCTTCGGATGTACCCTGCCCAGGTGCACGACCCGAACGAGCGCGACCGAGCAGGGAAGGCCGAGGGAGAACTGTCTCGCGGTGGTGTGCGCGAAGAAACGTTTCTTGACGTCCTCGCGGCGCGTGGACGCGAACACGATGTCAATCCCCTCGCTGGTGACGATCTTTTTGATCTGTTTGAGCGGGTCGCCGGTCTCGAGCACGCAGTCGGATTTTACGCCCAGTTCCTCCGCCCGAAGGGAAAGTCTCCTGACCGCTTCTTCGGCGGCCTGAAACGCCTTGCTGGAAAGCCCGATCGAAGCAATGGAGCATAAATATATCCGGGCATTTGCTTTTTTGGCAAACTGCAGTGCGTAGCGCGCGGAGATCTCGGAGTTCAGGTGTTCGTTGACCGCGGCCAGGATCTTTTTAAACATGGATAAAGGATAGCACCGGCACTGTCGAAAAGCAACCAGGCAGCCCACTCACACCTTGACAAAATCCCGCAATTTATTATAGTGGTTATATGCAAAGAGAAAAATTGAGCTTGAACCATAAAGAACTCCTCTATCAAAGGCTCCGTTCCATCAAGGTCCCGCTCTCGGAATACACCTTTCCCAACCTGTATCTATTCCGCAGGAACCACGACTATGAAGTGATCGTGGACAAGGAGATATTCGTCAGAGGAATATCCTATGACGGCCATCCCTATATCATGCCGACCGTGGATGTCCGATCGTTGGACATTGGCTATCTCAAGGAGATGATGCGCAACGTTGATTTTCTCTTCCCGGTCCCCGAGGATTGGCTGTCCGCATTCGATCCCGCTGAGTTCGAAATAACCTTCGCCGAAGGCGATGCGGACTATGAATATACCGTCGAAAAAATGAGCAGCCTCAAGGGAAGGAACCTGCACAAAAAGAGAAATCTGCTGAAACAGTTCCTGGAACTGTACAAACACGAGGCCCTGCCCCTGACCAATGACCGGCTGGATCATGCGCGATTTGTCCTGGAGGACTGGGTTTCAACTACGGAGATGAAGGCCGATGACACGGACTTCGGACCCTGCAGTGAGGCGCTTGACCGGTATGAGGAACTGGTTCTATGCGGCGGGATCTATTACGCAGACGACGAGCCGGCGGGGTTCGTGCTGGGCGAAGAGCTGAACGAAGAAACCTTCGTACTGCATTTCGCCAAGGCACGGACGAAATTCAAAGGTGTGTATCAATACCTGTTTAACAACTTCGCAAAGATATTGCCGCCAAAGTATAAATACCTGAACCTCGAGCAGGATCTGGACAAGGAAAATTTGCGGGTCTTCAAATCGTCCTATGTTCCGGATGTGATGCTCAAAAAGGCCCGGGTGAGGCTGAGGACCTGAAGGGGATTCCATGCGATATTCCATGCGATATTGGGAAAATAACCAGCTCAATATCGCAATTCCACCAATAAAAATGACGCAACACATGTTCGTGTGGGAGAAGAGGTGATTGCGGCAGGATCGAACCATTGGGAAATTAACGAGTTATCAGGAAAAGAACAGGCGATGTCGAAGTTGTCTGGGAGTGGCATGGGAATTGCTTTTATAAACTTGTATCGTTTATTAAAACAATACCTATCCACGCTGGGGGCTGGACCTGGAGACACCATTGATGAAACGAATATTAATAGTTGATGATGAAAGTTTGATCGGGTACGCCCTTGCCGCTTCGCTTCGACGGGACGATACCTATATCAAGGCAGTTGAATGCGGCAAAGATGCGCTCAGCGAAATAAACCATATCTTTTACAATCTCGTTTTTCTCGACATTAAACTCCCCGACGCATGCGGACTGGATATCATGAAGGTCATCAAGAAAACTTCACCAGGCACGTTTATCGTTATCATGACAGGGGGCGTGGTTAATGACCCTGAACTCATGAAATCCATTGTAGCAAGTGCGCATCTGTTCATTTCCAAGCCATTTGATCTGGAGCGTGTTAAACTGTTTGTGAATCGATTCATCGGGGACGGGACGTCCCACCCTCTGGCCGGAGATCATTCTAACAGCTGGACGGGGTACGAATCATTCGAAAACCAGAGCCATATCTCAAGACAGGCGGTCATGTCCAATACTACCTGCGCTGTGGTCGCCTCAGATGAGGAAGGAGAAACAAGTTTCACCGCCGGTATCCTCGAGTTGAGCGATACAGGCATGTGTATACGGACGGACTATCAGCTCAAACCCGGCCAGTTCCTCAGATTCGAGGAGCTGGCCGGGAGTGATAATCCTGTATTGAGCACAGGGGTTGTGCGATGGAGCAAGGGTGGTGGGGAAGCCGAAGACTCGTACCACGCAGGGATCCAGTTCGTCATGCCGGAGGGTTCGCTCCCTCGCACCCTTTAGCAGGCGCAGGCTGGCGGCGATTGTTACTCTAATCCAAATTTCTTTACCTGGTAGCGAAGGGTATCATAGCTGATCTTTAGTAGCTTGGCCGCTTGCGCCTTGTTATTCTTTGTCCGTTCCAGCGCCTGGAGGATCAGGTCCTTTTCAAGTTCGTCGAGCGAGATGCCGTTTTCGGGAAGCGTGAACTTCCCATCAGGTGCATGGCTGATGGCGGCGCTTGACAGTCCCATCAACCAGTTCGGCAGATGCTCCGGCAGGATCACTTCCGCACTTTCCAGCACCACAAGCCGTTCCACCAGATTTCGAAGCTCCCGGATGTTTCCCGGCCAGGGGTGCGATCTCAAGAGCTCCTCTGTTTCGGGCGCGAGGCTTTTCACGGTCTTCTTTTTAAACCGCGTGGCGAACTGCGAGAGGTAATGACCGGCGAGGAGCGGAATGTCATCTTTCCGGTCTCTCAGCGGGGGTACGAGAAGATAAAAGGTGTTCAACCGGTAGAATAGATCCATCCTGAATTCGCCCTTTTCTACCGCGTCCTTGAGGTTTCTGTTCGTTGTGGCGATGACCGTTACATCGATGGGGATTTCCTCACTCCCGCCGATCGGCCGTACCGTCCGCTCCTCCAGCACCCGCAGGAGTTTGCCCTGAAGGCTCAGTTTCATCTCGCCGATCTCGTCCAGGAGGATCGATCCGCCCTCCGCCATCTCGAACAAACCCTTCTTGTCCGACCGGGCATCGGTAAATGAACCCTTTTCGTATCCGAAGAGTTCGCTCTCCATGAGGGTTTCCGGGAGGGCAGCGCAGTTCAGCTTGATAAAAGGAGAAAATCCGGATCTTCCCTCGTCGCGGATCATCCGGTGGGCATACCGCGCGAACAGCTCCTTCCCGGTTCCGCTCTCCCCGGTGATGAGGATGTTTGATATTGCTGCATCACCCATCATCTCGATCTTCGACTTTATTTCCTGTATTTCCGCCGACCGGCCGATGATCTCTTTCTCGATTACCTCAGACTGCACCTTTCTGAGATAGTCGACCTCTTTTTTCAAGGTCCCTTTTTCAATGATATTATTGAGAACGATCGTTACCTCATCAACATTAAAAGGCTTCGTGAGATAATCAGCGGCGCCAAGCTTCATCGCCTTTACCGCGGTCTCCGCTGTGTCATCCGCTGTCAGCATGACGACCTGTGTCGTGATCGCCTGATCGACGATGTCCTTCAGGACATCGATGCCGCTCTTGTCAGCGATCCGGATATCGAGGAGCACGACGGCTGGGTTCCAGGATTTAATCTTGCTCACAATGCCGTCTGCCGTGTTCGCGGTACGCACCTCGTATCCACCGTTCTTCAGCACCCGCGAGAGCATCGAGATGATGAGCTCATCATCATCAACGAGATAGATTCTCTGTTTGTTTTTCATGCGAGGCGCACCCTTTCTGACGGCGTAGCCGGGAGCGTTATTATGAACGTGGCGCCTTCGGCGGAGTTCTGTTCGATGCTGATTTCCCCCCCGTGGTCTTCAATCAGCCGCTTTGAAATTGCCAGCCCAAGGCCGGTTCCCTTGGACTTCGTCGTGAAAAACGGCTGGAAGAGTTTTCCCATCACCGCACTGTCTATTCCCCTGCCGGTATCGGACAGTTCCACCCGGACGGACAGGTTTGCAGCGTCAAACCGGGTCTTTATGCCAAGGTTGCCGCCATCCTTCATTGCGTCAACGGCATTCAGGATCAGGTTCATGAATACCTGTCGTAACTGCATGGGGTCAGCCATGATTTGCGGCAGATGGCTGTCCAGGTCTTTCACCAGATCGATCGAACGTGATGCACCCGGTGTGCGGGCCTGATTATGCAGCACCAGGCCTGCAACGGATTCAAGGACGGCGTTCACATCCGTCTTGACGAATTGGGGCAGCGGCGGTCTGGCGAAATTGAGAAGACCTTTTATTAAAGATTCTATTCTTTTGATCTCTTCGATCACCCTCGAGAAAATATCCTTGTCCTCTGCGGTCAGGTTCTTTTCCAGTGAGTGGGAAAGAACCTCGATAGACAACTTGATGCCGGCAAGGGGATTCTTGATCTCGTGTGCGAGCCCTGTTGACAGCTCTCCCGCGCATTTGATCTGTTCGGTACGCTGCAGTGCCTGCTCCATGTGCTTCCGTTCCGTGATGTCGCGGTCAAGTGCAAGAACATACCGGTGATTGCCGAATTCGAGTAAACCTTCGCTTATTTCAACGGGAAAAACACTGCCGTCTTTCTTGATATGGTTGATTTCCAACTTGAGCCACTCTCCGTTGAAAATACGCTGTATCCGGTCGGAAACCCGCGCCGCGTCTTCAGGCGCGTCAATGTCCCGTATGTTTAATGCAAGCAGCTCATCATGTGAATACCCATGCATCGCCACAGCGGCCTGATTTGCGGCCACGATAGTGCCCGCCGCGTCTCCCTCAGCATCAAGGATGAAAATAGCGTCTCCGGCGCTTTCGAACAGCAGGCGGTAACGCTTTTCGCTCTCTTCTATTTTTTTTACCTGTTCTTTCAGCGAGTCCGCCATGACATTGAATCCTGTGGCCAGTTCACCGAATTCATCCTTCAGTCCTTCGATGCGGTACTCCAGGTTGCCTGCCTTCAATTTTCTCGTTGCGGCGAGGAGAACGCTGATCGGACCGGTAACTCCCCGGATAACCGTGAAGGCCAGTGCCGCGATCAGCAGGGGGGCGGTTGCAACGAGCATGAGCAGGAAGGCTCTCGTCCGGTGCACCTCCCGTTGGGCTTCGGCCGTATGCTCATCCAGCCTCTTCTTGGTCAGGACGATCATAGTGTTGAGCTTGCCGACAAGAGAATCCCCGACGATGTGTGCGTATTCCTGTTCCGTGCGAAACCGGACGGTCGTCAAGTCGAGGGTCAAAAGCATACCTGCCGCATCGCCATATTGATCGACCTGCTTGCGCAGATCGAGGAGTCGCTCGGTCACGATCTCTGTATGATGACACTCGAAACACGTCTGCATCGTAGTTTTCATCACCTGAACATGATTCATGATCGCATCGATACTCTCCTGGTGCGCCGTGCCTTGCGAATATAAATCGGCCTGAACCTCGCGTATATCCAGCAAGAGGCGCTCCCTCAGGATCTCGATCTGGTGAAGCATGATTATATTATCGAAGCGTGATGCGTTGGCCTCGATCGCCCTGATCAGGTAGATTCCCCCCAGAAGAAAGAACAGGCTCACGACGCTAAGAACTATGATGATCTTTTTTTTCATCGTAAAGGGGGACTTTACAGCATGCAATAGCGGGGAGCGTACACTATCGACTACGTACCGCTACTTGGTGGTGTCGAAGCATTCGATTTTTGTGCGGTTGCCTCACCCACTGAAAAAAGAAATCAGATCGACGAGCCGTCCAGATGACTCCTTTGATGGATCTTATCCAGGAAAGTCATCGATGAAGTGTGTAACACGGCGTTATCTTAACGCAAACGCTCCATCCTGTCAATATCCCAATGGATTCTGTCAACCAAAATAGAAATGTCCTTTTCTCGCCAAAACGACAATTCCGGCTATTAGATATTGCCCGTGATGTTTATTTTAGCTAAAATAAATAAGTATTCTGGTTTTTTCACCGGTAAGTACTGGGAATTCGCCCATGGAGGCAGCTTAACGCACCGCGTCCTGTATTACTGGCACTCCCTGGGGAACTGGGCGCTCACGACCTTGTCGAACATGTTTACGAATATCAACCTGACGGACATGGAGACCTGCTACAAGGCATTCAGGCGGGAGATCATTCAAAACTTATCGATCGAGGAGGACCGCTTCGGATTCGAACCCGAAATAACGGCAAAGGTCGCGCGAACGGGCTGCCGGATTTATGAAGTGGGCATCTCCTACTATGGAAGAAACTATGCGGAAGGAAAGAAGATCGGATGGAAAGACGGGTTTCGCGCCGTTTACTGCATTGTGAAGTATAACCTCTTCCGGTAACCATCCTGAAATGCATGATTCAGCAAACCTCGGTCCCCGCGACCAGCGCCGAGTGACTCCGCATTCCGTAAATAGACCCAGGCAGTGCATGTTCACGCCTTGAACGCAGCCGGCGCTTGTACAACATGCCCTAACCACCTCAGAGGCAGTTGATGGAACAGGGGGAAGAAACGACACTTCTGCGACGATTGTGGTGATTCCGGGAAGCGAATGTGTTTTCTCAGCACTCTTTGGAATACACGCGATTTGGGTTGAACCAGGATTGCCGAATGGGAAGAACCTATCAACCCGCACACAGCAAGAGAAAGGTACTTATCCCAGAAAACCAGAAAAAAACCAATGCTCTATAGATCAATCAAGGCTCACCAACTTGATGGCCTCAGCACTCTTCGCAAGCCTTGCAGCCATTCTCGATACGGAGAGCAACTGGGTGACTTATTGGTCTTGCCAAGTGTATACCGCGCATTGTGTGTTACTTCAGTTTTCTCCCGCCAGGGCTGAAGAGGGGCGATGACAGCATCCCTGTTTTCTGCAATACATATTTGACTGAAGTCAGAAGCACGCCAATGCCATACGTCACACTTCTCGAAAAACTTATCGACGACGCCTCATCAAAATACTTTGTAGGGCAGCTTATTTCCCCAAGGTGAAATCCGAAAAAAGCCGCCTGCGCGATCATCTCATTATCAAATACAAAGTCATTAGAGTTTTCCTCGAGGGGAAGGGTTTCCAGCACAATGCGGCTGAACGCGCGGTATCCCGTATGGTACTCGGATAATTTGATGCCAAGCATGATGTTCTCAAAAAAAGTAAGGAACCTGTTCGATATATATTTGTAGAGCGGCATGCCTCCTTTGCGCGCTGTTCCCCCCAGGATCCGGGAAGCGAGGACGACATCATAGTGACCTGACGTTATCATGGATGCCATCGCAGTCACCAGGCGGGGTGAATACTGGTAGTCGGGATGGACCATAACGACTATATCCGCCCCCCGATGAAGCGCCGCGCGATAACAGGTCTTCTGGTTTGCCCCATACCCCTTGTTTTCTGCATGGATGATGGTATGGATCCCCAATTCCCGCGCCACCGTGACGGTATAGTCATGGGAAGCATCGTCGACCAGGATTACTTCATCGACGTACTCATGAGGCAATTCCTCATAGGTTTGACGAAGTGTTTTCTCAGCGTTGTAGGCCGGCATGACGACGATCAGTTTTTTGCCATGGATCATATATGGAAACCCCTTTTGCACCAATCGTTCGTGGATGCTTAAGCGAAAACATTATACCATAAATTAATCAATCATCGTTAACATCTCCTGAATTTTATTTCCATGGGACAAGAAGCATGTTATGCGATGCTCGGTATTTCGAAGCCCCATGCGACAGAAACGTGGGCAAATATCCCGCCGTAGCATAAAGCATGCACTCCTTCCTCCTACGCTTAATTGATGATTACTGTATTGATTTACAGGTTAGCGATCTAGTGATGCAGCAAACGAGGTTAAAACTTACTATTGCAGGAAAAGACATTTTCCATTGCTTTATGGTACTTTCACGAAAGTAATGGTGAAAAGCCCAGGTAGACCTTCTTTGATGACGCAGGACAGATGGTCAAAGGACAAAGTCTTCTATAATCAGCTAGTTAGCAATGTCTGCGATTGAAAAAAATGAAATTAAACGGTTCAAAAATTGCATATTATTTAGTGTATTGCATATATTAACATTGAAAATCACAGAAGATCTCACCTCATGTTCACAGTTGAGTATTTGCAGGTGAAGCCGAAAAGTGACTGCATACGAAATAAACACAACGATGGTTGTGCATTAATGATGATAAAGGATAAATTGAGTTACGTGGTGATCTGGTACTGGGGAAGATTTGTTCTCCCTCTCACCGCCTTTTTCATTCTTGTGCACCCCGTTCCTGCAGCTGGTTATGAATGGAAGGCATCCGATGGCCTGTCGGGGTGGCATGTCGAGAATGTGTCGTCCGTTCAATCGACGGGGGAGGGCATAAGGATCTATGGCCAATCGAATGCTACGGATTTCCTCTTGTTGGCCCCCGAAGGGATAATCCGGGATGCATCGTATATAAAAATTCGGCTTCGTTCCATGTCCATCGGCTCATATGTCAAATGCATATTGATGTCCAGAGGCAAGATCATGCTGTCGCATACGTATGAGCTTTACTCCGGAAGGAGCTGGAAGGAATATGTTTTTGACATGCGCGGAGCGAATATCCGGGAACATCCGATAGACTTCCTCGCATTCACCTTCAAACACAACGAGAATGTTGAAATAAAGGACGTGACCGTCGTCGGCCCGTCCTTCTCTGAGATCTCCTGGATCCAGGGCTTACAATCTCGCCATGTGAACCTGTTGTACCCGTTTACCGTGTTCGGATACAGTCTGAACGTGGTGTTATTGGTGACTGCTCTGGCATTGGGTCTCAGCATAGAACTCTACCGTAGGGTGAAACTCAAAAAGAGTTCACTCGCGCTGATGTGCGCCACCTTGCTTGCATTCTCTATCATCCTTGATGTCAGAGAGATCTATGAGGAACGTGCAATCATGAAATCGGCCTATGATGATTACCTCGATGCCCCTCTCCTTGAGAAAAGGTACTTCTGGCAAGAGAACCTGGTCGGATTCACCGACTTTATCCGGGAAAATATTAACTCCGGAAGCAGGATCGTCCACTTTTTCGGCGACGAGGATCGATATGAATATTTCAGGTATCTCCTTTATCCCATCAAGGTTGAACAGGGGAAAGGTTCTTTGGCGGATGTGAATGCGGTCTGGGAAAGCGACAATACCCGTGTCGTGGGGAATAAGATCATTCGCGACGGCCAGGCGGTCGCGGATGGCGGAAAGGGCATAGCGTTCAGCCCCAAATCCTTTCTCTATTTGAAAGACACTCCATGAGCATTGTGCTATTTCTGATAAGCATACTTCTTCCAACCGCCGGCGGCTACGTCCTCGTGGGAGGGGAAACAGCCCTCTCCCGCATAGAACGCATCGTTTATTCCTTTTTCATCGGAACCGGCCTGCTGTCCTTCTACATGTTCTCCCTCATCCTCCTGAACACCCCCATCTCAACACGCTCGCTCCTTCCGTTCTTCACCTTTTTCCTCGTCATTGGCGTATTCCGATGGAGAACAATACTGAAAGCATTCCCCCTGCCCCAATGGCCCCGCCTTCTGGGCCTTTCTTCCGGAAAGAAGATCGTGTTTTGGATTCTTGCGGTGTTCATCCTCTGGAAGCTCATCTTTATGGTCTTTATGGCCTTATCCGGACCAACCGTGTTCAATGATGCGTACACCTGCTGGAACTACAAGGCCAAGGTCATTTATTACACACATACAGCGAACATGACCTCTGAAGGCGAAGGGGTCCTGCACGAGAGATTCAATCAGTATCCTCTCCATTTGCCTATCATCAGGGCCTGGATAGCATTCTGCCTGGGACATTGGGATGACCGTTTTATTAATCTTTATTCCATAATCCTCTTTATCTGCCTGCTCTGTTTAGTCTTCGAGTTTTTGAAGAAAATGACCGGTGCATTGAATGCCATGATCTTTACGTACGTGTTGTCGGCTATCCCCGTGCTTATCTACAATTTTATCAGCGGCTACGCGGACGCGACTGTCGGTTGTTTCTTTCTCGCCTCCCTCGTTATGCTTTTCTACTGGGACAGGACCGAAAAGATGCGGTATATCTTTTTTTCAGGGATACTAGCATCGGTGGCCATGTTTACAAAGAACGAAGGCGCGGCGATCGTTTACCCCGCCATCCTGTCGACGTTCTTGCTGCATCTCGTTTTCGGACAGCGCTCATGGAAACAGATTCTGGGCAAACTCGGGCTGTTTATCCTCTCTTCGTCCCTCATCGTACCCTGGCTGATGCGGGCACCAGCCCTGAATTCGATCGTGGCAGTGTCCGGCATCGATAACACCGCCGTTTCATTCCATCCGGAGGGTCTGGGGCCGCTCATGAACAACCTATTCGTATTCAGAAGTCATAATTTATTCTGGTCGGGCATCATCGTCCTCCTTGTATGGAAATGGAGAGCCGCTCTGCGTCACGCGGCGAGATTCTTTCTCATGCCGTCCGCCCTCGCGCTTTGCGCAACGCTCTATGTGTTCCTATTTACGCTGAATGTGGCGTGGCTTATCGACGGCACAACAATCAACCGGACGCTGCTCATTGTCATCCCCGTCCTGGCGCTTGCAGGAGGTCTTCTTTTCGTCCCGGCGGGAGACTCAGTCGTGGTTGTGCCTCATGATCGCTGCACTGCGGTCAACGAAGCGGAGAGTGGATACCGATGAGGTGCTCAAAAAACAGCAATAGAAATTTAATTTGAACAAAAAAACCTTACTGGCCGCTGTAGATGCGGTTATAGTAGGATCGTTGACAGGCAACTCCTTTAACCGACAAGGAAAGATCATGCTACGATATACGGTGTTTGGATCGGCAGATTGGCTCAATACTATTGGTTTTTTTATTAAACAATGATATAATAAAGCATTAACTGATATGGGTATGATCGCCATTCCGGTTCCCTGACAAATAACAGGTGAAATGCTTTACAATCGTTCTCCTAGCAAGATAAGCTTATCGTAAGGTGGGGGAACAAAACCACCGGCGTGATTGGGTAGCCAAGTTGCCGGAGCGCAGCGCAAAAAAAAGGCGGATAATTATGAAGTTAAGAATAAGCCTGTTTTTTATTCTCGCCGCCCTCACGACCTTTTGGTCGCAGGGTCCTGCTGAAGCTTTCCACTCGGGTGGTGTTGCCGAATGCGATAGCTGCCACACAATGCATAACTCAATGAGTGGAATGTCGATGTCAGAACCAGCTTCTGATATTGGTGCTGCACGAGGTAACCCCCTTCTGTCAGGAAGCGACTCGAGTTCTGTGTGCTTAAAATGTCATGCTGCCCCGGATCCGCTGCCCGGTGGTGGCAACGCGAATTCTCATCACATTATGTCTCTCAATCAGTCGATTCCCGTGGAAAGAACTCCTGGTGGTGACTTTGCCTGGTTGAAGAAGTCCTGGTCCTGGTTCCCGATTCCTACCGATCCCACAAGTCGGAAAAACAGCGATGGCGAACGCCATGGACACAATATTGTAGCCGCTGATTTTGGTTATTTCGCTGACGCGAGCACTGCTGGGAACGTAGCTCCGGGTGGCACCTATCCCGTTGATCAGTTACACTGTATCAGTTGCCACGATCCACATGGCAAGTATCGACAATTGCCGGGTGGCATTTATGATACAAGCGGTGGACCAATTACAAGCTCCGGCTCCTATGGCGCAGAGCCCACAATCATCGGTAGCACCGTCAATGCCGTAGGAACGTACAGACTGTTGGGTGGCGTTAACTACCAACCTACATCCTTAACAGGCATTCCACCATTTACCGAGCCTCCAATGTTCGCAACTGTCGAGACAACGTACAATCGGTCTGAAGACACGAACGACGTTGTAGTTGCGTATGGCAGGGGTTCATCGGAATGGTGTAGAAATTGCCACAATACAATACATGATATCGTTAGCAACGGAAGTTTTTCGCATAATGTCAGTATTCCGCTCGGTGATACAATAGCCAATATTTACAACAGTTATGTCAAGACCGGTGATTTGACTGGCGTTGGCGGCGGATTCACATCACTTGTTCCAGTTCAACGTGGTAATATTGCTTCGAACTCAGCCCTGTATAACCTCTTATCGACCCAAAATGTCCAGTTTAGTGATCAGGTAACCTGTCTAACTTGTCACAGGGCACACGCTTCTGGATGGGACAAGATACTCAGATTTCCCTATGGAACCGACTTCATGACCATCATGGATGTAAGTGGCAACCCGGCCTACCCTGATCCAATAACGAATCCAGCAGAAGCCATGGGCCGCACTCAGGCTGAGTTCCAGGCTGCACTCTATGACAGGCCCGCATCAAAATTTGGAGTGTTTCAGAAAGCGCTTTGCGAGAAGTGCCATGCACAATAAATAAACCTAAAGAGCATTTAACCGCAGAGCACAGAGATCGCAGAGAAAAACCAATGAGTTCTGATTAAAGCATTACTCACCATTATGGTGCGTAATGTTTCAATTCCCATTCTTTGTTCTCTTTGCGTTCTCTTGCGGAAAAACAAAAGCAACTGCCGTTTATAGGATAAAACATCGCCTAAATACGGAATTTGCCACTGATCAAATCGGATAAGAGTCGGATACCAGCGGATTTTTTTCTGAGATGTAGTCCACACAATAGGTGAATGCTTTGCTTGAGAATTTATCCGCCTTTATCATGTGTTAATCCGCTTCTTCCGTGTCTAAATGCTGTTTCTAGGATCAGAAACCTTGCCGCTTCTCAGAATATACTGGCTGCCGTTCATAGTCCTCTCAATAGTCCGACCTTTTTGCGTCAATAGAGGACAAATCTCTCTGCACCAATGTCCCCCCTTCGTTTATTTGGCACTTATTCCGCTTTAACCTGAAAACGGCAGTTGACACGTGAAGGTTCGTATCGGCATGATTAAATCGGATAAGAACCAGATAAAATCAGTTTTTTCTTTGGATTGACTTTTTAAACCCATCGGGTGACGTCCTTCCATTCGATTCTCATCCGCTTTATCATACGTTAATCCGCCCCTTCAGTGTTCCAAATGCTTTTTTCAGGTTTAATCCTGTGTTGGAGATGGGTCGCGAGGCCTTCGGGATCGAGAAGGTTATACATTGTGCCGTCCCCGGAACTGCGGCACTGAGTGAAAAGAAAGCCCGCGTTATTGCCCCTGATTGTTTTTCTGATTCTGCAAATCATGCAACTTCTTGCAGGATGATGCCAGCCCGAGTTCGCAACTTCTCTGAAAATCAATCACAGCGGATTGGACATCACCCACTTTGAGGTAGATCAGCCCCCTGTTGCCTATCGCATCCGCATTGTTCGGATTAATCTCGATCGAAACGGTGTATTCCTTCATGGCGTCCACGTATTTTCCAAGTCGATGCAAGGTCACTCCGAGATTATTGCGAACATTGTAGTCCCGTGGTGAGAATTGAGCCGCCTTCTGGAAGTCTTCCAAAGCCTTCTCGAACTCCCCTTCGTGGCCATAATGAAGCCCGCGCTGGTTATATGCCAGACCATTATCCGGGTCCTGTTCGATCGCGTAGCTCCATAACGTAATGTTATTGTTCCAAATCCCGATCTGCTTAATGGTCCGCATCGACAACGTCAGTATCACCAGAGCGCCCACGACCAGGCTCAAGGCCGAGAGCGGCAGAACAAGCCGGTCCCTGGCTCCACGGCATTTTTGGTAAATCCGCGATGCGCCCAGACCAACCAGAAAAAAAGGCCCGATGCTGGGCAGATAGGTATACCGGTCAGCCATGGACTGGCCTCCCACCTGGACAATGCCGATCACCGGCAGCAGCATGATCACATAGATGCTCCACACTGTCAACCACAGTCTATTTTTTCGCGCATAGCGGAAGGCAGCGATAGAGATCGCAATCGCAAAAAGGATCGGCAGCAGAAAGTCAGGTGACAGCATCCTCGGATAGGGATAGAATGGGACCAGGTGTATGGGCAGAACCATCTTGCCGAGGTAGAGGATGAGCACCTTGATGCTGACGAATAACCTGAAAACAAAGGGGATCTGCACTAGTGATGCGAGGGCGCCCTCTGATCGCTGGGCAAGTATCGTGACAACGGCTGATGCGAGGCTGATGAGGAGGAACGGTATCTTTTCGACCAATGCTGACCTTAGGGTCGCCAGGTTCCTGACGCGGTCGAACGGGTACCAGTCTAAAACGAGAAGGATGACCGGAAGCGTGATTGCCATCGGTTTGCTCAGGATCGCGAGGAAGAAGAACAGAAGAGTCAGGAGGAAATTTCTGCTGCGATATTTGCCGGATGGGCTTTCGTCGCCCGGGGCCGCTTCCGCATATCCAGCATAGGCAAGGAGGCTCAGGAGGAAAAACAATCCACAGAGAAGGTCCTTTCGCTCCGAGATCCAGGCAACGGACTCGACATGCAGAGGATGGATCCCGAACAAGATCCCGGTCGTTGCCGCAGCAATGAGAACGGCACGTTCATCGCGAAGCACCGGCAGCTTTGATGCGGCGATCCGCGTCAGTCGCGCCATCAACAGGATGACGAGGAACGTGTTCAGCGCATGCAGGATGTTGTTCGACAGATGATGTCCGGTGGGATTCAGATCCCACAGCGCGACATCGATTCCGTGCGATATCCAGGTAAGGGGATGCCAGTTTCCAGCATAAAATTGTGTGAACGCCCATTGAACAGTAACAGCGCCAAACGGCCGGATGTGATCATTCTCAGTAACGTATCCGTTGTCGTCAAAGTTCGTGAAGCCGTTCTGGAGCGCCGGGAGGTAAATGCAAAAGACGCCCACCGCTACAATGACGGCAATAATGATATCAGCCTTTATGATCTTTTTCACAATGTGTGAGCCTCCATTCCCGATATTTCAATGTTATGAACAGTGTTGAAATAGAAACAACCTTGAATTGCGCGATTCTTACAACGACAAGAAAGAGAACCTGGACACACCCTGCACTCGCGCATGCGCACTCGTAAGCGCTGGGCGCAGGCGGATAAAGGCTGATTGACTTTATGAAGAACCATGATAGTTCCCCGCAATATCCGATTTTATCAGAGCCTTTATCAGGTTTTTTCCGTGTCACAGGTTTTATTATTTGGCTGTGGCCATAGTCTGCGCTCTGTCAAAACTATTTTGGAACCATTGTTAACTTCGTACTTGTTGAAAGATCCTCCGTTTGCCCTTCGGCATGCCCGCGGTGAACGGGCGACGAATTGACCGGGTCCTCCCGAACACATTACGGTACATTGCCCCCGCGGTTTGCGGAGGGCGGCTGTGATTGAGTGACAAGATACTGCGCAGTCTGACAGCTGAAGGCATCACCCAGTTCGCAAGCTTTCCTTAAATCTGCGATCGCACGTTCTATCTGGCCGACCTGATAAAATGCGAGCCCGCGATTGATATATGACTGGCTGTCTTCTTGATAGTTCAATGCGATGACTGTGCTGAAATCTTCGATCGCCTCGGGGATCCGCCCTGCTCTCACATACGCGCTTCCCCGATTATAATAAGCGATGAGCACCCTGGTGGATTCCTTGTCAATGACATAGGTCCAGAGTGTCAGATCGTCCTTCCATCTGCCCGTCTGCTCCACTGTGAGATACGATAAACAGACAAAGACGGGTATCAGAAGGGCCGATGCGGCACGACGCAGTACTGCATTATCTTTCCCGATCGATAAGCGCGTCAATCCCCTCGCCACACCTATGCCCATGATCAAGAAGGGTCCGATGCTGGGCAGATATGCATACCGGTCAGCCATGGACTGACCTCCCACCTGGACGATGCCGAGCACCGGTAGGAGGGTCACTCCGAAATAAAACCAAACAGCCGTCCACAATCGCTGTTTTGCCGCGGTCCTCAAGCATGCCAGGGTAATGGCAATAATGACTATTGCTGCGGCCACATATTTCAAAGAGGATATCGATGCGTCGAGCGGATAGGGATAGAAGGGTAAGAGATTCAGGGGGAGAATGATCTTTCCCAGATATGCAAGAAGCGATTCAAAGGCCACCAGTATTCGTACGAAGATCGGCGGCGCCTGCTCCCATATCGCCGCACCCGTTCTCTGAGCCAGGATGGTCAAGAGGGCAGATGCGCCGCTCAGAACAAAAAAGGGGGTCTTTTCCAGACAGGAGCGCCAGAAGGTTTGAGCAGAACGTATCCTGTTGAGCGGGAACCAGTCCAGGAGCAGCAGAACAAAAGGGAGCGTAACGGCCATAGGCTTGCTCATAAGCGCAAGGACAAAAAAACCAAGGCCAAGCAGGTAATGCTTGTTGGTAAATACCTTCTTTAGACCCGCCTTAGAGTTTTCGTCTTTTGACTTCTGACCCCTGACGTCTGATGCCTGGACTCTGAATTCTGCACCCTGCCCCCTGGCCCCTGATCCCTGGTCCTTGGAATATTTTGCGTATGCCAGGATGCTTAACAGAAAAAAAAGGGCGCAGAGCAGGTCTTTCCGCTCCGCAACCCATACCACAGATTCAACGTGAATGGGATGAAGACCGAACAAGAGCCCTGTCACTGCTGCGGTAAAAAGCATGTTCCACTCGATCAGCCCGGGCGACCGCGTGCTCCCCTGCGCTCTTTCTTTATAGACATCCATAAGCGCAACAACCAGTAGTACCAGCAGAAATGTGTTTGCCGAGTGAAGGATAAGGCTGGATAAATGATGCCCCAGGGGGTTCAGGCCCCAAATGGTATAATCGATTGCATGGGATATCCAGGTAAGCGGGTGCCAGTTGGACGCGTAAAAGTCAAAAAAAGCCCACTGAAAAAGATCAGAACTCAAGGAGCGGATATGGCTGTTTTCCAGAATGTAGACGTTATCATCCCAGTACACGAATCCATTCTTCAGGCAGGGCACATAGACCAGGAATGTAATGATCGACACGAATGCAGCAAGATAGTATTGAATGCCACGCGGACTGCGCACCTCGGACCTCCACTGCGCAAATAACATCTCGATTGCACAGCATAGAAAAGTTCTTGAAGAAATTTTCTGTGCATCCTTTTTACATTAATTCAGGCTCAAAGGTCAATGCTTTTTTTCGCGTGAGAGCAAGCTTGTGCGGCAATTCCGCACCAGCAAGGCTGTGTTTTTCGCTTGTGAGGTCCGTGGTTCGAGAGACGAAAGGACTCTGCCGGCGGGAATGAGATCCCCCCAGTTCGCGTGGATCATCTCATGACATAGCCATAGGGTCGCCTTCAACAGATAATGCGACGATTTGCCGGCATGATCCATGGCAATGGATATGATAGGGCACCGATATCGGAATGAGATCACGTCTACCAGATCACGATATCGCTCATGACTCGTGGGTCACGTTCGTATACTTGTTTGAAAAAACAAGACGCATGTACGCATGCCGGAGGTGCGGCCCACCCCTCGTACCAGCCATGGAGCAAAAAAGCCTTGATTATCAACAGATATTCAGAGTATATTATTAATTGATCGTGCATCGTTTCCGCTTTTTGCCAGATGTCCATTCAGGGAATCCAACCTGCCGAACTGGACACTGATTGTTTGCGGGGCGCAGGATGAGGTCAGTCTACTCCTGTGTAAACTTAATTAATAATAAATTTATTCCGGGCTTCGGTGGCGGGGGCATCACGGATCTTCAATCTTCCCAAAATCCAAGCGGCTCATGAGGGTTCAGGACGGTGACGCATAACTGAGCAGGTTTTTAGCAGTAAAGTGAGCGAACGATGAAGACAGTTCCCACGATCGGATCAGGAGACGAACCATGAACAGACAGAGGATCGATCAGTCATGATCGATGTTATCCACACGGTGGATGCAGCGAACACAGCATCAAGGGGCGCAACGGGGGATATGCTCTCATCGCGGGCGGCATCCGCTTCTATTTAAAGGAGAACATGTGAAGCTGATCATACAGATCCCCTGTTACAATGAGGCCGACACGCTTGCAATCACGCTGCGGGAACTTCCCAGGATTGTGGAGGGTTTTGACAAGGTCGAATGGCTCATCATCAACGACGGGAGCACGGACAATACGGTAGAGGTAGCAAAGGCGAATGGGGTTGATCACATCGTCAACTTTACGAGGAACCAGGGGTTGGCTCGCGGCTTCATGGCCGGCCTTGATGCCTGTCTGAAACTGGGGGCGGATGTTATCGTCAATACCGATGCGGATAATCAATACAATGCTAAGGACATACCGCTCCTGGTAAAGCCGATACTGGACAAGAAAGCGGAACTTGTCGTCGGGGCCAGGCCTATATCCGAAATAAGGCATTTCCGGTTTATTAAAAAACAATTGCAGAAATTGGGAAGCTGGGTCGTAAGATTGGCCAGTAAAACAAATATGCTGGATGCTCCCAGTGGATTTCGGGCTATAAGCCGGGAGGCGGCGCTGCGTCTTAATGTATTTAATGAGTATACTTATACTCTCGAGACCATCATTCAGGCCGGGCAGAAGAACATGGCTATCGTTTCTGTTCCTATTCGCGTGAATGAGGATTTGAGGCCATCCCGGCTGGTAAAGAGCATACCTCGTTATGTGCAAAAGTCGATTGTAACCATTATACGGATTTTCGTTGTCTACAAGCCTTTTCGTTTTTTCATGGCGTTCGGCCTTCTCTTGTTCACTCCTGGTTTATTGCTCGGGCTGAGGTTCCTCTACTATTATTTTTTGGAGGGCGGCGAGGGGCATATCCAGTCGTTGATTCTTTCTTCCATCCTTCTGGGCATAGGATTTCAAACGATGTTGGTGGCATTCCTGGCTGATTTGCTGGCAGTAAACAGACGATTGATGGAGGACGTTCAATTCAGGCTTAGAAAAATCGACAGCCAGGGCGTGAAATGAAAATACTCATAACCGGCGGAGCAGGCTATATCGGAAGCCATGTCGTGAAGGCATTAGGTGAGCAAGGTCATGAACTCTTGACCTACGATAACCTGTCAACCGGCAATGCATGGGCTGTTTTGTACGGCAAGCTCGTCGTCGCGGACTTGTCCGATGAGACTACCCTGCAAAGCGTCATGCGTGATTTCAAACCCGATGCGCTCATGCATTTTGCCGCTTCCATCGTGGTCCCGGAAAGCGTGAAAAATCCGTTAAAATACTACAGGAATAACACCGCCAATACGATAAATTTGTTGGACGCCGCGCGGGAAAATGATATCAACAACTTTATCTTTTCATCGACCGCTGCGGTTTATGGCAACCCTGACAGGATACCGGTGGATGAACTTGCGCCTGTTGCGCCCATTAATCCCTATGGCGCCTCCAAGGCGATGATCGAGACTATCTTGAAAGATGTGTCAACGGCGGAGAGCGATTTCCGCTATGTCGTGCTCAGATATTTCAACGTTGCCGGCGCGGATTCTCAAAATAGAATAGGGCAGGCGTATAAGGAAACAACGCATCTCATTACCCGGGCATTGAAGACCGCGAAAGGCCAGTTTAAAGAGCTCCAGATATTCGGTTCGGATTATCAGACGCCGGACGGCACATGTATCAGAGATTATATTCATGTGGACGATCTTGCTGATGCACATGTTCTGAGTCTCCGCTATCTTGCGGACGGCGGTAAAAGTGATGTGATGAATTGCGGGTATGGCCACGGATTTTCGGTAAAAGAAGTCATAAAAATGACAAAAAAGGTGACCAACAGGGATTTTAGGGTAGTTGAAACGGAGAGAAGACCCGGAGACCCGCCGGCAGTGATCGCGGACAGTTCAAAGTTAAAAGAGAAGCTGAGGTGGACACCCCGCCATGATGATCTGGAATACATCATCCGGACGGCCTGGTCATGGGAACAGACGCGGTGAGGAAAGACCGCAGAGGCATGGTTTAAATAATCGGCTTAACCACCT
>Ga0210377_10000833_pt1 | contig 29236 bp, 28 predicted proteins | sample PLM4_65_b1redo_FD_155480 | JGI IMG/M metagenome (GOLD analysis project Ga0210377, IMG submission 155480) | Groundwater sediment microbial communities from an aquifer in East River, Colorado, USA - PLM4_65_b1 redo | ecosystem: Environmental > Terrestrial > Soil > Riparian zone | place: USA: East...
GAGCGAGAAGCCGACGAACGGGATGTCGGGCTTGAAGCGCATCCAGGCGCGGATCCCGGTCTCGGCGAGCTCGTCGGTGTCGGGCGGCGGCACCCACAAGTTGGTGAGCCCGAAGTACTCGTACGACCCGGAGAGCATCACGCCGCCGCCGTAGAGGTACGCGGGGTGTGCGTGCGTCGCGAGCATCCCGGGGCGATAGCCGCTCCTCCAGTACATGCGCGCCGCCGATTCGTACTCGACCCAGATGTCGCGGCGCGTCCACATCATCGTGGTGGGCGTCCCCGTGGTGCCGGTCGATTGGCCCACGCGCACGCACTCGCGCAGGCTCGTGAAGCGGTAATCGCCGATCGGCGGCGCCGCGGCCTCGCTGTCGCGCAGCTCCTGCTTCACGGTGAGAGGGATATGCCTTAGATCGTCGACACCCTTGATGTCGTCCGGGCTCGTGATGCCCGCGCCGCGCAGCTTGCGCGCGTAGAATGGAACAGGCGTCTCGAAGCAGCGCTTCACGAGCGTGCGCACGCGTTCGTCCTGGAGCTGCCGGCGACGCTCGGGCGCGAGCGTCTGGAGCGCGGGATCCCAGTATTTCTGGGCCGGATCGCGCAGCGCGGGGGCGAGCACTTCGGGTCCCGAGAGCGGCATCGGATTCTCCTGCGGACCGGCGCGCCCGGCGCCGCGCAAGCCCCTGATTTCGCTGGCTTTGCGAAATCTGACGCTATATCAGCAAGCCTCGCGAAGGCAAGTACAATCGCCCGCCGGTTTGGCGCTCCGCTCGGCTGCGCCTCGCTGCGCGGGCCGGCCTGGCTGACTGCGCTCGGCTGCGCCTCGCTGCGCGGCCGGCCTGGCTGACTGCGCTCGGCTACGCCTCGCTGCGCGGCCGCTTCGCGGCCTTGCCCGCGGCCTTGCCCGCGTCAGCGCGGCAGGCCCAGCACGCGCTCCGCGATGATGTTGCGCTGCACCTCGGACGTCCCGGCGTAGATCGTGGCGGCGCGCGACCACAGCTGCTCGTGCGCCCAGTGGCCCCCGTCGGCGGCGAGCGGGTCGCCCGGTAGCAGCAGCCCGGCGGGGCCGAGCATCCTGCCGGCCAGATCCTTGATGCGCTGGTCGAGCTCGCTCCAGCCGAGTTTCTGGGTCGAGCCCTGCGGACCCGGCACCCCCGTGCGCTCGATCGTCGCGACGTTGCGGTAGGCGTTCACGCGCAGCGCCATCACCTCGATCGTGAAGCGCGCGAGCTGCTGGCGGATCACCGGATCGTCGGCGGCGACGCCGCGGCCGCGCGGCACGCGCCGCGCGAGATCGCGCAGCAGCGCCAGCTCGGCCTCGAGCCGCGCATGCGGCGAGGCCGAGGCACGCTCGTGCGAGAGCACGTCGAGGATCACGTCCCAGCCGCCGCCGATCTCGCCCACCACGTTCTCGATGGGAACGCGCACGCGATCGAAGAAGACCTCGTTGAACCAATCCTCGCCCGTCATCTCCTTCAGCGGACGGATCTCGATGCCGGGCGTCTGCATATCGACGAGCAGGAAGCTGATGCCATCGTGCTTGCGCCTGGCGTTCGGGTCGGTGCGCACGATCAGGATGCACCAATCGGCGTACTGCGCGAAGCTGGTCCAGATCTTCTGGCCGCTGACGACGATCGCGTCCGCCTCGACGTCGCCGCGCGTGCGCAACGCCGCAAGGTCCGAGCCTGCGCCGGGCTCCGAGAAGCCCTGACACCAGATGTGCTCCCCCGTCAGGATCTTGCGCAGGAAGGCCTCTCGCTGCCAGGCCTTCCCCTTCGCGATCAACACCGGCCCGGTGAGGCTGATGCCGACACCGAGGCTGATCAGATCCGGCGCCCACGCGCGTGCGTACTCCTCGCCCCAGATCATCTGCTCGAGGATCCCGAGCTCGCGGCCACCGAACGCCTTCGGCCAGGCGAGGCCCGACCAGCCGCCCTCGAATAGTCTTCCCTGCCACCAGCGCGTGAAGCGCATGCGTTCCGCAGCGGTGTCGGGTCCGCGGTAGCCGGGCGTGCCGCAACCCGGCGGCAGATTCTTCGCGAGCCAGCTCCGCACCTCGAGACGGAAGCGCGCGTGCTCGGGGCTCTCGCGGAAGTCCACTTCGGGCGCCGGCGCTAACGTGCCGGCTTCGAGAAGAACACGCGGTTCGCGTTCTCGTAGAGGAAGCTGTCGAGCACGCCGGGGCGCAGATCGAGCGCGAGCGCTTCTTCGAGGCAGCGGTCCATCTGGATCGCCGGGTGATCGGACGCGAACATCAGCTTGCTCTTGCCGCGCGTGTTCATGAAGTGCAGCAGCTCCGGCGGGAAGTACTTGGGCAGGTACGCCGACGTCATCATCGTGAGGTTGTGATACTTCAGCATCAGCCGGCACGCCTCGCTCCACCACGGGTCGGCGCCGTGCGCCATCACGAGCTTCAGCTCCGGGAAATGCAGGCAGACCTTGTCGAGGTGCATCGGGTGCTGGCACTCGCCGGGAGCCGGCGGCCCGGGGATGCCGGTGTTGATCGTGATCGGCAGGTCGAGCTCGATGCACTTCGCATAGACCGGAAAGTAGACGGCATCGTTCGGCGGCAGATCGAGCATGAAGGGTGTGATCCGGGCCAGCACCACGTTGTGGTCGCGCACGAAGCTCTCGAGCACGCGCGTCGTCTTCATACCGCGGCGCGGGTCTAGCTGCGCGCCGAGGAAGAACCGATCGGGTCTTTTCTCGGCGAACGACATCACGTGCGGCTGCGGATGGTGCGGATCGGTAGTGAGAATGGCCTTCTCGACCCCGAGTCCGTCCATGGTCTTCAGGATCTCTTCGATCGTGTAATCGCGGAAGAAGTCCTCTCCCTGCTTGAAGTAGTTCTTCGCCACTTCCTTCAGGAAGTCCGGGCGGCCGAGGCCGCTCATGTTGACGTTCACCCAGCAGTCGATCGCGCGTACCGTCATGTTCTCTCCGTTCCCGCCTCGTCGAAAAACTGGCGCATCCAACGCCGGTAGACGCCGAAGGGGCCGTCGCCGTCGCACAGCAGCGGCTGCGCGTAGTATTTCTTGTTCTCCCAGATGGGAATGTCCTCGGCCATCTGCTTCTCGAGGTCACGGATGATCGCGGCGCCCACGCCGCGCGCCTTCGCCTCGTCTCCAGCCGTGTTCACCGTATAGGCGAACGACACGTCCGTGTACTCGTCGTCGATGGGCGTCGAGGTGTTCAGCATCAGCGTCTCGACGATGCCGGTGAGGTGCACGGTCTGGAAGCCCGGGCCGAAGTCGGTGGTGTCGATGCCGCCTTCGACGTTCCCGCGCGGCGTGCCGAGCTGCATGCGCGAGCGGCAGCGCAGGACGTGGCCATCCATCTCGACCTGCGTCTTCGGCGTCGTCTTGGTGCCGTGCACGAAACGGAAATGCGCCTGATCGACGGCATTCTCGTTCATGTCGAGCCAGCGGCTCCTCACCTTCCAGCGGCGGACCTCGAGCGGCGTCCAGCCCGGCGTGCCGACCTGCGGTAGATCGGGCAGGTCGTAGGCAGGCGGCTTGCCGTGCGCGTCGTGGTGGATCATCACCAGGCCGTTCTTCTCGACGAGCGTCCACGAGCGCATCTGCGCGCCGACGGGGATGCGCTTCGCGTACGGAATATCCCGACAGCCGCCGTCGCGGTCCCAGAGCCAGGCGTGGAAGGGGCAGCGGATGCCGCGCCCGTCCACCTTGCCGCCGTAGCCGAGGTGCGCGCCTAGATGCCGGCAGTGCGCGTCGAGCACGACGGCGACGCCTTCCGCGTCGCGGAACAGCACGAGATCGCGCCCGAAAAAATGCAGGGGCGCGACGTCGCCGATCGCGAGCTCGTGTGTGTAGGCGGCGCGGAACCAGCCGTTCGGGTAGGGCGGGAACGGGAAGCGATCGTCCATGCCTGCCTCTCGCTGCGCCCGCGGACGGAGCGCCGGGCCAAATCTGACGGTGCGTCAGATCCTACGCGAAATCGCCCCGGGTTGGAAGCCCGACGCCGCGGCTGGGCCCGGGCCGCGCCGCTGCCGGCTCCCGAGCCCGAGCTGCCGGCGCGCGGACCCGGCGACCCCGGGAAGCGCGGACCCCGAGCCGCCGCCCGTCACCTTCGACCCCGATCACAGGACTCACCAGTGACGAGCCTTCCGAGGTGACCCGTGAGCTCGAGCGCTGCGCCGACGACCGCTGCCCCCGCCCGGCCGGCGGCGGCGCGAGCGGCGACGCGCCTCAAGCGACCTCCCCTCTGGCTCGTGTTCGCGCTGCTCGCCGTCGGGCTCGGGCTCGTCGAGCTGCGCACGTCGCGGCTGCAGGCGGCGCTCGCCAGCCACGTCGCCCGCGAAATCTCTTTCCGGCTCGAGGCGGGCAAGAGCCGTGCGATCGGCTTCCCGGTGAGCGGGCCGCACGACGAACGTCTCGGCTACACCGCGCTGCCTGGATTCATCTCGCGGCTCGAGATGGCCGGCTTCGAGGTGACGTTCCAGGCGCGCTCGTCGCCGCGGCTGCTCGAGCTGATGGGCCGGGGGCTCCCGGCGATCTATCACGAGAAGCTGCGCGCAGGGCTCGCGATCGAGGACCACACGGGTCGCTCGCTCGCCCACGGGCGCTTCCCCGAACGCAGCTACCGCGATTTCGCGAGCATCCCGCCGCTCGTCGTCCAGACGCTGCTCTTCATCGAGAACCGCGAGCTCCTCACGGCGGGCTCGCCCCAGCACAATCCGGTGATCGAGTGGGACCGCCTCGTGCACGCGACCCTCACGCAGCTCGCGCCGCGGACGCCGGGCCAGAGCCTGCCGGGCGGCAGCACGCTCGCGACGCAGCTCGAGAAGTATCTGCACTCGCCGGGCGGCTACACCACGGGCAGCTCCGACAAGCTGCGCCAGATCGGCGCGGCGACGCTGCGCGTCTATCTCGACGGCCCGGACACGATGGCCGCGCGACGGCGCATCGTTCTCGACTATCTGAACAGCGTGCCGCTCGCGGCGCGCGCGGGCTTCGGTGAGCTACACGGCCTCGGCGACGCCCTTTGGGCCTGGCATGGCGCCGACTTCGCCGAGGTGAACGCGCTGCTCGCGGCTGCGCCCCTCGCGGGCAAATCCGACGCCAAGGAGATCGCCCGGCGCGCGCGAGCCTATCGCCAGGTGCTCTCGCTGATCCTCGCCCAGCGCCGCCCCTCCGGCCTGCTCGTCTCCGACCGCGCCGCGCTGCGCGAGCTGACGGATCGCCACCTGCTGCTGCTCGAGCAGGCGGGCGTGATCGACGCGCGCCTGCGCGACTCCGCGCTCGCGACGATCCTCGAGTTCCGCCCGGGTGGCGTGCCCGCTTCGCACGGCTCCTTCGCGGACACCAAGGGCGTCGACGCGGTGCGAGCGGAGCTGGTCTCGCTGCTCGGCGTTCCCGGGACCTACGAGCTCGATCGCCTGGATGCGCACATCACGACGACGCTCGATGCGCCCACCCAGATGGCCGTGCGGCGCGTGCTCGCGGACCTGCGCGATCCGGCGGGGCTCGGTGGAACGCTTCTCGAGCCGCGCCTGCTCGCGCGCGGCGACCCGTCGAAGGTCGTCTACTCCTTTTCGCTCTACGAGCGCGAGGGCGACGCGAACGTGTTGCGCGCGCAGGTCGACACGCTGGACCAGCCCTTCAACGTGAACCGCGGCATGAAGCTCGACCTCGGCTCGACCGCGAAGCTGCGCACGCTCGTCCACTATCTCTCGCTCGTCGCCAACCTGTGGGAGCGCTGGCATGCGCTGTCGGCTTCGGAGCTGCGCCAGCTCTCGCCGCACCGCTCGGACGCGATCAGCGGCTTCGTGCTGGAGACCTTGCGCGCGCGCCCGCAGCTCGCGCTCGCCCAGCTGCTCGACGCCGCGCTCGAACGGCGCTTCTCCGCGAGCCCCGCGACGCTGTTCTTCACCGGTGGCGGCCTGCATCGGTTCGCGAACTTCGACGAAGCCGACGACACGCGTGTGCTGACGCTGCGCACGGCCTTCCGCCACTCGGTGAACCTCCCCTTCGTGCGCCTGATGCGCGAGATCGTCGATCACGCCATTTTTGGGCCTGACGGCTTCGCGAGCCGCGTGCTGGACGATCCACACGATCCGGCGCGCGCCGCCTATCTCGAGCGCTTCGTCGCCTGGGAGGGCCGCCTGCTGCTCGACCGCTTCCTCGCGAAGTACCGCACGCTCACGCCGGAGCAGCGCGGCGCGGCGCTGCTCGAAGGCCGGCGCGTGACACCGCGCAAGCTCGCCCTGGTGCAGCGTTCGATCGACCCGGACGCGGATCTCTATGCACTGCGCGCCGTGCTGATGACGGAGCTGCCCGAGGACGTCGCGAAGCGCCTCTCCGAGGGCCAGCTGCGGGAGCTCTTCGCCGGCGTCGAGCCGGGCGGCCTCTCCTATGCCGACCGCGGCTGGCTGACGGGCATCCATCCGATCGAGCTCTGGCTGGTGGGCTACCTGAACGCGCACCCGCGCGCGACGCGCAGCGAGGTGCTGCGCGCGAGCGAGCCCGTGCGGCGCGATGCCTACGCATGGCTGCTCAGGTCGAAGCTGCGCGGCGCGCAGAATCTGCGCATCCGGATCCTGCTCGAGCAGGACGCCTTCGCGCGCATCCACGCCGATTGGCGACGCCTCGGCTATCCCTTCGCGTCCCTCGTGCCTTCGCTCGCGACTGCGATCGGCTCCTCCGCGGATCGGCCGGATGCCCTGGCCGAGCTGCTGGGCATCGTGCAGAGCGATGGGCTGCGGCGCGCCACGCAGCGCATCGAGGAGCTGCGCTTCGCGGAAGGCACGCCGTTCGCGACGGTGCTGCGACCGCGCAGCTTCCAGCCCGAGCGCGTGCTGCCGCGCGAGGTCGCGCAGGCGGTGCGCGCGGCGCTGCTCGACGTGGTCGAGAATGGGACCGCGGTGCGCGCGCGCGGCGCCTTCGCGCTGGCGGACGGGACGAGGCTCGCGATCGGCGGCAAAACCGGGACGGGCGACAACCGGATCGAGACCTTCGGGCCGGGGCTCAAGCTCGAACGCTCGCAGGTGACGAGCCGCTCGGCGACCTTCGCCTTCCTGATCGGCGACCGACACTTTGGCGTCATCACGGCCTACGTCGAGGGCGAAGATGCCGCCGAGTTCGGCTTCACGAGCTCGCTACCGGTGCAGGTGCTGAAGCTGCTCGCGCCCTCGCTCGCGGCCTTGATGCAGGAGCCGGCGAGCGTGGCTACAGCTCCTCCCCCCAGACGGTCTTGATCTTCGCCCGGCCCAGCATCTGATCCGGGGTGTAGCCGCCCAGGTGGTGGCGCGGCCCGGGATAGCCGACGACCTTCCAGCCGGCGAAATCGTGGTTGCCGCCGTACTTCGGGTCGGCGAGGAAGCCGATGATCGTGTGCGCACGCACGCTGGCAAAGAAGGCCGCCGACGAGACGGGGCCCTCCGGCCAGCCGGGTGCGCGGCCTTCCTCGAGCAGGATCAGCAGCTCGTCCTGCTCCGCGGGCGCGAGCTTCACGAACGGCCGCCCGAATCGCCGCTGCGCCGCGGCGTCCGTGCCGGCGACGCCCAGCGCGTAGAGCGGGCGCGCCTGCACGTCTTCATGAGCCAGCGCCTTGTCGATGAAGTTCACGCAGCGCGCCTCGATCGCGCCGGGCTCGGCGTCGGTCGGGATGATGCGGCCCGTGATCGCTTCGATCGTCCTCCACTCCGCCGGCGTGAGCGAGACTGGCTCGCTCGATTCCGCCGCGGCGCGCGCCGCGTTCGGGCGCGGTAGCTGCAGGGAGATCCACAGGCCGCCTCCATAGAGGGTCGTGTCGCGCAGGAAATCGCGACGCGTGAGCTTCGAGTTCGTCATGGGCAGAGCTTCACAGGGAGAGCCTCCGGGCCTGCTTCGCGAAGTGATCCGCCACGCGGTAGGCGTTGGCGACGATCGTCAGCGTCGGATTGTAGCCGCCGGACGTGGGCAGCACGCTCGAATCGACGATCCACAGGTTGGGAACGTCGTGGCTGCGGCAATTGGCGTCGATCACGGAGCGCTTGGGATCGTTGCCCATGCGGCAGGTGCCGTGGAAGTGTGCGTTGCCCTTCATGGCCGTCTTCTCGTCGAGCACGCCGAGCCCGGCCCCGCCCAGCGGCCAGCGCTCGGCGGCGCCCGAGGCCTCGGCGATCTCGAGGATGCGCTGCGTGTACCAGCGGTGCATCGCGAGATCATTCGGGTGTTGGCGGTGCGTGATGCGCGGCACCGGGAGCCCCAGGCGATCCTTCACGTCGGGGTCGAGATCGACGCGGTTGCTCTCGACCGGCAGGTCTTCGAGGACGCTCGCCACCACGACCGAACGCGGAAAGGCACGCAGGTGGCGCTTGAGCGGGGCGCCCCAGCCGCGCCCGAGCTGCGGGTAGCCGTCTGCGTTGAACGCCCAGCCGAGCGGCTGGTGGTTCACGGTGTTGAGCTCCGCGATCACGCCTCCGCGGATGAAGCCGCGCTTCGGATCGCTCGCGTGCAGGTCGTCGATCGCCGTCTGCGCCTCGAAGCCGGTGTAGGCGCGCGCGGGGCCATCCAGCAGGAAGATCGCGCCGGCGTGCAGATGGAAGGTCAGGTTCGCGCCCACGAGCCCGCTCGAGTTGGCGAGCCCGTGCGGGAACGCGCCGGACTTCGAGAGCAGCAGGAGCTGCGGCGAGCCGATCGCGTTCGCGGCGAGCACGACCTGCCGCGCGCGCGCCTCCTGCTCGCGGCCCTGCGCGTCGAGGTAGCGTGCGCCCGTGACGCGCCCATCGCTTCCGAGCGGGATCTCGAAGACGCGCGCGTTCGCGCGCAGATCGAGTTTGCCGGTCGCGAGCGCGCGCGGAATCGAGACCGAGAACGTCGTCCCCTTCGCATGGATCGCGCAGCCGTAGGAGCGACACGCGCCGCCGTAGAAGCAGCGCGGGCGCGCGGCGTAGGGGCGCGAGTTGATCGCGACCGGCACCGGGAAGGGCCGGTGGCCGAGCTTGCGAGCCGCGGCGGCGAAAGCCGCGCTCGACGTGCGGGGCGGGTGCGGCGGATTCGGGTAGCCCTTGCGGCGCAGCGGTTCGAACGGATTCGCGCCCGCCTCGCCCGAGACGCCAAAATCGCTCTCGGCCCGCTCGTAGAAGGGCTCGAGATCCGCGTATGAGATCGGCCAGTCCGCGAGGCTCGCGCCCGCCACCGGCCCGTCGCTCGAGAGCACGCGGAATTCGTCCTGCCGGAAGCGCCACGACCACGCAGCCCAGTGCGTCATCGTCCCGCCCACGCAGTGCGCGAGCTGGTTGAAGCGCCCGGTCTGGGTGGGGCTGTTCGCATCGAGGCGATACGTCTCGATCTGCTCCGGAGAGAACACCCGATCGCGTACGACGTTCGCGAGCTCGTCGTCGTCGAACTGCGAGGTCTCGAGCTGCGGGCCGCGCTCGAGCGCGACGACCCGGAAGCCCGCCGCCGTGAGGCGGTCGAGCATCACGCCGCCGCCGGCGCCCGTCCCGATCACGCAGACATCGAAGAGCTCGGAGGGTGCCACGTGCAGCCGCTACGCAGTTCCCGAGACGAGCCGCTGGGAGTTCTCGAACAGGATCTGGCGGACCGCAGACTCGGGCAGGCCGGCGAGCGCGTCGGCGAATTCCTTGGGCTCGGCGAGCCCCTCGGCGTGCGGGAAGTCCGAGCCGAAGAGCACCTGCGACGGGCCGATCACGCCGGCGAGCGCGACGATGTTCTCTTCGTGGTAGGGCGACACGAACACGTGACGCTTGAAGATCTCGCTCGGCCGCCCCTTCACGTAGCCGCCGAGCCAGGGCCCGTTGCGGCCCATGCCCTTCATCTTGTCCATCACCGCCATCAGATAGGGCACGAAGAGCGAGCCGTTCTCGACCGAGAGCACGCGCAGGTTCGGGAAGCGCCCGAACAGGTTGTGCAGGATCAACGCCGAGAGCGTGTCCATGATCGGGCGGTCGCCGTAGAAGTTCGTCCACTGGAAGGCCGACTGCCGGTGCGAAGCCGGATTGGCGGGCTCGCCAAAATGAATTGACATCATCTCGTTGTAGCCGGACTCGGAGATGTGAAAGGCGACCGGCACGCGGGCCTCGTTCAAGCGCGCCCAGAAGGGATCGAACAGCGGATCCGCGGGCGAGCGGCCGAAGGCCGGCCCCGGACGCAGGTGCACCAGGCGCGCGCCACGCGCGAGCGCCCAATCCAGCTCTGTGATGGCGCGCCCGACGTCGAGCAGCGACAGCAGCGGCGGCGCGAAGATGCGGCCCTGCCAGTCGAAGCCCCACTCTTCGTCGAGCCAGCGGTTGAAGGCGTGGAGATTCGCGTAGGTCTGCTCCACGTCGTCCTTCATGAAGTGCTCCACGCACACCCCGAGCGTCGGGAACAGGAAGGCCGACTGGAGCCCCTGCTGATCCATCCGACGCAGGCGCGCCTCGCGGTTCACATACTCGGGCTGGACGCGCTCGCGGACCTCCGAGTAATTGGAGCTCTCCTTCGTCAGGTTGCGCAGCATCTCGCGCAGCGAGCCGGGCTTGATCGTCGTGTCGAAGTCGCGGTGCTCGAGGAACGTGAAGCGGCGCTTGCCGATCCAGAGCTGCTCGCGGCCCTGCTCGTCGGTCTCGACGTGGATCGCGAGCTCGCGGTGCCTCGGCTGGATGTAGCGCGTGAAGGCGTCGCGCGGCTCGTAGTAGTGGTTGTCCGCGTCGAAGAGGGGAAGGTCGGGGGCGGCCATCGGAGCTCCTCCCTGGCGCGCCACGATAAGGCAATTGCCGATAGAATCACAGCCGTTTCGCAAGCGAGCGGGGCGACGTGTGCGCATCGGTCTCTACATCTCGGCGGGCGCGACCACCCCGATCGACGCGATCATGGCCCGCTTCGAGCGCGCGGAGGCGGACGGCTTCCACACCGCGTGGGCCGGTCAGCTGCTCGACCACGACGCGTTGACGCTGCTCGCGCTCGCGGCGCGCGCGACGCGGCGCATCGAGCTCGGCTCCTGGGTCGTGCCGGCTCTCCTGCGGCACCCGGCCGTGCTCGCGCAGCAGGCGCAGAGCGTGCAGGCGGCGAGCGGCGGCCGGCTCGTGCTCGGCGTGGGGGTGAGCCACGAGGAGGTGGTGGCGCGGCGCTTCGGCGTGCCGTTCGAGCGGCCGGCGCGACACATGCGCGAGTATCTCGAGCTGCTCGGCCCGCTGCTCGCCGGCCGGCGCGTTGAACACGTGGGCGAGCGATACCGCGTCTCGCTCCAGCTCGGCAGCCTCGGCGCGAATCCACCCTGTGTGCTGCTCGCGGCGCTCGGACCCGTGATGCTGCGCCTCGCGGGAGCCGCCGCCGATGGTGCGGCGATCTGGCTGGGTGCGCCGCGCTATCTCGAGCAGCTCGCGATCCCGTGCCTGCGCGACGCAGCGCGCGGCGCCGGACGCCCGGCACCGCGCATCGCCTGCGGCTTCCCGATCGCAGTCACCCGCGACGCGGCCGCCGCGCGCGAGAGCGCGGGCGCGTTTCTCGCGCGCAGTGCGAGGTTACCCGCCTACCGACGCGTGCTCGAGCGCGGCGGCCTGTCGCGGCCCGCCGACGCCGCGATCATCGGCGACGAGGACGTCGTGGCGCGCGAGCTCGCGCGCCTCGCCGAGCTCGGCGTGACGGATCTCACGAGCGTGCTCTTCCCCGTCGAGGGCGATCCCGATGGCCCCGCGCGCACGCAGACGTTCCTGGCCGAGCTCGCTCGCCGTCGCTAGCGGTTCTTCTCGGACTTCTCGAGCTCGAGCGCGGCGGAGTTCATGCAGTAGCGCTGGTGGGTCGGCCGCGGGCCGTCGTCGAAGACGTGGCCCAGGTGAGAATCGCAGCGCGCGCACAGCACCTCGGTGCGCTGCATGCCGTAGCCGCGATCGATTTCGGTGCGCACGGCGCCCTCCGCGATCGGCTTCCAGAAGCTCGGCCAGCCGGTTCCGGACTCGAACTTGGTCTCCGAGCTGAAGAGCTCGTTGCCGCAAGCCGCACAGCGATAGATCCCGTCGTCGTGGCAGTCGTGGTAGTGGCCCGTGAACGCCGGCTCGGTGCCCTTGCGGCGGCACACCTCGTACTGCTCGGGCGTGAGCTGCGCCCGCCACTCGGCATCGCTCTTCTGGATCTTGTCGGCCATCGTCGGTCCTCCGGGTTGATCTGGCGCACCCGGAGGATACCCGAGGCTTCCCCCGCAGTGGGTGCGGAGGTTATGCTGCCGCCTGGGCGCGGAGGTTTCCGCCCGGAGGAGTGCAGCGATGGGCAAGTTCAGCAAGGCGGAACTGGAGGCGGCGTTCCAGAACTACTGGCGCACGGGCGCGGTGAACGAGGACTGGGACGGCTTCGCGAACAACTTCACGCCCGACGCGCTCTACGTCGAGCACGTGCTCGGCACCCTGCACGGCCGCGAGGCGATCCGGCGCTGGATCAAGCCGATCATGGAAGACTACTGCGAGCTCTACACGGCGTATGAATGGCACACCGTCGACGAGAAGCAGGCGCGCGCCATCGTCTACATGCAGAACCGCCGCGATCATCCCTCGGGCGTCGGCACCATCGACTTCCCCGGCATCACCATCCTCGAGTATGGCGGCGATGGCCTCTGGAAGTACGAAGAGGATTACTGGGCCGTCCCGGGCGCACGCCGCACCGTCAAGGAATACCTCGAGGCCTGCAAGCAGCACGACCCTGATCACAAGCACAAGCGCACCCGCAACGACTGGGGCAACGGCCCCGCCTGGACGCGCGGCGCGAAGACCTGGTTCGAGCGCGCCGGGGCGAAGCGCTAGAGCAGCCCCGCCGCGCGCTCGAAGATCAGCACTGCGGCGATCGTACCGATCGCGTAGGCGGGGGCGTGCGCGAGCCAGGCGGGCGTGCGCGCGCTCCACGGCGCGAGCATGGCTTGCAGCAAGAGCAACGCCGCGACGGTGGCGAGCTGGCCGAGCTCGATCCCGAGGTTGAAGGCGAGGAGCGCGAGCGGGACCTCGCCGGCCGGCAACCCCGCTTGCGAGAGCGCGCCCGCGAAGCCCAGGCCATGGAGCAGGCCGAACAAACCCGGCATGCGCCAGGGGTGCGCGAATGGCTCATCGGTCCGTTCGCCGCGCGCGAGCCGCGTCGCCAGCCAAAAAAGACTCGCCGCGATGCCGACTTCGACGAGGCCGGACGGAACGCGGACGAAACCAATCGCCGCCAGCGAGAGCGTCACGCTGTGCCCCAGCGTGAAGCCGGTGACGGCAACGAGCAGGCGCCGGCGGTCGCGCAACAGAAGTACGAGACCCAGCACGAAGAGCACGTGATCGACGCCGCCGACCAGATGCTCGAAGCCCATCCGCAGGTAGGCCGCGAAGACACTCACCCGCGACGAACGCATGGGGATCACGAAGCTCTCCGCGCCGGGACGCAGCACCGTGCGCACGAGCACGCCGTCCGCGAGCTCGACGCGCAACAGCGCGTCGGTGCCGCTCTCGCGCAGGCCGCGCACGCGCAGCGCCGCTCCGCGCAGCCCGCCGGGCCCGCAGTCCGCGAGCCACGTGAGCGTCGCGCTCGTGACATCCGTCGCGAGCGCGGGCTCGCCTCGCGCGCGACAGAGCGAGGGCAGCTCGGGCATCAGCGCCGCGCCCGGGGGCTGAACGAGCGGCGTGCGGAAGCGCACCGCGACAACGCCGCCCGCCTGCTCCCGCAGCTCGAACAGCGATGGCGCGAGGGGGTGGCCGCCGGCTGCCGGGGCGAGCGCGAGGCTGCCGACGAGCGCGACGAGCGTCGCGGGGCCGAGGAGCGCGAATGGCGTCGCCGACGCGGCGTGCGCGACGAGTGTCGCGAGCGCGGCGAACACCCGGGGGAAGCTCCGCGAGCCTGCGCGCCGCATCAGCTGGCCTCACTGCGCAGCTGGCGCAGCCAGTCGGCAAGCACGAGCGCGGCGCGCTCCGCGAAGACGACCTCGCGCACGGCTCCGCGCACCTCTTCGAGCCGCGGCGCGCGAGCGGGCGTGCGATCGTGCACGAAGACGTGGTGCAGCCCGTAGCTGGAGTCGATCGGACCGCTCCAGCGCCCGGGCGGCAGCGCCGCCACGGCGCGCGCGAACGACTCGCCGAAGCTCGCGGCGAGATCGGCTTGCGTGCGCGGCGCGAGATCGTTCCCGAGCAGGAATGGATCGCCGAGTCCGGCTCCGCTCGTGGGCCCGAGCGACGCGAGGCGCTTCGCGAGCGCGCGGTCGACCGCCGCGAGCTCCCCTGCGTGGCGATTCCGCGAGAGAAACACATGCGAGAGATGCGTGCGCTCGGGCAGCGCGAAGCGCTCGGCCTCTCGCTCGAGCACGGCTGCCAGCTCCGCGTCCGAAGGCTCGCTCGCGCGCGCCCAGGCGAGCGCGCGCAGCTCGAGGCGCTGGACGAGGCGGCGGCGCACGACGAGATCGCTGCGATCGAGCCCGAGCGCGAGCGCCTCCTCGAAGTCGGCGCGGTCATCGCCGGGCGCGCCCTCACCGAGGAAGCGAAGATTCCGCACGAGCCGACGCTGGATGCCGCTGTCGTCGCGCTCGAGCCCGAGCCGGCGTGCCTCGCGTTCGAGCAGGTCGTCGTCGGAGGGCGCGCGCAGGTTCCGTGCGGGCGCGAGCGACGCCGCCGTCGCGACCGAGTCCGGTGCGCGCCAGGACTCGACGGCGAAGACGAGCGCCCCCAGCGCGGCGAAATGAACCGGGGGGGACCCCAGCCAGCCGCGCATCAGCGCGAGGCCTTCGCCGACGCACCCGGCGTGTACCAGATCGGCGAGGTCCACGAGCGCTCCTGGATCGTCTTTGCGAGGCTCGGCTCGCAGCAGACCGCGAGCTCCTCGGGAACGCTCGCGGGCTCGCTGCAATCGACCCGCTTCGCGTTGCAGACGTACGTGCTCCAGCGGCAGCTCGGGTTCTCGACGACGCGCGCGTAGTAGAACGCGCGTTCGCTCGCATCGAAGTCGGGATCGCGCCAGACGCGGCACAGGCTGTCCGCGCCGGAACCGCGGGGCTCGCAGGTCGCGAGATCTACGCGCGCGCCGTTCGCGGGGTCTCCCGCCACCTCGAAAACCTTCTCGCGCGAGACGCCGGCTTCGAGCCAGCCCTTCACGATCTGGATGCGCTGGAGCGCCACGCCCGGGCTGTCCTGCGTCCCTGGATCGCGCAGGGCGGAGACGGCGAACACCGGTGCGCCCGCCGTGCGCGGCGGCAGATCGGCGCCCATCGGCACGCCCCGCGCATAGCCCGTCGCGGCGAACGCCTCCTGCTCGCACAGATCCCCGGGCAGGTCCCAGCCGCCGAAGAAGCGCACGCTGTGGCGCGGGCCGCTCGTGCCATACACCTCACGGCGTCGCATGGCCTCGAACAACGCATCGCGCGAGTTCTCCTCGGCCCAGATCACGACGAGGCCCCCCGGGTTGAACTCGAAGTCGTCCGGCAGGCCCTTCGGCAGCTCCCTCGCGGCGGGCGCCCCCGCCCCGCCATGGCCCGGGTGATTGCGCTCGGAGACGGCCCCGGGAGTCGCCAGGTGGGTGTCGGTGCTGGCGATCAGCCCATACTTGAAGGGGTTCACGCCGAGGCGCTGCTCCTCCGCGAGCCCCACCCCGAGCGCGGTGCGCACGAAGCTGCGCGGATCGGCCTCCTTCGCGAACAACGGGAAATACTTCTGCCCGAAATTCGCGAACGAGAGCTTCTCGAAGCCGCACAGCTCGTCGGCCGAGTCGGGCGAGAGGCGGCACTCCGAGTCGCCCTTGTGCTGCATCACCTCGACCAGCCGCTCGAGCTCGGCACGCGTGCGCGCGTCGTTGGCCGTGATCGGCTGCCCGTCGAGTCTCGTCGTTTCGAACATCAGGCCGTTGCTGAGATTCGAATTGTGCGGGATCACGATCAGGTCGCAGCCGTTGCCGCGCGCGAGGCAGCTCTCGCGCAGCGCCTGCCAAAGCGCCTCGGCGTTCGACGCCTCGAAAAAACTCGTCGGGAGCTCCGGCACGCGCTCGTTGCGGAAGATTACGTTGCGGTGGAGGTTGTTCGTATCGACCGAGCCCGTCCACTCGTAGCCGACAAAGCTCGTGAAGCGGCACGCCGAGCTGCGGTCGTAGGCGCCCTCCGCGGCGGCCTGGATCTCCTGCCACGGCACGCGCGACGCTTCGAGGCACAGGCGGCCGCCCTCGCCGCAGAAGCCGAAGCGCGTCGGATCGTGCATGGAGCTCTTCGTGTTCATCAGGAAGTAGGCGGCGCGCGGAAATTCGCGGTAGATCCAACACGGCCACGAGTCATGCCCTGCGAGACCCGGCGTGCGGCAGATCTCGACTTCGCCGATCAGCTCGGCGTGATCGGTGACGGCGGCGAAATCGAGCGGGCGCTCCAGTTTCAAGTGGCGCTGCGCGCGGCCCTGCTCATCGTACGGCTGGATGCCGAGCTCTTCGCCGCGCGCGAACCGGTACGCCTCGCGCGGTCCGTTGCGCGTGCCCTGGGTGCTCGCGTCCTGCGAGAAGCTCGTATGGACGTGCAGATCGCCGAAGAACGGCGTGCGCAGCGGGTCATGGCCGGCGCAGGGCTCGCGCGTTTCGGTCACCGGAAAGGCGCGTGGCGCCTCGCCCCGAGCTGCCACCGAAGCGACGAGCGTCGCCAGCGCGATGCCGGCCCAGCGCTTCCGGAACATCAGTCTCCAGCCTCCGCCAGCGCGTCGAGGCTCGCACGGAACGTCGTGATGTGGTCCAGTTGGCCAACCCCAGCCAGCTTGCGAACGCGGTGCTTCGCGACGATCAGGCGATCGTAGTGCAGGGCGCTCGCGGCGAGCGAGGCGCCTTGCGCGGGCGATACGTTCCGCAGCAGGTTCTGCCGCTGCATGCCTTCGAGGTAGGCCGCCGTCACGCTTGCGTGCTGCGCGGGGGTCAGCCAGCGCAGCAGGTGCGCGAGCTCGATCCAGGGGGTGACGAGCGACATCGCGATCCAGTCGACGACGAAGAGCCGGTCATCGGGCGTGAGCACCAGATGGCGCGGATGAAAATCGCCGTGCCCGAGCACGCAGGCGTCCCCCGTCGAGGCGAGCTCGCGGACTAGCCTCGCGATCCGCTGCTCGCCAAACGCCCGGCGCCAGCGCTCGGGCACGCTTCCCTGTTGCGCCTCCCAGCGCGCGAAGCCGTGCGTCTCGATCTCGCCCCAGGCGCGGCGCATGTGCGCGGCGAGGTTTTCGGGAGCGCAGGGCTCGGAGAGCCGCACGGCGCCGAGCGCTGCGCGCTTGCAGCCGTGGATTGCGGCGAGCACGCGCGCCGCGCGCGTGAAGAGCGTGAGCCGATCTTTCCGCGGCGTGCGCTTCGTGATCGCATCGAGACCCTCTCCGGGCACGAAGTCCTGTAGCAGGTGATGCCGCGTGGAGCCGCGCAGGCGCGGAGTATCGATCGACTCGAGAGAATTCGCCGCCTCGAGCCGCACGGCTTCCTGCGCGACGAGCTCGGCGCGCCAGTAGTACTTCACCACGAAGCGCGCGCCATCCGCGAGCTCGACGGCGACGCTGCGGCGATTGCGCCGCCGCTGAAGCTCGCGCCGCGAGGTCACCCGCGCATTGCGTCCGAGGATCGCCCTCACGGCGCGGGCGTCGCGCAGGTCGGCGAGCACCTAAGAGCCTCCGCGAGGCGCGCCCGCCCGCCCGCCGGCGCTGCCAGCGCTCACCTCGGCGAGCGCCTTCAGGTTGAGCAGCTGGCGCCGCATCATCACGAGATCGCCCCAGGGCAGGATCACGCGCATCACACCGCCAAAGAGTCCGCGCGCCGGCACGACGCGCAGCTTGGCGAGCAGGCGCGTGCGATCCGCCGCCGTGGCGCGCGCCCAGTAGGTGACGCGCACGATGCCGAAGAGACGCGCGCCCCGCGAGCCGACCGGGGTGGCGAGCGTCAGCTGCACGCCGGGCTCGAAGCTCTCGAGGACGAAGATCTGCATGAAGCGCTGGCCACTCTCGAGGCGCTCGAGCTCCGGGTCGAGCGTGCGCGGGCTGCGCCGGCCGCCGTTGTCGATCCAGTCGTAGCTATAGGGCGCGACACGCAGCTGACACAACCAACGAAACACAATAGTGTTTGGTGCCGCGACGTCGACGCCGCGCCAGAGCCGATCGGCAGCGGCGTCCTCGGGCCGGTCGCCCGGGAAGGCCGCCTCGCGTTCGGCGGGCGTCGTGCCCCAATGGCGGGCGATGCGAACCAGCATGGCGTAGATCAGAGCCGGCCTGCGCCGTGCGGTCAAGCCGGGCGGTCGGGTGCCGAACTGCTAGCAATCCGGATGCAGACCGAAGGGGCCCCCGAGGTACCAGAAGCCGTCGAAGCCGAGGCTCCAACAGGAGAGATCCTCATCGTCGGCGAGCTTCGGGAAATCCTGCACCGCCTGCGCGTGGGCCTGCTGCATGTAGGCGATGACCGCGGGCGTCACGCCCTTCTTGCGCAGGGCGGCGTACTGCTCCTCGCTCAGGTGATAGACGGTTCCGCCGCGGCGCATCTTCCCGATGATCTTCTCGGGCGCCACGCCGTGCTGGCTCAGGATGACCACCTCGGTGATCGTCACCGGGTGCTCGCCCCAGCGGCGCCCGCCGAGGCCCGCGCAACCGACGGCGCCGGCGACGAGGCTCGCGAGCACGACGAGCACGAGCAACTGCCGAGCGTGCTGCTCGTTCGGAATCGCCGAAGGCATGCTGCGTCTCCTTCTGCCAGACGACCGAAGCGCTGCATCGGCTCCGCTCGTGGCATCTCCAGCGGCGTGGCCCGCGCTCACTGGATCACCTGGTGACCGCGCCCGCGCAGGCAGTTCTCGAAATCGCTCTTGAAGGCCGCGTTCGTCGAGAAGCCCTCATAGGCGCCGCCGCCGAAGCCTCCCGCCGCCGCCCCGATCGCTGCGCCCATTCCGGGATCACCGGCCGCCGCTCCGATCGCCGCGCCTGCTGCGGCGCCGAGCAGCCCGCCGATCCCGGTGCCCTCGGCGGTCTTCTTGACCGAGCTCCCGCCCGCCTGCATCGCGAGCTGCCGGCACTGCGCCTCGTCCTGGCTCAGGCGCCAGGCGTTCGGATCGCCATAGGTGTCGACGGTCGGCGCCCATGTGTTCTGATTCACACAGCCGGCGAGCGCAAACGCGCCAATCCCGATCGCCACGAGAAGCCTGGTTTTCATTCGGATCCCCCGAGTCGGCCGTAGTCATATCGAGTCTGCGCACGCATGACAACGCTTATTTCCGGAACGCATTCGCGCGCGCATTTCGGCGACCGGCGTCGTATGTTCACGCGTTCGAGACCCGCGTCGGCCCGCGCTCGCCGAAGGGGTTCGGACAGGTCGAAGGCGCCGACTCATCGAATACAAGAAAGGGAGATCGAGATGTCCGTGCGCCTTGTGCTCGCCGTCGTCTTCACAGGCCTGCTGGGTGTTGGCTGCGCCACCCAGGCCTAATTCCTGCAGACCAAGCAGCAGCTGGCGCTCCAGACCGCGGAGAGCCGAGGCCAGTTCGAGCTGAACTGCCCCGCGGCCACGGCGACCCTGCTCTCGAGCGAGGTCGTTCAGCCGGCCATGCAAGGGCCCTGGGTGCAGGGGATCCAGCGCGCCGAGTACACGATCGGCGTGGCGGGCTGTGGGGAACGCAAGACCTTCGTCGTGATCTGTCCCGAAGGCGGGGATGGCTGCTTCGCGACCGGTCCGGGGCGCTTCACCAACGAGTAGTCGCCGTCATTCGCTGAAGCGGAGCAGAATCTCGTTCAGCAGCAGCGAGGCGCGCCGATCGCGCCGAGCGACCGTGATAGACTGATCCGCGTGCTTGCAGCGTGTAGAGACGTGCGGCGCCGGGCGCACAAGTGAGCAGCGGCGCTCGCCGTTGGCGGGTTGGACGGCTCGCTCTCGCGCTGGGGTTCCTCGCGCTCGCCGCCGCCCTTTGGTTCGTCGCCAGGAGCGAGCCGCCTGCGGCGAGCCGCGTCACGCTCACGGCGGGCGAGGAGGGGACCACCCGCTTCGTGGTTGCGCGCGCGCTCGCGCGCGAGGTGATGGCACGCGGCGTCGAGGTAGACCTCGTCGCGGCGGAGAACACCAAGGCCGAGCTCGCCGGCGTAGATTCCGGGAGCGTCGATTTCGCGCTCGTGTCCGGGGCCTTCCGGATCGAGGATTTCAAGCACGTCCGGCAGGTGGCCCCGCTCTACGTCGAGGCCCTCCACCTGCTGGTGAAGCAGGAGATCCACGAGCCGATCGGCGCGAGCCTCGCTGGCTTGCGCGGACGCGCGATCGACATCGGTCCGCCCGATTCCGCGGGCGCAGGCCTGGCCGCCGCGGTGCTCGCCTTTGCTGGGATGCCCGTCGCGGACGGCGCGGCGACGGGGGGCGCCGTCATCCACTCGTTCGCGCCCGCGGAGCTCGAGGCGCTCGTCGCGCGAGGAGATCGCAAGGCGCTGCCGGATGCCGTCTTCCATCTCGCCACCGTGCCGTCGGTGGTCGCCGAAAGGCTGGTGCGCTCGGGAAGCTATCGCCTCGAGCCGCTCGCCTTCGCCGCTGCGTTCCGCTTGTCCGCGCTGGTCGAGAAGCGTCCGCCCGCCGGCCCGGCTGCGGAGATCGAGCGTCCTTTCGTGGTGGACACCGTGATTCCCGGCTTCGCCTACGGGACGGATCCGGCCACGCCGCCGGAGCCTCTGCACACGCTCGGCACCCGCCTGCTGCTGGTCTCCAACACGCGCGTTTCCTCCGAGACCGTCGCGCGCTTCCTCGACGCCGCCTTCGCCTCGCGCTTCGCGCACATCGTCGAGCCTCCGCTCGATCGCTCCCTGCTCGCCCTGCCGCGGCGGCTCGCGCTGCATCAAGGCGCAATCGATTTCATGAACCGGAACAAGTCGGTCATCACAGAGGACAGCGTCGCCAACCTCTCCAACTCGCTGAGTGTTCTGGGTGCGCTCGTCGGCGGCTCGATCTTCCTCGCGAGCGCCTGGCGGCAACGAAGACAGGCCCGGACGGACGAACTGTTCGGGGCATACATGCTGCGCGTGGCCGAGGTCGCGCGAAAGGCCGTGGAGCTCGAGCTCTCGGCGGGCATGGAGCTCGCGCCGTTGATCGCGCTGCAACGCGATCTGCTCCAGCTCCAGGGCGAAGCGCTCGAGCGTTTCGCGGCCGGTGAGCTGGGCAACCAGGCGACGCTGTCCGATCTGCTGGCGCCGGTGAACGCCGCGCGCGAGCACGTCGGAGATCTCCTGCTTCACGTGCGCGAGAACATCGAGGAGCGGGCGGAATCCGAGGGTCGGACGCCCAGGGCGCTCTGGCTCGAGGCCGTTGCAAGGGCCACGCAGGCGAAGCCGAGCGCGTGAGCGCGCAAGCGCGCGCGGGGCCTCAGTCTCCGTTCGGTGTCACGATGTCGGTCGACGGCGCGACGATCGCCACGGCGGCGCGGCGCACCCGGGCCTCGAGCCACTGCGCTGTGTGTCGTCGAATGCCCGGCTGGGCTCCGACAGCCTCGCTCATTGTGGCGCGATCCACGATCGCCGAAGGCGGACCCCACGCGCCATCCGTTCGCTTCCGTGCCGATCGTGTCGCGCCCCTTCTCGATCGACTCGTAGCCGTCCTTGACGGCGAGGCCCACGGCGAGGCGATCCTCGAGCGGGAGCGACTTGAAATCGTACCCCTTGCCCGATCCGATCCCGATCGCTGCGAAGCGCTCGCGCAGCGCCGCCTCCTCCGGAACCGTCGGACAGAACTGGAGCAGGAAGTTCAGGTAGGCGATGAAGTCGGTCTTGAAGGCGTTCTCGCTGAACTTCGGAAAATCCGGATCGGGAGGCGCGGACGGCGCCGGCTGTCCCAGGAAGGCCGAGAGCGGGCGGGCCTCGTAGCCGGCCTGGATCTTCTTCACGTTGTCGATGTCGGCGGGATCGAAGAGCTGGGTGCGGTAGATCGCGAGGCTGAACTGCGTCTCGCTCGCGAACACCTTGGCGACACCCGCGGGCTTCTCGCCCTTCCAATCGGGCCCCGACACCATGTAGCAGCCCGCGCCGTTGCCCGTCGCGCGGCTGCCGATGTAGCCGTAGTTGAACGAGTACATGTCGGTGAGCTGGACCGAGTAGTAGCGCCTCTTCTCGACCTCGGGCACCCAGAGCACGATCGGCTCGGCCCGCAGGTCCATCTGGAGCATCGAGTAGGGAGTGTCACTGTTCGGCGTCACGATCGCCGTATCCTTCGGCGTGAACACGCGCGCATCGCTGACGATCTGGTTGAACGGACCCTTGTACTGCGACGACGCGCGGTCGACGTTGAACTCGTGCATCGCCTTGTAGGCCGCGATCATCGGGAAGGCGTAGACGTAGGCTTCCTCAGCGATCGCCTTCTGCTCCCATACGTCGAGCTGCGAGCCGCGCGGCCCGACGCACGCGGCCACGAGCAGCAGCGCGCCCAGCGTCGGCACCCGAGACCCAGGGCGTTCAGGAGTCGGGACTTCGCGCGGGCTTCCGCGCCGGATCGGATTCGCATGGCGGCTCCTTTCGGGTTGGACGGACCCTAGATCATGCGATGGATCCGGCTTGTCATCCTGCGCCACACGCAAGCCGTCGCCCTCAGTCCTCGGACAGAGACGATTCGAGCACGCCTCCCAGAACCGGCCGCGCTTGCGTCCAGAACCAGTCCTTGATCGCGACGGCGGGGGGGCTCGCAAGCCGCTCGGGCGGACCCTCGTGGACGTGGCCCGCCGGTGTCAGCACTCCGACGTCGATCTCGCCATCCGTGAAGTAGCGGTCCCCGCCGCCGTTGCGGCCGTCGAGGGTCGGGCCAACTCCGCTCACGCGATACTCGACCGTCAGCTGACCCGCGGCAGCCAGGGCCGCCATCACGCGATTGCGCTCGCTGTCGATGTCGGGCGCGATGTGGTGGGTGATCTGCCCGGTTCGATGACTCACGCCCACGCCGCGGTCGAAGGTCGCGGCTCCGAGCCAGAGCGGACGCTCGCCGTCTCCGGCCTTCTCGTCGCGCCAGAAGCGCACGTGGTTGCGCTGCTTCGCGCTATGTCCGGACTCGCGCTCGAAGGCGAGATCCTGCTTGCGACCGAACACGAAGAGGCTGCTCACCGGCGCGGTCGGATCGGGCCGGTCGAGCAGCACGCTCGCACCGATCCCGATGTCGCTGCGCAGGCCGAGCGCCGCGGGCTGCCGCCAGCCGGCGCGTTCGAAAGCGCCGATCACCTCCGCCTCGGTTCCGATCAACGCGACGTTGACCGGATCGCCGGGAATGCCGTCCGCCGTGACGCTCCACTTCGGCAGGCCTTCGAATGCCGGATGGTGCTCGTGGTGAGTCCAGAGCGAGGGAAGCAACAGGTAGGCGATGGCGAGGTAGAGCGCGGTGGCGACGAGCACGATGCGCAGCGCGCGCGAGCGGCGCGCCGTCCGCCGGCGCGACGTGGGCTCGCTCAAGCGGCTTCCTCCTCGCGAACGCGCATCGGCACGCTTCGTGGCCGTCGCTCGGCTTCGCCTCGCTGCGCTCCGGCCGACTCGCGAGTCGGCCTGCTAGCGCGCGGGGAGCGCCGCTACCCGCTCCGCGATCTGACGGATCAGGGTGCCGAGCGCCGCGCTCTCGGCGGCGACCATGTCGTCGACCGACGCCGATGCGACCAGCTGCTCGAAGCGCGATTCCGCGACGAAGACCGCGTGGCCGTCGCTCACGGCGGCGATCGTCCAACGCACCCTCAGCACCACGCCCTCACCGCGCTTGCCCTCGAATTCTCGAATGTCGAGCAGGATGCGATAGGTGGCCTTGAAGCGCGGCTCGGTCGGGTAGATCGCGACGCGCGCGGTGCCGAGCAGACGGCCGAGGTCGTCGCCGACGACGCGCAGGATGTCATTGCGCAGCGAGCCGCCCCAGCGGTGCGCATCGGCCAGCACCAGACGATTCGCACCATCGCGCGTCACGATCTCCGGTCGGTCGAGGTAGCGCGGAAACTCGATCGGTCCGACGACGAGACCGAGCTCGGGCAGCGACGCCAGCGGCGGGCCGGCGGCGGGGCCCGAGGCCTCGCTCAGCGTGTAGAACTGCGGCTGCGGACTGCCCCCGAAGCAGCCCGCGGCGAGCGCGCCGAGCAGCCCAACGGCGATGCCTGTGCGCAGGGAGGAGAGCGTCATCACTTGCTGCCTTTCTTGCCGAAGATCAGGGAGTCGGGCTCGGTCTGGATCTGATCCGCCGCGAGCCCGAGGGCGCGCGCGGCGTCGCCGAGCTCGAGCAACGTGCGCCGGAGCTCCGTCGTCACGGTCGAATCGGGGTTGATCATCGCGTTCGCCGAAGCGAGCGTGGCCTCGGCCTGCGCGAGCGTGCCGCGCAGCTCCTTGATCGAGGCATTCAGCTCGGAGCCGATCTGCTCCACCGGAATCTTGCTGAGCCGGTCGATGAGGTGTGTCACGTTGGCCGTGATCTCCTCGAGCGGTGTCGGGATGGTCGGGAACACGGGGATTGGAGCGTCCCAGGCGACCTGCGCCGGCTTCGCGTTCTTGAAGATGTCGAGCGCGACGACCAGCTGGCCGGTCAGCAGGTTCCCGCTCTTGAGCTGCGCGCGCAGACCCGATGCGACGAGCCGGCTGATGGCCTCGCGGCGCGTCGGTTCGTCCTGGAGCGTGGTGAAGCGCTCCGGCTGGATCGCGACCTTGACGGGAATGCGGAACTGATCCCGCTGCCGGTCGAATTCGAGGCTCACGTCGGTCACCTCGCCGACGGTGATCCCGCGGAACTCGACCGGCGCGCCCACGGCGAGTCCGCGCACGGATTGATCGAAGTAGAGCACCCAGGTGATGGACTTCGTGAAGTGGGGGGCCTCCGAGGCCGAACGGCTGTCGTAGAGTGGGAAGACGGTCTCGGCCGCCGCCATGGCCTCACCTTCATCGTGCTCCGGCGTGTCGAAGGCGATTCCGCCGATCAGGATCGAAACCAGCGACTGGGTATCGACCTTGACGCCGTTCGCAGTGATCGACATGTCGATTCCGCTCGCGTTCCAGAAGCGGGACCTGGCGTGGACACGCGAGTCGTAGGGAGCGCGCACGAAGATCCGCGTCGTCACGTCATCGCTGGTGGCGTCGAGCGCGGACGAGACCACCTGGCCCACTTCGATGCGACGAAAGAACACCGGCGACCCGACCTGCAGCGCACCCGCGGCGTCCGAGCGCAGCACGAAGAAGCGCCCGGCCTCCTGCGCCGTGACGATGGGCGGCTCGTCGAGACCGATGAAGTGCCGGGTGCGCTCGCCCTCGCGCACCGGATCGGTGCCGATGTAGGCCCCGGAGAGCAGCGTCGCGAGGCCCGACACCTGACCTCCGGCGATGCGCGGCTCGACGACCCAGAACTGCGTCTTCTCCTTCAGATACTCGTCGGCGCCCTTCACCATGCGAGCCCGGCAGATGACCGAGGAGAGGTCCGCCGAGAGCACGACCTCGTCCACCACGCCGATCTCGACGTCCTTGTACTTGATCTTGGTCTTCCCGGCCTCGAGGCCCCCCGCCGTCTTGAACGTGATCGTGATCTCCGGCCCCCGCTCGGAGAAGGCGCGATACGCCACGAAGGCGCCCACCAGGGCCGCCACCAACGGGATCAGCCAGATGATCGAAATCCGACTGCGTGCCTCCACCACGGCGTCGGCGACGCCGTCGAGATCGCGGGGTCCCGATCCTTGTTCGCTCATGTGCTCCTCGTTTCCCTGCGGTCCCAGATCAGACGCGGATCGAAGGCCTCCGCCGCCAACATCGTGCTCACGACGACCGCGCCGAAGAATACGGCACCGGGGCCGGCCTCGATGGTGGCCAGATTGCCGAGTCGCACCAGCGCCACCAGGATCGAGATGGCGAAGATGTCCACCATCGACCAGCGGCCGATCGCCTCGGTGATGCGATACATGCGGGTTCGCTCCACGGGCCTCCAACTCGAGCCCCGTTGCACGGAAACCAGCAGGAAGCCGAGGATCGCGAGCTTGAGCACCGGCACGAAGACGCTCGCGACGAACACGATGACGGCGAGCGGCCACATGCCGTGCGTCAGGAAGTAGATCACGCCACTCATGATGGTGTCAGACTGGACCTGGCCGAGCGACGTCACCATCATCACGGGAAGCACGTTGGCCGGCACGTAACACAGGGCAGCCGCGATCACGAGCGCCCAGGTGCGCTCGAGGCTGCGGGGCTTGCGCAGGTGGAGCTCGGCGCCGCAGCGCGAGCAGCGCGCGCCGTGGGCTCCATGGCCGGGCAGGCGCGCGAGCAGACCGCAGTCGTGGCAGCTCGCACAGCCTGCGGCGAGCGCAGTGCCCGCGGCGGCGGCGCTCATCGGCGCTTCTCCAGCCGCTCCCACACGGCCTCCGGCTCGAAGGAAGCGACGGCTCCCGTGAGCACCAGCATCAGCAGCACGAACGACCACAGCGCGAGCCCCGGCACGATGCTCGCCATGCCCATCAGCTTCACGATCGCGACCAGGATCCCGATCATGAAGACTTCCATCATGCTCCACGGCTGCACGTGACGCAGCAGCCGGAAGGCGTCCGGCAGCTGCCATGGCACCTTGTTCCAGCGCACGGGCACGAGCACGTAGAGCAGCAGCGCGATCTGACACAGGGGCGCGAGCACGATCGTCAGCAGCACGAGCACCGAGAGCTCCGCCTTGCCCTGCTGGTAGAGATCGATGGCCCCGGAGACGAGCGTCGTCTGTGTGACATGACCCTTCATCTCGAAGGAGAGGAAGGGAAAGCTGTTCGCCACGATGAACAGCACCGCCGCCGAGAGCGCGAGGGCGAGCGTGCGCTCGAGGCCATTGTGCGGATGCCGGCGCAGCACGCCTGCGCAGCGCCGGCAGCGGGCCGTATCGCCCTCCGGGATCTCACCGAGGCGGTGCAGCAGGTCGCAGTCCTGGCAGGCAACGACTCGGATTTTTCGACTCCGTGCAGCCGCGCCCCGGAGGAGCGAACCCTGCGGCGTCCCGCTAGCGCTCTCCGATCGGCTGGATCAGGCCCGCGAGCCCGCAGAGCTTGTCGTTGTCGAGGAGAACGTAGGCATCGACTCCTGCCACACGATACTGGATCGTCGCAACGCCGCCGGAGATCAGCGCTTTGCAGGCCGGCGTCTGCGGCAGGACGACGAGCGTATCGCCCATTCCGGGCCAGGCGATCAAGCCGAGGAGCGGGAAGAGGCCGCGCACCATCGCCACGTCCTTGTCTTCGTACTCGAGCTTGTAGTTGGCCTGTTTGGAGGGCAGCGGCCCGACCTCGGGACGCGGCCGTTCGTCGCGCCAGGCGGCCAGCGAGCCGATACCGGCCGGAATGCACGTGGCTCCCTCCGCCTGGAACTGGCCGAGCGGGCCCAGGTTCACGTAATCGACGACCGCCTCCACGTGCAACATGCTGCGGCACGGCTCGCTCGCGGGGGCGAAGAAGCGCCGCGTGGACCCGCCGGTCGAGAGGTTCACGTCGAGGTAGGGGCCGCGCTGGACGACGCTTTCGACCGTCCAGGCGCTCGAGCTTCCGGGAAACGAGGCGCAGCCTGCGGACCCGAGGCCGGAAAGCACGCTCAGCGAGACCGCGGCGCACACCCCCCGCCAATCGGCGGCTCGAGAAAAGGACTCACGGGAACCGATCGCCGGCATGGATCCCTCCTCGCTCTCGCGCCAGCACTCTACACGCCCGCCGAGGCGCGGATCAAGCCTTCCGACCGCTGCGAGGCGCGCGCGCCTGATAGAATCGGAGCGCCGTGAGCCAACCGAAAACGATCGTCGTACGCCCTCATGCCCTCGAGCGCTCGCGCTTTCTCATCTTGCTCGTCTGCCTGGTGGGGATGGTGGGGATCCTGCCGATGCTGTCCACGCAAGGACATTCGGCGATCGGTCTCGACGTGGCGCTGATCTCCGTGCTGGTTGCGTGCATCTGGAGCATGGGGCAACGCAAGCGCGTGATCGCGATCGGGTGCCTGCTCCTGGTGCCGGCCTTCGCGGCGGCCTGGTTCGCGAACCATGCGTCCGGCCCGCTGCTGGCCGTCGTCGGGCTCTGCTGCGCGCTCGCGTTCCTCACGTTCACGGCGCTGGCGATGCTGCTCAACATCGTGCGACAGCGAAACGTCGCCACCGACACGATCCTCGGTGGGATCTGCGTCTACCTGCTGTTCGCCGTGATCTGGGCGTTGCTCTACGAGATCATGGAGCGACTCCAGCCCGGCTCGTTCGGCCCGTGGTCGACACCGAGCGGCGCGCTCGCGACGAGCCGGCTGGTTTCACCCGAGCTCATCTACTACAGCGTCTTCACCCTCTCGACGATCGGGCCCCAGGACGTCCATCCGCTCAGCGGCGCGGCGCGCTCCTGGACCGGACTCGAGGCGATGGTGGGCCAGCTCTATCTGGCGGTGCTGATCGCGCGGCTGGTCGGGCGCCACGCGTCGAAGAGCAGCGAATAATTGCCCGGAGGACGCGCGCGGATTGCGCTCGCCGCGCCAGAAACGATTTTCGCCTACGCTCTCGGACCTGGATTCGAGGCTCTTCCGACGATGGCCGGATCGATTTCCCGAACGATCATCCAAGCCGGACGCCTGCTGCGTTCGCGGGATGCGCGCCTCGATCTCATCCACGATTGGCGGCGCCAGCTCGCCGGGGAGCCGGCGCTCCCGGAGAGGCCGATCGGCTGCGTGCTGGTCCTGTGTCACGGGAACATCTGTCGCAGTCCGTTCGCAGCCGCCTACCTCGCCCAGCGCAGCCCGGAGATCGACGTGCGCTCCGGCGGTTTCGCCGCCGGCGAGGCCGCTCCGGCGGACCCCACCGCCGTGCGCGTGGCGGCGCGTTTCGGCCACGACCTCTCGCAGCACCGAAGCCGCCCGCTCGGTCCCGCAGACCTCGAGGAGCCGGATCTCGTGCTGGTGATGGAGGCCTCGCAGGTCGCCGCGTTCCGAGCCCGCGCGCCGGCCCTCGCGGCCCGTGTCTACCGGCTCGGGGATTTCCTGACGACACGCCCCTTTGTCATCTCGGATCCATGGGGATGCTCCGAGGCCGTCTTCGATCGTTCCTTCGCGCAGATCGCAACGGCGCTCGATCGTCTGACGGAACGCTTGAAGGACCGACCCACGTGAGCCCCATCGATCGCCTCGCCGAACGCTTCTCCAGCGCAGCCGTGCTGGCTGCGGTTCTCGGGCTCTACCGATCGACGCTCGCCGGCCCCGCGTGCGCACCCGCAGTCTCGAGCGAGCCGCCGGCAGCGGCCTGACGCAGCCCGGACGTGAGACGACCGCGACGCTACGCTCGCTGCAGGCAGAGAGATTCCGCTTGATCACGCTTTTCGTAGACGCCGATGCCTGCCCGGTGAAGGACGAGATCTACGTGGTC
>Ga0210377_10000834_pt1 | contig 29235 bp, 19 predicted proteins | sample PLM4_65_b1redo_FD_155480 | JGI IMG/M metagenome (GOLD analysis project Ga0210377, IMG submission 155480) | Groundwater sediment microbial communities from an aquifer in East River, Colorado, USA - PLM4_65_b1 redo | ecosystem: Environmental > Terrestrial > Soil > Riparian zone | place: USA: East...
GGGTATCTCGCCTTCGTCCGCGAAGGCAATCTCATGGTCCAGCGGATGGACCCGAAGAGCCTGAAACTGTCGGGCGAGGCGGTGCCGATCGCCGAGAAGGTGCAGTACAACCCGAGCCGCTGGAACGGCGGGTTCGCCTTCTCCGATACCGGGCTGCTCGTCTATCTGGGTGGCGCGGGGATCGCGAAGTCGCGCCTAACCTGGTTCGATCAGGACGGCAAATCCGGCGGCGCGCTGGGCGAACCGATGAACTTCAATGAGATCGCGCTTTCTCCCGATCTGAGCCGCGCGGTGACGACGGTCTGGACGGGAACCGGCGTGCCCGACCTGTGGATGTATGACCTCGCGCGCGGCGTCGGCAGCCGGTTCACTTTCGCTCCGAAAGGGGCGACCGCGCCGGTCTGGTCACCCGACGGGCATCAGGTTGCATTCACCGACATCGAGAACCGGATCTACATCAAGGCCGCCGACGGCGCGAGCGAGCCGCGGGCAATCGTGGAAGCCGTCGGCAACAACCGGCAGGTGACCCAGTGGACCCCCGATGGCGCCGGCCTGCTCTTCTGGATGCAGGATCCGAAGAACAGCCTGGACGTCGATTACGTGCCGGTCGCCCCCGGCGGGACGCCGCGGCCCGTTCTTGCGACCGCAGCCGGCGAGCGCGACGCGTCGCTTTCCCCGGACGGGAAATGGATGTTGTACACCTCGAACGAATCGGGGCGCCAGGAGGTGTACGTGGTCGCATACCCCGCCATCGGCGGCAAGTGGCAGATTTCGCCGGCCGGCGCGGCCGCCGGATTCTGGGTCGAGGGCGGCCGGCGGATTGTCTATTTCGACCTCGACGGCGCGATCCAGTCGGTCGATGTCACGACCCAGGGCGCCAACCTGACGATCGGGGCGCCCCGGCCGGTCTTCGCCGGCATCCCCGTCGCGGCCGCCAGCGCCTTCGCACCCGACGGCAAGCGGCTGCTCGTCGCCGCGCCGACGGAGGAGTCGGTACAGTCGAACCTGGTCCTGGTCACCGACTGGGCCGCAGCGCTGCAGAAGTAGGTCGCCCACCCGCCGCGATGGGCGGGGGGAACCAGTGCCGCGGCCGGAGGTTTCCGGAGCGCAGCGGGTGTTCAGGTGAGCGCCGATGTGATCATCGTCGTCAGCTCGGCCTCTCCCGGCACCCGGCCGGCCACGACGACCTTGCCGTTGATGGCCAGGGCCGGGGTCGCCATGACCCCCCGCCGCACAATCTCGTTGATGTCCCGGATGTGGTGGATCTCGTAGGGGACACCGAGTTTCTCCACGGCAGCCCTGGCCGTCGCCTCCAGCCTGTTGCACTTCACGCATCCCGTACCAAGCACTTCGATTCTCATGATGTTGTCCATCGCTTTCACCGTACCCATGACCGCAACGTGGAGGCGACCGTCATGTAGAGCCCCACGCCGACGAATGCGAATCCGGTCAGCCTTCGAGCCCAGATCTCCACCTGAGTCAGGCGATTGAAAGCCTGACCGACATGTCGTGCTCCAGATGCAATCACGAACGCAAACGCCACGACGGGCAAGGCGGTCCCCATGCCGTAGATCGTCGGATACAGCACCGGCGAGTCGAACCGGATCGCCAGCGGCACCAGGCTGCCAAAGAACAGGGCCGCCGAGGCAGGACAGAAGGACAGGGCGAAGAGCGCCCCGAGGGGCGCGGCGCCCCATATCCCGCCGGACTCCAGGCGCCGCCCCAGGTTCTCGGTCACCCGCCCCCGCCCGGGAAGGGTCGGACGCCACCATTCGAGCAGGACAGCCCCCGTCACGACGAGGACGGGGCCGAGAATCTGGTTCATGTACTGCTGCAGAAACCGGGAGGCCCTCGGTACCGAGAGCAACCCCATCACGAACAGGGCACCGAGCACGACATAGACGGCGCTCCGGCCGATGGCGTACAAGAGGCCGCCACCGAGCACCAGCCCAGGACTGTCAACCCGGCGGCCAAGGTAGGAGATCGCCGCGATGTTGGTCGCCAGCGGGCAAGGGCTGATCGACGTCAGGAGCCCCAGCCACAGGGCGGATACGATGCTGAGGATGGCCTCGTTCGCCGCCGTCACTTCAGATACCCCCCGACGGCGCGCTGGACATACTCCATGAAACGCGGCTTGTCCCGGACCAGGGTCCAGGCGTCCTGGAGAGTCTCATGGCTCGTGACCTTGCCACCGCTCCTTGCCACCACGACGAGCGAGCTGCTCACCAGGCCAAACTCATCGACGAAGTGTTCATTTTCCGGCTCGTCGATATTGACCACCTTCCACATCAGCAGACTGGACTTGAGTTGCTCACCGTACCGGGCTTCGAGAGCCTCCTTCGCGTAGGCCTCGATGGTCCGGCAGGTGTTGCACCGGAGCGTCCCGTGGAAGTAGTAGACGGTGACCTCTTTCTTGACGGCGCCCTGCTTCGTCTCGGCCCCGCTGCCTGCAATCGGGGCCGGCCACCATGTCGTGGCGATACCCATGACGAATGCCAGGATCACCCACGTGCTCGTCCGCCTATCCGGTTGCATTCGGTCACCTCCCCGCGGCTCATTTCAGCAGCCCAAACAGCATCCCGGTGATCGTCGCTGCCACCACGATGATCAGACAGAACGCCGCCGTCTTCTTCGCCCCCATGATCTTGACCAGCACCAGCATGTTGGGAAGGGACAGGGCCGGGCCGGCCAGAAGTAGGGCGAGCGCCGGCCCCGGCGCCATGCCGTGCTCGATCAGCGCCTGGGTGATCGGCACCTCCGTCAGCGTGGCAAAGTAGAATAACGCGCCAACGACGGACGCGATGAGGTTCGCCGAGAGGCCGTTGTCCCCCACGAGCATCGCGATCTGCCGGTCCGGAAGAAGCGCCGAGATGAACCCCACGACGAAGACTCCGCCGAACAGGAGCGGCACGAGGAGCTTGGCGAAGTCCCAGGTGTTGCCCATCCATGCGCCCAGCTCGTCGCGGCCGATCCAGCGCCAGGACATCAGGACGACTGCGAGGCCCATCAGGCCGGCGAGATACCAGCGCAGGTGGTAGATGTCCATGACCCAGCTCGTGGCCTCTTCGATCCGCGCAATCCGGTTTTTCGGGAGGACGACCCGATCCCCGGCCCGGACTCCGGAGCCGGTTTGCTGGACCTGGACCATGACCTCGTCGTGCATCTCCTGCAGCACGACACCGTGAATCTGCGCCCCATCGATCTGGTGGATGACAGCATCGCCGGGATTGAACCAGTCGCTGAAGATCAGGAAGCCCATCATCGCGGCCAGCAGGAGCGCATTCTTCCAAAGGGGCCGGGACACCCCGTGCTCTACCGGAATCTGCGCGGCCGCCAGGGCCTTCGCCTTCTCTTCACGCCTGAACAGACCCGCCATCCCGAGCCCGACCACGAAGGCGAACACGATCGCGCCAAGCGCCCGCCACAGCCCGATCTCGAACCCCAGGACCCTCGCCGTCAGAAAGATGGCCAGAATGTTGATCGCGGGACCCGAATAGAGGAACGCCGACGCCGGCCCCAGACCGGCGCCCAGGTTGTAGATGCCCGCGAACATCGGCAGCACGCTGCACGAGCAGACCGCCAGAACGACACCGGCGACGGAGGCGACCGAATAGGCCGCGAGCTTGTTCGAGGTCGGCCCAAGGTAGCGCATCACCGCGGCCTGGGACAGGAACGTGGTGATGCCACCGGCGATGAACAGCGCCGGCACAACGCACGCGAGCGTGTGGTTTCGTGCGTACCACTGCAGGAGCTTGAACGCCTCGAGAACGGCGTTGACGACCTTCGGGTTCGCCAGCGGCAGGTAATAGGCCAGGCCGAAGACAGCCGCCATGGCTCCGAAGATCTTCCATTCCCTTGGATTCTTCATCGTGTGGCCTCCTTCGCCACAGCGGGCTGCGGGAACCAGTGCCGCGTCCGGTTGCAGAAGGCACAGACCGACAGCGTCACCGGCACCTCAACCAACACACCGACCACCGTCGCCAGCGCCGGCCTATGTGACCGGAACAACGGCTCCGAAGTAGCGCCTCCGGAACCACAGCGCCACGTTCACGAGCCCGATCAGCGCGGGCACCTCCACCAGCGGTCCGATAACCGCCGCGAAGGCGGCGCCGTGGTTGATGCCGAAGGTCGCCACCGCCACCGCGATGGCGAGCTCGAAGTTATTCGAAGCGGCGGTGAACGACAGCGTCGCCGACTGAGGGTAGTCGGCGCCCACCGCTCGGCTCATGAAGAACGAGACGACAAACATGACCACAAAGTAGATGAGCAACGGAATGGCGATCCGCACCACGTCGAGCGGCAGCTGTACGATGGTCTCGCCCTTGAGCGAAAACATGACCACGATCGTGAACAGCAGCGCGATCAGAGTGATCGGGCTGATCGTCGGGATGAAATGCTTCTCATACCAGTCCCTGCCCTTGGCCGCGATGAGCGAGAAGCGCGAGATGATTCCGGCCAGGAACGGAATGCCCAGGTAGATGAAGACGCTCCTGGCGATCTCGCCGATCGTGATGTTGACGGCGACGCCCTTGAGGCCGACCCAGCCGGGCGCGAGGGTGATGAAGACGTACGCGTAGACGGAGAAGAAGAGCACCTGGAAGACGGAGTTGAACGCCACCAGGCCCGCGCAGTACTCGGGGTCGCCCCTGGCGAGGTCGTTCCAGACGATGACCATCGCGATGCAGCGCGCCAGGCCGATCAGGATGAGCCCCACCATGTACTCCGGCTTGTCGCGCAGCAACAGCACCGCCAGCGCGAACATGAGGACGGGACCGATCACCCAGTTCTGGACCAGAGAGAGCGCGAGCACGCGTCCGTTCCGGAAGACAGAACCCATCTGCTCGTAACGCACCTTGGCCAGCGGCGGGTACATCATGAGAATCAGCCCGATGGCGATCGGAATAGAGGTCGTGCCGACGTTGAAACGGTTGATGAAGGGCACCACCTGTGGGAAAAGGAAGCCGCCGGCGACACCAACGGCCATGGCGAGGAAAATCCACAGCGTGAGGAAGCGATCGAGGAACGAAAGGCGCCCGACAACCCCCTTCGCGGCCGGAGTGTGGGAAATGGAGCTCATCGCCCGCGCTCCTTCGCCGTATCCGCGGGTCGTACCGCCTCGTCGAGCAGTCTCGCGACCACCACCTCGATGCGATCCCGTACCGCTCGGAACTCATCGTCGGAAAGGTGCCTGGGATCCGGCAGATCCCAGTCGACCCGGTGACGCGCCGGGAGCGAGGGACACGCGTCGCCGCAGCCCATGGTGACGATGCAGTCCCACCTGGTGTCGGTGGGCAGATCATCAAGCCCCTTCGACAGCTGACTGGTGAGGTCGACACCCTTCTCACGCATGAACTGAATGGCGCGCGGGTTCACCTGCCCCGCGGGCCTTGAGCCCGCGCTGAACACCGTGACTCGCGTCTTCCCGAGTGAGCGCGCGAAACCCTCGGCCATTTGCGAGCGGCAGGAGTTCTCGACGCAGACGAAGAGGAGGTTGGGAATCCCCTCAGGCATGTTGACGCCCCTTTCGGACCCGACGACGCCGGCTGGATACGGCGGGTATGGCAAAGCGCGTGGGCGTGATGCCGCAGAGTTCGTCCAGTGGAACTGACTTCACCTCGCGCAGGCGCTTGCGGTCGGCAACCACGATCGGGTCGCGGTCAAGCGCGCCACGGAGCATGGCGACGACGGCCTTCGCGTAGGGGTTGCGCTCCTCCGCGATCAGGGCGTACTCGATCCACTTCCCGTCACGCCGGCCGTCGACGAGCCGGGCCGTCTTGAGGATCGCGAGGTGCTTCGATACGGTTGACGGTGCGAGGCCAAGCACCGCCTGCACCTGGCAGACGCACAGCCCGCCACCCGCAAGCAGCTTGAGGATGCGGGTGCGGGTGGGGTCACCAGCGGCCTTGAGGGCCAGTTCGAGGTCACGCATAGGTCGGTGTCGTTCCGTCATTACGCCACATGGCGAAATGTAGTTTAGTAAGGAGATGACGTCAAGGGGGCGGGCGGCACGCGGGTGTCGGTCACGGATGAGCGGCCCAGAGGACGGATCGCGTCCGGATTTCTCCTCAGGGCTGGCCCAGGGACGGTGAACGCACGGTGGATGCGGCCCGAAGCGCGCCGACGATGCCCGGCGCCAGCTTGCCGAGCAGGACCCCGACGACCATTCAGGCCGCGACCCATAGGGTGAGATAACGCTCGAAGAGGTTCAGGCGCCTGCGTTGCTCAGGTACGGGGCCTCCGGTCGCGGCCTGCGCGCGCGCGGGTCGGGGCCGGCAGGCGGTCCGCCGTCGGGTCGGGTGCGAGGTTGCAGAGCTCGGTCAAGGGCACCCGTGCAACCTGTCTCAACCTCTTGCGGTCGGCCACGATCCGCGGCTCGCGATCGAGAGGACCGCGCAGGAGCGCCAGGACCCCTTCGCCATGGGGGTTGCGGCTCTCCGAGACCAGGCCATAGCGGATCCACTTGCCGTCGCGGCAATCGTCCACCAACCCGGCGGCCTTCAGGATCGCGAGGTGCTTCGAGACGGTCGAGGGGGCGAGCCCGAGAACCGCCTGCACCTGGCAGACGCACAACTCGCCCTGTTCAAGCAGCTTGAGAATGCGGGTTCGTGTCGGGTCGCCGACGGCCTTCAGCGCTGTTTCGAAATCGCGCATCGCCCCTCCTTCATTGCGTCACATGATGAATTGCAGGAGTGAACCTCATGCCGGTCAACCCCCGCTCCCGCGTCCTTTCCGGCGCTCGCGCCCGGGCCGCCACCTCCACCCAGTCGAAAACCGCCCTCCCGCGCATTCGGGTCTCGTACGGCTGGTGGGTGCCGACCGCGGGGGATGTGAGCGGCGACGGCGACGCCGAGATTCTCGTTGGCGTTCCCTGCTACGACTTCGGCCCGTCGGACGAAGGCCGCGCGCTCCTGTATCACGACAACGGCGGTCGGGGCGTCGAGGTGCGTCCGCAGCAGCGGCGCGCCGAGGTAGGGCCGTACTGAACCAGGGCGCTTCAGGGTCCCGGCGCCGCGAACGCGACCGTCGTGCGGTCCGCCTGGACGATCTTGTCGTACATTGCCCGGACGGCGGGCTGCTCGGCAGCGGGCCAGCGGTTGCGCCGGGCCACGAACGAGCGCAGGCAGCGGACCGATCCATCCCCCTGCGCCGAACAGGACATCGACATGTTGGCGATGGCCGATTTGGCGACCGTCATCGGCGGCATCTGCGCGGCGACCATGCCTTCCTTGGGAGGCTGTATCGTCACCGCCTCCTCGACGTTCCAGCCACGATCGACGTAGAACGGATGCGTCCGCGTGGCGCGCGACAGCGGGTTGGTGTCGCGGCACGACATGACGCACGCGTGCACCAGATCCACCTCGTCGGCGATGGTCACCATGCCGGGCGCGCCGAAGCTCAGCTTGAGCACGAGCGGCTTGTCGATCGCGTCCAGGTTTTCGACGGAGTACGACGTCAGGGTGGCGCCGGGCCGCCGGGCCTGCAGCCACTCCTTGATCCAGCTCTCGCGCGCCGCCTCGGAGGCCGGCACCAGATCCTCGCGGACGTCGATCGCGTCCTCGCCGTTGAACTCGGACTGGAGATCGACGTCGGCCCCGCCATCGGCCCTGGGGTGGAGCGCGACGCGGTGGCGCGTCGTGCTGACCTCGAGTCTGGTCGGCAGGTCGATCAGATCGCCTTCCTTGCCGTTGATGACCAGCGCCCCGGCGCCCGAGTCCTTCCAGGACACGAATCCGTACGGCGCGTACGACAGCGTCGGGTCGAGGTACTCGCGCGTGCCGTCGGGCTTCGGCAGGGCGACGATGACATGCGTGAACTGGGTCATGCTGTAGAACTTCGGGTTGACCGAGCCGACCTCCTTCGAGGCGACGAGCACGGGCAGGCCGTCGATCCCGACCGACTTCAGCGCCGCCAGGAACAGCACCGCCTTCTCCTCGTTGTCGGCGCTCTTGTCCTTGAGGATGATGTCCATCCGGCGCGTCCCGCCGACGACGGTGTCCCAGTCGATGTAGCGGAAGTCGTCCTGCACGTGGCGGAGAACGGCTTTCACCTTGGCCGCGGGATCAGCCGCGCCCTGGACCCACCCGTCGACAATCGGCTTGAGCGCCGCCTGCCCGTCCTTGATCGCGCGGGCATAGTAGTAGCCGGCGTACTGCGCCACCGACGCCCAGTCGATGAAGAAGCGATCCTGGCGTCCGAGCGACTCGATGGGAGCCCCCTTCCAGAGGTTCAGCACCATGTCGAGGCGCGGTGTGGTCTCGCGCTCCGGGGGCATCAGGGTCTCGTCGCGGTAGCCGGGCAGGTTCCTGAGCTCGAGGGAGTAGAGCTGGCCGTTCTGCTTGGCGTCGCGCCACGTGCCGATCACCGGCTGAACCTGGGGGCAGAGGTCGCAGAGAATCGTATAGCTGGTGCCGGCGAGGAAGCCCTGGGACACCCGCGAGCGCAACGTCAATTCCTCGCCCGCGAAGTAGTACGGATCGAGGAAGAGCATGCCATTGTCGTAGCGCGTGTAGCGGTACTCGATGATGGCGCCCGGCTCGACCGACGGAAAGTTGAAGACCTTGTCGACCACCCGCTGGCTCCCCACCTCGATGATGAGCTTCTCGAAGATCTGGTCGGGCGTGACCGGAACGATGCTGCCGTCCGGCCTGATGGTGCGCGCTTCGAGCTGGTCCACCCGCGAGCCCTTGCTGGCGCGGATGCGCTGTTCGCCATAACCCTTGCCGCGCTCGTTGAGGATCTTCATTCGCCAGTGGTACTGGATGACATTCACCAGGTCATCGGCCTGGCGCCGGATGCGGCCGTCCCGCTCCTTGACGAGGACCACGGCGCCGGCCTCCGGGTCGTCGGGCGCCGCGGTGAGCGCCTTTTCGGACGCCGTGATCTCCGGCCAGTCCGACTCCCCGCCCGCCGGCGCCTTGGCGGCGAACGCCATCCCCGCCGGCGCGCACAGCGCCGCAGCCACAACGAAGGCGGCGAGGCGGGCCGGGACGGGTCGCGACACCCGGCCGGGCGCGGAGCGTGGGTACCAACGTAGCAGGGGGCTGGATGGCATCATGGCATCTCCTCGATCGGGCGGTTCACGCTGGTACTGCGGCGCTGACACCTCACGGCGTCGAGGGTGCTATTCTAAGGGCCGCTTCGCCGCGCCTGTCAATGCCCGGCCGTCTGCGTGCCGATGAAAGGTCAGGCCATGCCGCCCCGTTTCCGTCCGGCCCTGCCCATCGCCCTGGCCGTCCTCGGATGCCTCCTCCCGGTGACCGCCGCCGCGCCCGACGGCGACGTGCCGGCGCCGGCGGGCGATACTGCCACGCCGGCCGGGGCGACACCGGAGGCCGGCGCCAAGGGGGACGACGCGGTCGTCCTCGAGGAGAGCGTCGAGGTCGACATCGCCTCCCCGACGTCGGCGCGCGTCCACGTCCGCAATCGCACTCAGGTGCTGACACGGCGCGGCGTCGACGCCTACGACCAGGTCGCGATCGACTACCAGCCGGGCGTGGTCATCCGGCAACTCCGGGCGGCGGTGATCCCGCCGTCCGGCAAGCCGGTCGAGGTCAAGAAGCAGGACATCTCCGACCGCGCCGCCTTCGAGTCGTACGAGCTGTACAACGAGTCGAAGATACGGGTGATCGACTTCCCGGGCGTCGTGCCGGGGTCGATCCTGGAGTACGCGTACGAGCAGGAGGTCCGCAGCCTCGTTCACCTGCCGCTCGGCTGGTCGCTGCAGCGCGCGGTTCCCCTCCGCTCCCTGACGGTCACGGTGCGCGCACCGGCGTCCTATCCTCTGCGCATCACCGGCGTGACCGACGCCCCCGTCTACAGCCGCGAGGAGAAGGACGGAGTCATCACGCACCGCTGGAGCCTTCACGACGTGCCGCCGTTCCGCCGGGAGATGCAGATGCCGCCGTTCCAGGACGTCATCGCGTGGGCGGACTTCACACCCGTCGAGTTCCTCGTCGACAACCTGACACTCGACGCGGCGAGCTGGGGTGGCGTGGCACGCTTCCAATGGACCCTCTACAAGGACCGCGTCGTCCCCGATCCCGAGGTGGCCGCGACCGCCGCCACGCTGACCACCGGCCTGACCCGCGACGAGGATCGGACCCGGGCCCTGTTCGAATTCGCGCAGGGCAAGATCAACTACGTCGCGGTCGCCCTGGGGCTGGGCGGCTGGCAGCCGCATGCCAACGGCGATGTGTTCCGGCACCGCTATGGCGACTGCAAGGACAAGGCGACCCTGATGATCGCCATGATGCGCTCGGTCGGCCTGACCGGGTATCCGGTGCTGATCCGGACACGCGACTCCGGCCTCGTGCAGCGCGACAACCCGGGGCTCTTCTTCAACCACGTGATCGTCGCGGTCCCCCAGGCGGCGGGCTACCAGTTCCTCGATCCCACCGACGAGGCGACTCCGTACGGCGACCTCCCCTGGGTCGACCAGGGGGTCCCCGTTCTGGTCGTGCGTGACGAAGGCGCCGGCGACCTCACGGAGACGCCGCTCATGGCGCCCGAGCGCAACCGGCGCCACCGCCAGGTGACGGCGAGCATCGACGCGGCGGGAAACCTGGAGGGGACCTACGTCATCCAGGCCTGGGGGCAACGCCGCGTCGCCCTGGCCGGCCTGGTCCAGAGCACGCCCTCGGAGAGGGACGATGTCATCGAGGACATGATCGCCCTGCTCGCCCCCGGCGCGGTCATGACCGGGAACGAGATCACGCCGCCGTCCCGCCCCGACGACCCGATCCGCATCACGATCCGGTTCAAGGTGCCGCGCTTCGTGACCCAGGCCGGCGCCCTGCAGGTGTTCACTCCGCACCTCGCGCGCCTGCCCATGCTGACCCAGACGGCCGCCTACCCCAGTCGCCGCTACCCGCTGTTCTACAACTACCTGATGACCGACACATCCGAGGTTCGCCTGCAGTTGCCGCCCGGGCGCACGCTGAAGAAAACACCGGCCGGGCGCAGTCTCGAAGGTCCGGGCTTGTCGGAAAAGAGCGCCTACAGTCTCGCCAGGGACGGCGACCGGACCATTCTCGTCGTGCGCCGCGATACCACCGTTTCGCGGCGCGAGATCGCGCCATCCGACTACCCCGCGTTCCGGACCTTCGTGTCGGCGATCGCCGAGGCCGAGGCCGCCGCGGTCACACTGGTGGCCGACAACCAGGGCGGCTGATCGCCACCGGTCAGTCGAGCAGCGTGATGGCGTCGCCGGCGCGCATCACACCTTCCGTCAGCACCGCCGCATAGAGGCCGGTCATGCCGTCGTGTCCCTTGGCCACGCGGCGCATGACCTCCGGGTTGGCCTCGGTCGTATCGGGATCGAGCGTGATCATCATGCAGCGGGGGTCGCGCTCGGTGACCGCGATCCCGGTCTTTGCGCCGATCCGCAGCCGGCGGCCAACCCAGGCGTCCTCGCCGAATCCCGCGGCATCCGCGAGGTCCACATAGACGTTGGCGCGGAATCGCCGCTTGTCCAGATCGACACCGACCTCCCGGCTCAACTGCCCCACCGACTGCAGCGAGATCAGCGACAGCGGGCGGCAGTCGGTCAGGGCGCGCTCCGACCGCAGCAGCGACAGCGTGGTTCCCTCCCGCGCACCGGCGCGAAGCATATCGATCAGCCGCGTATCGTCGACCGCCAGCACCTCGCCCGACGGCGTCTCGACGTCGACCGCCCAATCGGCGAGGTCCGCATACAGCGGGGTGACCCCGGGGCCGAGCGCCTCGGCTTCCGCCAGGTTCGGCGGCGCGGTCATGCGCTCCGCATGCCGGTAGGCGGCGCGGAACCGCAGCATGCGCGCCTGTTCGCGCGCGGTGAAATACGGGAACGCCTTGCGGCCTGCAGCACTGCGGAAGGCATACGCCCGGTCGCCGTAAACGCCGGGAAAGCCGACGAAGATCTCGCGCAACTCCTCCCCCCGCATGCTCTTCACCGGATAGCGCCACAGACTGTCGACACGTCCAACCAGGGTCATCGACGCAGCCTCCTTGCGGCGGGCTGCATTCTAAGCCCGATCGGTCGCGGCTACGGAGGCGTCGGGCAGGCTGCCGGGTTGGGCCGGGTCGTGCCGGCCGAGTCCTTGCCGAGCGGCCCCTCGCCGCAGCCGCTCTCCCCGGTGGCATCGTAGTAGTAGCCGCTGCCCAGCGACGGGATGGAGGGGTCGCCCGACACCAGCGCTCCGTCGCCCGCGACGTCCGCGCTCTCGAAGCAGACATGGTTGTACGGGGATCCCGGCAGCCGGCTGCCCAGCATTCCGGCCGGGATCGTTCCGCGGTAGCTGTTCCAGTGCGACGCCCCGGGTGTCGGCGACCAGCCGAACAGGGCCGCCGATGAGAACCCGAGGGACGGGACTTCGTACGCCGGCGCCGGCAGCGTGACGCAGGTTCCCGCCTCGTTGCTGCACGGGGTGATGGTGCACGGGTCGCCGTCGTCGCAGGTGACCGGGGTCTGCCGGCACTGCCCGAGCGCGGGGTCGCAGGTGTCGTAGGTGCAGATCAACCCGTCCTCGCAGTCGATCCCCGTGCCGGCGCAGAACGCGCCGCCCCGCCCATCGCTCCGGCACCGGTCCCCCTCGCTGCAGGGGTTGGCATCGTCGCAGGTCGCACCCAGGTCCGGCGTACCATAGCAGGCGAAGCCCTTGTCACCGCTGGCGCACTGGCCGGCGGTGGTGCAGCCGGACGGATCGATGCACGGGCTCCCAGGCGCGAGCGGCTGGTGGGTGCATTGCCCCTCCTGCGGCCCGCACTGGTCGACCGTGCAGGGATTGTTGTCGTCGCAGGAGACGGCCGTGTGCTCGCACAGACCGTTCGACCCGTTGCAGAAGTCGGCGGTGCAGAGCTCGCCGTCCGAGCAGGCGACCTGCGTCCCCTGACAGAAGGACTCTCCGATGGGACCGACCTGGCTGCACGTGTCACTGCCGGTGCAGACGTTGCCATCGTCGCAGGCCGCGCCCGGAGTCGACACACCCTGGCAGAACAGCCCGCCCATTCCCTGCGAGAGACAGGCGTCGCCGGTGGTGCAGCCGTTGCCATCGTCGCAGGCGGCGCCGGCAGGGCGCGGCACGTTCTGACACCCGCCGGCCTGCGGATCGCAGAGGTCGTCGGTGCAGGCGTTGCCGTCGTTGCAGGTCGCGTCATGCTGACAGGCTCCCGTCTGGGAGTCGCAGGCATCCTGCGTGCAGACCGATCCGTCGTCGCAGTTCTTCGGCACGCCGGCGCATTGCCCGTACTGGCACGACTCCCCGAGGACGCAGGCGCTGCCGTCATCGCAGGACGAGCCATCGGGCAGCGGTTCGTAACGACAGCCGGTGCCCGGATCGCACGAATCCAGCGTGCACGGGTTGAAATCGTCGCAGGTGATCGGCAGGAAGCGGCAGGAGCCGGTGGCCGGATCGCAGCCGTCCTTCGTGCAGGCATTGCCGTCGCCGCAGGGGGGCGGCGTCCCGACGCATTGGCCCGCGGCGCAGTGATCGTCGGGTGTGCAGGCGCTGCCGTCCTCGCACGGGGCGCCGTCGGGCGAGACGACCGTCTGGCACTTGCCGGTGGCCGGATTGCACGAGTCGGTGGTGCAGCTGTTGCCGTCGTCGCAGACCACCGGCGTTCCCGAGCACAGTCCGGCGGCGCAGTGGTCCTGCGTCGTGCAGGCGGCGCCGTCGGAGCACGGCACTCCGTCGGCCACCGGCGGGAAGACGCAGCCGGCCGCCGGGTCGCAGCTGTTCTGCGTGCAGACGTTGCCGTCGTCGCAGGCCAGCGGTGTGCCGTTGGCGCAGGCGCCCGCCTGGCATTGCGTCCCCACCGTGCAGGCGTTGCCGTCGTCGCACGTGCTGCCGTCGCCGGTCGGCGCGTGCTGGCACTGGCCGGTCCCCTGCTGGCAGGTGTCGATGGTGCAGGTGTTGAGGTCGTCGCAGGTCACCGGCGCGAAGACACACTGGCCGGTCGCGGGATCGCAGGCGTCGGTCGTGCATGCGTTGAAGTCGGTGCACTGGACCGGCACGAAGAGACAGGCGCCGGTCGCCGGGTCGCACACATCGGTCGTGCAGGGATTGGCGTCATCGCACGCCACCGGCGCGCCAACGCACTGTCCCGCGGCGCAGGTTCCGCCCTGCGTGCAGGCATTCTGATCGTCGCAGGCCGCCCCATCGGGGCGCGGGAGCGACGCGCACTGGCCGCTGGCGGGGCTGCAGGTGTCGTCGGTGCACGGGTTGCCGTCGTCGCAGGGTGGCGCCTGGTGCAGACACTGCCCGTTTCCGTAGTCGCACTGGTCGTAGGTGCAGGCATTGCCGTCGTCGCACGACACCGGGACGCCGGAAGAGCAGAACCCCTGCTGGCAGAGCTCCCCCGTCGTGCACAGGTTGAAGTCATCGCAGACGCCGCCGTCGGGACGCGGGGCGTACTGACAGCCGCCCGCCGCCTGCGAGCAGCTGTCGAGCGTGCAGCTGTTGCCGTCGTCGCACAGGAGCGGACCGCTGCGGCACTGCCCCGCCGGCGTCTCGCAGATGTCGTAGGTGCAGGCATTGCCGTCGCCGCACTCGAGCGGCGTGCCGACGCAGTTGGCGCCGCCGCGGCCGTCGGAGAGGCACTGCCCGGCGACGGTGCACGGGTTGCCATCGTTGCAGGCCGCTCCGATCGTCGGCGTCCCGTAGCAGCCGAAGCCGAACACGCCCGTCGCGCATTGGTCGGCGGTCGTGCACACCGCGCCATCGTCGCACGTCGTTCCCGAAGGGACTTGCGTGTTGGAGCAGCCCGATGCCGTGTTGCACGCATCGGTCGTGCACGGATTCTTGTCGTCGCACCAGCGCGCCTGATGCTCGCACTGGCCGCCCGGCGAGTTGCAGAAGTCGTCGGTGCAGGCATCGCCGTCATTGCAGTCGAGCGGCTGGCCCTGGCAGAAGCCGCCACCCGCGCCGCTCCCGCCGCACGAGTCGTTGAGCGTGCAGGCGTTGCCGTCGTCGCACGCCGCGCCCGGGGTGGCGGTGCCGACGCACTGCGGCGGCCCCATTCCGAGGTCCCGGCAGGAGGTGGCGACGGTGCAGGGATTCCGGTCGTCGCAGGCGGCGCCGATGGGCAACAGGTCGTGACGGCACTGACCGGTCTGCGGATCGCAGGCGTCGTCGGTGCAGCCATTGCCGTCATCGCAGTAGGCGGCGACATGGAGGCACTGCGACGTCTCCGGGTCGCAGGAGTCGTACGTGCAGGCGTTGCCGTCGTTGCAATCGAGCGGCGTGGCGACGCATTGTCCGGCCTGGCACGACGACCCCGTCTCGCACGCGGTCGCCTGGCCGCAGGCTGTCCCGTCCGGCACCGGGTCGAAACGGCACCCGGTGGCCGGGTCGCATGAATCGAGGGTGCAGGGGCTCAGATCGTCGCAGCGCACCGCCGGGTGCACGCACTGGCCGGTCGCCGTGTCGCAGCGATCGACGGTGCAGGGGTTCCCGTCGTCGCAGGCACCGCATTGCAGCTCCGGCGGGACCATCGATTGCGCCGGCGGTGCCTTGACGACCGCCGGCGAGCCGGCCGCGGCCAGAACCAGCAGCGCCGACGCGGCGGTAAGGAATACAGCGATGGGGACAAGTCGACGGCCGGCGGGCGCGCGCAGGAACATGCATCACCTCCCACCCCGTGTCGGGGGGGGTCCGGGTGCACTTCGTTGCTGCCGAAGCGAGAAAAGCTGTCTGTGTACGACGCGGCGATTTGTGGCAAGTCTATACGCCGGGTATCGAGAACTGTCAACCAGTGATGGCGGGGGGCACACTCCGGCACCCCCCTCGTCGAGCGCCGCGGGGCATGCCTGGACTACAATAGGCCGCAATCCGGCAACAGCACGAGACGTCGCGCGGACCAGCCAGGCCTCAACCCACCTCCGCCGCCAATTCCGAACCTCCCCGGGTCGGGAGTGAAAGCACACGATGAAGCCGACCGGCGCCAACATCGACAGTTCTGCTTCGGCGGAGGAACCGATCCGCGCCGAGATCTTCGGCGTCGAGCGCCTCGAGCAGCATGCCGAGAGCCTGGCCGCGGCCCATCGCGCCACCCGGGCGCCCCCGAAAGGGAAGAACCTCCTCCCCGAGGTTCGCCGGAACGCCCGCGTGCTTCTGGCCGGGTACCGGAACATCGCCGCGACCGTCCTGGCGAAGCACGAGATCACGCCCGCCGCCGAGTGGATCCTCGACAACTTCCACGTCGTTGACGAACAGCTGCGGGGGATCCGCGACCACCTCCCGGGGAGCTACTACCGCCTGCTGCCGAAGATCTCCGCCGGCCACCTCGCGGGATACCCGCGCGTCTACGGGCTGGCCTGGGCCTACGTCGCCCATACCGACAGCCGCTTCGAGATGGACACTCTGCAGCGGTTCGTCCGGGCCTATCAGCGCATCCAGCCGCTGACCATCGGGGAGCTCTGGGCGGTCGCCATCCATCTCCGCGTCGCCCTGGTCGAGAATCTCCGCCGCCTGTCGCAGCTGATCATCCGCTCCCGCGAGGAGCGCGCCCGGGCCGACGAGCTGGCGGACCGCCTGCTGGGTCTCGGCGATCGGCCGGTGGAGCGGCCGGATGCGGTCCTGCGCAGCATGGGCGACGCTCCCCTGGCCCGCGCGTTCGCCGTGCAGCTGGTCCAGCGGCTGCGTGGCCAGGACCCGTCGATCATGCCGGCGCTCGCCTGGCTCGAGAAGATGCTGAGCGCCCAGGAGACCTCGGCCGACGAAGTCGTCGCCCGCGAGCACCAGGCCCAGGCCGCGGCCAACGTCACCGTCCGGAACATCATCACCAGCATGCGATGGATGTCCTCCATCGACTGGCCCGACTTCTTCGAAAGCGTCAGCCTGGTGGACGAAGTCCTGCGCACCGCCCCGGGATTCGCCGCGATGGATTTCACCACCCGCGACGAGTACCGGGCCCGGATCGAGCTGCTCTCCCGGCGTTCGGGGCGATCGGAAATCGAGGTGGCGGAGGGGGCGGTGCTCCTGGCGCGCGGCGCACACCGGCAGGACGGGCAGGCTCCGACGCTTCCCGGCGTTCCCGAGCGCGCCGAGGAGGATCCCGGCTATTACCTGGTCGCCGGGGGCCGCAGGGCTTTCGAGCGGCGACTGGGGTTTCGCGTCCCCCTGCGCATCCGGCTCCGCCGCATCTATCGCACCCACGCGATGCCCGGTTACATGGGAACGATTGCCGCCCTCACCGCTCTCCTGCTCGCGGGACTTCTCGAGCTGAGCCGGGGCGCCGGGGCAGATTCCCGGGTGCTTGTCCTGCTCGCGATCCTCGGCCTGGTGCCCGCCTCGGATATCGCGATCGCGATCGTCCACCGCCTGGTGCCGATTCTCGTTCCACCCAGGCTGCTCCCCAAGCTCGAGCTCGCCGGTGGCGTGCCGCCGGAGCTCCGCACTTTGGTCGTCGTGCCCACGATGCTCACGCGCGCGGCCGAGATCGAGGCACAGCTCGAGCGGCTCGAAGTGCACCATCTCGCAAACCCCGAGGGCCACCTCCACTTCGCCCTGCTCACGGACTGGGTGGACGCAACCGACGAGAGGCTGCCCGGCGACGAGGATCTCCTGGCCGCGATGACCGACGGCATCGCGCGCCTCAACGCGCGTTACGGAAGTCCACCCGGCGGCGGGGATCGGTTCCTGCTGTTGCATCGCCGGCGTCTCTGGAACGACAAGGAAGGCAAGTGGATCGGCTGGGAGAGAAAGCGCGGCAAGCTGCATGAGCTGAACCGGCTTCTGCGCGGCGCCGGCGACACCACCTTCGTTCCGATCGATGGCCGGCCCCCCGCGGTACCCGAGGGTGTTCGCTACGTCATCACCCTGGATGCGGACACCCGGCTTCCCAGGGGGGCGGCCCGCCGGCTGGTCGGGGCGATGGCGCACCCGTTGAACCGGCCGCGCTTCGATCCCGGCCAGGGACGTGTCGTCGCGGGCTACGCGATCCTGCAACCGCGGCTCACGCCGTCGCTGCCGACGGGCCCTTCGAGCACGACCTACCAGCGGATCATCTCGGGCCCGGGTGGCGTGGATCCCTACGCGGCGGCGGTCTCCGATGTGTACCAGGATCTGTTCGGCGAGGGGTCGTACACCGGCAAGGGGATCTACGACGTCTCCCTGTTCGAGGCCTCCCTCGCCGGCAAGGTCCCGGAGAATACGCTTCTCAGCCACGATCTGTTCGAGAGCTCGTTCGCGCGCGCCGGCCTCGCGACCGACGTGGATCTCTTCGAGGAATTCCCCACCAACTACGAGGTGGCCGCCCGCCGCCAGCATCGCTGGGTGCGCGGCGACTGGCAACTCCTGCCCTGGATCCTGGGCCGCGCCCGCGACGCCGCGGGCGGGAAACAGACGGCGCGCATCCCGATCCATGGCCGCTGGAAGATGCTGGACAACCTGCGCCGCAGTCTCGCCGCGCCCTCGGGGTTCCTGGTCGCGGTGGCCGCCTGGATCCTCCCGAACGTGCCGCCGCTCCCCTGGACCGGTCTGTTCGTCGGATCGGTCGTGCTGCCCGCCGTGATCCCGGTGCTCGACGGCATCCTCCCGCGGCGCTGGGGGTTCTCGAAGCGCAGCCACCTGCGCGCCGTGGGTCACGACATCTCGGTGGCCCTGTCGCAGACACTCCTGGCCCTCACCATGCTGGCGCACCAGACCTGGCTGATGGTGGATGCCGTCGTCCGCACCCTCGGCCGGGTCTACGTCACGAAGCGGAACCTCCTCGAGTGGGTGACGGCGGCGCAGGCCGGCTACGGCGCCGACCTGCGGCTCCGGGTTTTCTACTGGCACCTCCGCTGGGGCGTGCTCCTGGCCGCCGGCGCCGGCCTGCTCGTCGCCCTGCTCAAGCCGGGGGCATGGCCCGTCGCCCTGCCGTTCGTTCTCCTGTGGATGCTGTCACCCGTCCTGGCCTGGCATATCAGCGTGCCGCCGAAGATCGCCAAGTCGCAGGTGCTCTCCACCGCGGAGACACGATCCCTGCGGCTCATCGCCCGGCAAACCTGGCGCTTCTTCGAGGCCTTCGTGGACCGCAAGGATCACGCCCTGCCGCCGGACAACTTCCAGGAGGACCCCGATCCCGCCGGAGCCCACCGCACCTCGCCGACCAACATGGGGCTCTATCTGCTCGCCACCACGGTCGCCCGTGATTTCGGCTGGATCGGGAATCGCGACACGACGGAACGGCTCGAGGCGACCCTGCAGACCATGACCCGCCTGCACCGCGTGCGCGGCCACTTCGTCAACTGGTACGACACGCGCGACCTCCGGCCGCTGGAGCCGATCTACGTCTCCACGGTGGACAGCGGCAACCTGGCCGGGCACCTGATCGCCGTGGCCCAGGCCTGCCGCGAGCTCATGCATCGCCCGCCCTTCGGCCCCGAGATCTCCGAGGGGATCCGGGATGCTCTTCGGCTGCTTGTCGATGCGGTCGCCGGGACCGGACGACCGCGGCGGGCGCACACGGCCGCGGCGGCGCGGCTGCGCGAGACCGTCGGGGCGATGTCGGCGCTGCTCGCGGCGCCCCCTGCGTCCCTTGCCGAATGGGCCGGCCGGTTCAAGGAGCTGGAGTCCGGGGCGGATCGTCTCGTGGAGATCGCCGGCATGCTCGCGACCGACGTCGAGGACGGCGCCCGGGAGACCGGGGTCGGGGCCGGGGTCGGGGCCGCCGCCCGCTCGGAAATTCCGGCCTGGGCCGCGGCCGTTCGCGACTCCGTCAGGAGCCATGCCCGCGACCTGGAGGGCGATGACTCCGGCCTGGCGCTGCGTCTCTCGGCTCTCGCATTGGCCGCCGAGGAGATGGTCCAGGCCATGGACTTCCAGTTCCTCTTCGACCCCACCCGCAAGATCTTTTCCATCGGCTACCGCGTGGCCGACGGCACGCTCGATCCGGGAGGCTACGACCTTCTGGCCTCGGAGGCGCGGCTGGCCAGCTTCGTGGCCATCGCCAAGGGCGACGTCCCGCCGCAGCACTGGTTCCTCCTCGGCCGTTCCCTCACGCCGGTGGGCGGCGGCGCGGCGCTCGTCTCCTGGTCGGGGTCGATGTTCGAGTACCTGATGCCGCTGCTCGTGATGCGGCAGCCCGCCCGGAGCCTTCTCGATCTCACCTGCCGCCTCGTGGTCGGGCGCCAGATCCGCTACGGCGCCGAGCGCGGGGTCCCCTGGGGGATCTCGGAATCGGCCTACAACGTGCGCGACGCGGCGCTCACCTATCAGTACTCGGATTTCGGCGTGCCCGGCCTGGGGCTCAAGCGCGGGTTGTTCGAGGACGTGGTGGTCGCCCCCTACGCGACGGCGCTCGCGGCCATGGTGAATCCGCGCGCGGCGCTGGGCAACTTCGCCCGCCTCGAGGAGGCGGGAGCGCGCGGCGCCTACGGGTTCTATGACGCGCTCGATTACACCCCCTCGCGGCTGCCCGAGAAGATCCGGCGCGCGGTGGTGCGCACCTACATGGCCCATCACCAGGGGATGACCGTCGTGTCCATGGGGAACGTGGTCCACGATGGAGCGACGCAGCGGCGCTTCCATTCACACCCGATGATCCAGGCGGCCGAGCTCCTGCTGCAGGAACGGACGCCGCGTTCGGTGGCCGTGACCCGGCCCCGGGGAGAGGAGGTGCTGGAGGCGGCGCACGTCCGCGACCTGGTCCCGCCGACCCTGCGGCGGTTCGATTCGCCGCACGACATCACCCCCCGCACACATCTGCTGTCCAACGGCCGCTACACGGTGATGATCACGGCGGCGGGCTCCGGCTTCAGCCGCTGGGGCAACCTCGCCGTCACCCGCTGGCGCGAGGACACGACGCGCGACGGCTGGGGGACGTACATCTATCTGCGCGACGCCGGGACCGGCGATGTCTGGTCGGCCGGCTTCCAGCCCTGCGGCAGCGAAGCGGATCACTACGATGTCGTCTACTCCGAGGACCGCGCCAGGATCACGCAGCACTACCCGTCGCTGTCGATCGTCCTCGAGATCGTGGTCTCTCCCGAGGACGACGCCGAGCTCCGCCGGGTGACGGTGACTAATCACGAGGGCCGCGATCGGGTGATCGACCTCACCTCGTACGCCGAGGTCGTGCTCGCTCCCCAGGCCGCCGACGAGGCCCACCCCGCCTTCTCGAATCTCTTCGTCGAGACGGAGTTCGTCGCCGCGCACGGCGCCCTGCTGGCGACCCGGCGCCCGCGCTCGGCGGACGAGCCCCGGGTCTGGCTGGCGCACCTGACCGCGTTGGAGGGAGAGACGGTCGACCCGCCGCAGTACGAGAGCGATCGCGGGCGCTTTCTCGGCCGTGGCGGCGGGGTTCGCGCGCCGCGCGCCGTCATCGAAGGACGGCCGCTCTCGAACACGACGGGGGCGGTGCTGGATCCGATCGTAAGCCTGAGACACCGGATCACGATCCCCGCCCGCGGGACGGCGCGTCTCGTCTTCACGACGCTCGTGGCGCGCACCCGGGATCAGGCCCTCGTGATCGCGGAGAAGTACCGTCAGCCGGCGACCTTCGAGCGCGCCAGCTCGCTGGCCTGGACGCAGGCCCAGGTCCAGCTGCACCACCTCCGGATCACCCGCGACGAGGCGCATCTTTTCCAGCGCCTGGCCAACCGCCTGCTGTATGTCGATCGCACCCTGCGGGCGGGGACCCGGGAGCTGGCGGCGAACCGCGGCGGTCCGACCGGGCTCTGGGCCCATGACATCTCCGGGGATCTGCCGATCGCGGTGGTGCGCATCGAGACGGAAGAGGAGCGTGACATCGTGCGGCAGCTCCTGCGGGCGCACGAGTACTGGGGGTTGAAGGGCGTGCGCGCCGACCTGGTGATCCTCAATGCGAAGGGCACCTCCTACGCGCAGGATCTCCAGCAGTCGGTCGAAGCGATGGTACGGGCGAGCCAGAGCGCGGTCGGACACGAGACGCACGGGGAGCATGGCAGCGTCTTCGTGCTGCGGGAGGACCTCCTGTCCCCCCACGACCTGGCCGTGCTGCGTTCGGCGGCACGCGTGCTGATCCTGGCGAACCTCGGGACACTGTCGGAGCAGGCGGTGCGGCAGCAAGCGGCGCGGCCGGAGCGGGCCCCGCCGCGTCGCCGCCCGGCGCGCGAGAAATGGGGCGCCCCGTCCCCTCCCCCGCCCGATCTCGAGTTCTGGAACGGTCTGGGCGGGTTCGCACCGGACGGCCGCGAGTACGTCACGGCCCTGGGCAAGGGAGAATGGACGCCGGCTCCATGGGTCAACGTGGTGGCGAACCCGTCATTCGGGTTCCAGGTCTCCGAGTCGGGCTCCGGGTACACCTGGTCGGAGAACAGCCGGGAGAACAAGCTCACACCCTGGTCGAACGACGCGGTCAGTGACGCGCCGGGCGAGACGTTCTATGTGCGCGACGAGGACAGCGGGCTGCTCTGGGGGCCGACCTGCCTTCCCATCCGCGAAGAGGCCGGCTCCTATGTCATCAGGCACGGCCAGGGTTACAGCCGTTTCGAGCGCGCAGCGCACGGCATCGCGCTCGATCTCGTGCAGTTCGTGCCGCCGGGCGATCCGATCAAGATCTCGCGCCTCACCCTCACTAATCAATCCCGCCACACACGGCGCCTTTCGGTCACGGCCTACGTCGAGTGGGTGCTGGGCGCCGCGCGCACCGGCGCCGCGCCATACGTGGTGACCGACCTCGACCCGGCGACCGGGGCGCTGTTCGCGCGCACCTCCTGGAACGGCGAGTTCGCGGCGCGGGTCGCCTTCGCCGACCTGGGCGGGAAACAGGTCTCCTGGACCGGCGACCGCCTCGAATTCCTCGGCCGGAACGCCGGCCTCGACCATCCCGCCGCGCTGCTGCGCACGGGGAAGCTGTCGGGGAACACCGGCGCGGGGCTCGATCCCTGCGCCGCCCTGCAGACCATCGTCGCAATCGATCCGGGGGAGAGCGCCGAGGTGTTGTTCCTGCTGGGACAGGGCGCAAGCCGCGAGGAGTCCCGCACCCTGGTCGAGCGTTACCGCAAGGCGGACAGCGACGCGATCCTCGGCGAGGTCCGGGAGCAGTGGGACCGGGTGCTCGAGACGGTGCAGGTCAAAACGCCCGACCCGGCCATGGATCGCCTGCTCAACCGCTGGCTTCTTTATCAGACACTCTCCTGTCGCATCTGGTCCCGATCGGCGTTCTATCAGTCCGGCGGGGCGTACGGGTTCCGCGACCAGATCCAGGATGTCCTGGCGTTGGCGGCGGTGTGCCCCGGGCTCGTGCGCGAGCACCTGCTGCGGGCGGCAGCCCGGCAATTCAAGGAAGGCGACGTGCAGCACTGGTGGCATCCCCCCACCGGCCGCGGGGTGCGGACCCGGATCTCCGACGACCGCCTCTGGCTTCCCTACGCGGTGGCCCACTATCTCGAGACGACCGGCGACGTTGCGGTGCTCGACGAGGAGGTTGCCTGGCTCGAAGGTGCGCCCCTCGAGACCGGGCAGCAGGAAGCCTACTTCGCGCCCGCGGAATCGACGGATCGGGCGACGCTCTACGAGCATTGCGCGCGCGCCCTCGATCGAAGCCTCGAGATGGGCAGCCACGGCCTGCCCCTGATCGGCGGCGGCGATTGGAACGACGGCATGAATCGCGTGGGCCACGAGGGACGGGGAGAGAGCGTCTGGCTCGGCTGGTTCCTCCTCGCGAACCTGCGCGAGTTCACCCCGATCGCCGACCGGCGCGCGCAGGGTGAGCGCGCGGCGCGCTGGCGGACGACGGCCGCTTTGCTTCTGGCTGCGCTGGAGCGCGAGGCCTGGGACGGCGCGTGGTACCGGCGCGCCTACTTCGACGATGGGACAGCGCTCGGGTCGACGGCGAACGACGAATGCCGGATCGACTCGATCTCACAGTCCTGGGCGGTTCTCTCGGGCGCCGGCGACCGGACGCGGGCGCGCCAGGCCATGGAATCGGTGCAGCGTCACCTCGTGCGGCGCGAGGATCGCCTTGTGCTGCTGCTGTCGCCGCCGTTCGACCGGACACCACGCGACCCCGGCTATATAAAAGGATATCCACCCGGCATCCGCGAGAACGGCGGGCAGTACACCCACGCCGCGGTCTGGTCGGTCATGGCGTTCGCCGCCCTGGGTGAGGGGGACGAGGCCGCCGATCTGTTCGATCTCCTGAACCCCATCCGGCACGCCGGCAGCCAGGCGGACCTTCACACCTACGAGGTCGAGCCGTACGCCGTGGCCGCGGACATCTATTCCGAGCCTCCGCACGCGGGACGGGGGGGATGGACCTGGTACACCGGGGCCGCCGGCTGGCTGCACCGCGCGGGGCTGGAATCGATTCTCGGTTTTCGCAAGCGCGGGGCCATGCTCTCCATCGATCCGTGCATTCCCCGACGCTGGAAGGGATTCGAGATCACCTACCGGCATGGGCGGAGCCTGTACCGGATCACCGTCGAGAATCCGCGGGGAGTCTGCCGCGGGGTTTCCCTGATCAGCCTCGACGGCGCCGCGCTCGCGCACGGAGCACTCATCCCACTGTCCGACGACGGCCGCGAGCACCAGGTCGACGTTGTGCTCGGGAGCGCGGCCACCCCGGGATCGCCGTCGGGACGCCGGTTGACGGAGCCACCCTTGCCGGGACTAAGATGACTTCATGACCATTGATCGCTTCGTTCGGTTCGGCATCGTCGTGACCGTCGCGCTCGCGGCGGGAGCCTCGGCCGCGCACTCGGCCACGTCGTTCGACTTTCTGTTCAGCATGGACAAGGTCCAGAACGACACCCAGTACTTCCTGAACCTCGCCGTCGGCAACTACGGATACCAGCGGCCGGGCCTCGAGCCGCTCCTGCCGCAGATTCGCAACGTCGACGCCGATCTCCCGGTGCTGTTCTTCCTGCAGCGCGCATCCGGTTGGCCGCTGCCGCAACTTGTCGACCTTCGCGCCCGGGGGGCGAGCTGGTCGGTCATCTTCACGAGAGTCGATGTGTCGCAGGATGTGCTGTTCGCCGGCATCCCCGACGATCCAGGGCCTCCGTATGGAAACGCGTGGGGCTACTGGAAAAAGAACCCGCGCGGCGCGCGGCTGCGCGACCAGGACGTCTGCGGTCTCGTGCAAATCCAGCTCGCCTCGCAGTGGGTCGGCGCCTCGGCCGCCCTGGTGGCCCAGGGATATCCCCGCGGCGTGACCGCCCCCATTTTCGTCGCCGACAAGAAGGGGCGGCCGTATCACGCCAGGAAGGCGGGGCCTCCCGCGGGGCATGGTCCGAAGAAGGGCCACGGCAAGCCGAAATCGCACTGAATCACGAGTCGCGATACCTCGGAGGCTCACCCCTGCCCCTCGAACCGAATCGCTCGCTCGCGCGTTACCGCCTGATCGAGAAGATCGGTGAGGGCGGGATGGGGGTGGTGTGGACGGCCGAGGCGCGTGTCCTCGGCCTCGTAGACCTCCCCCATGCCGCCCGCGCCGATCGGGCGAAGGATGCGGTAGTGGCCCAGCGTCTGGCCGATCGTGATAGTCAAGGGGTCCCCGGGGAAAACGTGCGCGCATTCCATCCCGCGGATGCGCCGGGCGCGACAGGAAGGTCGGGCCCGGTCTTGCGTCACCTGGGTTCCGGCGTTATCTTTGGCGGGGCGCAGGTCGGGGGCCTTCGACGCGATGCAGGGGCATCAACTTCGGTTCGATCGGGCCCATCGGGCCCCTCTGCTGCCGGCCCTGCTCGTGGCGGTGGCGGCATTCTCCGCTTCATCCTGCCTCTCGATCACCGGGAAGCACTCCTCGGACAAACCCGACACGCCGCAGCAGCAACTGGCCGCGCGCGATGCCACGATCGCCCAGCTCAAGGAGGAGATCGACCAGCAGGCTTCGGACCTGGCCGCCAAGGAGGCCCTGATCAAGCAGCTCGAGCAGTGGCTGCTGTCGCAGCAGCGCATGCTCGACGACGCCATGCAGGAGGTCGTCCGTGTCCAGGCGAAGCAGCGCAGCCTTGAAAGCCGGGCCGAGGCCGCTTCCGAGCTCGCCGAGGCGGAGATCGCCCTGAAATCACTGCGCGACAAAGCGGCCGAAACCAACCGCCCCGAGGTGGCCAACGCGGAGCTGCTGCTGACCCGGGCCACCGGGGAGTTCGACAAGCAGAACTTCGGCGGCGCACTCTACCTGGTCGGTCAGGCCAAGAGCCAGATCAAGATGGGGGAGCTGCGGCTGAGCGAACAGAATCGGGTCGAGGTCGGGGAGGCCGAGATGCCCTTCGTCGTTCCCCTCTCGCTCACGCTCAGCGCCAGGGGCAACCTCCGCGAAGGCCCGGGTCAGGACTTCAAGATCCTCGCCACGCTCGACGCCGGCAGCCGGATCACCGCCTATTTCACCAAGGGCCAGTGGATGCGGGTGGAGAGTGACGGCGGGAAGAGCGGCTGGATCCGCCGCTCGCTGGTCAGCCCGAACTGACCCGGGACGGGTGCTCCTGCCCGCGAACGGCCCTCGCCACCGCGACCCGGTTCCGCCCCTGCCGCTTGCAATCGTAGAGCGCCTCATCCGCCTGGCGGATGATCGACTCGACATCGTCGCCGTTGCCCGGGAAGGACGCCACCCCGATGCTGATGGTGACCGCCGTCTCGCCGTGGAATCGGAGCCCTTCGACGCTGCCGCGGAGATTCTCCGCGAAGGTCCGGGCCCCCTCCGGCTCCGTCTCCGTGAGCAGGATCAGAAACTCCTCGCCGCCATAACGCGCCGCGAGATCGCAGGCGCGGATGGAGTTCCTGAGGACACCCGCGACGTTGCGCAGCAGCTCGTCGCCCGCCTGGTGGCCATGCGTGTCGTTGAAGCGCTTGAAGTGATCGATGTCGATCATGAGGAGGGAGAACGAGTGCCCGTGCCGCTGCGAGCGCGCCAGCTCCCTGGAGAGCGACTCGGGCAGCTGGGTCCGGTTGTACAGGCCGGTCAGGCTGTCGGTGATCGACAGCCGCCGCAGCTCGTCGTTGCGCTCGCGGAGCTCCTGGTTGATCGCCACGTTCTCATCCCTGAACCGGCGCAGGCGCGCCACCATCTCGTTGAAGACGGCCGTCATGTAGCTGACTTCGCTGCGCCCGTGGACCGGGAGGTCCACGTCCAGGTCCCCACCGGCGACCTTCCTGGCCCCCCGGGTGAGACGCCCCAGCGGGCGCACGATGGTCAGGCCGAGCAGGTAGGCCGCCAGGCCGATGGCCAGCAGGATGGTGGACACCAGGGCCAGGGTGACGTTCCGCAGCCTGATGATCGCGGAGTACGCCGTCGCCCGGTCCTTCTCGGCCACGACGCCCCACTCGAGATCGGGGGTCGTGCGAAGGGCGCCCAGGACTTCGCTGCCCCGGAAGCCGGTGAATTCCAGGGAAGCCATCTCGTGGCGGAAGAGGCTGTCGGCGGTGGCGGCGGCGAGCTTCGAGGTCATGAAGGGGCCGTCGAGGGGCCTGGAGCTGATCAGGATCTCGCCCTGCCGCGTCATGACGTAGAGCTCCTGGGACGATTCCTTCGTGTAGCCCGCCAGGATTTTCTCGATCTCGCCGAAGCCGACCCTGGCACCCAACGCCCCCAGGAAGGTCCCGTCGGCGGAACGGATCGGCTCGACGATGACCATGGTCCCGGCGTGGCGGGCCTCGTCCCATGCGGCGCTGACTTTGATCGGCTCATCGGTCCGGATCCGTTCGAGCCACTCCCGCCCCAGGCTGAGCTTGCCGGGCGGTCCCGCGCTGCTGGCCAGGACATTCCCCTGCCGATCGATCGCGAAGAGCTCCTGATAGTCGGCGAACTTCTTGCCGATCGATCCGAGATAGTCCTGAAGCCGTCTGAGGGCCGCGGTCTTGTTCTGACCTGCCTGCTCCGGACCGTGGAGCTTGGCGAGATTCTCCGAAACCTCGTAGGAGCTCGACAGCACTTTCATCTCGTACCGGCGCTCTTTGACCCACAGGCTGATCTCGCGCGACGCGTGCGTGGTCAGGCTGGTCAGCTCCTGGATGACCTTTTCGTCAATCGCCCACCGGTTGTTCCTGTACGACAGCCAGCCCATGGTGAGGGAGGGGATCAGGGTGGCCAGCAGGGCGAAGAGGATGATCTTGAGCTTGATGCTGCGCAGACCGAGGGCGTCAAGAAAGCCGTTGGTCGCCTTTTCCCATGAGAACAAGCGGGCAATCCCCCTCGGACAGACCGATCACAGGCGGCTCACAGACAGGTCACCGCATGTTCAACCTAGTGTCGGGGGGAGGGGGATGCAACCGCGACAACCCACAGCCTGCCTCGTGGTAGCATCCGGCACGAATGCACAGGACCTCGACATCCATCGCCGCCGGAATCTTCCTGTTCGCGCACGCAGCGATTCTGGGCGGGTGTTCGCCAACGCGCGAGGCTGCCGCGCCCGCGCCGGGCAACGCCGCCCCCCCGGGACCACGCTACGTCTGCGACTACGACCCGGACCCCAGGAATACCCCCGAGTGCGACCTCGAGTCGAACGTGGTTTCGGGCCCCGCCGACGTCGGCACGATGAGGATGCTGGAGGTGACGCGGTATCCGGGCGTGGAGCCGACGCCCGCGCAGAAGAAGGCGGCCGAGGATCTGATCCGGCGCTGCTACGCCAGCGCCGAGGCGCACGGGTGGTTCGATTTCGCCAAGGCGACCGCGGACGGATTCAAGCTCAAGGTCTCGGACGAGACCCACTACAACAACGTCGACTTCCTCTTCGACAGCCAGGTGCTCGATCCCGATCGGCCGGAGTACCTGATGTTCTACGACACGCCGAGCGGCAAGGCGCTCGTCGGCTTCATGTTCGTCCCGCGCAGCAACACGGAGGAAGGGCCGCAGATCGGCGGGCCCCTGACGCGCTGGCATTACCACACATGGTGGAAGCCGATCTGCCTGGTGAAGGGCATCCTCGATACGGGCCCGGTCGTCGACGGCACGTGCGACGTCGGGTCGCCGTCGTACCGCAGCCCCGAGATGATGCACGTCTGGCTCCTGAATCACCCCCAGGGGTCGTTCGCGACCGGGATGTACCTGAGCCCCGAGTTGCTCGACCGGCTCCTGCGCGAACGCGAAGAGCAGAAGGGCCGCGCGCGGGGCTGACTCAGGGCTCCCGCGTCAGGGGAGCGGCTGCCCGGCCGACTGCCGGGCCTTGATCGCCTCGATCGGGTGGATGAGCATGACGACGTTGAGGGTCAGGTTGTCGCGCACCCACAGGAGGCAGAACACCTCCATCGCGACGACCGCCGTCACGCTCGCCCGGACGCCCACCCGCCGGGCGAACAGGAAGCCGAGCGTCATCATCAGGATGTCGCAACAGGACGGGCGATCCTCCCCGGACAG
>Ga0210377_10000835_pt1 | contig 29226 bp, 19 predicted proteins | sample PLM4_65_b1redo_FD_155480 | JGI IMG/M metagenome (GOLD analysis project Ga0210377, IMG submission 155480) | Groundwater sediment microbial communities from an aquifer in East River, Colorado, USA - PLM4_65_b1 redo | ecosystem: Environmental > Terrestrial > Soil > Riparian zone | place: USA: East...
CTCCACCCCGCCTCGCGGCGACGCAGTTACCGTTGACTACCGGGAGTGGACACCTCCCGGGAGAGGACTTGCACCTCTCAGATGCGCGCGCTTCCAGGCGCACGATACCCGCTTTCGCGGGTATGACGACTTTTTACGAGTTCATCCCTATTCCATGCCTCCGCGTGAGACGCCCTTTTGCTATTGGCGTTTGTTGCCGCTTTGTCCAGGCTCGACCGTAGAAAACAATGAATACCACAACCGGAAGAATACTGTCAACGTAATGTTTTTGTCCGGCGTAGGTGATCGACCGGCTGTGAGCTGACCCGCTGAAATGCTGGTTTTGCCGATGGCGTTATGGTATATTCGTAACCGTCGAGATCACCCAAGGGGGCGGGTACCATGAACCGGGCGAAAACACTGACCGTATTGCTCGTGGACGATGAGCAGGAGGTCCGCAGCATCATTGCCGACATTCTGCGCAACGAGGGATACCGCGTACTGGAAGCGGCAAGCGGCCACGAAGCTCTGGCAGCGAGCAACGCTCATCCCGGGAACATCGACCTGCTGCTCACCGATCTGATCATGCCGGGCATGACCGGCCGCATGCTGGCGGATTTGCTCAGCTCGCGCCGACCGGGCATCACCGTGGTCTTCATCTCCGGTTACGTGGACGATCCCAGCGGTTCCCTGCCGGGACAGGGGATCAACTTCATTCAAAAACCCGTCACCGCAGAAACGCTCCTTCAGAAGATCTCCGAAGCATTGTCCGGCAATACGAAAGATCGCTGACGCTCATTTCTCACGCTTCACCTGCTGCAGATAGTGCCGTCTTCAGCACAGAGAGCCCCTGCGGGCAGTCACGCCCGGGGAAAGGGACACCGAACGACACCGGGAGGTGACATATGTGCAGAAACATCAAAACCCTGTTCAACTTCGAACCGCCGGTGACGGACGATGAGATCCGTGCGGCGGCGCTGCAATTCGTGAGAAAAGTGAGCGGCTTTAACAAGCCGTCGAAGACCAACGAAGCCGCTTTCCTTGCGGCTGTTGACGAGGTAGCGGCAGTTTCCCGAAACCTGCTGAACTCGCTTGAGACGAACACGCCGCCCAGGAACCGGGCGGACGAGGCCGCCAAGGCACGGGCACGCGCTGCCAAGCGGTTTCCCCGATGAGCACTTCGCTGCCTACCATCAGCATCCGTGTCGGGCAGGGCGCAGCGAACCTGACGCATTCCTGGACACGATGATCGACAAAATACTTTTACTCCTTGGAATTCTTTCCCTGAGCACCACTGCCTACGCAGCCGATGGTGTGATATTGCTGCATGGGCTCTGTCGATCGAATTCCAGCATGGTCAAGATGGCGGCTGCTTTGACCGAAGCAGGCTTCATCGTCGAGAACGTTGACTATCCTTCCCGCACCGCGGGTATTGCACAGCTGAGCGACGACGCCATAGGCAAAGCGTTAGAGAATCCCAAACTCAAAGCGTGTGCCAAGATCCACTTTGTGACTCACTCCCTGGGCGGAATCATGGTGCGCAGTTATTTCAAGAGACGCCATTTCGAACGGCTGGGCCGTGTTGTTATGCTGGGGCCGCCTAATCAAGGCAGCGAAGTAGTAGATACGCTTGGATCATGGCTGGCATTCCGAAAACTGAACGGACCCGCTGGTGGAGCATTGGGCACCGGGCCTGATTCGACACCGAATACGCTGGGGCCTGTTGCTTTTGAATTAGGGGTCATTGCCGGAGACCGATCAATTAATTTGATAAATAGTTTGACTATGATAGAGGGTAAGGATGACGGAAAGGTGTCGGTAGAGCGCACGAAAGTGGTCGGAATGAAAGAGCATCTCGTGGTTCACGCAACACATCCGTTTTTAATGAAGAACAACGTGGTTATTGAAAATACCATACGGTTCCTGAGAACGGGATCGTTTAAGGTGTCATCCTGAACGAAATGAAGGATCTGAAGTAGTGGTAAAGTCAAAATTCTGTACATTCCGTCATTCCCGTGAAAACGGGAATCCAGTCTTTACAAATACATACTTGACCACTGGATACCCGCCCCCCGTTTTCACGGGGGCAAGTTTATCCCCGCGGAAGCGGGGACGGGTATGACGACTTATTAACCTCACCAAACAATAATCCTCTTTGTTCTTGTCTTTCTTTTGGCCTTTGCGAGAGACGAGTTTAAAGTTTTACCACAGCCGCGCACATCAACAGTCCGCCCGCCTTAATCTTACCATCTCAAAGTGCACACCAACGCCGCCCACGGTCATTAATTCTTCTTGAGCAGATCCACAAGCTGCCTGACCGTCACGAACAGATCTCCCGCGACCGGATGGACCCGTGGAGCGGACCGCGTCTGGTTCAACTTCATGAGCGGCGCCTCCCTGTCCTTGTTAAAGCAAAGGATATCCGCCCTCGTTCCGATATAGTCAATATGCTGCGGCGCGCCCGAGATGCCGAGGGCGATGATGAGCTTCGGGTTCACCCGCACGCCGGTCTGGCCGATCTGCGCCTCCAGGGGCTGAAGCTTCAGGTCCTGCGTGACCTTGCGCGTTGCGCCGAAGAGGGGGGCCAGCCCCATGCCCTCCAGAGCCTCCTTCAGTTCCCCTGCCAACTTCATTCCTGCTTCGTTCCTGATGCCGTAGCCCAAATCGATGATCACGTCAGCCTCGGCAAGCGTGGGCGCTGCAAGGGGCGGCAGGGACATGATCCAGTCGGGTGAAAGCGCAAGATCGAGCGTTGCTGCGAGGAATGCACCGGACGGGACAGGTGCGGGGAACTCCGCTTCTGCCGCTATCGTAGCAAGCAGCGATCCTTTTTCGAACCGGTCTTTTCTGACAAGCTTGTTGCCGTATGCGGGAGCCGAGAGGACCAGGCTTCCGTTCCGCGATATGATATCTGTTACACCTGAGCAGAGCAGAAATTGTTTCTCATTTGTCTCCGACTCGCCGGCCTCGTACCCGAAGGTGCTGATCCATTCCGGCCCGGCCAGGACGATCGCCCTGGCCGCGGTCTTCAATACGCTGCGCACAACCGTTCGCCTGCCGACCTTCGACAGTCTTCCCTGCTGCGTATCAACACAGAACGCCTGCGTGCAGCCATTGGCCCGTGCAAGCCCCAGCAGCTGCGGCCAGGAATCTCTCGGGCTGCAGAGGATCGCGCATGCTTCCCTTCCCGCCAGGCTTGCCACATGGCTTGCCGCGCGCAGCACGGCTGCATTCGATCGCGGCTGCTGCGGATCAAGGAGAGCCCAGACAGCATCTCCGTTGGGCAGAGAGCCTGCCCGCACGTCGCCTGCGAAAGCCTGCGCCAGGGAAGCGCTGGCTGATGCCGCATAGAGCTTCAGGAATTCGGCGGCTCCGGCAGCATCAATGATGGTTTTGGTCTCAGCCTGCCTGCCTTCGGGCAGTTCGAAGCGGATCTGCGCTGATGCGCGCTTTGCTTCCATGACCTTTATCTTTGCAAAGCTGCTTTCGATCGCCTGCCACAGGGGCATCTCATCCGGAAGCGTGGCATCGGCAATGCTCACGACAGCCGGCAGCGCAATATGCTCAAGGCCCGTGTGGTCGGCTTTGGCGGTGATATGCTCCCGGCGGTAGTGGACCCGCTTGAGGGCCCCGGCGAGATACGCGCCAAGGCTTTGGTCGCCATCGAGACAATCGGCGCCGGTAATAATGAGGTTGTAGGGATAGAGCGCTTCAAGATCTTTCACGGTCTGGACAATGTACTGCGGCCCCGCTGCGGGGTCCAGCGGCAAGCGGTGCAGGTCATCGGCGCGCGTGCCCGCTGCACTACGAAGGAGCTCTTCATGCTCCGGACCCCCGGGCATCAGCACATCCACGATAACGGGAGAGCCGCTCAATTCTTTCAGCTTGAGCGCCTGCTGCAATCCGGACAGGTCGCAAGGGTCCGGCTGCCAGACGATCTCGCGCAGGGCCCCATCGGAGATGCGCGGTGCAGGTGCAAGGTCGGCCACGGGCCTGACGATCGCAAGGATACGAAGCCGGGCCTGCACACTGCCGGGGGAGACGGCCGCTATTGATGCTTTTTCCGAGAGACGGTCCAGGACCGCGTCGGCTGCACGCACCTCGGGCATGTCAAGGTTGTCTTTCACCAATGCCCATGCCGAAGCATACTTCCGGTCAAGTTCCGCGAGACGGGACAAGGCCCGTTCATCTGCGCGCTCTCCTGCCTTCAGCATGGACGGAACATAGTCGGGCGATGCGACAGACAGTGCCGGTGTATGCTCCTTAAGCCAGGCAATGCGGTACTGGATGCACTCCAGCTTCAGGATTTCACCAGCCATTTCAGCGAGCGGGAACATGGCCGGCTGGAGCATGGCATCGGCCCAGGCGGCATCGCCCAAAAGCTGAGCCGCTTCCTTTACCCTTGTTCGCAACGTATTCTTCCAGGAAACGAGCGCCTGCGCACCTGCATCCTCCGGCGGTTCGGAAAGCCCGGGCCAGTCGGCTGCCAGGGCGATCAGGTCCTTGACGATCAGGAAGCGCTGCACTTCGTTCGTTCCTTCGTAGATCGTGAGGATGCGGCTGTCGCGCCGCGCCTTCTCGAGCAGATACTGCTCGGTCTGGCCCATGGGGCCGAAGGCGCGCTCCACCAGCGTCAGAAGCTCGTGAATGTCCTCGGAGCAGATGAATTTCGCGATGGCCGATTCCATGCGCACCGATTCGTGGGGCCGGTCGAACAGGCCGACCAGATAGTAGGCCAGCGACTCGCTGCCGAACAGCACCGCTGCCGCTTCGCCGAGTAATCGGTCGCGCTCAAGAGAAGCAGGGATGGCCAGGACAGCTTCCTGCATGAGCTTGCGCATGAGCGCCCCGGAGACCACCGCCAGGCCGCAGCGGCCCACGTTCAGGGTTTCAAGAGCGTTCACCTGGCCATGTCCTTCGTACCCGATCACGGCCTCGCGCGGAACGCGCGCGTTGTCGATGGAGATCTCGTTGGTGGGTGAGCCGCGCTGACCGGTCTTCTTTTCATCCGCCCCCACCTTGAGCCCTTCGCTATGCCGGTCGACCATGAACCCCGTGACCCCTTCAGGCGTCAGGGCGTACAAACAGAACTGAGTAGCGATGCTGCCGTTGGTTATCCACATCTTTGCGCCGGTCAGAACGTAGAACTCGTACACCGCTCCCTGTGCGGACTTCCTCACCTGGCCGATGTCATGGAACTCGCACCGGTTCCCCTGAGAGAGGTAATACCGCACGCCCTGGTCGGTAGCGTAATCATAGGAGTCATATTTGATCTCGGCAACTTCGTTGTCCGGCGTCTGGTACGCGATCCCCTGGTCCGTGAACGCGATCCTGTCCGCATCGATCAGATAGCGCACACTCGCCGCGTCGCCGGCCGTCAGAACAAAGGAATACCTCCCGTCGGGAAGCTGTCGCAGATGTGCGGACTGCAGGGTTGCCGTTGTTTTGACCCCGCCGGAGTCGGAGCCTGCCGTGGGCTCCGTCAGTGCAAAGGCGCTCACGGCGCCGTGTCCCAGATAGCGCAGGAAGAGCTTATGGCAGCGCTCGCGCCGCGGCAGCTCGTCAAGCGCCGCATGCACGTCAGGCATGACCTTTTCGAACAGCTCATTCGCCTGCTTGAGGTTCGTGATAAAGCCGCCAAAGTCGCCCCGTTTCCCGGCAATGCCTGCGCCGTAGAAAGCTCGCAAAAAGTTTGCGCTCAGGTACTTGACCACACGCGTCTTGCGGATACGCGTGTCCACAAGCTGCATCACCGCCTCGTACTCTTTCTTGATCCAGGCGGGGTTGGGACTGCCGAGGGTCTGGACGATTCCGGCGAGCCGCTTTTTGATCTCCCCGAGTTTTTTCTCATCCTCCGCCAGCGGCGCCAGTTCTTCCCGTACCCTCGGAAGTTCATCCTCCAGCCCCAGCAGGATCGGCGTGGTGCCGATGCTTGTGCTCGCCATGATCAGAAGATTGATGGAAGCGTCGCCGAAGCTCCCGGCGGCGGAGTTCAATATATAATACTCCGCCTTGTGCCACCCGAGCCCGTGCTCCGATGTCGGGACGTAGGTGGAAAGCCACTTGTTCTTCTTCACCGCATCGAGGACCTCCGTCGGCAAACGGTGGAACTTCTCGATGGAGCGCTCTATACTCAGCCCATCGAAATCCTTGGTACTGCAGTTCGTCTTGAACCAGCCGACCAGTTCCTCCCACCGTGCCCGAAGCTTTGTGTCATGCAGCTGCATCTCCGGCACAAAATGAAGCGTCGAATCGGCTGCTGCCGTGAGAAAGAGCCCAGATCGGTGCGGCGCGCCCGATGCCGTACAAAAGGCGTCATAATTCTGATCGAGCGGTATCTGCGTTCCTGACGGCTCGACAGGAAATACGGCCAACGGAGAGACCCTGCCCTGCCCGGCGGAGCACCGCGCCCGTGCCAGCGCGTCTTCAGCCAGCCCCAGCAGCACTTCGATGAGCGCTGCCTCCGCCTCATTGCTTTTGCCTTCGCAAAGCTTCTGTTCTGAAGCGACCAGCAGAGCTCGCACACCGAGCGCCAGCGCCTTGGCCTCTCCCGTAAGCAAAGCATCGGCCTCAGCAGGCAGCAAGCTGCACTGCGCCATGATGGCGCGCAAGCGGGTTGCCGGCTGTTCGAGGGGTTCCCCCTGTACGACCTTCAGACTGCCGAGCTCCGGAAGAATATTTTCCAGATTCGAGGAGCCCAGCGCCGCGTTCAAGCGCGCTGCTGCGCCGTACCCCGGCGTGAGGAATCGGTAGAGCGATGAATCGCGGTAGGAGCGCGACAGCAGGTCGTCCTCGGAATAGGCGAACCCGCCGAAGACCTGGCCTGCGTCGTAACCCATGGTCCCGGCTTCAGGACCAAAGGCAAGGGCAGCGAGGGTGCAACAAAGTAGATCGATTTCGGATTGCGCGTAAACATGACCCTCACCCCTGCCCCTCTCCCCTGGAGGGAGAGGGAAAAAGGGAGAGGGGGCTTTTTCGTCGCGGATTGCGGATTGAGCCTCGTACACCGTCTGAAGCAATAAGCGCCAGGCTTCGGTGCGCGCGATCAGGGCTTTGACCGCGCCGAGCTTTGCGATGCCGTCCCTTCCCTCGGTATCCTGCATCTGGCCCGGGAACTGGACCCTGCCCAAGGCATGCTCTTTCACCCGCTTGCAGAGATAATCGCCTGCACCGAGTGCAATGGCAAGATAGAACAAGCTGTCCGCAGCATGCTCGTTGTCTGATATCACGATGGCATGCTTTTTGACCGAACAGTCGAGGGTGATAGAAGCGAGCGCGGCTGCTCTGAAACCGATGGACGGCGCAGGCGTGACCTTTACCCCCGGGTACGAAAGCGGCACCAGATGGCCGCGGTCCGCGGCAATGACCAGGAGCGTGCTGCTTGCGGCCAGGGGGACCATACCGAGAGAACCGCGTAGGCGGACGCTGTCGATGGTCTCCTGGATATCGAGGTGGTCGGCGCGAACAGCGGATATCCCGGCCCCCGGCGTGAGCTCCGTTTCCGCCAAAGTCCCGATGGCATGCAACTGATGTGCTGCGATCAACCCCAGTGCCGGGCTGACCGCTGACAGGACGCGCACAGCCTCTGACGGCTGTTCGCGATGATCCATGATGAATTGACGCAGTTTCTCTTCCCATTCCGCGGGCATGGGTTCCTCTTCCCATTGCTTTACGATCCTGTCCGGGAAGAGGCTTGATGCTTCCTCATAGGTAACGCGGCCTGGCGCGTTCTGACCCTTCGCTTCGGGGACGCTCAGCGATAAGCCCCAGGCCTGGACCCGTTCATCGATCCTTTTTGCTATATAGAGCGCGTGGAAGAACCGGCCCTCGCCAAGCCGCACTTCCATTTCCTTGCGCTCCGCCTGCATGGCTCCTGTCTGCGCAGGCCTGCCTTCGTTGGAAAGAATGGCCTCAAGTTTCTTGAGCTCATTCCCAAACCGTTTTCCCAGCGCAGCAGGCCAGATGCGCCTTGCCAGATCAGCCGAGGCGGGCAGGCTGGTGACCGCGGCCTGAAACGCGGCTGATGCGTTCAGCACGCGCAGGCAGGCGGAGAGAACGCCGGCCCCGGGATACCAAAGCGTCTCTTCGAAGGACTCTACCGCATGATGTTGATCTGGAGCAACGCTGCTGCTGAGAGCGTTGAGCAACAAAGGAAAGGCTGCGCTTTCGGGCCGGTAGATCAGTTTGTGATCCGTATGCCGCCCCCAGAGCGCACGTGTTGGTTCGGCCCTCCAGCAGGATTCGCACTTGATGCAATTCTCATAGGTGACCCGCACCCTTCCGCGTCCGGCAAAAGGCGGTGCATCATAACCATAGACCCGGGCGGGACATACCCACCAGAGCCCAGCCTGCGCCATGTCGCCCTGGGCCGTCGTCTTCTCGGGCCAGAGCGTCCTGATGTGCGATGTTGCTCCCACCCGGTAGGTGTTCGTGGCAAGCTTTGCTTCGAGGCTCAGCTTCGGCTTGATGGCATCGAGGTCTCGTGCTTTTTTTTGCGATTCGTTGTAAGCCATCACCGGCTCAGCAAGCAGCTTTGCTACCGGCGTTTTCAGGACGTAAAAACGGAACGCGTCCCAGAGCGCAGTGCCTGCGGCAATGCCGAACAGCGCCAGGCCAAAGGCAGGAAGCACCACCAAGTCGGTCAGCTTGATGCTCTGCAGCATGAGGCGCACTGCCCGTCTGAACTTTTTCTGCACGGGGATCGCGTCGTTGGCGTAGATCTGTTCCAGTGCGGACTGGAGCGCCGGAGATGTTCTTTTGATCAAAGAACCCAGGGGCCAGGGCAGTGATGCCGCGTCAAAATCCCTGCCATTGATATGCAGCACCACGCGAAGCTTCGGGTCAGGCATGGGGCTCAGCTTCAGCAGGTTCGTGAACCAGAGTCCCACGGTGATCGGATCGACCAGGGAAAGCGCAATGGGCTTTCCGAGCCTGAGGCTGCCCAAAGCCCGCAGGGTATCGGCAACAAGCTCCTTCATACCGCGATAGGAGAGGATATGGCTTCGGAGGAACCGCCCGGTCTCGATGAAGCTTTTGCCTGATAAAAAGTGCGCAGAGCCGCAGGCCACGTCCACGGTCCTGCCGAAAAGCACGCTCGATCGTCCGAAGTAGGACGGCCATGCGGAAAGATGCCGGGCATTCGCGCCGTAGACGCTCGCCTGGAGCGGATGAAGATATTCGCGGGTAAGGTTCTTTGCGTCGCAGGAGCTGCCGCGCTTCAGGATGTTCTTTACGGCGCGGCCGAAATAGAGCCCCGTGGCCGAAGCCGGACCGGTAAAGTTCGGGAACGGCAGGTCGATGCCGAGTCCGGCGGATGCGCCGCCCACCGCGAGTCCGTCCTCCACCAGCACGGGGCGCTCGCGGCATCCGCCGCTTCTGATGATCTTCGTGCCGTACGAGGAAAGCGCCGCGCCTTCCGTAAGTTCCTTAATATAAGGAAGACCGCGCATCCATTCGAATAACCGGTCATGATCGCCGCGATAGTTGTTCCGCACATTGTCCAACGGCACGACGTAGCCCAGGGACAGACTGTCGCGGTTGGTGTAGAGAAACGCGCCCACGTTCAGTTTTGCGGTCCGGCCGCCGATGGCCGCGTTCCTGATCAGCAGTTCATAGGCTGCGCCTTCGCCGGCTTTGAGCTTGAACCGCTCCTCGATCTCCTCGGACTTGAGCGACAGAACCGCCTTCACTCCCTGCAGATAGTGCGGCGCTGTCACGCGCTCCAGCTGCTCCGAGCGCACCAGGTGCGACGCGTCGCCTTCGGCAATAAATGTCACGTTCGCATACAAGGGCCCGCGATTCGTTTCAACGCCGATGACGCGGCCTTCTTTTCTGATGAGCGACGTGACCGTGGTGTTCGTAAGAAGGACCGCGCCCTTTGCGCGGGCCAGGTGGGCGAAGTAGGGATCGTATACCGGCCGGAGCACGGTATAGCAGTTCTTAAAAACGACGGGATCGGTGAGCTCCACGCCGACCACGTCAAGACTGTTGTGGAGCAGCGTTCCGCGGCGATGAACGAGCCGTTCAAAGGGGGCCGCTGCCACCGCAGCAGGCCCGAAACAATCCTCTGCAGCAAGGTTCTCGGCGAAATAGACGCAGCCGGACCAGTTCTCGGCCCCGCTGTACACGCCGGCTTCGAGCAGAGCAACGGAGATGCCGGTCCCCGCAAGCGCTCCGGCGGCTGCCGCGCCTGCCGGGCCGGCGCCGATGACGATGACATCGAACCTGTACTGTTTCATGATGGCTCCTTTTTGGAGATGAAAAGATGCAACTATTGAAGTATGAGAGCGAAAGGATGGCGGATCAGTGTTATGAAACAAAGTATAGCAAAATTTTGTTTATTTGGATACAATCCACTTACCTTGGGCAAGTTGGAACCTGCGGATTTATTTAGCCGCGAATGTACGCGAATGTACGCTAAGCAAAAAGCAATACCTATTCTTTTCATTTAGTTCGCGTCAATTCGCGTTCATTCGCGGTTCATTGATTTGCTTTTTCTTTAAAGGAGCTCTTCCATGTCACCGATCCTTCGGACCTTTTCCGCAAGAACCCTGTTTTCGCTTTTGTTCCTCGTTGCCACCCTGCTGCCGACGCCGCTTTGGGCCCAGGAAACGATCAGGATCGGGGGCACCGGCACGGGCCTCGGCTCAATGACCCTGCTCGCTTCGGCATTTCAGAAGAAGCATCCGGATATACAGTTCCGGATCATGCCGAGCATCGGCAGCAGCGGCGCCATACAAGCGACAGCAGCGTACGCCCTGGACATCGGCCTCTGCGGTAGATCGCTCAATGAAAAAGAGGCCGGGCTCGGCCTGGTGGTGACCGAATATGCGAAAACGCCGTTCGTGTTCGCGGTACGGAAAGACGTGCCGGTCGCGGGCCTGAGCACCGGTGAACTCGTTAAGATCTACCGGGGGGAAATGCAGGCTTGGCCGAACGGCGAGTGGGTGCGCGTGGTGCTGCGCCCGAAGTCCGACGCCGACACCATCATCGCCCGAAGCATCTCTCCGGGAATGAACACCGCCCTTGATATCGCCCTCGCCCGCGAAGGAATGCTGATGGCGGCGACGAATCAGGAGAGCAATGAGATGATCGACAAGACCTCGGGTTCGATCGGCTTTTCAACGCTCACCCAGATCATGAACGAGAACCACCCCGTCAAGGCGCTCGCGATCGATGGCGTGGACCCGGTCCTGAACAACAGCGCGAACAAACAGTACCCCTTTATGAAAACACTGTCCCTGTTGACAAAACCGGCTGCGTCTTCGGCGGTCCGGCGTTTTATCGATTTTGTGCGCTCCCCTGAGGGCGCTGCGATCCTGCGGAAGACCGGGAACATACCCATGGCGGGCAAATGATCATGCGTTCCGAGAAAGACATCATAGGCATCGTCACCTGGCTTACCGCCATCGTCGTTTTTATCGTGGTGATCGTCATCCCCGTCGGGTATTTTTCGCTTTCCTCTCAGCGCATAGCGGGAAACCTTGAATCGGAAGCAGAGATAAACGCGCAGATCATTTCCCGGATCATCAGCGCCGATCCCGACCTGTGGCGCTTCGAACAGGTGCGGCTCGGAGAATATCTTTCGCTCCGTCCGAGAAAAGGCCATGAGGAAACAAGGCGTGTTCTTGCACCGAACGGTACGATCATTGCCGAAAGCGTTGACGCGCTGCAGTCTCCGGTCATCGTCCGGAACGTGAGCCTTTTCGATGCGGGACACATCGTCGGCAGCCTGGAGATAGGCCGTTCCCTGAGGCCGCTGCTCGTGCGAACAGGCCTGTTGATGCTGCTCATGGCCCCGCTGGGCGCAGCAGTATTCTGGGTCCTGCGCGTACTACCTGTCCGGGCCCTGCGCAGGAACAAAGCTTCGCTCCGAAAAGAGCGGGACAGCTTGCATACCTATCTTGACGTGGCTCAGGTCGTGCTGGTCGCCCTTGACCTGGAACAGCGCGTCACCCTGATCAACCGCAAGGGAGTTGAGATTCTGGGGGTCTCGGAACAGGACATCCTCTCAAAGAACTGGTTCGATCATTTTGTCCCGGACAGTTCACATGCCGCTTCCAAGGCTGTCTTTTCCAGCCTGATGGCAGGTGACAGCGCACGAGGGGGGTACTTTGAGAACCCGGTCCGAACGGTGAGCGGCGGCGAGCGGCTCATTGCCTGGCATACGGTCGTTGTGAAGGATGGATCGGGAGCGATCACCGGCACGCTCAGTTCAGGAGAGGATATCACGGAGCGCAAGCATCTCGAAGCCCAGTTGCTGCATGCGCAGAAGATGGAATCGGTGGGACAGCTTGCCGGGGGCATTGCTCACGACTTTAACAACATCCTGTCCGCCATCATCGGGCATGCGGACCTTCTCCTGATGAAGTTGACCCCCGACGACCCGCTGCGTCAGGATGTGGACCAGATCCTGACCTCATCGGAACGCGCCGCCCGCCTGGTGCAGAGCCTTCTGGCATTCAGCAGAAAGCAGATCATCAACCCGCAGGCGATCGATATGAACGAGATCATCCAAAACGTAGGAAAACTGCTGCGCAGACTTATCGGGGCGGACATCGAGCTCCGCACGCGCCTCGCGAAAGGCACGATCTGCGTCATGGCGGATGCAGGCCAATTGGAGCAGGTCCTGATGAACCTGGCGACGAACGCGCGCGATGCCATGCCAGACGGCGGTGTGCTGACCATTGAAACAGGCAGGACAGGACCGGGGTACGGGTCAATCGCAACCGGAAGCGCCGAGGAGCCTGCTGCCTATGCCCTGCTCTCCCTGTCCGATACCGGCATGGGCATGGACGACAAAACAAAAGAAAGAATCTTCGACCCTTTCTTTACCACGAAAGAGGTGGGGAAAGGCACCGGACTGGGCCTCTCAACGGTCTATGGGATCATCAAGCAGCACCATGGGGATATCACGGTGTACAGCGAGCCGGGCCTGGGCACCACCTTCAGGATCTATTTGCCGCTGCTCGCAGCAGCAGCCGGTGCATCGCCTGAAGCAAAGCCCGTTTTCCCGGCGGGAGGCACCGAGACCATGCTGCTTGCCGAGGACGACGCTGATGTGCGGAAGGTCACCCGCACCATGCTGGAGCGGGCAGGGTACACGGTCATCGAAGCGGCTGACGGTGAAGAAGCGCTGAATAAGTTCAGGGAATACCAGGACCGGATCCAGCTGGTCATCCTGGACGTCATCATGCCCCGGATGAATGGAAAAACAGTGCATGACGAAATGCGAAAGCTCCGCCCTGACATCAAGACGCTTTTTACCAGCGGCCACACCGGTGATGTGATCCTGAAAAAAGGGATCCTCGAGGAGGGAATGCATTTTTTGTCGAAACCGGCGTCCCTCACCGACCTGCTGCATAAAGTACGCGACGTATTGGACCACTGACCAGGCCCGTGGCAACTATGCAGGTGTTGAGGCTGAAGACTGAAGGGTATATAATTGACTCAACGGCGATACTTCGCATCCGATTCACGGGTTCGGATTTTTTTGATGTTCAAGGTTCTCTTCGTTACCAACGATAGTCTTCAGCCTTCAGCCTGTCAACCTGCAGTGTTACCCTTTTGAGAGGATTCTTGTTATGAAAAACAACATCAGCCTTATTATAGTGGCCCTTGCCATTCTGGCGCTCCTCTTTTTCCTTTCCTCCCGCAATAAAGCGCCGATGCTGCCGGACGACGAGGCCCATAAGCAGGCCCTGTCGAATGCTCTCTGCCTTTCCTGTCATGGCCCGGGAAAACAAGCGCCCCTCAAACCATCCCATCCGCCCAAAGAGCAGTGCCTGCTGTGCCACAAAACAGCTGCAGCCCGGTAGTCCTGCGCGGATACGTTGCAATATTAAAAAGCGCTTTTCCTCTAATTCTACTTTGACGGATTATCATCAGCAACCCATCCCCACCTTAATCCTCCCTTTGAAGGGGAGGGGAAAATAACATCTCCCCCTTCAAGGGGGAGACGGAGAGGGGGATGGGTAAGAATACGTCAGCAAACGTTCATGTGACAGTACAGAAGTAAACAGGAGTCCGATCACCCCTCCTCCGCGCCCTAAAATTATAGAAGCATTTCATCTGCAAACCGCAATTTCTCCGCTCCTGGTGCGCCTTTGCTGATTTTCTTTGACAAGAGAAGCCATACTCTTTACTATTCATCCAGGGCACTTCGTAACGGGAGGGATACCATGGAAAGCTACCGCTACCTGCAGTTCCTGTATCTGATCATTCCGCTCACCGTCGGCATCGAGTTCTTCCTGACCGCACAGCAGGAGCGGAAGACCCTGAGCAAGGAGTCGGCCGTTGCGATCATCATGGATGCCGGCGGCTACCTCTTCACCGCGCTCATCCCGGCGCTATTCCTGCTCACCATTTTCAGTCTCTCCCAACACCGCCCGCCGCTCCCCGAACAATTCCTGCACCGCCTGGACCGCTACGGGGTCATGTTCTTCTTCCTCGGCTCCTGGTGGCAGATCTTCCTGATCACGGGCCTCCGCGCGAGGCGCGCCGCGGCTGCGGGGAAACCGCTTTTCACCTGCGTCTGGTGCCCCTACCTCGTGCTGGGCCTCTTCGTTTCCGCCCTGATCCTCTGGACCGCCCCCTTCGGACTCATGTGGTTCTCAGTCTTCTGGTTCGCCGCAAGCTACGGGATCCTCAATGTCTTCGACGTGCCGGCCCGCAAGGTGTCCAGGGTTTTTCTCATTCTGGCCGGCCTGACGTTCGTCGGTGAGAACTTTTTTTTCGTCATCCTCGACGCCATCATATAGCTAGCTTCTTTGACCTGCCCGACGCGGGGGAGACCTGCTGTACCTCCCTTGTCGCAAATCAACAGCTGCTCGATCGAAAGAATGTTCATGGCGGAAAACAAGATCCCCGGCAGCGACAAGGCATGGAGCATTCTTGCGAAACTCGACCCCGCGGCGGTCTGCAGGGCAGGGGCCGTGTCCTATGACGAAGCATCGAGCGCCTACACGGTCCGTTCGTTCGGCAGGGACGTGATCGTTTCCCCGCAGCAGCGGTCCATCGCGGCCAGTTCGCCCGAAAGCGGCGCGCTGTTCAGAAAGCTCGGATATTTTTTCGACCTCTCGGTCCTCTGGTACCTGGCAAGCGCCAAGGACCTCCCTCCGAGCGGCAGGCTGGTGAAACTGCAAAACATGCAGGGCGGCGAGATCTTTACCAAAGGTTCGCATGTGCTGCCGCTTGACCATATAGCGGATCACTTCGGAACGGATCGGGAAGGCTTTCTGGAGCGAGGTGTGTCGCTCGGCGGGAATGCGATGAACCTGGGCGATGCATCGCTGGAACTGCACCCGTTCCCGCGGGTGCCTGCGGTGCTGGTGCTCTGGCTGAAGGATGAAGAATTCCCTGCACGGGCTGACCTGCTGTTCGATTCCACCTGCAGCCTGCAGGTCCCCATCGACATTCTCTGGTCGATCGCCATGATGACCGTGCTGGTCATGAAATGATCACGCCTGGCGCAGCTTGTGCCGAAATTCCTCATTCCGATAATACTTCCGTATGAACTTCTGAAAGCCGGCCTTGCCGAGACAGCCCTTCTTCTTTTTTCGCAGCAGTAAACGGTCCAGGCATCAAAAACTACCTTTGACAGCCCGCAAGGGAAGAAGTATAGTATTTATGAAAGAGGATAGATGAAGTCCTTTTTCACGAGATCAATGGGGATAGGTCATCCCGGAAAAGGGGGGCAGAATATGGCAAAGTATCTTATCACTTCAAAGCACGAAGCTGCGGATTGCCTGCGCGCCCTCGACGAAGAGCTGTCAAAAGGGCCCGGCGTCCTGGATAAGTTCTTTTATGGGTGCAAGGAAGGCGACCATACCGGCTACGCGATCGTAGACACCAAGACCCTCAGTGACGCCCTGGCGATGGTGCCCGGCTTCCTGCAGGAATCGGCATGCATCGCGAAGGTAGACAAGTATACTCCCATGGAGATCAAATCGCTCCATGCAAAAGCAGCGTAACTTGTTTATCCTTGGAGCGTGACCGGTGGCGGATCTCCCCGCAGCAAGCTGCGGGGCATCTAACATCTTCCCCTCCCTTGATGGGAGGGGCAAGGGGAGGGTGATACAGCAACTGCCGTCACCCCCACCTAACCTCCCCCATCAAGGGGGAGGAACCTATTTGGTTACCCTGTAGCAAGCTACAGGGAAGTGCAAGTTATGTAAACTGAATGACTGAGGCCTGCGGTTCTATTTCCTTTCCTTGTTTCCTTGTTTCCTTGTTTTCCCCCGATCTGGCGATAGGGATTTTCAGCAGTACAACGGGTCGGCGCAGGTGAGCACCTGCTCTCTTTTGCTTCCGCTCCGGAAAATAGTGATGCCTTTCACTTCTTCCCGCCAGGCAAGCAAAAACGCATTCCGCACATCCTCCTTCGCAGCCTGTTGTGGGAAGTTAATGGTCTTGGACACGGCATTGTCCGTATACCGCTGGAACGCCGCCTGCATGCGGACATGCCATTCCGGGGCGATGTCGAACGCGGTCACGAACAATCGCTTCAGGTCCTGCGGCACCCCGGTCATGCGCTGGAGAGATTCTCCTGCTGTGATCCGCATAAGGAACTGCTCGGTAGCGAAACCGCGCACTTTCGCGGTCTCGATCAGATAGGCATACACCTCGGGCAGGTCGACGTCCCCGAGCGCATGGCGGGTGAACGACAGCGCAAAGAGCGGTTCGATGCCGCTTGAGCAGCCGGCTATAAGGGAAAGCGTTCCTGTGGGCGCCACCGTCGTCACGGTCGCATTCCTGAGTCTCGGCCCCTGTTCCCGATCATATCTGCTCCCGGAGAAATTCGGAAATACCCCCCGCTCCCCGGCGATTTCCTCGGACTTCTTCCATCCGGTCGTTTTGATGAACTGCATGATCTCTTCGCCGGTCCTGATCGCTGCCTCAGAATCGTAGGGGATGCCGAGCCTGATAAGCAAGTCGGCAAAACCCATGACCCCAAGGCCGATCTTCCGGTTCCCTTTTGCCATTCGATCGATCGCGTCGATGGGGTAGCGGCTCATATCGATCACATTGTCCAGAAAATGCACGGACCTTCGCACCGTTTGCTCAAGCTTGCCCCAGTCGATCTCGTATTGACCGCCTGTTTCCTTAAGCATCCGGAGCAGATTGATCGAGCCCAGGTTGCAGGGTTCATAAGGGAGCAGCGGTTGTTCGCCGCAGGGGTTGGTGCTTTCCATGTCGCCCAGCTGCGGAGTAGGGTTATCGCGGTTGATCCGGTCGAGGAAGATGACGCCGGGATCGCCGGTACTCCAGGCCGTTTCCACAATCCGTTCGAAGATCTCGCGGGCCTTGAGCGTCCGCGCCACCTGTTTGGTGTGAGGGTTCACCAGGGGGAGATCTCCGTCAAACTCGACAGCGCGCATGAATGACTCATTGACCGCAACAGAGAGATTGAAGTTAGCAAGCTCCTTATTGTCCAGCTTTGCCGAGATGAACTCCAGGATATCCGGATGGTCGACCCTGAGAATGCCCATGTTCGCGCCGCGTCGCGTGCCGCCCTGTTTGATCACTTCCGTGGCCATGTTGAAGACCCGCATGAACGAAACCGGGCCGCTGGCGGCGCCCCCGGTGGTTTTCACCGAGTCATCCCGGGGCCGGAGTTTGCTGAAGGAAAAACCGGTCCCGCCGCCGCTTTGGTGGATCAGCGCGGTGTTTTTTACGCTTTCGAATATGGACTCCAGCGAGTCCTCAACAGGAAGGACAAAACAGGCGGCAAGCTGCTGGAGGGGCCGGCCGGCGTTCATCAAGGTCGGGGAATTCGGCAGGAACTCAAGTCTCGACAGCATGCCGTAAAACCCGTCTTCGGTCTCTCGTATATCGCCATGATCATCGTACAGGAGGTCTGCCTGTGCAACGTTGTTTGCCACCCGTCGGAACAGCTCGTCCAGCGATTCCACCACCCTTCCCTGCTCGTCTTTCTTCAGATAGCGGCGGGCAAGGACGGTCAACGCATTGGACGTAAGGTTAAGTTTTGAGGATATGACTGCCATTTTTCTACCTCTGCTATTATTTTACCACTATGAAGCATACGGGGAAACGATAAGGAAGGATGTAAACAGCGGATTTAAAGCGAAGCAGAAAAACCGCTAATGGACGCGAATAAACGCGAATTTAGAGACTCAAAAATTATTAGCGTCTATTCGCGTTCATTCGTGGTTGTTCAGGCCTGAATTGTTGACGTCCGAGAGAGGCCTTGTGAAGTTCATAGCAAACCAGCGCAGCTACAATTCCAGCGCATGAACATGATCGAGCACGTTCTGCCGGATCCGGGAGGGCGATTCCGGTCTCATCAGCTGTTGGCCGTGGTCAAGGGCCGGGACCAGAAGGTCGTTGAACGACCCGCCGCAGGAGCAGTTGCTTCCGTAGGTATCATTGGGCACGATCTTGCGCTCCCCACACAGGGAGCAAATGAGCACTCGTTTGCTTCCCGACCATTTTCCCCTCTTGGCAAGGGGCATGCCGTCCACTTCTACTATGTCCATGGCAAAGTCGATTACCGGAGCGTTGCTGATGGACGTCCCGATGCCGTAGCCTTGGACCATGGGATTCAGGCCGGGGATATCCTGTTCTTTGATGCCGCCGCTTACAAAGAACTTGACGTGTTTGAACCCCCGGAGGTCAAGCTCCCACCTGGTTTCCTCCAGGATGCGATAGAAGTTCCCGCGCCGCGACCCCGGCGTGTCGAACCGCACAGCGTAGAGCTTCTCCCCCAGGGCCTGCGCCACGTTCAGGGTCTCGAACTTCTCGTCCTGAAACGTGTCGATGAGCGCCACGCGTTTGTACTTTGGTTCCAGCACCTCGTCGTAGGCCTTGATGGCTTCCACCGTGGAGCCCATGCACAGGATGAGCGAATGGGGCATGGTGCCCATGGGGTCCTCGCCGATGAGCTCGCCGGACTTTACCACGGCAACGCCGTCGCACCCGCCGATGAAAGCGTTCCGTTCGATCATGGGCGCGAGGATGGGATGCATCCGGCGCGCGCCGAAGCTCATGACCACGCGGTCGCCGGCCAGCTTCTTCATCCGTGAAGCCTTCGTGGCGATGCCCGAGGCCTGGCAGAGCAGGCCCAGGATGGCGGTCTCGTACACACAGAAATCCTGATACCTGCCTTCGATCTCCATGACCGGTTCATAAGGGTAGAATACCGACCCCTCCTGCATGGCCCTGACCTTGATCTTGAGCTGCTTCAGGAGCGGAAGGGACTCGTCGACGCCGGTGAAGAGCGCCCATTTCCAATCTTCCGGCAGGTTCTTGGCGATGATCTCGGCCTTTACGACGGGGTTGATCCCCTTTGCCTTCAGGATCGCGAGCGTCCGCTCGAAATAGACATCCGTGATCCTCCCGTCCAGTATGTCCTTTGGATCAGCGGTAAAGAACATAATACCTCCCTCTCAATTTCGGATTGCGGATTTCGGATTGCGGATTCGATACAAAACCTGGAGATGATGCACAATTGCATCAGAGACCATCCCTCTCATGTATTTCAATCCGCAATCCGAAATCCGCAATGCTACTGCTACGCCGCTTTCCTGTCCGCGGCGTCCGCACCTGCCTGCACGAGCTTCACTCCCATGACGTTCTTCATGATGCGAAGCGCAGCTTCATGGTCTTCTTGGGCTATGCCCGCAACCCCATCCTCAACAACCGTGACCCGGTAGTCCCGGAGAACGGCGTCAGAGGCCGTGATCATGATGCAGATATGCGTTACGCAACCCGTAAGCCTGAGGGAATCCACTCCGAGCAGTTTCAGCACATCGTCGAGACGGGTCTGGTAGAACCCGGAGTAGGTGTTCTTCCGCACCACCATGTCCCCCGGTCCGGGCGCAAGTTCGTCAATGACCTCGGCGCCTTTCGTCCCTTGTACCGCGTGAGCCGGCCAGCCGAACTTGGTGAACTCCTTGTCACGAGGCTCATGGGCGTCGCAGACATAGATCACCGGCCGCCCTGCTGCCCGTGCACGGCTCACCTCCTGTTGGATGTTCTTGATGATCCTGCCGGTATCCGGGACCTCCAGGGGCGCTCCCGGCAGCACAAAATCGTTCAGCATGTCGATGACCAGCAAAGCTTCCTTTTTCATGCCGATCACCTCCTCTTCCTGCTTCCATTATAATTGTAACACTCGCCAGGTCTTTTGCAAAGAGCGCAAAATGATTGAACCATGCGGGAAATCCTAAAGGTTCATCCTATCCTGACACGGACAGTCCCGAACAAAGCAAAGCCTTTTCTCGCAATGGCCGATTAAACGGGCCACGCTGAGGCGCAAAGCTCGCAGAGAAAGGCACGTCCTTCATTTTTAAACCCAAAGCTACTGGTTTTCTTGGCGACCTTTGCGACCTCATCGTGGTCTGGGACCATTGCGAGAGACGCCGTTTCGCTTCGGTCGTACGGTTCCGTTAGGCTTGAGCAGTCACGTCATTGGCGGGGAGAAAAAAAGCGGGGAAAATCGCAGGTATCCGGAATGATGCTTTTGATTGAAAGGAACGAACGCTAGGCGCCCTCTTCAAAGGCCCTGTACCGTACTTCCACAATGGTGAACACCGCATCACCCTTGGGTCGCTTGACCATGACCTCATCGCCCTCGGCCTTTTTCATCAGCGCCTTCGCCATGGGGGCATCCATGCTGATCATGCCCTTCTCGAAGTCGGATTCATCAGGGCCCACGATGCGGTATTCAAAGAGGTTCCCCTCTTCATCCTCGAGCCTGAGCCAGGCCCCGAAAAACACCCGGCTCTGGTCGGTGGGAACGCTGTCCACGACCACGATGTCCTCGAGGCGCTTCTTGAGGAAGTGGATGCGGTTGTCGATCTCGCGCAGCTGCTTCTTGCGGTAAATGTACTCGGCGTTCTCGGAGCGGTCGCCTTCTGCCGCGGCTGCGGCAAGCGCGGCAGTCACCTCGGGGCGCCGGACACTCCAGAGCATGCTGAACTCCTCGGTGAGCCGCTTTTTTCCTTCGGGCGTGATGTATTTGGAGCTGGCCGGCTGCGGTGGTCGATAACGGGTCATATTTTTGGCTCTTCTGACTTTCCTATGGGTGGATTTCGGTGACCGTTATTAACCATACACCCACCTCTTTTTTGTTACCTTTCTTGCACGCCCAAGAAAGGTAACCGAAAGAAGGGCGCCCGGCGGAACTTCTTAACGCCATGCTCGGTCGTCCTCACTACGACGATAGAGTACCATCTTCCATTTTCCCTCTCCCCTTTGTGGGAGAGGGGCAGGGGTGAGGGTGACTTCGGAAACTCGGCCTGCGGCCTCAGACAGTCCGAAATGCTTAACGTTCGGACTCGGTCGCATGGCTAAATTTCCGCATGGGGAACCACGTCAAAAACTTTGATTCTAAGCCTTACCCCAACCCCGCACGTCCCCGGCGCGGACCTACGACATTTTGGGGCACCCGTCTTGGCCTAAGAGAGCGGCCCGCAGGGCGAACGCGCATGTCTGAGGCCGACCTGGTCCCGACGAAGTCGGGAAGGCCGAGTTTGCGCGGTCGAGCGAACGTGGCCTTAGACGGGTCCAAAATTCGCCTGCACTCCGCGAGTGTTAAGGCCGCGAAGGGGATGTGCAGAAAAACAGCCGATGTCTTCAGCCTTCGGCCTGCACTTACTCTGCTACTTTCCCTTGCTCATACCCCACTTTTTCCGCTTTTCCCAGAGCGATTTTCGCGTGATCCCGAGCAGTTCCGCGATCTGCTGCTCCGTGCGCTCCGCCTGGTTGCGAAGGATAAAGGCCTTGGTGTAGTCCTCGATCGAGAGCTTCTGTTCGAAAGCACCCTGCTCCAGCGTCGCCTCCCTGCGCAGGCCCGCGGGCAGGTGCTCCGGCCTGATGACCTCGCCTTCAACGATCAGGATGGCCCGTTCGATGACGTTCTGGAGTTCCCGCACGTTCCCGGACCACTCGTACTGCATCATGAGGTCCATGGCTTCGGGGGAGATGTCCTTGATCTTCCGTCCCAGGTCCTGGGCGTAATACATCAGATAGAAGCTCACCAGCGAGCGGATGTCCTCTTTCCGGTCGCGGAGCGGCGGGATCTCGAGCGAAATGACATTGATGCGATAATAGAGGTCTTCCCGGAACGCGCCCGTCTTGACCGCCGCTTTCAGGTCCTTGTTCGTCGCCGTAATGAACCGGATGTCGACCTTGGTGCCCTTCGTGCTGCCCACCGGCCGGATGACCTGGTCCTCGAGCACGCGAAGCAGCTTGGCCTGGAGCGCCAGGCTCATGTCGCCGATCTCGTCAAGGAACACCGTCCCGCCTTCGGCGTCCTCAAGAATGCCCTTCTTGGTCACCACAGCGCCGGTGAAAGCGCCGCGCACATGGCCGAAGAGCTCTGTTTCGAGCAGGTTCTCCGGGATAGCGGAGCAGTTGATCGGCACAAAGGGCATGCCGCGGCGGCTGCTGTTGTGGTGGATCACCCGCGCAAAAAGCTCCTTGCCCGTGCCGGTCTCGCCCAGGAGCAGCACGCTGCTCCTGGCATCGGCGACCTTCTTGACCTCCCCGATGATGCTCTTGAGCGCAGGGCTTTCGCCGATAATGCTGCTGAAATCGTGGTCCTTGCCAAGCTCCCGCTTGAGCAGCACGTTCTCGGACTGGAGGCTCTTCTGGCGCAGCGCGTTCCGGACGATCTGCTTGATCTCCTCGTGGATGATGGGCTTCATGATGTAATCGTACGCTCCGGCCCGGAGCGCCTTTACCGACGTGTCGAGCGAGGCATAGGCCGTGACGATGATGACGATCTGGTCCGGGACCTGCTCCCGCACCTTGCCGAGCATCTCGATGCCGTCCATGCCCGGCAGAATGATGTCGGAGATGATCACGTCGTAGGCCGCTGACGTGAGCAGCTCTAGCCCCTTCTCCGCAGAATCCGCCGTTTCCACGGCGTAGCCTTCCTTGGTGAAGATCCGCTTGATCGACTCCCGCAGCGTCTCTTCGTCTTCTACGATCAATATGCTTTTGGACATGAAAACTCCTCACCCGGTAAACCGAATTGCAAAGTGCAAAGTGCAAAGTGCAAATTAAAAAAATGCGTTAATAGTCAATTTCCGCCTCACTAATATCCGTCGTCCCCGAATGACGCTATCGGGGACCCAGTGACGTTGAAAACCTCTGGATTCCCGATTATAGCTTTCGGGAACGACGAAATGGGGCGTGGCATATCAGAACGTTACCTGCATTTTGCATTTTGCAATTTACACTTTGCACTGACCTTTGATCTCACGCTTCCACCGGGATCGTGATAATGAACTTCGTGCCCTTGCCCTTCGCGGAATCGATCTCGATCGTGCCGCCGTGGTCCTTGATGATGCTGTAGCAGATCGAGAGGCCCAGGCCGGTCCCCTTGGCCGGCCCCTTGGTGCTGAAGAAGGGGTCGAAGACCTTGTCCTTCACTTCGGCCTCGATGCCGGTCCCGGTGTCGGCGAAGACCATCCGGACCTGGCCGTCGGCATGTCCGATGGCGATGTCAAGGCTTCCCCCGTCGGGCATGGCGTCGCGGGCATTCAGAATCAGGTTCAGGAACACCTGCTGGATCTGGTCCGGGTCGATCTTGAGCGGCGGCGTATCCTGCACATCCGTGCGGATCTCGATCTTTTTGAACTGGTGGTCGTACCGCACAAGATTCAGCGTGTTCTCGAGGATGTCCCTGAGGCTCGTCGGCACTTTCTGGCGCGGGTAGAGCCGGGCGAAGTCGCCCAGGTTCCGCACGATCCGCGCAATGCGGTGCACCTGCCCGTCGATCGTCGTGAGCGACTCCCGGACAAAGGGTTTCAGCTCCTCGGTCTGGAGCTCCTGCACCAGCGAGGATATGGAGGCAAGCGGGTTGCCGATCTCGTGGGCCACGCCGGCGGCAAGCCGGCCCACGCTGGCGTGCTTGGTCGCCCGGAATAGCTCCTCTTCGATCTTCTTCTTCTCGGTGATGTCCTCAAGGACCAGCACGTATCCTTTCTGCGCGCCGGTGAGCTTGCTCAGGTTCCCTTTGAGGATGATCTGGGGCTCGAAGTTCCTGCGGCAGGTGATCTCGCCTTCCTGCACCAGGGGAGTGAAGAGACGCGGTTCGAGGCAGGTGAGCAGTTCCTCGGCTTGACTGTTCAGGGCATCGGACTTTTCCACACCCGTGATCAGCTCCATGCCGGTGTTCCAGTATTTGACGCGGAGCGACTCATCGAGGGTTGCCACGCCGAGGGGCAGGCTTTCAATGATGTTCTCGCTGAACTCCTTGAGCATGGCAAGCTGGCGGTTCGCCTCGGCAAGCTCCTGCCTTGATAATTGCAGGCTCTGCGAGATCTGGCGGATCGACTTCGAGACCTGCAGCGCCTCTTCATGCGTCAAGAGCGCCTTGTCCTGAAACACCAGCGTGCTGATCGACGGCCCCAGCGCGCCCGAGAGCGACCGCTCGGCTTCCTGCCGAAGCTTGACCAGCCACTCGCCCGACAGTGCCTGCCGGTCGATACCGGCCCTCCGGACAAAGGCATCGATGACCTCGAGCGCCTCTGCCGGGCCGAGATACTGCGTCAGCACTTCCTCGATCTCGCCGACCTTGAGCTGTCTTTGGTTCTGCGAGAACTGGAGCGGTGAATAGGAATCGACAAAAATGATGGCCTGACGGGTTTCGGCGTCGGACTGTTTCGTGAAGAGCGACACGCCCACGAAGAACAGCAAATTCAGCAAGAGTCCCCAGAAGAGCGAGTGGCTCCAGCGGTCGAGGCCTTCGAGGCCGAACAGCGCCGTGGGGTTCAGCAGCCGTGATTGAACGACTGCCTCCATGAGGCTGCCCGGCTCCACGATGCCTGCGCGCATGAGCGCCGGAATGAGCAGCGTATAGATCCAGACGCCGAACCCCGCGATGATGCCGGCGATGGCTCCCTTCTTGTTGCCGCCCTTCCAATAGAGGCCGAGCAGAAAGGAAGGGGCGAAGATGGTGACCGCCTCAAAGGACTTGAGCCCGATATCCACGAGGCTGTAATAATCGCCGATGTACACGGCGAAGGTATATCCGAGGAACACGCACCCCAGGATCACGACCCGCTTGATATTCAGCATCACGACCGAGAAATTTTTGAACGCACGCAGGTCCCAGAGCGTGGGGACGACAAAACTGTTCATCACCATCGTGGAAAGCGCCACGGATTCCACGATGATCATGGCGGTGGCGGCCGAAAAACCGCCGATAAACGCGATGAGCGCCAGGTACGGGTAGCCGGTGTGCATGGGGATGGTGAGCACAAAATAGTCCGCCGTGGACGGGACGTCTCCCAGCAGAAGACCTCCGTACGCGATGGGGAGCACAAAGATGTTGATCAGGAACAGGTAGAGCGGAAAAAGCCACATGGCCTTTTTAATATGGTCCGCTGAATAGTTTTCCACCACCGCCACATGGAACTGGCGGGGCAGGAACAGGATGGCCATCATCGACAGGAAGGTCAGTGAGGTCCATTCCAGGAAGCTCACCGGCGAGGCGTCGCCGATCTTCATAAGCAGCGCATAGGGACCCTGCTGGACCCGCCCGAAGATATCGCCGAACCCGTTAAAAAGCCCGTAGGTCACAAAAAGCCCGACCGACATGAACGCGACCAGCTTGATCGCCGATTCGAAGGCAACGGCGAAGACCAGGCCGCCGTGGCGCTCCGACGCATCGAGCCTGCGCGCGCCGAAGATCACGGCAAAGGTCCCGAGCAGCAGCGAAACGAACCAGCCCTCAAAATTGGAGCTCTGCGGTTTGCCCGAGAGCAGCGTGAAGGTCGTCATGATGGCCTTGAGCTGCAGGCCGAGATAGGGGGTGATGCCGACGACCGCCACGGTCGTGACCAGGACCGAAAGGCCCAGGGATTTTCCGTAGCGAGACGAGATGAAATCCGAGATCGTGGTGATCCGGTTCTCCTTGGACAGGTACACGATCTTCCGGAGCACGATCCACCACAAGGCCGCCATGAGCGTCGGGCCGATATAGATAGTGAGAAAGCTGAGCCCTGAGTTCGCGGCCTTGCCCACACTGCCGTAGAAGGTCCAGGAGGTGCAGTACACCGCAAGGGAAAGGGAATAGATATAGGGATTCGAGACCAGGCTCTTCCCCTGCAGCTCCTTCCGTTCCGCAAAATAGGCAACGGAAAAGAGCAGAAGAAGATAACCGAGAATGATGCTGAGCAGGACCAGGGGCGAGAACACTTATTTTCCTCCGTCCTCCCGCTCCAAAAAGTGAGCAATAATAAAGATAATGACGATGAAAATGAACCAGATGATGAACAGGGAGGTCGCCAGGCTGCCCTTAAAGATGCCCATGATGGGCCAGCTGAAGAACAGGAGCCCGATGACGAATAGAAATATCCAGATGTCCCGTTTCATAGAGCGATATAGTAACATAATTAACGCTCGATTGCCATATCCGAGGTGCGTTCGGGAGCGGTTGCGGCTATTTCGGCAGGGACTTGACGGCCTTCGACAATGCGGTTATAGTTACACGTAGGCGTGCAGGTTGACAGGTTGAAGGCGGTAGAATGGGACACTTGTTCTTTCTGGTCTGAATTTGCTTGTTTGATAGAAAGTATTGTCTCCCTTCAGTCTTCGGCCTTCAGTCTCTCTACCTGAATAGCTACCAAAGCTGGAGCACCCTCAAAATACCAATCCCTTTAAGTTAAGGAGCAACCAGTGAAAATACGATTGTATCATTTCTTCCTGCCCTGCTTTTCCGTTGCGCTGTCTCTTTTTCCAGCGCCGGCGCCTGCCGCGGCCCAGCCTGAGTATACCCGTACCGTTGAACGCTATGTGATGCCCGACGTCACCCTGATCAACCAGGATGGCAAGCGGGTCAAGTTCCGGGAGCTCATGAACAGCGGAAAACCGGTTGTCGTCGACTTCATCTACGGCACGTGCACGACCATCTGTCCCGTGTTGTCGGCAGGGTATACGAATTTTCAGCGGAAACGCGGCGCTGACGCCGCAAAGGTCCAGCTGATCTCCATATCGATCGATCCGGAACACGACGGACCGGCGATCTTGAAAAAGTATCTGAAGAACTACCGGGCACAGCCGGGATGGGATTTTCTGACCGGTTCCCGGGAAGACATTGACCGCGTCATGAAGGCCTTCAATGCCTATATACCGAACAAGATGTTCCATTATCCCATCATGTTCATGAAGGCGCCTGGCGACGAAACATGGGTGCGCATCTATGGCCTCATCGGGACAGCGGATTTCATTAAAGAGTTCGAGAAGGTGGTGAAAAAATGATCAGCAGGAGCGGGTCCTCACGATATCGTCGGCAGGTTGCAGTCTGGCTGATCAGCCTCGCAGCCGGGGCAACCCTTTGTTTCACCCCCCTGACTTCTCTGCATGCTGAAAACGATCTCAGCCCCGTCCTCAAGGGGTTAACGCGGGACGACGTGCTGCGCATGGGAGAAGTCATGTACCGGATCGGCCTGCTTCCCTCCGGAGAGCCGATGCAGGCAGTGGTGATGGGCGACGTGCCGGTGGAGGGCACCATGTTCACCTGTGTGAGCTGCCATCTGCGGAGCGGGTACGGGAGCAGCGAAGGCCAGGTAAGAATGCCGCCCATCGATGGCACGCGACTGTACTCACCCGTGTCGAAGTCCAGGCGCGCGCCCCTGGTGGGCCGGCCGACTGGAGGCAGCGAGGAACTCTACCGTCCCGCCTATACGGATGAGACGCTTGCAGGCGTCCTTGAAACAGGGATCGATCCGGCAGGCAGGCGGCTGAACACGGTCATGCCGGTTTATTTCCTGAGCGAGCGGGACAGGGAGATCATGGTCTATTACCTGAAATACCTTTCTACTGAACCGCAACCGGGAGTCACGGAGACCACCCTGCATTTTGCAACGGTGATCACCGAGGACGTGCCCGGAGAGGACCGCGACGCCATGCTGGTTCCCCTGAAGAACTACATCAGCAACTGGCGCCTTCCGAAATCCACGGAACGTGGCCAGCGATCGTCACTGTACAAGCGGGAAGGGACCATGAAAGCGATGCGGACCTTTACCCTCTCCGTCTGGGAGCTCAAGGGTCCTCGGGAAACGTGGAGGGAACAACTGGAAGAATATTATCGAAAAGAACCGGTCTTTGCGCTTCTGGGCGGCATTACAACCGGAGAATGGGAACCGATCCACCGGTTCTGCGAGGACCATCGGGTCCCGGCGATCTTTCCCATTACGGATTATCCCGTGATCTCCGAGACCGACTGGTACACCTTGTACCTCTCCAAGGGGTTCTCTCAGGAAGGCGAAGCCGCGGCCCGCTTCCTCCACGGCAGAGAAGACCTGCCGAAAACACCGGCCATCATACAGGTCATCCGCGATGAGCCGGCAGGACGGGCCCTGTCCCGTGCCTTCCAGGACACCTGGGTGGGCCTTGAACACGAGGCGCCCGAGACCCTCGTGCTGAAGCGCGATGAACACCTCGATGCCACTTTCTGGAAAAAGCTCGCCGGGAAGAACAAAAAACCTGTTGTTCTGCTGTGGTTGAACGCAGGAGACTTCCCCGATCTCAAGCTCGTCAGAAAAGGTTCCAGCCCCTCCATGGTCTTCGCCTCCGCCAGTCTCCTGGGGAGCCGGCTCTCCACGCTGGCCGAGAGCGAGCGCGGATATGTCTATGTGACCTATCCTTATTCTCTTCCCCAGGTTTCCAAAGGGCAACGGCCCCAGGTCGAGACCTCCCTGCAGAACGACAAAATCTCGATGACCAAACGTAGCACTGCGCTGAAAATGTACTCCCTGTCGCAGACGATCTCCGATCCTCTTTCCAAAATGCGCTCCTTCGTGTCCCGGGATTATTTTCTCGAACTGATCGAGGCGGCTCCGGACCTTGTAGCAGTTCCCGAGACCTACCCGCGCCTGAGCTTCGGCACGGGGCAGCGCTATGCCTCAAAAGGATGCTACATCGTCCAGCTTACCGCAGGACCGAATCCCGGGCTGATCAAAAAAAGCGAATGGGTCATCCATTGACAAGGTGGTTGATCAGGTGACGAGGGGTGTGATGAAGGTAGCGGGGATTTTTACTCAATTATCAGATTTGATGGTCTCGTAAGAAGTCTATAAACCCTCTTTTGACGTCATTCCGGCCTGTCCGGAATCGTTTCTATTCAGTACGTTGAAAAACACTACATAGGGGTAGGGACGACGCATTGATTTGCGCCGCCCCTCCCTCCGAACCGGACTGGCGGATTTCCCGCATCCGGCTCTCCAGTTGGTGGTTCACCTTACCAAGGACTGACGTGTTGCGACAAGGGCG
>Ga0210377_10000836_pt1 | contig 29208 bp, 27 predicted proteins | sample PLM4_65_b1redo_FD_155480 | JGI IMG/M metagenome (GOLD analysis project Ga0210377, IMG submission 155480) | Groundwater sediment microbial communities from an aquifer in East River, Colorado, USA - PLM4_65_b1 redo | ecosystem: Environmental > Terrestrial > Soil > Riparian zone | place: USA: East...
CCCCAGGGAGCATCGCCGAAAGTGAGTACCGAAACCGAAGTGGCCGTCAGCAAGCACGTGGTGCAGGAGATCGACGAAGTCGTCATCCGTTTCGCGGGCGATTCGGGCGACGGCATGCAGCTCACCGGCTCACAGTTCGCCGACACGACCGCGATGGTCGGAAACGACCTCGCCACCCTGCCGGACTACCCGGCCGAGATCCGGGCGCCGGCCGGGACCCTGGCCGGAGTGAGCGGCTACCAGATCAACTTCTCGTCGCACGACATCCGCCACCCCGGCGACACGCCGAACGTGCTGGTGGCGATGAACCCGGCGGCGCTCAAGGCGAACCTCGGCGATCTCGAGGAGGGCGGCACCGTCATGCTGGATGCCGACGCCTTCACCGACGGCAACCTGAACAAGGCCGGGCTGAAGTCGAACCCGCTGCGCGACGGCACGCTGAGCCGGTTCCGGGTGTTCGAGATCCCGCTCACCTCGATGACGATGAAGGCGGTGGCGGAGACCGGCCTCGCCGGCCGCCAGGCGGCGCGCTGCAAGAACTTCTTCGCCCTCGGCATCGTCTTCTGGCTGTACGAGCGGCCGGTCGACTACACGCGCGAGTGGATCGAGAAGAAATTCAAATCGAACGAACAGGTGCAGAAGGCCAACGTCCTGGCCCTGATCGCCGGGTACAACTACGCCGACACGACCGAGGTCTTCACGACCCACTACCGGGTCCGCAAGGCGCGCCTCGCCCCGGGCACCTACCGCAGCCTGACCGGCAACGAGGCGACCGCGACCGGCTTCATCGCCGCGGCGCTCCTCTCGGGGCGGCCGCTGTTCTACGGCTCCTATCCGATCACGCCGGCGAGCGACATCCTGCACGAGCTGGCGCGTCACAAGAACTACCCGGTCCGCACCTTCCAGGCCGAAGACGAGATCAGCGCCATGGGCGCGACCATCGGCGCGGCCTACGGCGGCGCCATCGGGCTCACGGGCACGAGCGGCCCGGGCGTGGCGCTCAAGAGCGAGGCGATCGGTCTCGCGGTCATGGCCGAGCTGCCGGTCGTGATCGTCAACGTGCAGCGCGGCGGTCCGTCGACCGGCCTGCCGACCAAGACCGAGCAGGCCGACCTGTTCCAGGCGGTCCTCGGGCGCAACGGCGAGTGCCCGGTGGTGGTGGTGGCGCCGGCGACCCCGTCGGAGTGTTTCTCGATGGCGATCGAGGCGACCCGCATCGCGGTGAAGTACATGACGCCGGTGATGTACCTGTCGGACGGCTATCTCGCCAACGGTGCCGAGCCGTGGAAGGTGCCGAAGCCGGCCGACCTGGCGAAGATCGACGTGCACTTCGTCACCAACCCCGAGGGCTTCATGCCCTACCTGCGCGACCCGAAGACGCTGGCCCGTCCGTGGGCGGTCCCGGGGACCCCCGGGCTCGAGCACCGCATCGGCGGCCTCGAGAAAGAGGACGTCACCGGCAACGTCTCCTACGACCCGATGAACCACGACAAGATGGTGCGGCTGCGGGCCGAGAAGGTCGCGCGCATCGCCGACGACATCCCCCCGATCGAGGTGTTCGGCAAGGAGTCGGGCCAGGTCCTCGTCGTCGGCTGGGGCGGCACCTACGGCGCCATCACCTCGGCGGTCGAGGCGTTGCAGCACGAGGGCGCCCCGGTGTCGTCGATACATTTGCGGCACCTCAATCCCTTCCCGAAGAACCTGGGCGAGGTGCTCAAGCGTTTCAAGACGGTGCTGGTGGCCGAGCTGAATCTGGGTCAGCTCTGCATGCTGATCCGCGCCCGCTACCTCGTGGACGCGATCAGTTTCAACAAGGTCCAGGGTCGACCATTCAAGGTCGCCGAGATCACGAAAGCGATCAAGGCGCACCTCGGAGAATAACGCGATGTCGTCACAGACCGGTGGTGTGGACATCAAGCCGAAGCTGACACGGGCCGATTTCACCAGCGACCAGACGGTGCGCTGGTGTCCGGGGTGCGGGGACTACTCCATCCTGGCGCAGGCCCAGAAGGTCATGCCCGGCATCGACGTGCCGCGCGAGAACATCGTCTTCATCTCGGGGATCGGCTGCTCGAGCCGCTTCCCGTACTACATGAACACATTCGGGTTCCACAGCATCCACGGGCGCGCCCCGACGCTGGCGACCGGGCTCAAGATCTCCCGGCCGGAGCTGTCGGTGTGGGTCGTCACCGGGGACGGCGACGGGCTCAGCATCGGCGGCAACCACCTGATCCACACGATGCGCCGCAACCTCGACATCAAGATCCTGCTGTTCAACAATCGGATCTACGGCCTGACCAAGGGCCAGTACTCGCCGACCAGCGAATTCGGCAAGAAGACCAAGTCGAGCCCGTTCGGCACCGCCGAGCAGCCGATCAATCCGCTGCGCGTGGCGATCGCCTCCGAGTGCACCTTCGTGGCGCGCTCACTCGACACCGATCCGACCCACCTGTCGGCCATCCTCGAGCGCGCCGCCCGGCATCACGGCACCGCGTTCATCGAAATCTACCAGAACTGCAACATTTTCAACGACGGCGCCTACGACGACTTCACCGCGCGCGAGATCCGCGCCGAGCGCATGGTGACGCTCGAGCACGGCAAGCCGATTCTGTTCGGCAAGAACCGCGACCGCGGCATCCGTCTGAACGGCCTCGAGCCCGAAATCGTCACCCTCGGCCAGAACGGCGTCACCGAGAAGGACATCCTGGTGCACGACGAGCGCACCAAGGAGCCGACCCTCGCCTACCTGCTCACGAGCCTGCACTTCCCGGAGTTCCCGGTCCCGGTCGGCGTGTTCTACAGCGCCGAGCGGCCGACTCTCGAAAAGGTGCTCGACAAGCAGGCCAACCAGGCCACCGCCTCCCTCGGGGCCGGCAGCCTCGAGCGCCTGCTGTCGTCCGGTTCAAGCTGGACCGTGCAGGAATGACGGAGGAGGCCCGATGAAGTGCCAGGATTGCGGCCACGACAACCACGCCGGCGTCGACCACTGCGAGTCGTGCAGCCAGAGCCTGAGCTTCGAGAGCCTGCCGCAGCCGAAGAAAGGGCTGCAGCGCGCCATCATGGAAACCCCGCTCAAGGCGCTCAACCCGGCGCCGGCGATCACCGTGCCCCCCGGTGAGCCGACGGCGAATGTCGTGCGCCTCATGCGCGAGCGCGGGCAGGGGAGCGTCCTCATCGTCGACGGCGGCCGCCTCGTCGGCATCTTCACCGAGCGCGACATCGTCAACCGCCTCACCGGCCAGAAGCGCGATCTCGCCCGCCTGCCGATCGCCGAGGTCATGACCCGCGACCCCAAGGCGCTGCGCGACGATCAGACCGTCGCCTTCGCGCTGCACCGCATGGCGGTCGGCAACTACCGGCATGTCCCGGTGCTCACCGACGGCCAGCCGCCCCGCTTCGTCTCGGTGCGCGGCGTCCTGAAGTTCCTGCACGAGCAATCCCGGTAGGGATCGCAGCAAGGACCCCGCGGGACGATGGGGGTCTCAGGGCGCTGGGGCCGCCAGGGCCCCAGCGCGCGGAGAGCGGTGTGAGGGGATCTACTTGTTGCCCGTGAAGATGCTGATCCCGATGGCGATGCCGTTGCTGTCGAGGTCGTCGACGCCCTCGGAGCCCATCAGGCTGGTCATGAAATACTGGATCCGGACGGCGGCCGAGTCCCCGACGAAGACCTTCGCGCCGATGGACGCCTGCCAGGCGTCATCGAAGAAATCCCCCATGTCGCCCGAGACGAAGCCATACGCCACGTTGATGTACCCCGTGGCCTTCTTGGCCGGCATCCAGTTCCAGGTGTAGGCCGGTCCCAGGATCATGGCATCCTGGCTGCTACCCGTATCGGGATCCTCGCTCAGGTAGGACAGGAGCAGCCCCAATTCGTTCATCCCCTTGCCGAAAATGTAGGACCATTCGCCATCGATGCTGGTCACCGAGCCGACGTTATCGACGTCGGTCCAGCTGATGTCGAATGCCCACTCGTTCTTCTTGCTGTCGAGGGTTCCTGCGAGCACGGCGGGAGCGAAGCCGAAAAGCAGTGCTAGGAGCGCGAGCCGCATCAGCCATCTTGCCATGGTCTCCTCCTCCAGGGTTGAGTTGCGTTTGGTCCCTCGCGAGAGCGCAGCGAGACTCCGCCGGCGCATGTACTACCTGACGAGTCGGGATGTCAAGTGGCTGGGACGAACAGGACGAACCGCAACTGCGACCAGCGCCGGAGCGCCAAGCCGGCACGCGCATCCGCAGCGAATACGGGAGGGTGGCAGGGAGTTTGAGTTGGTGCCGAAGACAGGACTTGAACCTGCACGCCCCGGAGGGCACTAGACCCTGAACTGAGCCTGCCGGCGCAAGTAGTGATCCTGCAACGATTTACCGTCTCCGGCGGTGCCGATCCGCGATCCCACGCATCCGTTCTATTCACAGGAGATGGATCCTATTCCCGCCTAGTGGGCGGGGATACGCGTGCCGACGTGGTGCCGATCGCTCCCGCTCAGCCACGGCGGGCGATTGTCCCCGATGAACTCACCTCACACCTGGTGCCCGCCGGCCGCTGCGCCGGGTTCGGTGGCACGCGGATTCAACGAACGTCTCCTCCTCAGAAGGCCCGCTTGATCAGCTCAGCACCCACGAAGAGAAAGCCGAGTAGCAGTGAGACAAACTTGACATGAAAGAAGTAGAGAGCTGGAGCGTCGAGCCATGCCGGCTTGGGGAAATCGCCCTCGATGATTCCCTTCTTCGCCCATAGATCCTTCTCTCGGGTTCTTGTCCATACGTTGAGGAGCATGGCTGCGACATAGTACTGAGCGAGATCAGCAAGGAAGAACCCCACGAAAAGCAGGAGCGCAAGGAGAATCAACCTTGGAAACGTCACCTCGGGTGTCTTGAAGAACCAGCAAACCGCCGCACCTGCGAAGGCGAGCTGACGTGCAGATGTACTGAACGAGCTGGTGTATTCGACGTAGCTCGCCCAAAGCTCTCGGCTCTGCATTACCGTCGCACGGGTGGCCCAGGCTCTCCCCGTGTACCTGGGTTCCCGGTCGGCGCCGGAGCGGAGGGTTGCGGCGCCGGGTCGGCCGCCGGAGTAGATGAGGTGGGACGATCGGTTGAATTAGTCGGCATCTTGACTCCTTTCCCAGGTTGAATGCGACCTGGTCACCTGACATCAGGTAGCGCTGAGGATCACTTCCTAGATCCTGTCGTTTCCGCTGACCACGCCGCGCGAGCCCCCTTCTCCGCAAGCCACGCCTTTCGCCGAGCGTAGTCAGGCACCGCCCGCTCGACCCTCGCCCAGAACCCCGGCGTGTGGTTCCGCTCGCGCAGGTGGACCAGTTCGTGGACGATCACGTAATCCACGATGCCGGGAGGCAGCAGGACCGATGTCCAGTTGAAGTTCAGGGTGCCCCTACGGCCGCATGACGCCCAGCGGTAGCCGAGGTCGCGGACCTCGATGCCGGCGGGTTCAACGCCCACCCGCCGGGCCAGCGTGGACACTCGGGGGCGCAGCCAGACCAGGCCGTGCTCGGTGTACCAGCGGACGAAGTGCGCCCGGCCCTGTCGAGCCTCCGATCGAAGCAGCCGGAACCGCCCGGCCTCCAACCGCAGCGGCACGTCCTGCGCGTTCACGAGGAGCAGGCGGTATGACCGGCCGAGGTAGGGGAAGCCCTCGCCAGAGACGAACTCCTTGACCGGCGCGGCGGGGCGCAGGGCCTCCTTCGCGGCCACCTTCCTGTAGACCCATGCCCGCTTCTCGCGGATGAAGGCCTTCAGCCTCTCGGGGGTGGCCCGCTCCGGGGCGCGGACGACGAGCGCCCCGTTTCGCTCGACGGACAACTCGATGGTTCGGCGCCGGGCGCTCAGCACCACGTCGAATCGAAGGTCGTCCACCGTCAGCGTCGAGGTCATCGCGTCAGCCCGAATTGATTGACCTTCGCCAGTTCCACGAGGCGGTCCGCCACCTCTTGCAGCCGGTCGAAGGGCAGCACGTCACGGCCGTCAAGGAACTGGACCAGCCACTTCCTGAGCACGGTCTGGGCATGGGCGTTCTCCCAGAAGCCCACCAGCCGGATCTCCTGCTGGATGTGCTCGACGATCTCGACCGTGACCTCACAGAGGGCCTCCAGGGTGGCGGGGGGGAGGTCGCCGCGTCCGCCGACCTCCTGCCGGAGCACGCCGAGGAATGGGGCCTGCGTCTCGGGGTCGAGGCCCGTCGTGTCCCACTGCCGGCCGGCCTCGACCTCACCCACGAAGGTCCGCAGGGCCTCGGCCAGTTCGACCCAGCGGTCCTTCAGCTCGGTCAGGAACTTGGCCAGCCGTTCCGACAGCCGCTCGTAGTACTCGGGGTCCTCGTCGTAGTGCTGCCGGATGTGGTAACGGAGGGCGTGCTCCATCTCGGACGCCTTCGCCCGGGGCGAGCCCTGCTTGTCCACATGCTTCCCGAAGTCGGCGTCGATGATCGAGATGGGCGGGATGCTCGGGTCGATACCCAACGAGATCACATGCTCGTCGATAAGCGCCCTGACCTTCTCGCCGACCTCCTTGCCGATGGGCCGACCGCCCGTCCGATACAGGTTCCGCGCACGGGTTTGGATGAACGCGAGCGTCTTGGCGTCCTTCACGAACGGCAGGGCCTCCGGCCTTGGCAGCACGAGGTCCAGCGTGGACAGGAACAGTTTCAACTTAACGTCGAACTCCGCCCGTAACTGCTCGTCCCGCAGGGCTTCCACGCAGGTCTCGGTGTCCTCGATGTCTGGAATGCCCCGGTCGGTGAAGATGCAGACGGTCCGATGGTGCCGGTCGCGCAGTTTCGGGATCTCGTCCTTCAGGCTCTGAAGCGCGCCCTCCACGTCCTCGGCGCTGTAGGCGGCCAACGCCTCCTTCAGGTGCCGGGCCACGCCGTAGTAGTCCACCACGAGCCCCGATTCTTTCCTCGTGGCGGTGCGGTTTACGCGGGCGATGGCCTGCAACAACTCGTGCTGGTGCATGAAGCGGTCGAGGTACATGACCTGCTCGACCGGCGCATCGAACCCGGTGAGCAGCATCGACTTTACGATGATGACCGCGAGCGGGCTGGTCTTTTGAGGGTCATCGGCGGCGCCGGCAGGGAAGGGTTTCTTGAAGTCGGCGATGCGCTTCTCGACCTTGGCCTCGTCGGTCCATTCCTTCCACTCGGGCGGGTCGTTGTTGCTGCCGGAGATGACCGGCGCGAAGTCCATCGACTGGATGAGCCCGAGGTGCGCGTGGGCACGCAGCAGGAACTGCGTGCGCTCGGGTAGGCCGGCACGGGCGTCGGCGCCCAGCGCCAGCAGGGCCGGGTCCAGTCCCTCGATCTCGGCCACCAGTTCCTCGCGGGCCTTCAGGAACGCCTCCCGGTAGCGCAGCGTCGCCCGCCGGCTGACGGCCACGACCTGCGCCTTGAACCGGTTGGGCAGCACGGCGTCCACATAGTGCCGGAGCATGTTCTTGGCCTTGGCCTCGATTAGGGCCGGGGCCTCCATCACGTGCCCCTTGGTGGCGTACTTGGCCTTGATGCGTTCCAGCTCCTCGGGCGTCCGCTCCCGGAACATGTCCTCGAACACTTCGTCGAGGTCGCGGCCGTCGGCCACGGCTCCCGAAGTCGTCCGACCCTCATACAGGATCGGGACGGTGGCCCCGTCCTGCTCGGACTGCTTGATGACGTAGCGGTCGATGAAGTCCCCGAAAATCTCGTGGGTGCGCTTCCTAGCCCCCATCAGGATGGGCGTGCCCGTGAAGCCGATGCGGGCGCAGTTGGGCAGGGCCTTCAGCAGGTTCCCGTGCAGGGCGCTCCCGTGGGAGCGGTGGGCCTCGTCCACCAGCACCACGATGGACTCGTCCTCGTTTAGGACGGGGAACTCACCCGCCTCCTCGGGCATGTCGGCGATGGCCTCGGGGTCGGGGGTGGTGTCGGGCGTGTCCACGTCCGTGTCGGTGTCGCGGTCCCGCTCTTGGTACTTCTGGATGGTGGCGAACACGAGCCCCGGCCCCTTCTCGGCCAGCAGGCCCTTCAACTTCTCGGTGGACGGCGCCTTCTTCACGGTCTCGCCGGTCAACTCGGCGGTCTCGGACAACTGCTTCTGCAAGTCCTTGCGGTCCGTAACGACCACCACCTTGAACCGCCGCAGGTTGGGATGGGTCCGCATCTTCCGCACGAGAAAGACCATCGTCAGACTCTTACCCGAGCCCTGCGTGTGCCAGACGATGCCGCCGCGCCGGTCGCTCTCGCCATCCTGTTTGCGGGTCTTGCCCGTCAGCAGCCGTTCGACGGCCTTCTGCGTGGCCCGGAACTGCTGATAGCGGGCAGCGATCTTGATTGTCCGGCCCTCGGCCTGCATGAACAGGGTGAAGTGCCGAACGAGGTCGAGCAGGTGCGCCGGCCGGAGCATCCCGGCCACCAGTTTCTCCTGACTCGACAGGCAGTTCTTGCCCAGCGCGGCGGCCACCTCGGCCATCGGCACCGGGCTCGTGTCCTTCCACTCCAAGTAGTGGACCGCCTGCGCGCTGATGGTGCCAACGCGGGCCTCGTCGTAATAGGTGCCTATCAGGAACTGGTTGGTGTGGAACAGACGCTCGTTGCCTTCATCGTCCGTGACCCACGACCTCTGGTTCGAGTACCGCTGGAGTTGGTCAATGGCCTGCTCCATGGGCTCCTGCTCGCCGGGGCTCTTGCACTCGACCACCACGAGCGGGATGCCGTTCACGAACAGCACGAGGTCAGGGACGATGAACTTCTTGGCCTGCCCGCCGGGCTCGTCCACGCGGAACTGGTTGACGACCCGGAAGGTGTTGTTCTCCGGATGGCCCCAGTCGATGTAGTGGACGGTCTGGTTGCGGCCTTGGTCCCAACCGGGGACACCCTCGACCGTGGTGCCCGTCAGGAGCAGTTCGGTGGCCGCTCGGTTGGCCTCCATCAACTTCGGTGAAGCGATCCGCTCGATAGCAGAGACCGCCGTGGCGATGCGGCCCTCGTCCAGCCACTCGTTCCCGTGAGCGTCCCGGTTGATGCGCCGGAGAGCGTGCTTCAGGTCGTCGTGGAGGAGGACCTCGCGGAACGAGGACCGGCCCGAGGCCGTCGGGAAGTCGGGATTCCCCGTCGTGTACTTCCAGCCCATACCGATCAACTGGTCGATGAAGGGCTGCTCGACGTAGGTGAACTCTGGGCCGCCGCTCACGCGGGGACCTCGGCTGGGACAGGGACACGGACCCGGCCAGTCAGGAGGTCGTGTAGAAGACCGCGCTTCAGGGCGTGTAACTTTTCAAGAGTGCCGTTTTCGGCGGTCGTGGCGATGTCGTGGGCCGCAAGTCTCGCGTGGATGGTGCGTTGCTCGTCCAGCATCGGCAGAGGCATTGGCATCCGAGCGAATCGATCAGCCCCAAGGTGGGCCACGCTGGTTGTCTGCCGCGCAATCTTCATGAAGCGGCCAGTATCCAACCAGTACTTGAACGTGGCTCGTGCGAACGCCGACACGCACTCTGGCCTCGCACGAAATCTGACCAGCGTGTTCTGGAAGCAGTAGGCTCCGGGATCGCCCTTGTAGATCGCACTTCTTCCAACCAATTCAAGGCTCTGGCCTTCGTTTAGCAGGATGTCTCCCGGTTCCAATCGGAATACGGTCTGCTCCGCTGGGTTGAAGTTCATGACGAGAACATCGGAGTAGTCGATCCACCCGTCGAACACGTTGGCAACTCGAAGGTACGGGCGCAGGTTCGACCCTTTCTCATGCTGTGGGGCTCGCTGACGACCAAGTTGTACTGATCCAGAATCACGAACAGACTTGACCTCCCACCCCCTCGGAATCCGCCCCAGCGGCGAGTCCTTGTAGAGGTGGGGGGCCTCGTCGGACCGGGGACGCAGGTAGCCGTTCTCGTCCACGCCACGAGTCAGAAGGTCATGGAGCAGGCCCTGCTTCATCTGCTGCAACTTGGCGATGATCTGCTCGGTCCCGCCGATGGCGTCATCGAGGGTGTCGAGGATGGCCGCGATGCGGCGCTGCTCGCTCACTTCGGGATGGGGGACAAGGAACGTCCGCACGTCGGACTCGTTCACCGCCGGGTAATTCGATCCAACCTCCGTTCGACGAGCCTGTACCGAGAACAGGTCGCTGAGAACGCAGTAAAACAGGAATCGGCCGTCTGCTTCTTCGGGCTTCGCACGGATGACGGCGAACCCGGTCGAGGCTACCAACGGACCGCGTTCGTCTGCCGGGATTGCCGCGTGGGACTGGAGTGCGGGGCGGACTGTCCCGAACAGGACATCGCCTCCCCTCACTAGACGCCGGGCACGGCTTGGTGCCTCACGGAACACGGTCTCTCGCACCAGAGACCAGTCGATGTGGCCCTGCTCGGCTGCGCTGAGGTCGATGTACCTGAATGCGAACCCTTGTGGCGTTGCAGCGCCGAGAACCTCGGGGTTCGTCTCGGCCACAGTCTCGACGGGCGAGAGCCGCCAGTCCTCCGGCAGGGGTGGGAGGTCGGGTTCGCGCAGAACGGTTCTATGCATACCCCAACCCCTTCAGGAACCCGTCCAACCGACCCTTGGCCGCGTCACGATCCCGCTCGATGTCGAGCAGGGTCACGCGGTACTTGTCCCACTCGTTCTCGACGGCCGCGACGACCTTCTGCCGGTGGGCGGTAACGTAGCGGTCCAGTTCCTTCGCCAAGTCGGCCTTCAGGATGGTGAGCACGAGTTCGCGGACCTCGTCCGATCCGAGGGCGGCCCGAGCCTGCTCCAGCCGCTCCGCGAGTGTCTTGAGCAGGGCCTTCAGAGCCTTCTTCGCCGCTGCCAGTTCGCGCTTCAGTTCCTTCTCCTCGGCCTCTGACAGGCGCTCGGTGTCGTCCTCGACCTCGTCGCCGTCCTCGGCTTCGGCCGGAGCGTTGGCCTGCAAGCGACTGTCCAGTTCGGCCACCCGGGTCTCGGCCTCCGCGACCTGCCCGAGGAACGCGCCCATCAAGTGGGGCACGACCTTGTGCCCGAGCGGGTCGGCCTTGCCCCCGTCCTCTTCCAACGCCGTCACGATAGTCGTGACCCAGCCCTCTAGCAGCCCCTCGAACCCCCGGGCGATGAGCGCCCTCAGGTCGAACTGCACCTCGCCCCACCAGCGGGCCACCACGCCCGTGACGTGAAAGCGGTCGAGCATCCCGACCGGGACGAGCGCCTCCACGAACGTCGTCAGGAAGTCGGCCCGGATGGCCATCATGTCTTTCGACTTGGGCAAGCGGACGAGGCGCTCGCGGTGTCGGTCCCACCATGCGTTGAACGAGGCGGTGACGAGGGCCTCCTTGGCCTTCACGGCCGGGTCGGCCTCGATGCGGGCCTTCAGGTCACCCTTGACCTTGAGGTCGGGCAGGAAATCGAGGTAACGGGCATCGCGCTCCACGAACATGGTCATTGGGTCGAACCCGTGTGCCTCGAACAGGGGGCGCAGGGCCTCGACCTCGGCCTTGGGCACGCCGCCGACGAGGTGGGCGCGCACGTCGTGGGGCTCGGGCGGGGGAGCGTTGTCAGCGTAGCGCCGGATGTTGAGGTTCCAGTCGTTCTTGCTCAGCTCCGCGACCGGCACGACGGCCGCGAAGCCGGGGATGTCGTCGAACCTCTCGAAGGCGTTGACGATCTTCTCGACGTGCTCGGGCAGCAGGTAGTTCTGCGCCCGCCCGGCCTGATACTCGGCGTCGGCGTTGATGAACAGCACCCTGCCCCGCCGGTCGGCCGGCTTGGCCCCCTTGGCCCGCAGGAGGAGGATGCAGGCCGGGATGCCGGTTCCGTAGAACAGGTTCGGGGCCAGACCGATCACGGCTTCGAGCAGGTCGTCCTTCAGGAAGCCCTCGCGGATGTCGCGCTCGGCCCCGCCCCGGAACAGGACGCCGTGGGGCATGACCGTCGCCGCCATCCCGCCCGGCCTGAGCACGGCCAGCATGTGCTGGACGAACATCAGGTCGGCCTTCTTCCCTGACTCTGGGCACCAGCCGTAGGAGAACCGCTCCGGGAACTTCATCCCGTCCCGGCTGTAGTTCATGGAGAAGGGCGGGTTCGTGATGACGCGGTCGAAGCGGGTCAACTCACCGCCGTCCTGATGTAGCGGCTCCATGAGGGTGTCGCCGTTCTCCATCTCGGCGTCCGGGATGCCGTGGAGCAGCATGTTCATCTTCGAGATGGACCACACCCCGCCATTCAACTCCTGCCCGTACAGGCGCATGTTGCGCGGGTTGCCCCCGTGCTCGGCGACGTACTCGTGGGACAGGATCAACATGCCGCCGGAGCCGGAGCAGGGGTCGTAGACGCGCATCTTCTCCTGCGGCTTGATGAGCCGGACCATCATGCGGACGACTGACCGGGGGGTGTAGAACTCGCCGCCCTTCTTGCCCGCCGAGTCCGCGAACTCACCCACGAGGTACTCGTAGGCGGCCCCCAGCAGGTCGGGGAACTCGAAGTCCTCGTTCCGCAGCCGCACCTTGTTGAAGTGGTCGATCAACTGACGCAGGCGCTTGTCGGGCATCCTCGACTTGCCCACCACCCGGCTGAAGTCGATGTGCACGAGGACGCCATCGAGGGCCGTGTTGACCTCCTCCAGCGCCCCGAGCGCCTTGTTCAGGCCATCCCCGATGTTGTGGTGCAACTCGTCGCGTATGTGCTCCCAGCGGGCCTTGGGGGGCACGAAGAACGTGTCGGTGTAGAACTCGGGCGACTCGGCCCGCTTCTCGGCCTCCTTCTGGGAGCGGCCGCGGGCCAGTTGGTCCGCGACCACGGCGGCGCGTCGGACCTCGAACTCGTCGGAGCACCGCTTCAGGAACAGCATCCCGAAGATGTACTCCTTGAACTCGGAGGCATCCATCTTCCCGCGCAGGATGTCGGCGGCCCCGAACAGGTGCCGCTCCAACTGGGCGAGGGTCAACTTCCGGGGGGCAGGGGAGCCGTTCCTCTTCATGGTTGTCCGCTCAGGAGGCATCTCGGTGGGTGTCGGTTTCCCGTTCACGGACCTCGTACAGCATACTCAGCAAAGATAGTGCTACGTCCGACTTCCTGTCGGTCGCGCTCTCGTTGGGCTCGGACCTGCTCGAGGGTAAGCTCGCTTCCAGATTCAGGAGGAAGTCCTCCATCCTCTGCTGCGGGTTGAGGCTCTCCCCGTCCTCGTCCCGGTGCGGCCACCACCGGGGAATCATTCCCGCGGGGGTCTTGTGCCAGTCCAGCCACGCTTCCTCGGCGTGGCCCGGCGGGTTTCCCCTTGGCTCCGGCGGGAGCGGCAGGTCCGGGTTCAGGAAGTCCAGCAGTGCCTGCTCCACACTCTTCATCTGCCCCCCCCACAGTGCGGAGGCCTATTATCCACCCGTACCCGCTGCTCCCTCGCTCTCCCATTTCGACTTCGTCACGAAGCGCCAGGCCGGGTCCCTGCTGGAACAGAGGTGCGCAACTTGTGTGACAAGATCAAGAATCGGCCCCAATTCAGGCGCCAGTTCCGGGGCCTTGGCGGACCGGGGATTCGGGTCGTTCGCGTTGTGAATCCTCGCCCAGTTGGTGATATAAGCCCCGAGTGGTCAGGAGGTACGCGCGTGACACCCCCGTCGATCTTCGGGCTCTGGGACGTGGACGGAATGCTCTTTCGGGTCTCCCCGACACCGGATGGCGGCATGACCTGTGAGACCTGGACCGGCGCGGCCTGGACGCCGGGAGGTTCGCCTGCGGCAGCCTCCTTCAACGGCGTCCCACTGACACCTGCCGAGGCTGCGTCCCGTTTCGGAGTTCCCGTGGGTGCGGCTGCCGCCACGGACTGACCCCCAGCAGCACGATTCTGCCGCTGCCGCCGGGCCGTTGAGGGCAGCTTCAAGAGGGCGTCCGGTCACGAAACCGGGACAGCTGCGGTCCGAGCGCCGGATAGCCCAATCATTTGGTCACGCGTTCCAAGACGGTTCGGGACCGCGAGGTTCGATGGCCCAATGCCTCTTGAGCCACGTAACCGAATATCTGTATGATTCTTCAGAGGGAATCAGCCATGCCTCGGGGTGGCCACAGACCGAACGCCGGAAGGAAGCTATCACCCGAAACCATCGCCTTCCGCGCGTTCTGGCGGAACTGGTTCGAGTCGCCCGAAGGCCGTCGTCACCTCATACAGCGCGCCAAACGCTCCGACGCCATCCTGGCAAAACTCATCGACAAGGTTTTCCCCACCCCACAGGCTGTGGATGCCTCAGCGGAGGACAAGCGGCCCATCCGGATCACCGTCGGCCAGCCCGGAAACGAACTCAATCTCCAATATGGACCGGTAGATGTTCCGGCACTCATTAAGGCAGCGGCCGAACGCCGCAGTGGCGGCACATGAGTGGCAGCAGGCCCCACGCGCCGCCGGTCATCCCGGTGGGATTCCGCGAGTGACCTAGCGGCACATTGGAGTTTGACAATCGCACCCACCGCAAGGCCGGGGCGCCGGCCGTCAAGAAGCGTGGCAGTTCCCCCTCCCCGAAAACCGTCACGGAGGACGTAGTGCCTATCCGCCCGAAGGCCTACCGCGCGCGGGACATTCCGGTTCCGTCGAGGAAGAAGTGGCGCGTCCTATGCGGTTACCTCGGTATCACGACCCCGCGTGATGTGGATCTCACTCTGGACCTCGCCGATCTGGACCGACGGCTCGCCGCGGCGCTGAAGAAGATGTCGCCGGACGAAGCGAAGAGAACGCTGACTCTCGATCGGACGGTCCGATGCCTCGCACAACGCCGGAGTCCGTACCAGCCCGGCGACGAGCGTATGTTGCCGCCGAATACGCTTAAGGAGCTTGGGCAACTGCCTGAACTTCTCAAGCGAAGGTATTCTCGCGTGTGCACGTGGTACGTCCAACGGCTTATCGGTCTGTTGCATGCATGGGCAATCGAGGGGAGCCCCGGGCAACGTCGCGTGGCCCGGGATCTGTCCAGGGCCCTCGGCAGCGCCATGGTGCTTGGAGCAGAGCGAGGCCGGCCTGAACTCGCCATAGACCCCAAGGATGCGCTCCGCGAGTACGAGGGTGTCCTGAGGCAGGTTCGAGGGGTCTGGATCATGCCGGTCGCCAGGAGGCCGGGCGCTCTCCGGGACGCTCTGATGAGGAAGTTCGCTGACTCAGGCACCAAGGTGGTTCGTGATGAAGAATACCTCGCCAGCCCCGAGGCCACGCCGAGCAAAGTAGCGCTTCAGATCTGCGCCGCCTACCGCCAGATTTCCCCGCGCTCATTGGAGAGTCTGCTGGCTCAGGCACGTCGAGAGGAGAAGACGCAGGCGCCCACCTCCCGCAAGAAATAGGCCGATTTATTGCGGCTTCACACGAGCCTCCCGCGAGGGCACACTTTGCCTCGCAAGGGCACGAGGAGGCATCGTGAGCGACGCAGTGGACTCGAAGCAGGCCCCCGAACTTCTGAGCCTTGCGGAGGCCGCCCTGTTTCTCCGCATCAACCCAAGGACACTCGAAGTCTGGTGCCGCGGCCCCCAACCCCGAGTTCCGGTCATCCGGCTCGGACGACGCATTCTGTTCCACCGCAGGGAGTTGGAACGGTGGCTGGAGGCGTGCACGGTCCGTCCGAGCGGGAAGAGTGGCACATGACGCTGACGGCGCCTGCCGGCCCCGAAGGCTGGCTCCTGCCGAGGGCCCATCCGACACCGCCTGCCATGTCTCGGACTGTGACGGCGCCGGGCATGGCTGATGGGATTCGGATTCGTGGAGGGGCGATCAGGTGACAGCGCCGGACCGGTGTCGGATCCCACCGGCCAGGGACTGGCGGATGATCCCACCTATCCTGACCGCCGACGAGGTGATGGCCTTGTTGCGTTGTGGGCGCACGCACCTCGACTCGCTGATCAATCAGGGCCTGCCGGGCCTGAATATCGGTCACGACCTGCGCGCCGGTGCCAAGGGCACCGGGCGCACACGTCGGATGCTGCGGTTCGTCTGGCAGGACGTGGTCGCGTGGCTGCACGCACGTGGCAACGGGGGCTAGCCATGAGTGCGATCACCGAGGACCGAGTGCCGCTGGCCACCGACGCCGAGCGCGCTGTGCTGGGTGGGATTCTGGTCAGCGGCAACGGCGCGCTGGAGAAGTGCCTACGCATCCTCGAGCCCGATGACATGCAAGCGCCCCACGCGGCGATATTCCGGGCGATGGTCGACTTGCATCAGCAAAGGGCGCCGGTCGATCCTGTGCTGCTGAACGCCCAACTGTCCCGGCGTGGCGATCTGGCGGCAGTGGGCGGGCCCGCCTACGTCGCGTCTCTGATGGACGGCGTATCGCACAGCAGCAACGTCGAGTACTACGCCCAGCTGGTGAAAGAGGCCGCCGATCGCCGGGCCGAGATAGCTGCCGCCTACCAGCGGATCGATGGCGCAGCCGAGCCGGGGCAGGAGGCTGCGACGGGCGGGCGACCCACCGATGTCAGCAACGCAGAGCGGTTCGTGCGCCTGTACGGCGCGGACTTGCGCTACTGCTGGCCGCAGAACCGGTGGCTGCACTGGGACAGCGCTCGCTGGGCCGCAGATGACACCGGGCGCGTCCATCAGCTGGCGAAGCGCACCGTGGCAGCCATGTATGCCGAGGCCGCCGCCGATGAGGACAACGAGCGACGCAAGGCGCTGGCCAAGCACGCCGCCAAGAGCGAAGGCGAGGCCCGGATCAACGCGATAGTCTCGCTGGCCCGCAGCGAGCCCACCATTCCGGTGAGGCCGCAAGAACTGGATGCCGACCCGTGGCTGTTCAATCTGGCGAACGGCACGCTGGATCTCAAGACCGGCACCCTGCGCCCCCACCGCCGCCGGGACCTGATCACCAAGATCGCGGCCTGCGACTACGACGCCAGCGCCGGATGCCCCGCGTGGGAGGCGTTCATGGATCGCATCCTTGGGGGAAACGCGGATCTGGTCGCATTCCTGCGCCGGGCCGCGGGCTACGTTCTGACCGGGGACACGTCGGAACATGCGCTGTTCGTCCTGTACGGGAGCGGGGCCAATGGAAAGAGCACGTTCATGAACGTGCTGCTGCACCTGCTGGGCGACTATGGCCAGAAGGCCGCCGCCGACTTGTTCATGGCGCGCAGGAGGGATCAACACCCCACCGGAATCGCCGACCTTCAAGGGGCGCGGTTGGTTGCAGGGGCCGAGACCGAGGACGGCCAGCTGCTGGCAGAGGGGCTGATGAAAGACCTGACGGGCGGGGACCGAGTGCGCGCCCGACACCTGTACACCAAGAACTTCGAGTTCGTCCCGGCTTTCAAGTTGTTCCTCGCCACCAACCACAGGCCGGTTGTGCGCGATCCTTCGCACGCCATGTGGCGGCGGATCCGGCTGGTCCCATTCACGATCACGATCCCGCCCGGCGAGCAGGACAAGCACCTATTCGAGCGGCTGCGCGACGAGTCGCCCGGGATCTTGGCATGGGCCGTGCGCGGCTGCCTTGAGTGGCAGGCGCAGGGATTGGGTACCGCACCCGACGTGGAGGCCGCCACGGCGCAGTACCGGGCCGAGTCCGACACGCTGGGCGAATTCTTGGACGAATGCTGCACCGTCGCCCCCGACGCGCGTGTGGCAAAGGACCATCTGTTCAAGCGGTACACCGAGTGGGCCGAGGCCAACCGCGAGAGCCGGCTGTCGAAGCGCGGGTTCGGCGGGCAGCTGGTGGGACGTGGGATTACCGAGGGGCGGTCGAACACCGTGCGGTGGTGGCAGGGCATCGGCCTGCCGGGCTCACCGATGGTGACACAGTGACGCAAGGTGACACGACTTTCGGTAACTTCTCCTATCACGCGCTCATGAGGAGAAGTCCCACCACGCATGTCACTTGTGTCACTGTGTCACTCGCCGCACGGATACGTCTTCGCCTTGGCGCTCCAGCGCGTGCAGCGAGCCGAACCCTACCCCGGGCGGGATCTGCCGAACAGGCGCGCGGCGTCCTACACCTGCGCGTCGGCGGGGCGGCCCGGCGCATGAGGGGGCGCGGCCAGCGCCGGCGCGACTTGCTGTCTAGTGTCAGCCCCGGCGCGATGCTGCGCAACACCTTGGTGGGTGGGCGTGTTGCCGGGGAGTGCCGCGTGACGCGCCAACAGGATCGGCACCGGATGGGCACCAGGAGGGGAAACACGGCGCGCTTGACGATGGCGACACGACGGTGTATTAGTGGTGACCTTCTGCAACATGAAGTCAGGCATTCGAACATGGAGGTTTAAGTAGAATGCCCACCAGCGATCAGATCACACTCCTATCTATCTGCCGGATCAAGGGGCTCAGTTGGTACCTGATCGCCCGTGAGGCCATGCGCTCGGGTGGGCTGGATCGCCTTCTCGACGGCAGGATCAGGGAGCACGGGCGCACCGCGAAGACGCTGGAGGTCCTCCGTGAAGGGTTGACGCGTCTCAAGGAACTGCGCGCCGAAGTCGAGAAGATGGTGGACCACCTCGACCGGGATGGCATCGGGCTCACCACCGTTCTCGACAAGGACTACCCCGCGAATCTGCGGGCGATCTTCAACAAGCCGCCCTTCCTGTTCTACTGGGGTGAACTGAAGGATGACGACGCGGTCTCCGTGGCTGTCGTCGGTACGCGCGAACCCAGCGAGCGCGGGGGAGCGCGGGCGGCGAAGATGGCGCGGCTGCTGTCGAAAGCGGGCGTCACAGTGCTCTCCGGCCTCGCAAAGGGGATCGACACTGCTGCACATCGCGCCGCGCTGGACGCCGAGGGCCGCACCATAGCGGTGCTCGGCTCGGGGCTGAATCGCATCTACCCGAAGGAGAACGCTCCGCTGGCTGCGCAGATCGCGGAGAACGGCGCGGTCGTCTCGCAGTTCTGGCCCGACGCGCCGCCGCGACAGGCCAACTTCCCACGCCGCAACATCACCATGTCCGGGCTGGGGCAAGGCACCGTCGTGATCGAGGCGTCAGCCACGTCGGGCGCGAAGATGCAAGCGCGGCTCGCAATCGAGCATGGCAAACAGGTGTTCCTGCTGGACAGCCTCGTAAAGGAGCACGGGTGGGCGCGCCAGTATGTCGAGGAGCGTGGGGCGCACCGGATCGCGTCGGTTGATGACATCCTGAACCTGCTCCGCTCGCCGGAGGAGATCAAGGCGCAAGTGAAGGTCGACCGCCAACTGCGACTGGCGCTGTGACCAAGGTCGAAAAGCCCGTCCCCGCAGGCTTCAACCAGTGCAAGGTATGCGCCTACGTCGAGACCGGGACGCCAGAGATTTGCTACGCCTGCACCGTCAAGCACACAGAGCGCCTCGCACAGGATGGTTGCGGCGTATGCGAACTGCCGCTGAAATGTGATGGCGCCTGCGAAAACTACCCCTGCGCCTGGTACATTGAGCGTCGGTTTGACCGCAACTTCGCCGTCGCCATGAAAACGAAGGGTGGCCCGATGGAGAAGGCCATCTACCGCTACAAGTACGATGGACGAACGTCGTGGGCGACCATCTTCGCGCGCATTCTCATCGGCTACCTCGATGCGCACAGGGAGCGGATGACGGGCCTGACCGGGTTCGACATGATCATCCCGAGCCCCACCAACGTTGATCCCGATGGGGGTCGCCCGTTCGATCACACCCGGCTCGTCCTTGAACGGGCAGCGGTGATCGCTCCGGGCCGCTGGCCGATCTTCCTTGACGAGCCCGTGATTGTGAAGACCCGGCCGACACCACAACTGGCTACCAAGAAATGGCAAGAGGCCCGGAAGATCGCGGAGGGCGACCTGCGGACGGCACTGCGCGTACCAAAACCCGCTCTGACCCGCAACAAGTCGATCCTCGTCTTCGATGACGTTTTCACCATCGGGTTCACCCTGCGTGAGGTGGCGAAGCGGCTGCGCGAAGACGGTGACGCGCGGCGCGTGTGCGGGATCACGCTGGCCCGCCAGCCACGGAAGCCTCAGACAGTTGCTGCTGCCTGAGCAGCGCCGGTGCCCGCCCCACAGCGTGGTGGCTGAATGAACCTACACGGGGCCCGGGTACCAGCGCGCCTGTCTCTCCCGCAACTCCTGCTGATTGTCTGGAGAGAGCCGGATGTCGATGTCGTGAAGCGGGGAAGGCCACGCTTCGATGATCCTCTGGTAGTCGGCACCTTCCTGCTGCTGCACGAGACGGGCGTCTACCAGCATCTGAAGGGTCTCGCGGTTCAGGTCGAACACGCGGAAGTGCTGGAGATCATCAGACAGCGTAATGCCTCTCCATCTGGCAGCGATAATGGTGAGAGCTTCAGGGCTCGTCATGCCTGCCGCCACCATGGCGTCAATCAGTCTGATCGCGCGCGACGGTGTATCCAAGCCGAAGGCCGCCCCGGTCCCTGTCTCATATCGACTGGGACTCCACCACGAGTGATCGCCATCGTTCTCGACGTAGTCCACGTAGATCGCCTCTTCACGGCGCTGGAGAATCTGATTGCGAAAGATCCAGTCCACGTCGTTGGGGCCATCCAAGTAGTACGCCTTGCACTGCTCCTGAATCCATTCCCGGTGTGCTCCAAGTGTGCCCATGAGGCCGTTGCTGGACTCGGCGTAAATCCCCTTGGCGAGATGCGCGTTGACGCCAACCAACTTTCGGAGGTGGCGACCCAGCGTGCCGGGTGGATTCCGAGGACAGCGCGCGGCGTCCATCAAGATCAGGAACTTTCCTGCCTCCTCATCACCGATAGCGCGCAGGATGCGCGGGCCGGTGACTTGCTGTTGCGTGGCCAGCGTCGCCGCCTGTTGAACGATGGCGGTGGCGTTCGCTTGGATAAGCGTCAACCCCCGAGACAGCGTGCGGAAGAGCCGGTCGTCGTCGAGTTGATCGAGATCTGCGAAGGCACACGAGCGCATGTCACGCCCCCCTGTAGAAGTGCACCGCGAATACGCGAAGTATCCCCCGCACGAGGGCCAGCACGCAACGAATGGGGGGCGGGGTGTACCAGCGCCGCCCAGTTACGCTGCGGGCGGTGGCAGCGGTGGCCCGGGAACGGGGAGCAGTTTTCGCACATCGACCACGCGACCGCTCAGGTGTCGGATTTCCATGATCGTCTTGTGCACTTCGGCAATCGTTGCGGCGAGGTCGTGGCGGGATTCAACGTCTGGTCCGACCCAGCCGCTCTGATACTTGGCGACCCTGCTCCCCTTCACGACCTGCTTCGGATCACGGTCGGGAGCCCAGATGCCGTGCACGAACGTGTTGCGCTTCTTGTTGGCGGCCACCAGATCCGTGCGCAGCCGCTCCACGTCGGCCTTGCGATCAGGCGCGAGCAGCAGGTACGCAGCGACCAGCAGATCCACCACCCGCGCAAAACTCATTCGATCTGTGACGAGGTGGCCCATGTCGGGCCCTCGCGTCACCACGTGCCACGTTTCGGCCAGCACGTGCGACTCGAGCATGTTGAACCACACAGTGAGGTTGCCGAGCGCCCACACCAGATCGTCGTACTTGGGGTCCGCAGGATCGTACTGCATGGCGGGCACCTTACACGGGTGGGAATGGATGCTGCAAGACTGGGCGTGTAGGTCTATGGATATGGCACGACGGGGTGGAGTCCAACCGGCGAATTCGGCCCGGAGACAGTTTAAGAGAAATACGAGCGCAAAACCGGGCCGCGGCAACTTCACCCCAGTGGCATCTGTAGGGATAATATGGCCATGGCATTCTTGAAACGCAAGCGGGTGGGCAAGGGCGTGTACTTGTACGTGGTGGAGTCGTACCGCACCCCCGAGGGCAAGGTGCGCGAACACGTGCTCCAGTACCTGGGCAGCGCCGACGCGGTATCGACCGCCGACGCCGATGCGGCAGTGGCGCACTGGCAGAAGCCGTGGCCGAGGCCCCGCAAGGGCAGGGGCAAGCGATGACCGTTGGTGCCGTGTCAGGCTTCGGTCGGGGCCGTACGGGGCTGGAAACCGATCATCGGGCTGGTGAGTTCGTCACCCTCCTCGATGCGGGTCAGGACGATCTGGACGTTGGTGTGCGCAACCAGCAGCCGAACGTCGCGGCCCTTCTGATCCTCGCCATCGATCACCAGCATGTTGGGGTTGTGGTACCCGAACCACGTGGGGAGGATGCGCTGCCCGTCGTTGAGCACCACAACGACGGCCATCTGGTCGCCGGGCTGGAGGTTGGCGCGAAATTCCGCGATCTGCTGCTCGATGCGCTCGACGTACCAGTCGGCCATGCCGTGATCGCGCGGCAGCACCACGTCAAACGGGGGAAGCGGGAACGGGATCCGTGGTTCGTTCATGCGGGTCTCCATGTGGGGGATCGGCTGCACTCCATTGTAGGTGAACACGCGGGGGATCGAAACCGATGAGCACCAGGAAGCAACTGATGGAGCGCGGGCGCGGGATGTATCTGGTGCTGGGGGCCATCGCAGGGGGCATCGCATTGCTGGTCTTCGGGCCCGGGTTCTACGAGTGCATCACCACGACGACCTGTACGAAGGATCCATGCGTTCGGTGCGCGGCCAAGGCGCTGTCCCCGAATGTGCAGGCGGCGCTGCTCACCGTCACCCTTGGCGGCTTGATCGCATGGTGGTACCAGCGCGCCAACAAGATCATGGAATTCCGGTTCGGTACGTTCGAAAAGGCGATGCGTACGTATACCGACCTTTCAGATGCAGCGTGGTCCCGCCTTACCGCGCTGGCACTCGTGAAACTTCGCCGTCGTGAGGAAGGCAGCGATTCAGATCATGTAAAGCGGTTGCAGGAGGAATTGGAGCAACGGGAGGGCGCACTTCACTCAGCCATTTTGGCTGGACACTCGATCAGTTCCGTTCAGAGTGTGCTATTTCGGGATGACATTTCGCATCACTGGGGCGACATGATGGACGCGTTCTGTGGCGCTAAAAGTGACGATCTCTGGGCCGCCGAGGCGGTCATCTACGACGCGCCCGTCCACTGGTTGGCGTACATGCGGGGCGTCGCTCAAGAGATCCGGTTGCCATTCCCTGACCTGGTTGAAAACCCGAGAGCGATCAGCGAACGCAATCGTCCCGAAGTCCGCAAGTTGTTCGAGCAGGCCCAACCACGCGCAGCGCAGGGCGGTGGTGCTGCCGCGATCAGGAACGGCGGCAACAAGGAAGGCGGCAATGGCTAACGTGTTCCCAGGTGGCGGTCGGCGGTGCTGGCGGGTCAGGGTGAAGCCGAGAAAGGGCGGGAGGGGTTGATGGGTGACGATCCAGACAAGATCCGGCGGATTGCGGAGGCGCTCGCGCCCGCGTATTCGGAAGCACACGGGAAGGAGTTCACGGCGCCCGACGACCTAGTCCCGAGCCGTGAAGCCGGCATCGACTTTATTTTCCGGGCGAAGGACGGGACGGTCGCGCAGTTCCAGCACACGCAGCCATCGGGAGACGTGGAAGCCGAGCGTGTCCGTCCAGCCAGAGCATCCAAGGTAATCGCCGCTCTCAAGACGGCGATGAACGAACGCAAGGTGTTCGGGGTTTTCGTCAGCGTGAATTTCCACCGGCTGCCGTCGAATCAGAAGGAGGTGGACCTGCTCGCGTCGGACCTGTGCAGTTTCATCGTTCACAGGGTTCGACGCCGCTTCCTCTCTTATTTCACCTACGACGAGCATGACCATCAGCCGGGGCTATTCGAACACCTGAAGGAGTCGGTCTCCCGGCTGGACATCTTTCCGAGCCGGGACAACACGCGAGCCGTTCTTGGCTGGTCATCGGACCCGCTGGGTGCTGGCAGCAACGCGGCAATGTCCGACGACTTGAAATTCAAGGAGGCCGCGAATCGAAAGTCGGCCAAGTACGGAAGCGTCGGGGATGTGGTTCTAGTGATCGAATTCGATCCCTACCCGGTGGACGACTTCTACATCCGGATCATTCGAAACGAGAACAAGGACACCACTTACCCATTCCGTGAAATCTGGGCGGTGAACAATCCCCTAGGAGACGGGAAGAGCTGGAAGGTGTGGCCGTGGGCGGGCGACGACAAGGAGGAGGGCACAGGTGGCGATCACGCGGCTGAGACGTAAGGACGGGACGATCTACTACGCCGTCGACTACAGGTACCCGAGGGTGCGGGGCGGGGAGAAGCGCCGCGAGACCGCGCCCGACCGGGACGGTGCCGACGCCCTGTGGGGCACGATCCTGAAGGAGTTGCTGGCAGATCGTGATCCCCGAGTCGCGCTGGGCAAGACCGGCACTTTCGGGGATCACGCGAAAAAGGTGCTGGCCACCTACTACAGCAACAAGCGGTCGTACCCGTTCGCAAAGGTCGTGATCGAAACCCACCTGATCCCGGCGTTCGGCAAGATGCAGTTGTCGAAGATCACCGCCAAGCGGATCACCGACTACATGAACGCCCGCACGCTGCTGGGCAGGAAGCCCGCCACGGTGAACAACGAGCGGGCGGTGCTGTCGAAGGTGCTGTCGCTGGCGGTGGACTGGGATCTGATGCCGCCGGAGGCCCACCCCATGCGCAAGGTGGACAAGTTGGAGGTGCAGAACGGGCGCACGCGGGTGCTCACGCCCGAGGAGCAGCGCGCCCTGATCGGGGCTGGCAGCAAGCACCACCTGCACCATGCCCGGGACGCGGCGATCTTGGCGCTGGGCACTGGCGGGCGGCACAAGGAGGTGCTGGGGCTGTGCTGGCAGGACGTGGATCTGGATCGCGGCCTGATCACCTTCATCGCCACCAACACCAAGAACGGGAAGCCCCGCACGGTGCCCGCCAACAGCGCCGTGCTGGGGATGCTGAAGGCCCGGCACGCCAACAGGCCCGAGCGTGAGCGGTTCAGCGCCCACGTGTTCACCTACAGGGGCAGGCCGGTGGCCAGCATCAACGGTGCGTTCCGCACGCTGGCCAAGGACGCCGGGCTGGGCCGCGACGTCACGTTCCACACCCTGCGGCACACCTTCGCCACCCGGTTCGGCCACCTTGGCGGCGACCCCCGCGACCTGATGGCCATCGGCGGCTGGTCCGACCTGAAGATCGTGGAGCGGTACTACCACACTGGGGCCGACCGCAGCGCCCGGGCGATGGCGAGCATGGCGGGCGACCTGATCGGCACGGTGCCGATCCAGACCCCCGCGGCCCCGTAACCCTGCCCCACCAGCACCCCGCCACCAGCGCCCCCAGCACCACCCGGGGGCGCTCCTCTTCCGGGCCACGACGTGCCGATTTCCGGTTGCCCGTGCCGATCTGGTGCCGATCTGGCCTGCGGTGCCGCCCAAGGCGGGGCCGCCGTCGGTTCCGCCGATCCGCTGTATGCCTTGCTGCTGTAAGGGTTGGTGGTGGTGCCGAAGACAGGACTTGAACCTGCACGCCCCGGAGGGCACTAGACCCTGAATCTAGCGCGTCTGCCAATTCCGCCACTTCGGCACGCGGTTCGGGCGAAAGGACCGGTAGGATAGCAGCAGGCGGCCCGGCGTGCAAGCACCCGTCAGCACCCGTAGCGCTTGTCAGCCCGGCCCGAGCAGGAGATGGCATGGATGAAACGCGACGTCTGAAGCAGGCAATCCTCGACGAGATGCGCCACCCCGGGTACGTCCCGGCGGAGTCGCGCGAGCTGCAGCGCCGGATGCACGTCGGCAAGGCGGGGCGCGGCTCGTTCAAGCGGGCGCTGCGCGAGCTCGAGGATGAGGAGAAAGTGGCGCGAGTCGACCGCAATCGCTACGGGCCCGCCACCGCCACCGCCGGCGCCGTCTCGGGGCGGCGGGAGACGCGCGGGCCCGCGCCGGCGAGAGGCGGCGCGCACCGCAAACAGGAGCCCGCGTCGTTCGACACCGGCGACCGGCTCCCGGTCTCGCAGGCGATGTCCGGGCCGGTCGTCGGCCGCGCCGTCACCGGGCTCCTTCAAGTCAACCCGAAGGGCTTCGGGTTCGTGGTTGCCGATCAGGGCGGTCGCGACCTGTTCATCCCGCCATTCGGCATCGGCGATCGGCAGGACGGCGATCGGGTCGAGGCGATCGTCGTGCGCGAGTCGTCGGATGGGCGTCTCCAGGGGGAGATCCGCCGCGTCGTCGAACGGACGCGCCGGCGAGTCGTCGGGCTGTTCCGCGCCGCGGGGGCCGGGCCGTGGAGCGGCGGGCGGGGAGCCGCCGGGATGGTCGAGGCGTACGACCGCAAGTACGAGGGTGGGATTGTGATCCCCGAGGGCGCGCAGGGCGGGGCGGTGAACGGCCTGGTCGTCGGGGTCGAGATCACGAAAGGCCCGCAGGACGAGCAGCGCGCCATCGGACGGATCGTCGAGGTGCTCGGGCCGCCCGAGGCGCCCGAGACCGACCTGCGCGCGGTCATCACCAAGTACGGCCTGCGCGAGGAGTTCCCGCCCGACACCCTCGCCGAGGCCGGTGGTGTCGTCGACCATGTGGCCGTCGCCGACATCCGTGGTCGCGAGGATTTCCGCGGGCTGCCGATCGTCACCATCGACGGCGAGACGGCGATGGACTTCGACGACGCCGTGCACGTGCGGCGCGACGCCGACGGCATCTGGGAGCTTCAGGTTCACATCGCCGATGTCGCCCACTACGTACGGCCCACGACGCCCCTCGACCGCGAGGCGTTCGAGCGCGCCACCAGCGTCTATTTCCCGGGCACCTGCCTGCCGATGCTGCCGCACCGGCTGAGCAATGGCATCTGCTCGCTCAACCCCGCCGTCGACCGCCTGGTGCTGTCGTGCGTGATGACCATCGACCCGCACGGGCAGGTGACCGGATACCGCCTGGCCGAAGGGGTGATCCGCAGCGCGGCGCGCATGACCTACACCAACGTCGCGAAGATCCTCGTCGATCGCGACCCGGTGGTCAGCGAGCACTACCGTCACCTGGTGCCGCACTTTCATCTGATGCAGGAGCTGTGCGGCATCCTCAACGCCCGGCGCCGGCGGCGCGGCAGCATCGATTTCGATCTCCCGGAGCCCGAGGTGATCCTGGCGGCGACCGGCGAGATGACCGGCATCATGGCGCTCGAGCGCAACGTCGCCCACCGCATCATCGAGGAGTTCATGCTGGCGGCCAACGAGACGGTGGCGCGGCACCTGTTCAAGGCGCGCACGCCGTCGATGTACAGGGTTCACGAGCGTCCCGACCCGCGCCGCCTCGAGGATTTCGACGTCGTCGCCCAGGCCTTCGGCTATCGCCTGCCGCGCCCGTTCACGTCGATTCAGCCGGGGGCCTTCCAGGGACTGCTCGACCGGGCCCGCGGCCGGCCGGAGGAGCCGTTCCTCGCCCGGCTGATGCTGCGGTCGATGAAGCAGGCGCGCTACAGCGACAACCGCGACATCCACTTCGGGCTGGCGTCGTCGTGCTACACCCACTTCACCTCGCCCATCCGGCGCTACCCCGACCTCGTCGTCCACCGGCTGGTCAAGCGGATGCTGCGCGGCGGGCCGCTGGCGCCGCGCGAGCGTTCGGATCTCGAGGCCTACCTGCCGGACGCCGCGGCGCGCTCGTCGTTCCGCGAGCGCGCCGCAGACGGCGCCGAGAACGAGCTGGTCCAGCGCAAGAAGATGACCTTCATGGCGGCGCGTCTCGGCGAGGAGTTCGACGGTTTCATCGGCAGCGTCGAGCCGTTCGGCTTCTTCGTCGAGCTGCGCGACCTGTTCGTCGAGGGGCTGGTGCCGCTGGCGACGCTGGGGGGCGACAACTACCGCTTCGTCGAGCGGCGCCGGACCCTGCAGGGCGAGCGCACCGGCCGGGTGTTCGCCATCGGCGACCCGGTGCGGGTGCGGATCGACAAGGTCGACACCTTCCGCCTGGAGATCGACTTCTCGCTGATCGACGCGCGCACCGGGGCGCGACCCATGGGCCAGCTGCCGCCGCCGCGGGGTCCCGCTGCCGCCCGGCACCCGCGCACGAGGTCCGAGATGCCGGGAGGGGCGGGGGGCCGGGCCGGGGGTCGCTCCGGGTCGCGTGGCGGAACCGGGGCGCGCTCCGGAGCGCGGGGTGGAACCGGGGCCGGTGGTCGCTCCGCTGGTCGGTCCGGCTCGCGGGCCGGGACCGGGGCCGGGGCCGGCAAGCAGGGCGGACGTCGCGGGCGTCGCAAGGGGCGCGGTCGGTGAAGCGGACGGCGCGCCCCGCCGGCGTCACCGCGCGCCGCGGCGGCGTGAAGAAGCGCCGCCGACGCTCGCGTCCCTGGCGGATCGTGCCGCACACCGCCGACATCGGGCTCGCGGTGCGCGGCCGGACGCTGAGCCGGCTGTTCGAGAATGCCGGCTCAGCGCTGTGCGAGCTGGTCGCCGGGGCCCCCGCGCAGGTGCGGCCTCGACGACGGGTGCGCATCGCCGTGCGCGGGTCGGCGATCGACGACCTGCTCGTCCGCTGGCTCCAGGAGCTGCTCTTCCTGCAGGAGACGCGCGGCTGGCGGTTCCGCGATTGCACCGTCGAGCGGCTCGATCGTCGCGGCCTGATGCTGCGGGGCAGCGCCACCGGCGAGCCGTTCGACCCCGTCGTTCACCCGCGCGGGCGTGAGATCAAGGCGGTCACCTACCACGATCTCCGGCTCGTCCGCCGCGCCGGGATGTGGACCGTCCGGATCATCCTCGACGTCTGAGCTCGTGGGCGCGCGCCGCATCGTGGGCGCCACGCACCGCCAGAACGGCGGCGATCGCCACCACGACGACGCCGGCCGGGTGCAGCGCCAGGCTGCCGGCGATGTCGCCGTGCATCAGGTGGCAGACCGATCGGGTCAGGCCGCAGCCGAGGCAGGCGAATCCCGTCAGCCGGTGCCACAGGCAGAGGTCGAAGGGGAGCGGCCGGTCGGGCGGCAGGAGGGCTCCCGCAAGCAGCAGCAGGGCCGGCGCCGCCTTTTGCAACGCCCGGGTCGCAGGTCGCGTGGCATGAACCATCGGGTGTCTCAGATCGCCGGCGCGCCGGGCGACATCCCCTTGCGGGCCACGAGCCAGCGGTAGGCGAGCGCGAAGGCGGTCATGCAGACCGGCAGCGCCACGAAGATGCCGACGCACAGTGCGACCAGGCCGAGCATCAGCACGAGAAAGCAGGCGAGCGCCAGGAGCAGCAGGCGCCAGCGGTAGCCCTCGGTGAGCACGGCGCTGCGGTGCATCGCCTGCCAGAAGCCGAGCCGATTCTCGGCGAGCACCGGGAAGGTGAAGCCCCACATGATGGCGAGGATTACGCCCGGCACGATCAGCAGGAGAAAGCCCAGCGTGACCAGTATCATTCTCACGAGGTAGGCGAGGAAGGCATCGCCGAACTGGTCGAAGCCGCCGAACATCATGCCGATCTCCGGCGCGCGGCCGTCGATCATCCCGAGAATGGCGCGCCACATCCCGACCAGGATGGCGCCGCCG
>Ga0210377_10000837_pt1 | contig 29188 bp, 24 predicted proteins | sample PLM4_65_b1redo_FD_155480 | JGI IMG/M metagenome (GOLD analysis project Ga0210377, IMG submission 155480) | Groundwater sediment microbial communities from an aquifer in East River, Colorado, USA - PLM4_65_b1 redo | ecosystem: Environmental > Terrestrial > Soil > Riparian zone | place: USA: East...
GCCAATGGCTACGACCTCTGCGCAACGGCGGCCTGCCAGGTCTACCGGGGCCTCTCGACCGAGAGCGCGCTTTCGGATCAGGCCATCGCGGAGACGCGCGGGATGGCCGCGACGTACGAGGGCCAGCCCATCGAAGCCCTCTATACGTCGACTTGCGGCGGCCATACGGAAGACGGCGGGAACATCTTCGACGGCGAGCCGACTCCCTACCTGCGGGGCGTGGTGTGCGTCCCCGAGAAGTCCGCCTGGTCTCTGCTCCGGACGACCGCGCCGATCCCGGCAGGAGGAGGCGAGGATAGCCACGACCGGGACGCGGCATTGCTCGTGGCCCTGGGCGTGTTCGAGCCCAAGGTGTCCTCCCCTGCGTCCCTCAAGGGCGCCGCTTCGGAGGCCGAGATCCGGAGGTGGACGATGCGCCTGATCGGAACGCTCAAGCGGAAGGGATGCGAGAGCGCCGCGGAAGGGCCCTTGACGCGCCGCGGGGCGTTCTTTGCCCACGTGGTGTCGTCGCTGTGCTGGGAGGAACGAGCGAAGCGGCTCCTCTCGCCGTCCGACCCGGACTACCTGCTGCAAGTCGAGGATCGGGAGGATTTGTCCGGCCGGGGCGAGGACGTTGCGGCGGCCCTGCTCATCCAGGAGGGGATCCTGACGCCTTTCTCCGACAACAGCCTGGGCGCCGGCAAGGCCTTGACACGGGCACAGGCCGCGACGCTCCTGGCCCGCACGGCGGAAAGGGCGGGGCCCCCGGGCCTGATGGCGGCCGATTTCCAGGGGGCCGAACGAGGCGAGATCAGAGTCCGCTTGGGTGAGTCGGTCCGGTCGTTCCCCCTCAATCCGCAGGCGCGCCTCTTCCGCTCCCTCGACGGCGACCGCGGTGAAACCTCGGAGCTGAGCCTCGTGGCCGGGGACCGGATCTCCTTCGTGGTTCAGGACGGGTCCGTGACGTTCCTGGAGGCGAATCAGAGCCGGCTCGGAGCCGCAGCCGACCACACCTCACGCTACTTCCGCTGGGAAGTGCGCTCGACCCCGGCGGAGGTGGCGAAGGGGGTCGCTCGCTACGGTGTGGTCGGCACCGTCCAGGACGTGGTCCCCCGACGGATCGGCAGCTCCGGGCGTGTCGTGGAGCTTTCCGTGGTGGGCTCACAGGGCGAGTTGCTTCTTCGCGGGCTCAAGATCCGCTGGGCCCTTGGCCTCAGGGAGAACCTGTTCGTGGTGGACCGCGAGCTGGGGGAGCATGGCGACGTCGAGCGCTTCGTCTTCACCGGGAAGGGATGGGGTCACGGCGTGGGACTCTGCCAGGTGGGCGCTTATGGGATGGCCCGCGCGGGCTCCTCTTATGCCGCCATTCTGTCCCACTACTATCCCGGGATAGCGATCGAGAGGGTCTACTGAAGTTCGCACCCGGGGACCCCTCCTTTTGACAGTGAAGCCGGCGTTTCCGTAAAATCCACCGAGTCTTAGAGATCCAGATGGCCGCCAGTCTCCCGAAGCGCCTCGAAGCCCTCGCCGTGCCGGGCGGGTACAAGGGACAGCTCTCGCAGCTTCCCCTCCCCGATCTCCTGCAGCACCTGCGGGTCTCGGCGTCGACCGGCATCCTGTCGTTGGTCTCGGGGGGGGCCCGCAAGGCTCTCTATGTGAAGGGCGGGCGCGTGGTCTTCGCGTCGAGCAACCTGCCGAACGACCGTCTCGGGGAGATCCTGATTCGCGAGGGAAAGATCACGGTCGAGGAGTACGACGCCTCGATCAAGGCAATCTCGAAGGGGAAGCGGCAGGGCAAGGTCCTCGTCGAGATGGGAGCCCTGTCGCCCAAAGACCTCTGGGAGGGCGTCCAGTTCCAGGTCCGCGAAGTGGTCTACGGCATCTTCCAGTGGGACGACGGCCTGTTCCATTTCGAGGAGTCGTCGCTTCCGGAGAAAGAGCGGATCACGGTGGACCTGGACATACGGGACCTGGTGCTGGTGGGGATCCGCCGCGTCGACGCCAACGGCCCGATCCAGACCCGGTACCCGGAAGGGGATGCCCTCCTCGAGCGCCTGGCCGACGAAGTGCCGTCGGCGCTCGAGCCCTACGAGAGGCACGTCCTGAACCTCGTGGACGGCGAGCGCAGCGTCCTCGAGATCTGTCGCGAGAGCGAGATCGGCGACAACGAGACCCTGAAAGTGCTCTACGCGCTCCTCTGCTGCGGCTTGACCCGGGTCAAGGGGAGAAAGGTGTACGCCCTCGACCAGGACTTCGTCCCCGAAGACACTCTCCACACCGTCATCACCTCCTTCAACCAGATGTACGGCTTCGTGTTCCGCTACATGGTCCGGGAGGTGGGGCCGATCGCCGAGAACGTCCTCGAGAAGTACGTGGGGGGCCTTCGCGACGGGCGAAAAGAGGTCTTCGCGGGAGTGAGGTTGCTCAAGGACGGAACCATCGACCCCGCGACCGTCGAACGCAACCTGAACCGTTTCCCCGAGGACGGCCGACGGAGCCTGCTCGTCGACGGCCTGAACGAGCTCCTGTACGCTGAGTTGCTCGCCGTGAAACGGACTCTCGGGGCGGAGCACGAGGCCAGCATCATCAAGGCCCTCCGAGACCGCTAGCGCGCCTCCATTCATCAGCTCCGTCGCGAGAGGGACCCCCTCAAACCGGGGGCAAGCGAAACCGCAGCCGAGGCGGGCTGGCGCAGCGACGAGAGAGGAGGCTCTGGTGAGCAATGCGGGCTAGGAGCGTACTCCGGCCCCCGACGCGGCAGCAGGTCCGTGGTGCCGCGATCCTTCTGGCGTTGGCGCTTCTGTGGACCGCCTGGCGACTGTGGCGCGTCGGCTGATCGCCGTCGTCGGACCCACGGCTTCGGGCAAGAGCGACCTCGCGCTCCGGCTGGCCCGGGAGCACGGGGGCGAGATCATCTCCTGCGACAGCCTGCAGGTCTACCGAGGCCTGGACATCGGGAGTGCGAAGCCCTCCATCCGGGAGCGTCGCGAGATTCCGCACCACCTCGTCGACGTCGTGGAGCCCGACCAGCCGTTCTCGGCCGTTGACTACGCGCGGCTGGGACGGCGTGCCGCCGGCGAGATCGCGGGCCGTGGCCGACTGGTCATCGTCGCGGGAGGGACCGGGCTCTACCTGAGGGCGCTTCTCACGGGGCTGTTCGAGGGCCCCTCCCGGGATGCCGCCCTCCGGTCGCGCCTCGAGCGTCTGGCGGACCGCCATGGAGAGGAGCGGCTTCATCGGGTGCTCGCGCGGGCCGACCCGGCTTCGGCGCGGCGGATCCCGCCGCGGGATCGCGTGAGGGTGATCCGGGCGCTGGAGGTGCTGCGGGCGACGGGCCGACCGATGTCGGTCCACCACGCAGCTCCGCCCGCAGCTCTCGAGGGATTCGCCGTGCTGACCCTGGGAATCGCCCCCGACCGGGGAGCGCTTCGCGAGCGCGTGAAGGGACGGACCGCGGCGATGTTTGCGATGGGGCTCCTCGAGGAGGTGCGTGGTCTCCTGGGTCGGGGGTACAGTGCGGATCTTCGCCCGCTGCGGGCGATCGGCTATCGGCAGGCGGTGGCCGTCGTAGGGGGAGAGATGGACGTGGCCGCAGCGCGCCATGATATCGTCACCGACACCATGCAGTATGCGAAACGACAGATGACGTGGTTCCAGCACCAGTCGGGGGCCGTTTGGAGGCCCGACGCCGAGAAGGCCTACGCCGTCGCCGAGGCATGGCTCGAGGAGACCGGGTGACGGAGCGGGGGCCCTTCCGACGGGCCGTGGTCGTGGTCTGCGACGGGCTGGGCGTCGGAGAGGCACCGGACGCGGCCGCCTTCGGAGACGAGGGGAGTGACACCCTGGGGCACGTCCTCCAGAGCCGGGACGTCCGCATCCCGAACCTGTGGGGGCTGGGCATCGGGAACCTCACGGCTTCGTTCTCCGGCGCTCGCAACCCGCGCCCCACCGGAGCCTTCGGCAAGATGGCGGAGCTGAGCGCGGGCAAGGACACGGCGACGGGCCACTGGGAGATGGCGGGCGTGATCACCACCGTCCCATTCAAGACCTACCCGGGCGGTTTCCCCAGAGAGATCATGGACCCCTTCGAAGCGCGCATCGGCCGGAAGACCCTGGGCAACAGGGCGGCCTCGGGCACCGAGGTCCTGAAGGACCTGGGGGACGAGCACCTGCGGACGGGGTTCCCCATCGTGTACACGTCGCAGGACAGCGTCTTCCAGATCGCGGCCCACGAGAGCGTCGTGCCGCCCGAGGAGCTCTACCGGTATTGCCGCGTCGCCTATGAGATCGCGTGCCTGGGCCACGGGGTCTGCCGCGTGATCGCCCGGCCCTTCGTCGGTCGCTCGGGCGTGGACTTCAAGCGGACCGGGAGACGCCGCGACTTCCCGGTGCCGCCTGCGGGAGAGACGCTCCTCGACCGGCTCGCCGCGAGGGGCCTGCCGGTTTTCGGCGTCGGGAAGATCGAAGACATCTTCACGGGGCGGGGGATCGCCGCGGCCGTCCACACCGACTCCGATTCCCACGGGATCGACGAGACGCTGCGGGCCATGGGAAGCGTACGGGAAGGGATGATCTTCACGAACCTCGTGGACTTCGACACCCTCTACGGGCACCGGAACGACGTCCCAGGGTACGCCGCGAACCTGGAGAGCGTCGACGAGCGGCTCGGGGAGGTGCTGGCTCGACTCGAGGAAGATGACCTTTTCGCCCTCACGGCGGATCACGGCTGCGACCCGTCCGACACGTCGACGGACCACACGCGAGAGCACGTGCCACTTCTCCTGGCGGGGCCCCGGGTGCGGCCCGCCACGAACCTGGGCGTGCGGCCGACCTTCGCGGACCTGGGAGCGACGCTGGCCGAGAACTTCGGGGTGGGCCCTCTGGGGGCGGGGACCTCGTTCCTCGGCGGCCTCTAGGTGCGTGGTGGGCCGACCTCCAAGTGCTTGACAATTCAGGAGGAACCGCTAAAATCGAGGGTTTGAGCGCACGCGCGATGCTCCTCATAGAGGTCTCCCGGATCCCCCCGGAGGGGATGGACGTGAACGCACTCCTGGATGCCGGCGAGATCCACGTCGCCGGAGAAACGGGGTTCGCCCTAGCGGCCGGGGGGACCCTGGCGTGCCACGTCGAGAAGGGGGATGACGACACGGTCCACGTTCAGGGGCGCCTCTCGGCCCGGCTGGGGATGGAGTGCGGGCGCTGCCTGGAGCCGTTCCCGTTCCCGGTAGACCAGGGCCTCGATCTCTTCTATCTTCCTCACCGGGCAGGGGAGGACGATGACGCGGAAGAGATCACGGAACGGGATTTGGTGGTGGCCTATTATCGCGAGGGGCGGCTCGACCTGGGCGAGATCGTGCGGGAGCAGCTCTTTCTGACGCTGCCGATGAAGCGGCTGTGCCGCCAGGACTGCCTCGGTCTCTGTCCCGCTTGCGGGGGCAACCGGAACGTCGACCCGTGTGACTGCCCGAATCCGGACGTGTCGCTGTCGCCCTTTCCCAAGCTGTTCGAGAAAGGGTCGTCCTCTTGAACCGCCCGGCCCGCGGGACACGGCCCGAGCTCCGGCGGCCGGCTCGATAGACCCATTATCCGAAGGAGTTCGCGATGCCGAATCCCAAGCGCCGTCACTCCAAGGCCCGCCGCGACAGCCGCCGGGCCCATGATCACCTGAAGACCCCGGGACTCTCCGTCTGCCCGAATTGCCAGGAGCCCAAGCTCCCCCACAGGGTCTGCCCCCATTGCGGCTACTACAAGGGCAGGCCGGCCATCGGCGTCGAGGAAGTCTAGCTTGCCCGCTGCCTCTCCCCGCGTCGCCGTGGACGCGATGGGTGGCGATCACGGGCCGGCGGTCGTCGTGGCGGGAGCGGTCGCGGCCTGCCGCGAGTTCGGCGCCCGGGTCCGTCTCGTGGGGCCGTCCTCTTCCCTGACAGAGGAGCTGGGGCGAGCAGGGGGCGGCTCGTTGCCGATCGACATCGTCGAAGCGCCCGACGTCGTCGGGATGGGGGAGCGCGTCAGTCGGGCCACTCTCAAGAAGCGATCCTCGATCCAGGTGGCCCTGGAGCTCGTGCGGGAGCGCGGCGCCGACGCTTTTTTCTCCGCCGGGAACACCGCCGCTTGCTGGGCGATCGCGAAGATGGTCCTCGGGACGCTCGAGGAGGTGGACCGCCCCGCCCTCGCCGCCGTGGTCCCTCACCTCGCTGGCTGTACGGTGCTCCTCGACGTCGGGGCGAACGCCACCTGCAAGTCACGCCACCTCGAGGAGTTCGCCGTGATGGGGAAGGTGTACACGAGCGCTGTTCTCCGGATTCCGAACCCCCGCGTCGGCCTCATGAGCATGGGCGAGGAGGTGACCAAGGGAAACGATCTGACGAAGCAGGTCCACGAGGTGCTGAAGGCCTCGGGGCTCAACTTCATCGGTAACGTCGAGGGCCACGACCTGTTCACGGGCAAGGTCGACGTCATCGTGATGGACGGCTTCACCGGCAACGTCGCCCTGAAAGCGAGCGAGACGCTGGCCGAGTCACTCCTTCACTTGATCCGGGAGGAGCTGGGCCGGACCCCGTTGCGGCGCCTTGGGGCCGCCCTCTGCCGCGACGCCTTCCGGGCCGTGAAGCGGCGAACCGACCCCTCGGAATACGGCGGAGCGCCCCTCCTCGGCGTGAAGGGCTGCTGTGTCATCGGCCACGGCCGGTCCAACGCCCACGCGATCAAGCACGGGATCCGGGCCGCGGCGGAGTTCTTCGCGAGTGGCGTCAACGAGAGCATCGAAACGGAGCTGAAGCTCCTCGGTGCGCGGAAGGAAACCGCCCAGGCGGGGACCGCGTGAAGACGGCGTTCGTATTCCCGGGCCAGGGATCGCAGAAGGTCGGGATGGGAAAGGCCCTGGCGGAAGCATTCTCCGAGAGTCGGGCGGTCTTCGATGAGGCGGACGCCGCCGTGGGCTTCTCGCTCTCCGGTCTGTGCTTCGAGGGGCCGGAGACCGACCTGCAGCTCACCGCGAACACGCAGCCCGCGATCCTCGCGGCGAGCATCGCAGCCCACCGGGCCCTCGTGGCGCGTGGGCCGGGGGCCGATTTCGTGGCGGGCCACAGTCTCGGCGAGTATTCGGCCCTCGTCGCGGCCGAGGCGCTGACGGTACGGGAGGCGGTCCGGGCGGTCCGTCGTCGTGGGGAGTACATGCAGGAAGCGGTGGCGGTCGGCCAGGGGGCGATGGCGGCGATTCTGGGCCTGGATCTGCCGGCGATCGAGGCCGCCTGCGCCGAGGCCGCCGAGGGCGAGGTGGTCACCCCCGCCAACATCAACTCCCCGGGGCAGGTGGTCATCGCCGGCCACGCGGGCGCCGTGAGCCGCGCCGTGGAGCGGTGCAAGGCGGCGGGGGCCAAGCGTGCGGTGGCGCTTCCCGTGTCCGCTCCCTTCCACTGCGCGCTCATGATGCCGGCTCAAGAGCGTCTGGAGGCCGATCTGGCTACGTTGCCGTTCGCCGATCCGAGGATGCCCCTCGTGAACAACGTGGACGCCCGGCTGGTCCGTTCGGGGGCCGAATGCCGCCAGGGGTTGGTGCGGCAGGTCTCTGCCCCCGTGCGCTGGCAGCAGTGCGTCGAAGCCCTCGTGGGCGAAGGCGTGTCGACCTTCGTCGAGGTGGGTCCGGGACAGGTGCTGGGGGGCTTGATCAAACGGATCGCGAAGGGCGCCCGGGTCCTGAGCGTCGAGGACCCCGCCTCTCTCGAGCGCGCCGTCGATTCCCTCTCGTTGGCGAGGGAGGCGTGATGTCGGAAGGCGTTCTGGCAGGGAGCGTCTCGCTCGTGACGGGGGCCTCGCGCGGCATCGGCCGGGCCATCGCGAAGGCTCTCGCGGCCGAGGGGGCGACGGTGGTGCTGGGCGCTCGGGACCAGGGCCGCCTGAAGGAGGCGGTGGACGAGATCGTGGCGGCAGGAGGGCGCGCTTCGGCGGCAGCCCTCGACGTGGCGAGCCGGGAATCGGTGGAAGCCGTGGTCGCGGCGGTGGTTTCCGCCCATGGGCGGCTGGACCACCTGGTCAACAACGCAGGGATCACTCGGGACGCTCTCCTCCTGCGGATGAAGCCGGAACAATGGGACGACGTGCTCGCCACGAACCTGACCGGAGTGTTCCTGTGCACCCAGGCGGCCCTGAAGCCGATGCTGAAACAACGGCGCGGGCGCATCGTGAACGTCACGTCGGTCGTGGGTCTGACAGGGAACCCGGGGCAAGCCAACTATGCGGCCAGCAAGGCCGGCGTGATCGGCTTCACGAAATCGGTGGCGCGAGAGGTGGCCTCCCGTGAGATCACGGTGAACGCCGTCGCGCCGGGGTTCATCGAAACGGACATGACCGGCGCGATGACGGACAAGGCGCGGGAGGCCGTCGTCTCGGCCATTCCCATGGGACACACCGGCCGGCCCGAGGACGTCGCGAGGGCCGTGATCTTCCTGCTGTCGGAGGGGGCCGCCTATGTGACGGGGCAGGTCCTCACCGTGGACGGCGGTTTCCACATGTAGAATGGCCCCGGGGAGCAACAACGGACTTGGGCGTCCGTGCGACGAGGGCGAGAGCAGGACGTGACTGACTGGAGAACTGATTGGGAGCTCGCGCAGCGAACTCCTGGAGGAGCCTCATGGAGCCTGTTGCGGATCGGGTGAAGAAGATCATCGTGGACCAGCTCGGCGTCGAGGAGGAGATCGTCACGCCCGACGCGTCCTTCGTGGACGATCTGGGGGCCGATAGCCTCGACACGGTAGAGTTGGTGATGGCCCTGGAGGAGGAGTTCGGCATCGAGATCCCCGACGAGGACGCCGAGAAGATCACCCGGGTCAAGGAGGCCGTGGAGTACATCGAGAAGCACGGGGACAAGGCCAAGAAGTAAGGTGTCCGAGAAGCGCAGGGTCGTTGTCACAGGGGTCGGGCTCGTGTCGGCTCTCGGGCTCGACACGACCTCGACGTGGCAAGCTCTTCTGGCAGGGAAGTCGGGCGTGGCGCCGATCACCCTCTTCGACGCCTCCCAGCACAGCACCCGCTTCGCCGCCGAGGTGAAAGGGTTCGACCCCCTGGCCTGGGTGGAGAAGAAGGACGTCAAGAAGATGGACCGCTTCATCCAGTTCGCGGTGGCGGCCTCCGACATCGCCCTCAAGGACTCGGGCCTGCCCATCGATGGCGGCAACGCCGAGCAGGTGGGGGTCTACATCGGCAGCGGCATCGGGGGGTTCGCCACCATCGAGCGCGAGCACGCGGCGCTCCTCAAGGGCGGGCCGCGCAAGGTGAGCCCCTTCTTCATCCCGGCCTCGATCGTGAACCTCGCGTCGGGGTGGGTCTCGATCCGGACGGGTGCGAAGGGTCCGAACTCAGCCACGTGCACGGCGTGCACGACGAGCGCCCATGCGGTGGGCGATTCCTTTCGCTTGATCCAGCGGGGAGACGCCGATGCCATGATCGCCGGCGGAAGCGAGGCCGCGATCACTCCCTTGGGGGTCGGCGGCTTCGCGGCCATGCGGGCGCTTTCGACCCGCAACGACGATCCGGGCCGGGCCTCCCGGCCTTTCGACAGGGACCGCGACGGTTTCGTGATCGGCGAGGGGTCGGGGATCGTGGTCCTCGAGGAGCTGGAAGGCGCCCGCCGGCGCGGCGCGCGCATCTACTGCGAGGTCGTGGGCTACGGGATGTCGAGCGACGCGTACCACATCTCGGCCCCGTGCGAGGACGGCGACGGCGCGATCCGGGTCATGCGGCGGACCCTGAAGGACGCCGACGTCGAGCCCGCCGTGGTCGACTACGTCAACGCCCACGGGACCTCCACACCCGTTGGGGACCGGATCGAGGTCATGGCCCTGAAGCAGGTCTTCGGAGAACACGAGAAGAAGATGGCGGTCAGCTCCACGAAGTCGATGACCGGGCACCTCCTTGGCGCGGCCGGCGGCCTGGAGGTGGGGATCACCGCTCTGGCCCTCCGTGACCAGATCGTGCCTCCGACGATCAACGTGGAGAATCAGGACCCGGCATGCGACGTCGACTGTGTCCCGAACCGGGCCCGGAGAACCGACGTCCGATACGCCCTTTCCAACTCCTTCGGCTTCGGAGGCACGAACGGCGCCCTCCTGTTTCGGCGCTTCGAGTAGAGGCCCGTCATCGTGGGTGTGGGGAGCGGCGTCCGGCGCCGTGAGGGAGGGGACGTGAGTGAGCGGAGGGGGATCCCGTGAAGGTGGTCGTCTGTGTGAAGCAGGTGCCGGACACGGAGACCCGAGTGAAGATCGCGCCCGAGGGGAACGCGATCGTCGAAACCGACGTCAACTGGATCGTCTCGCCCTTCGACGAGTTCGCCATCGAGGAGGCGCTCCGGATCAGGGAGGCGAGGGGTGGAGAGGTCGTGCTGGTGGCGGCAGGCCCGGACCGGGTCCAGACGGCGCTCCGGAGCGGCCTCGCGATGGGTGCCGACTCGGGCGTACACGTCAAGGACCCGCTCGTCGACGCCGGCGACACTCTCGCCACGGCACGGGCGCTGGCGGGCGCCCTCAAGACCCTCGTGCCCTTCGACATCGTCCTGACGGGACAGCAAGGGGTGGGAGGGGACCACGGCCAGATGCCCGGGCTTCTCGCCGAGCTTCTCGATCTCCCCCAAGTCACCGTGGCCGTGAGAATCGAGATCCAGGACGGGAAAGCGGTCGTTGAGCGCGAGATCGAAGGAGGCCGCGAAACGTGGGAGACCTCACTCCCCGCCGTCATCTCGACCCAGAAGGGTCTGAATGAGCCGCGATACGCGAGCCTCAAGGGGATCATGGCGGCCAAGCGGAAGACGATCCAGACGGTGGATGCGGCCGCCCTGGGAATCGACGCGGCGGCCCTGGCGCCGCGGTTGAAGGTCGTGGCCATGGAGCTGCCGCCGGCACGCGCTGCCGTCAAGATGATCAGCGGAGATGCCGAGACCCAGTCGAAGGAGCTGCTCCGGCTGCTGCACGATGAGGCGAAGGTGATCTGACGATGGCTGTGATCCTCACGTTCGCGGAGGAGCGTGGCGGGAAGGTCCGGCGCCCTGCCCTCGAGGTGGTGTCGGAGGCCCGCCGCCTCGCCGACGCCCTGGGTGGCTCCGTGGCCAGCGTCGTGGTGGGTTCGGGCGTCGGCGCGCTCGCAACAGAGCTCGGCTCATACGGCGCGGACCGTGTCCACGTCTTCGACGACCCGGCCCTGGCCGCCTACGCGACCGAGGCCTACGCGCGAATCGTGTCCCAGGTCGTCACGGAGACGAGACCGGCCGCCGTTCTTCTTCCTTTCACGGCTGTGGGGAAGGACCTCGCGCCGCGAGTGGCGGCCCGAATCGGCGCCGGCCTCGCGTCGGACTGCGTGGCCCTCTCGGTCAGAGAAGGGAGACTCGAGGCGCGGCGGCCGATGTACGCCGGCAAAGCGTACGCGACCGTGCGCTGGGAGGGCGAGCCCCAGATGGCGACTCTGCGCGCCAACGTCTTCCCCCTGGGCGCACCGGAGCCGGGCCGCCCGGTGGAGGTCGTGGCAGGGTCCGCCGACAGCTCGGCCCGCGCCCGGGTCACCGCGACACGGGCCACGACGGCCGGAAAGATCGAGCTGACGGAAGCACAGGTCATCGTTTCCGGGGGCCGCGGCCTCAAGGGTCCCGAGCACTTCCACCTCGTCCAGGAGCTGGGGGAGGCCTTCGGGGCGGCGGTCGGCGCCTCGCGGGCCGTGGTGGATGCCGGATGGGTCGATCATCAGATGCAGGTGGGCCAGACCGGAAAGACGGTCTCGCCGACGCTCTACATCGCCTGCGGCATCAGCGGCGCGATCCAGCACCTCGCGGGAATGTCGTCGTCGAAGATCATCGTGGCGATCAACAAGGATGCCGACGCGCCCATCTTCAAAGTGGCGGACTACGGAATCGTGGGCGACGCCTTCGAGGTCCTTCCGAAGCTGACCGAGGCCGCCAGAGCGTACTTCGCCGGCAAGGGCTGAGACCACTCGAACAGACAGCGACGTCGAGGTAGGGCCATGGCCGAGCGCGAGGTGATCGAGACCGACGTCCTGATCGTCGGCGGTGGGCCGGCGGGGCTCGCGGCGGCGATCCGTTTCAAGGACCTCCTCGCCGAGCACAACAAGAACGCGGCGTGGAAGCTCGAAGCCGGCGTGATGGTCGTCGAAAAGGCGGCTGAGTTCGGAGCCCACAGCCTCTCGGGGGCCGTCCTCGACCCCATCTCCCTCAAGGAGCTGCTCCCGGACTTCGTGGAGAAGGGCGCGCCGGTGGCGACGGCGGTCACCGAGGACCACGTCTACCTGCTGACGAACGGGGGGCGGCTCGGGCTGCCCTTCGTTCCGCCTCCGCTCCAGAATCACGGCAACTACGTCGTCAGCCTGAACCAGCTCGTCCGGTGGCTCGCCTCCCAGGCCGAGGCCCGCGGCATCGACGCCATGGCGGGGTTCCCCGGCGCCGAGGTGCTCTACGACGGCGACCGCGTCGTCGGCGTGCGAACCGGGGACAAAGGGATCGACAAGCATGGGAATCGGAAGGCCAATTTCGAGCCGGGGGTCGATCTTCGGGCGAAGGTCACGATTCTCGCCGAGGGAGCGCGCGGGAGCCTCACGAAGTCGCTCGTCGGCCGGCTGCGGCTCGACGTGGGGAGAATCCCGCAAGCCTACTCGATCGGCCTCAAGGAGCTGTGGGAGGTCCCCAAGGGGCGTCTCTCGAAGGGGGCGGTCCTGCACACCATGGGCTTTCCCCTGGACAATCGCACCTTCGGGGGCGGCTTCATCTATGGGTTCACCGAGGACCGGATCTCCATCGGCCTCGTGGTGGGCCTCGACTACCGCGACCCGTTCCTGGATCCCCACGGTCTCTTTCAGCGCTTCAAGGAGCATCCGATGGTCCGGCGGCTGCTGGAGGGCGGGAAGATGCTCCGCTACGGCGCGCGGGCGATCAGCGAAGGAGGGTGGTACTCCATCCCACGTCCGTACGCCGACGGCGTCCTACTCGTGGGGGAGGCCGCCGGCTATTTGAACGCGATGCGCCTGAAGGGGATCCACCTCGCGATCAAGACCGGGATCCTGGCCGCGGAAACCGCCCTCGACGCGATCGTGGCGGGGGACACCTCGGCCGCGACGCTCGCGGCCTTCGAGGACAAGGTGCTCGGGTCCTACGTAAAGGACGAGCTGTGGAGAGTGCGGAACTTCCACCAGGGCTTCAAGCACGGCCTGTGGGCCGGCCTCCTCCACAGCGGCGTGCAGATGGTGACCGGCGGTCGAGGCCTTGTGGACCCCCTGGTGCCTTCGAAGGGCTACGCCGAAACGGAGACGCTGGCCGACTACTACGGCCCGGGGCAGACCCGCGACGATTTCCGGCGCAAGAAGATGGACGGGGCCTTGACTTTCGATCGCGTCACCGACGTCTATCACTCCGGAACGAAGCACGACGAGGACCAGCCGGCGCACCTCCACGTCGCCGATACGAACGTCTGCGAGACGAGGTGCCGGGAAGACTACGGCAATCCCTGCGAGAAGTTCTGCCCCGCGGCCGTGTACGAGATGGTTCCCAAGGCGGGCGACCCGAAGGACCTGCGGCTCCAGATCAACTTCTCGAACTGCGTCCACTGCAAGACGTGCGACGTGATGGACCCTTACCAGATCATCACGTGGGTCACTCCCGAGGGAGGCGGCGGGCCGAGGTACGACGACCTCTAGCAGCGGGCCATTCGCGCTGACAGCGTTTCCCTCCCCTTACGTGGAGAGGGCTAGGGTGGGGGGTCGTCATTGAGCAAAGGGGTGCTCCGTCGCACCCCTTTGAAACCCCGCTCGCTCCGCCGAAGTGAATTCGGCTTCGCTCGCAGCCGGTGGCCGTTCCCTCAGCCGTGGGTGACAAGTGAGGTGGGGGTCGATGCAGGTCGTTGTACACAGCGTTTCCCTCCCCCTACGTGGGGAGGGCTAGGGTGGGGGGTCGATGATTGAAGGCGTGCGGGTAGGGCTGTACGACGATCCGATCTTCCGAGAGCACGACTCGGGGCCGGGGCACCCGGAACGTCCGGAGCGCCTGGACGCGGTCCGGCGTGGTCTGCGGGAAGCGGGGATCGACGGGCGTCTCGAGGCCCGCAAGCCACGCCCGGCGACGGGGGCGGAGCTGCTTCGGGTGCACCGCGAGGCGTATCTGGAGCTCGTGGAGTCCACCCGGGGGCGGACCTTCCGCTTCGATCCCGACACCCAGGCCGGGCCACGATCCTACGAGGCGGCGGTCCTGGCGGCCGGCGCCGTCGTGGACGCGGTCGACCGGGTCCTGGATGGCAGCCTGGACCGCGCCTTCTGCGCCGTCCGGCCGCCGGGTCACCACGCCGAGTCCGGCCGGGCCATGGGCTTCTGCCTCTTCAACAACGTTGCGGTCGGAGCCGCCCACGCCTTGGCGAGGGGCCTCGAGCGTGTCCTGGTGATCGACTTCGACGTGCATCACGGCAATGGAACCCAGGAGATCTTCTATTCTGACCCCCGGGTTCTCTACGTCTCGTCCCACGCGTTCCCGTTCTACCCGGGCACCGGCGCAGCCGGCGAGCTGGGAGAGCGGGACGGGCTCGGCTTCACGATCAACCTGCCGCTGCCCGAAGGGTGTGGAGACGCGGAGTACGGGCGGCTCTACGCGGAGGTCGTCGCGCCCGTCGGGCGGGCCTTCGATCCGGAGCTCGTCCTCGTCTCGGCGGGGTTCGATCCCCACGCAGCGGACCCTCTGGCCGGCATGCAGGTGACGGAGCGCGGCTTCGCAGCGATCGCCCGCGCTTGTCTGTCGACGACGGCGGGCTCGGCCCGGGGCCGGTGCGTCTTCGCCCTCGAGGGAGGCTACGACCTGGACGCCGTGGCAGCGTCGTCGTCGGCCGTCGTTCGAGAGATGCTGGGCGAGGAAGGCTGGCCGCTGGCCGGGGAAGCCTCGCCACGTGCCGCAGATCTGGTCGGCCGCTACCGCCAGGCTTTCGGCCGCTTCTGGCCCGTGCTCCGGGACTGAGCCTCGCCCTGGTCCGTCCGGGGCGTTGTGCTAACATTCTCTTTTCCTTCATGGACTTATGACCGAGTACGCTTTCGACGAGATCGAGACGCGGTGGCAGCGGCGTTGGGAGGAGGCCCGGACCTTCGAGGTCACCGAGGATCCGTCCCGCCCGAAGTTCTATTGCCTCGAGATGCTCCCGTATCCCTCCGGGGACATTCACGTGGGCCACGTCCGGAACTACTGCATCACCGACGTCGTGGCCCGTTACAAGCGCATGAAAGGGTTCAACGTTCTTCACCCCATCGGGTGGGACGCGCTCGGTCTCCCTGCCGAGAACGCCGCGATCAAGCGGGGGATCCACCCGGAGAAATGGACCCGCGACAACATCGCCGGCATGAAGCGGCAGCTCCAGCGGCTCGGCTTCAGCTACCCGTGGAGCCGGGAGATCGCGACTTGCGATCCCGAGTACTACCGCTGGAACCAGTGGTTCTTCCTTCGGATGCTCGAGCGGGGGATCGCGTACCGCGCCAAGGCGCCGGTGAACTGGTGCCCGACCTGCAAGACGGTCCTCGCGAACGAGCAGGCGGAGGGGGGCGAGTGCTGGCGCTGCCACAGCATCGTCGAGCAGCGCGAGATGGAGCAGTGGTTCCTTCGGATCACGGCCTACCAGGACGCGCTCCTCGACGACATGGCGCAGCTTCCGCACTGGCCCGACCGCGTCCTGGTCCAGCAGCGGAACTGGATCGGTCGCTCCCAGGGGGCCGAGGTGGCCTTTCCCGTCGACGGGGGTGAGCCGATCGGGATCTTCACGACCCGTATCGACACCATCTTCGGCGCGACCTTCATGGTCCTCGCCCCAGAGCACCCGCGCGTCGACGAGCTCACGGTGGGAGCGCCGCCGGAGGCGCGGGCGGCCGTGGCGAGACTCCGAAGCCAGGACCGGCGCTCGCGCCTCGAAGGGAAGGTGGAGAAGGAGGGGGTCTTCACCGGCCGCCACGCCGTCAACCCGTTCAACGGCGAGCCTGTCCCGATCTGGGTGGGCAACTTCGTGCTCATGGGCTACGGAACCGGAGCGATCATGGCGGTGCCCGCCCACGACCAACGGGATTTCGAGTTCGCCAGGAAGTTCGACATCGCCGTGCGGGTGGTCATCCAGCCCGATGGAGCCGTCCTCGACGGCGACCGTCTGCAAGGGGCCTACGACGGCCCAGGCCGTGTCGTGAACAGCGGCGAGTGGACGGGCCTCGACTCGGACGAAGCGGTCCGCAGAATGACGGCCCACGCCGAGACGAAAGGGTTCGGAAAAGGCACGATCACTTACCGTCTGAAGGATTGGCTCATCAGCCGACAGCGCTACTGGGGGACGCCGATCCCGGTCGTGTACTGCCAGAAGGACGGCGTCCTCGGCGTGCCCGATTCGGCGCTGCCCATCGTCCTCCCGAAGGACGCCCCTTTCACGGGCGAGGGAGGGAATCCGCTCGAGAAGGTGCCCGGCTTCGTGGCGGCCACGTGTCCCCGCTGTGGGGGTCCGGCGCGACGCGAGACCGACACGATGGACACGTTCGTGGATTCGTCGTGGTACTTCTACCGCTATCTGTCGCCGCGCTCCGACGACGCGCCGTTCGATCCCGCGGCGGTTCGCCACTGGTTCCCCATCGATCTCTACGTCGGCGGAATCGAGCATGCCATTCTCCACCTCGTCTATTCACGCTTCTGGACCAAGGTCATGCGGGATCTCGGCCTCGTCACCTTCGACGAGCCGGTGGTGCGGCTCTTTCCGCAGGGGATGGTCCACCGGGACGGTGAGGTGATGTCCAAGTCGAAGGGGAACACCGTCGCCCCCGACGACATCGTCGGAAGATACGGGGCCGACACGCTGCGGCTCTACATCCTCAACGTCGCCGCGCCGGAGGACCCCCTCGAGTGGAACGACGAGAACATCGCCGGCGTGCACCGCTTCCTCCACAGGGTCTGGCGGCTTCTGGACCGCCACGCCGAGACCTTCGCCACCGAGATCCGCGAGCCGATTCCGGCGGAGCTCGCCGAGTCGGGCCGCCGGCTCAGACGGAAGGTGCACCAGACGATCCAGCGCGTCACACAGGACGTCGAGGAGCGCTTCAAGTTCAACACGGCCGTTGCGGCCTTGATCGAGCTCGAGCACGCGATCTCCGACGCCGAGAAGGAGGTCGCCGCCGGGACGGCCCGCTCCGTCCTTCAGGAGGCCCTGGAGACCCTCGTGCTCCTCCTCGCGCCGTTCGCGCCTCACGTCTCCGAGGAGATGTGGATGCGCCTTGGGCGCCGCTTCAGCGTCGTCGACCGGAACTGGCCCGTGGCCGACCCCGCCGTTGCCCGCGAGGATGCCGTGGAGCTGGCCGTGCAGGTGAACGGAAAGGTGCGCGGGCGGATCACTGTGCCCCGAGAGGCTTCGGAGGACCTGGTGAAGGAAGCCGCTCTCGCGGACCCGAAGGTGCGCGAGCATTTGGCCGACAAGGTGGTTGCGAAGGTCGTGGTCGTGCCGGGGCGTCTCGTGAGCGTGGTGGCGCGGTGAAGCCCGGCGGTGCCGCCCTGGCGGCGGTGGCGTCCCTTGCGGTGTTGCACGGGTGCGGGTACGCCCTCGTGGGGCACGGCGTCGCGCAGGATCCGTCCATCAAGCGAATCGGGGTACCGGTCTTCAAGGATGCCACCGGGATGCCCGGCCTCGACCAGAAGATCACGGAGAGAGTGATCGAGGAGCTGCTCCGGCGGGGGCGCTACGACGTGGTGCAGGACACCCAGGGAGTGGACGCGGTGGTGGAGGGCGAGATCCTCCGCTACGTCGCCACCCCCGTGGGCTTCAGCCAGCAGGGAACCGGTGCGACGGCATCGACTCAGGCGAGCCGCTACGCCATCGTCATGACGGCCCGCGTGCGATACTCGAAGGTCGGGTCGACGGAATCGATCTGGCAAAGCGACTCTCTCACGGTCCGGGACGAGTCGGACGTGGGGGATACCTCCGCGACGTTCTTCGATCGCGACGACCAGGTCATCGATCGCCTGGCCACGAGCTTCGCCCGGAGCCTCGTCTCCTCCATGCTGGAGGCGTTCTAGGGATGCCGTCCGGCACGCGGCGCAGCGGTGCGGCCGTCCACGTCATCGTCGGGGATCCCCGGAACGGCTTCGACTCCTTCCGGGCCGAGGAGGCCCTCCAGGCACTCCTCGAGGAGGCCCTCGGTCCGGACCACGAAGAAGCGGTGCAGACCTGTCGGGGGGATGAGACCACGTGGAGCCGGGTCCTCGACGCCGCCCGAAGCCCGTCGCTCTTCGTTCCCCGCCGTGCCGTCGTGGTGCGGGGAGCAGAGGCGCTGAAGGGGGAGACGCAGGGGGTCGAGGCGTACGTGGACGATCCGAGCCCGCAGATCGTGCTGATCCTCGTGGCGGCGAAGCCCGACGGTCGCAAAGCCGTTTGGAAGCTGCTCATGGAGAGGGCGAAGGTGGTGAAGACCGAGCCCCTGAAGGGGAGGGCGCTCCGGGCCTACGTCACCGACGATCTCCGTCGAAGGCGCCTGTCGTTGGACGAGCAGGGGCTGGACGCGCTCCTGGAGAGAGTCGGGCAGGACCTTCGCCGCCTGATGGGCGAGGTGGACAAGCTCGAGGCTTTCGCTGGGGGCGAAGGCAAGCTGACGGCGGACACCGTCAGCGCGGTTCTGGGGCGGGGCATGGCGCAGCCGTTGTACCGGCTCGGCGACGCGCTGTTGGCGCGCGAGCCGGCCGAGGTTCTCGCCCTTGCCGACGAGATCCTCGACGAAGGGGAGGCGGCGCCCCTCGTCCTCGGAGCGCTCTACCGCACGTTGCGCCAGCTCCGGGGCGTGAGCGCTCTGGGAGGGGCTCGGGCGTCGCGGGCGGAGCTGGCGTCTCGGCTCAGGATTCCGCCCTTCAAGGTCGGTGACGTGTTGGATGCGGCGCGCCGTTGGCCCGAGAAGGACCTCAGGAGGGCGGCAGCCGCGTTCGGTGTGGCTGACCGGCGGCTCAAGACCGGCGGGGAGCCGCGGATGGTTCTGGCCGCCGCGGTGGTCGATGCTTGTCGCGGCGGCGCGTGAGGGGTGCTAGCGGCCCGCGCTCAGCGCGGCCACCTTGCGAGAGAGGCGGCTCTTGTAACGGGCGGCGGCGTTGTCGTGGATGATGCCCTTCTTCGAGGCCTTGTCGATCGCACCCACCGTCTGGGCCAGAAGCTTGTTCGCGGCGTCCGCATCCCCCTTTGCGAGGGCCTCGCGGAGCTTCTTGATCTGAGTGCGGACTTGAGACACGTTCTGGCGGTTGCGGGCCCTCCGCTTGAGGCCTTGCCTCATCTGCTTCAGGGCCGACGCGTGATGAGCCACTCGAGTCCTCCCAATCCTGAGTCGAACCGCGCCCGCAGGGCGGCCGCTAACGACGACAAACCAGCAGTTTAACGCCCTTGAACGCAGCGGTCAAGGACGGGGATGAGGGGAGGGGTGGGAGGGGTCCGCTGCGAGCGGCGGGGCTCATCTCGTCGCTCACGTTCCTGTCCCGAGTCCTGGGCGTGGTGCGCGAGCAGGTGTTCGCCGCTCTTCTCGGCGCCGGCCTTCACGCCGACGCTTTCCAGATCGCCTTCCGCATCCCGAACCTGCTGCGGGACCTCTTCGCCGAAGGGGCACTCTCGGCGGCCTTCGTGCCGACCTACGCCCGGGCGCTGGCGGGCGAAGGGCGCAAGGGAGCCAACCGGCTGGCTTCGCGGCTGTTCACGCTCCTGGCGGTGGCCCTGAGCGCGGTGGTTCTTGCGGGCATGATCGCCGCGCCCTGGATCGTGGACCTTCTGGCCCCAGGCTTCGAGCAGGTGCCGGGCAAGGCCGACCTGGCCGTCCTGCTGACGCGGGTCATGATGCCGTTCCTCCCTCTCGTCTCCTTCGCGGCCGTCGCGATGGGGATGCTCAACGCCGAGGAGCGCTACGGGCTGCCGGCCCTGTCGCCGGCGATGTTCAATCTGGTCACGATCGCGTGGGGAGCGTGCCTCTGGGGCTTCGGGCTTCCGCTCGACCGGGTCGCCCTGGGCTGGGCGGCGGGAACGCTGGTGGGTGGAGCGGCCCAGTTCCTGATCCAGGTTCCCGGGTTGCGGCGGGGGGGGTGGGTCTTTCGGCCCGAGTGGGCGCCTGCCGATCCGGAGCTTCGGCGCATGGGTGCCCTCATGGCGCCGGCCACCGTGGGTCTCGCAGCCGTCCAGATCAACATCTTCGTCAACAGCTACTTCGCGTCTTTCGAACAGGGGGCCGTGGCCTGCCTGAGCTATGCCTTTCGGATCCTGTACTTGCCCATCGGGATCTTCGGCGTCGCGGTGGGCACCGTGGCCACGAGCGGCCTCGCGCGTCGGGCGGCCACCGGGGACATGCAGGGCCTCCGATCCACGCTCCGTCAATCGTTGTCGATGCTCGCCTTCCTCACGATCCCGGCGACCGCCGGCCTCCTGGTTCTCGCGAAGCCGATCGTCCGTTTGCTCTACGAGCGGGGCGCGTTCGCCGCTCACGGAGACGCCACAGAGCGAACGGCCATCGCTCTCGGCTACTACAGCCTCGGCCTGGTCGCCTATACGAGCGTGAAGGTCCTGGCGCCGGCCTTCTACGCTCTCGGCGCGTCCCGGGTGCCCCTCCTCGCGAGTGCCGCGGCCGTCCTCACCAACGTGGCCGTCAATCTCGCCCTCTTCCGGTCGTTTGGCTTCCGGAGCATCGCCCTCGGCACCAGCCTGGGCGCGTGGGTGAACGCCGCGATCCTCGGGTTCGCCCTCGAGAGGCGGGTCGGAGGGTTGCGCGGGAGCGGGGCCCTGGGCGGCGCGGCGGGCATGCTCGGCGCCACAGGAGCGATGGCGGCGGTGGCTGCGGAGTCGGCCCGCCTGCTGGAATCGTGGACCGGGACCCGCGGGATTGCCGCGCAGCTGATCACGGGGCTGGTCCCCGTGTTGCTGGGCATCGCGGTCTACGGTGCAGCGGCGCTGGCGTTCCGCGTGCCGGAGGCATCCACGCTCCGGGCCGCCCTCGCCGGCCTGGGACGCCGTCCGGCGAGGGGCTGAGATGGGGCGCGGGATCGAGTCCGAGTATCTCGATCATCTCCGGATCGAGCGCGGCCTCGCCGAGAACTCACTCCTCGCCTACGGCCGCGACGTCGAACGCCTCCACCGGTTCGCTTCCAGCCGGAGGAAGGACGTCCTGGCGCTGAAGCAGGCCGATCTCACCCAGTTCATCCAGTCGCTGCGGTCGGAAGGGCTGGGCGCACGCTCGGTGGCGCGGATGATCCACGCGGTGCGGGGCCTCTACCGCTTCGCCGTACGGGAAGGCCGGATCGCGGCGGATCCGATGGAGAATCTCAGGGCCCCCCGGGCCTTCACTGCGCTGCCGCGGTATCTGACGACGGGGCAGGTGGACGCGCTGCTGGCGGCGCCCGACACGGCGACGCCTCTGGGCCTCCGGGACCGCGCCATTCTGGAGGTGCTCTACGCGACCGGGCTACGGGCCTCGGAGTTGATCGGCCTGAAGCCGTCCGACGTGGACCTGGGCGTGGGCCTGCTGACCTGCTTCGGGAAGGGACGGAAGGAGCGGCTCGTTCCCCTCGGGAGCGTGGCTCGCGATTGGGTCGTGCGCTACATGGAGGGAGTGCGCGGAGGGCTGGGGCGCGGAAGGCCGGCGGCGGCGCTCTTTCTGAACCATCGCGGCGGACGGCTGTCGCGGATGGGCCTCTGGCAGATCGTCCGGCGCCACGGCGTGACGGCCGGCGTCGAGAGGGTACTGACCCCCCATGTCCTGCGCCACTCCTTCGCGACTCACCTGCTCGAGCGGGGCGCCGATCTGCGGGCCCTCCAGGCGATGCTCGGTCACGCCGACATCTCCACGACACAGATCTACACCCACGTCACCCGTGAACGGCTCCGGGCCGTCTACGACCAGTTTCATCCCAGGGCTTGATGCCAAGCGTTGACCCTCGGCTCCAGCGGGTGCTAGAGTAGCTGGTTTTTGTCGGGTCCTCGATGAGGCCCGAGAGTGGGGGCGGCGGAGCCGTCCTGGAGGTCGCATGGGCAAGAACGGACGTCATCTCTTCTCGTCGGAGTCGGTCACCGAGGGACACCCCGACAAGATCGCGGATCAGATCTCCGACGCCGTCCTCGACGTGCTCATCGAGCAGGACCCCCACAGCCGGGTGGCTTGCGAGACGTTGGTGACGACGGGCCTGGCGTTCATCGCGGGGGAGATCACGAGCAAGGCTTACGCCGACCTCCCGGGGATCGTCCGGGAGACGATCAAGGGCGTCGGGTACACGAGGGCCAAGTACGGCTTCGACTACGAGACCTGCGCGGTCATCTCCGCGATCCACGAACAGTCCCCCGACATCGCCATGGGCGTCGATCCGGGAGGCGCCGGAGACCAGGGGCTCATGTTCGGCTACGCGTGCAACGAGACCGAGGAGCTCATGCCGCTGCCGATCATGCTCGCCCACAAGCTCACGAAGCGTCTCACCCAGGTTCGCAAGGAGGAGATCCTCGACTACCTCCGCCCCGACGGGAAGAGCCAGGTCACGGTCGAGTACGAGGGTGACAAGCCGGTTCGGGTGGAAGCGGTGATCATCTCGGCCCAGCACAGCAGCCTCGTCAAGATCGAGACGATCCGCGAGGACATCCTCGAGAAGGTGATCCACGCGGTGATACCCTCGAACCTCCTCGACTCCAAGACAAAGTACTTCATCAATCCCACCGGCCGCTTCGTGGTCGGCGGGCCCCAGGGCGATTGCGGCCTCACGGGGCGGAAGATCATCGTCGATACCTACGGCGGGGTCGGCAGCCACGGTGGCGGCGCCTTCTCGGGGAAGGACCCGACGAAGGTGGACCGCTCGGCCTCGTACATGGCCCGTTACATCGCCAAGAACATCGTCGCCGCGGGCCTCGCGGATAAGGTGGAGCTGCAACTCGCGTACGCCATCGGTGTCCCGGAGCCGGTCTCGATCATGGCCGACACCATGGGTGCGGGGAAGGTCGACGAGGCCCGGATCGTCGAAGCGGTACGGGAGGTCTTCCCTCTCACTCCCAAGGGGATCATCGAGCACCTGAACCTCCGCCGGCCGATCTTCAAGAAGACCGCGGCGTATGGTCATTTTGGGCGCAACGAGCCGGAGTTCACTTGGGAGCGGACCGACAAGACCGATGCCCTTCGCGCCTTCGTGAAGAAGTAGGAGCGGCGCAGCCGACTCCGTGGGGCGGGGTCGCTTCTTCCTGGCCGCTCTCGCGATCCTCTCCGTCGCAGGGGCGATTCGCGTCGTCCTCTGGCGCCCCTATGGTTTGACGGGAACCCTTTCGGAGGACGGGTTCATTCGCCTGGCCGGCGTCGTGCACGTCCACACGAAGCTCTCCGACGGCGGCGGGTCGCCCGAAGAGGTCATCGCCGCGGCCCACCGGGTCGGCCTCGGATTCTTGATCCTCACCGATCACAACAGCCTGGACGCAAAGGCCCTCGAGGGGTATCACGAGAACGTCCTGACCCTCGTCGGCACGGAGATCTCGACGACCGCCGGCCACCTCCTCGGCCTCGGGATGCCGGATCCCGTCTTCCGCTTCTCGGGGGATCCCGTGGACGCCCTCCATGACGTGCGCGATCTGGGCGGCGCGGCCTTCGCCGCCCATCCGTCGAGCCCGCGTGAGGATTTCCGATGGACCGGCTGGGGGCTGCCGGGACCCTGGGGGATCGAGCTGCTCAACGGCGACAGTCAATGGCGGGAGGCGGGGTGGGGTGCGCTCCTCAAGACCGCCGCGCTCTATCGGCTGAACCCGCGCTACGCGCTTCTCGGGAGCCTCACGTCGCCCTCCTCCACTCTCGAGGCCTGGGACCGGCTGCTGGCGCGACGGGACGTCGCGGGGATCGCCGGGGCCGACGCGCACAGCCGCGTCCCGCTCGGGCGGCGACGCTCGGTCCGATTCCCGTCGTACGAGTCGCTGTTCGACGTGGCTCGGACCCACGTCTTGCTGGGCGAACCCCTCTCCGGCGACGCAGCGAAGGACGGGCGGGTCGTGCTCTCGGCCCTGTCGCGGGGGCGGGCCTACGTGGGCCTCGACGCCTTGGCGCCGGCAGAGGGGTTCTCGTTCACGGCCGTGGCGATCGACGGGCGCCGCTGGACGATGGGGGACACGGTGGCTCCCGAGCCGCAGCTCCAGCTCCGGGTCGCAGGGCCGATGCCGCCGAGGGCCCGGACCGTCCTTCTGCGCGACGGCCAGCCCCTCGCGTCGGCCCAGGGCGCGCTCGTCGCGACCGAGCCCACTCCCGGCGTCTACCGCGTGGAGGTGAGGGTCCCGGGATGGGAGATCCCCTGGGTTCTGTCGAATCCGATCTACGTATTCCCGCCCGAGGAATCGGTCGCACGGGCGGAGCGCGGCGCGTGGCCGCCGGAGGCCCCGCCGCCCGTGGCCACGACGACCCTCGACCGCTTCGACGGCCGGAGCGGTTTCGGCGCGGAGTTCGACTCCTCGTCTTGGATGAACGCCCGGGTGGAGACGGCCCGGGCGGGCCCCGAAGGCCGCGGGGCCGCCCGGATGGAGTTCCGGCTGGGAGTGCCGCGCCCCGATCATCCCTACGTTTCCTGCGCCCTCGTCGAGCGGCGGCGGCGGGACCTGTCCGGCCGGAAGGGGCTCGTCTTCTGGCTCAAGGGAGACCGTCCCTACCGGGTATGGGTCCAGGTTCGCGACGAGAACCCGGCCTCCACCGACGAGGGAACGGAGTGGTGGTTCGCCTCGGTTCGCACGTCGGAGGAGTGGCGGCGCATGGCCGTCCCCTTCGCACACCTGCGGACCGTGAACCCGAACACCGACGGCCGGCTCGACCTCGACAAGGTGCGGCGGATCGTGTTCGTGCTGGACCAGGGGGCGGTCAAGCCGGGCACCGCCGGGACGATCTGGATCTCGGACCTCGGGGCTTACTGAACCGCGGAAACTCGCCGGGCGCGCACCGATCTTCGCCCTTGACCCGACGAACGGTTTGATCTATCCTTCCATCCGGATAGAGAGATGCCAATGCCCGCCCCGAAGCCGACGACCCTTCTTGGCTGGATGGGAAGCCTGTCCGATCCCACGCGCCTCCGGCTACTGCACCTTCTGGAGCGCCAGGAGCTGGGCGTCGCGGAGCTTTGCGACATCGGGCAGCTTCCTCAATCCACGGTCAGCCGCCATCTCAAGGTCCTGGGGGACCAGGGCTGGATCCTCAGCCGGGCCGTCGGCACCAATCGGTTCTATCGAAAGGCCACGGCTGAGAGGGAGGGGACGGCCCGGCGCCTGTGGCTGCTCGTACGGGAACAAACGGCGGCCTGGCCTTCGGTCCGCCAGGACGCGCTCCGGCTCTCACGCCGACTGGCGGACCGCCATCCGGCGACACAGGCGTTTTTCGCGGGGGCGGCCGGCCGGTGGGACCGATTGCGGGGCGAGCTGTACGGGGGCGCCTTCGGTCATGCGGCGCTGCTCTCGCTCCTTCCGGACGGGTGGGTCGTCGCCGACCTGGGTTGCGGGACCGGGCAGACGGCGGCGGCCCTGGCGCCCTACGTCCGGAAGGTGATCGGCGTCGACCAGTCCGCGGCGATGTTGCGGGCGGCCGAGCGGAGGACCGCCGGGCTCCACAACGTGGAGCTGCGGCGAGGCAGCCTGGAAGCCCTGCCGCTCCGTGACGCGAGCATGGATGGAGCGCTGCTGGTCCTGGCCCTCACCTACGTTGCGGCGCCCCGGCGGGCCCTCGGTGAGATGGCGCGGATCCTGCGGCCCGGCGGCCGTGCCGTCGTGGTCGATCTGCTGCGTCACGACCGTGAGGAGTTCCGCCGACAGATGGGGCAGCAGAGCCTGGGGTTCGAGCCGGAAGACGTGCGGGAGATGCTTCGGGACGCGGGTCTTCGCGACGTCGTGTGCCGTCCGATTCCGCCCGAACCCGAGGCCAAGGGCCCGGCCCTGGTCCTGGCCACGGCGTCGCGGCCGGGGCGCATCGTGGATCTCGGAGAAAGACGTCGGCAGAAAGAAGAGGTATCGCAATGACGACGACGGTGAAGGCGCCCCCCGCGAAGGGGGCTTTCGAGTACCGCGTGGCCGACCTCGGCCTCGCCGACTGGGGCCGCAAGGAGATCCTGCTCGCGGAGCAGGAGATGCCAGGCCTCATGGCCGTGCGGAAGGAGTTCGCCGGGAAGCTGCCGCTCAAGGGCCAGCGCATCACCGGCAGTCTCCACATGACGATCCAGACGGCCGTCCTCATCGAGACGCTGAAGGCCCTTGGGGCCGACGTCCGTTGGGCCTCGTGCAACATCTTCTCGACCCAGGACCACGCAGCGGCGGCGGCGGTCGTCGGGCCGGAAGGGACCGCCGAGAAGCCGCAGGGCGCGCCGGTCTTCGCCTGGAAAGGGGAGACCCTCGAGGACTACTGGAATCTCACCGAGCGCGCGCTGGACTTCGGAGGCGGCCGGGGGCCCACGCAGATCGTGGACGACGGCGGGGATGCGACGCTCCTGATCCACAAAGGAGCGGAGTTCGAGAAGGCCGGGAGGGTTCCGGACCCGGCGACGGCGGACAGCGAGGAATTCGCCGTGATCCTGCGGCTCCTGGCCCGGGTCCGGAGCGACAACCCGGCTCGATGGCAGGCGGTGGCGGCCGAATGCAAGGGCGTGAGCGAGGAGACGACGACCGGCGTCCACCGGCTGTACGAGATGGAACGCGCCGGGACTCTGCTGTTCCCGGCCATCAACGTGAACGACAGCGTCACCAAGAGCAAGTTCGACAATCTGTACGGTTGCCGGCACTCGCTGGTGGACGGCCTCATGCGGGCCACCGACGTCATGCTAGCCGGAAAGGTGGCGGTGATCTGCGGCTACGGTGACGTGGGGAAGGGGTGCGCCCAGTCCTTGAAGGGGCAAGGGGCGCGGGTGGTGATCACCGAGATCGACCCGATCTGCGCCCTCCAGGCGGCGATGGAAGGGTACCCGGTCCTCACCCTCGAGGCCGTGGTGGAGACGGCCGACATCTTCGTCACGGCCACGGGCAACGCGAAGATCATCTCGATCGAGCACATGGCCCGGATGAAGGACAAGGCCATCGTCGGCAACATCGGCCACTTCGACAACGAGATCGACATGGACGGCCTCAAGACCTTCCCGGGGATTCAGAGGATCAACATCAAGCCGCAGTACGACCAGTGGACCTTCCCCGACGGTCACAGCGTGATGATCCTGGCCGAGGGACGGCTGCTGAACCTCGGTTGCGCCACCGGGCACCCGAGCTTCGTGATGTCCAGCAGCTTCACGAATCAGGTCCTCGCCCAGGTCGAGCTGGCGGCGAACCGCGCCAGCTATGGCCGGAAGGTCTACGTGCTGCCGAAGCACCTCGATGAGAAGGTGGCGAGACTACACCTGGACAAGCTGGGCGTGAAGCTGACGCGCCTCACCCCGGAGCAGGCCGCCTACATCGGCGTGAGCGCCGACGGGCCCTACAAGACCGACCGCTATCGCTACTGAGGGACGGCGGTCGCCCGTCAGGTCTCGAGCGTGAGCATGAGATAGAGGCCGGCGGCGCCAAACAGCAGGTTGGGGGCCCAGGCGGCGAGGAGGGGCGGCAGCAGTGCGTTGTTGCCCAGGGCCTCGCAAATCCCGAGACAGGCCCAGTAGAGGATGCCGATCACGATGCTGACGCCGATTCCGTAGAGGGCTCCCCGCTTTCCAACCGTGAATGAGAAGGGGATGCCGATGAGCGTCATCACCACGCCCACCAGAGGGAAGGCGAGCTTCTTGTGGAGCTGCACGCGGAGCTTCACCGCGTCCAGGCCCAGGGCCTCGATTCTGGCGATGTGCTCCCGGAGCTGGTCGAACCGGAACGTGCCCGGGGCTCGCTCCTCCTGGCGGAAGTAACTCGGCGGCTCCAGCTCCCGGCTGCGGACCTCGGAGAAGGTGCGGAAAGCGGCGTGGTCGCCGAAGGACCGCCGCCACCCCCGCTGGAGATCGTAGGTGCCCTGGTCCTCGCGCCATTCCGCACGGGCCGCGAAGAGGCGGTCCCGCAGATCCCAGCGCCGCGGGTCGACGTCGTAGACCGTGAGGCCGAAGAGCGTGATGCCTTGTGGCCCCGGGCCCGGCAGGGCGTAGTCGTAGTTGTAGAGGCGACCGTCGCTGCCCAGCATCCATCGTCGATCGAGGTAGCTGGAGGACTTCGGCGGCCGCCCCTTGATCGTGTTGAAGTCCTGGTCAGCCACGAGGTTGGTCTGGGGGAGGAGGAACTCCCCCAGGCTGAACAGGGTCAGGCTCACCACGATTCCGAAGACGACGACCGGCAACGTCGCTCGATAGAGGCTGACGCCCCCGGCTTTCATGGCGGTGATCTCGTTCCGGCGGCTGAGGAGCCCGAAGGTCGTCAACGTGGCGACGAGAACGGCCACGGGGGCGATGAGATGGACGATGGCGGGGCCGTGGAAGGCGTAGTAGTGGAAGACCACCTTGCCCCTCACCTTGTTCTGTTGGATGTCGTCGAAGAGCTCGATGAACTCACCGAGGACGAACAGCACCCAGAAGCCAACGCAGATCAGGAGAAGATGGCCCACGTATTCTCTCGTCACGTACCGGTCCAGGATGCCGGGGAATCGGAGCGAAAGGCGCGGAAGGCGAACCACCACGGCCGGAGCGCTCCGGCGCGGAGGGCGTGGGCTCGCCCGAAACGCGCGAGGGGTCCGGCGGAAGCGGGGCAGCCACGAAACGTAGTGGGACGCGTCGAGGAGGTCGAAGGCTGCCTCGCGGTCGTTGAGGACCAGGAGGGCCACGGCCAGCACCCCGAGAACGAGGTTCGCCGTCCACATGGCGAAGAAGGGGGAGATCACGCCCGTGTCGCCTGCCTGCTCGCCCAGCTTCAGGAGGACGTAGTAGACGAAAATGACGGCGATCGAGAGAGCGAAGGCCGCCGACCGCGCCTCTTTCCGGTTCCCGAGGGACAGCCCGAGGCCGAGGAGGCCGAAGACGAGACATGCGACCGGGATCGCGAACTTCTTGTGACGCTCGACCCGCAAGGACGCCGCCCTGTCGCCCTTCCCCTGGGCCTCCAGCGTGCCGATCCGCTCGGTCAGCTCTCCCAGGGTCAACTCCCGCTCTCCTTTGGAGAGGGCGACCGGGGGGACGAGCTCGTCGAAGGGGAGCGGCAGGTCGAGGGTACGGAAGTGCTGCTGTTCGTAGGCCTCGGGGGTCGGCGGTGCGAAGGAGTGCAGGGCTCCCTTTTCCAGGTGC
>Ga0210377_10000838_pt1 | contig 29174 bp, 30 predicted proteins | sample PLM4_65_b1redo_FD_155480 | JGI IMG/M metagenome (GOLD analysis project Ga0210377, IMG submission 155480) | Groundwater sediment microbial communities from an aquifer in East River, Colorado, USA - PLM4_65_b1 redo | ecosystem: Environmental > Terrestrial > Soil > Riparian zone | place: USA: East...
GGTGGCGCTGCTTTCCTCGGTGGCGAGAAACCGCGTTCCCATCTGCACGCCGTCGGCGCCCATGCCCATGAATTTGACGATATCGGCATGCGTGTAGATCCCGCCGGCGACAATAACGGGGAAATCGCCGCACTTCATGGCCATCTCCTTTACCGGCGGCAGGAGGTTCTCGAGCCTGTTGGCCTCGAGTTCCACCTGGTCGATCCTGAATCCCAGGTGACCGCCGGCAAGCGGCCCTTCCAGAACAACGGCATCTGGCCGGTATCCCAGCTTCTCCCATTTTTTGCAGATGATATCGAGAGCCCGGGCCGACGAAACGATCGGGACCAGGGCCGTGTCCTTCGGCGGCTGAATGGCAGGCAGGCCGAGCGGCAGGCCGGCGCCGGAGATGATCGCATCCGCCCCGGCGTCAAGCGCCCCCTTTACCGAATCGCTGTAATCCCTGACGAGGGCGGCCATGATATTGATGCCGGCGAAGCCGTTTTCTCTTTTCGAGAGAGAGACCTCTTGATACGCCGCTTCGTAAGTGTTTACTTTTTTCCCGGTCCTTTGTGAAACAAGACGGTCAAGGCAGGCGCTCGATATGATCCCGAGACCGCCCTCGCGCGCAACCGCCTGTGCAAGGGGATGGAGTGACACCCCGACGCCCATGCCGCCTTGAATAATGGGCACCCGGATTTTTTTTCCTTTGATGACGAGCGGCTTCAATGCCGTGAGAGACTTCAAATGGCCCCCTCTAAAATTACTAAACGCAGACCGATGTTAAAAACATGCACCCTGGTTTTCGGCCTGCGCTTCCTGGTGAAATAAACACCTAAAAACACGCAAAATTATACCATAACTCATGACCGTATACAACCAAAAGATTTTAAATTTAAAGCAAGATTAAGCATATTGAATAAATCGCTCGCTCTGTGAGCTGCGGAACGATAAAATATGCTGTTTTTTCAGATAGCTAGAAGATTTCGGCCTTCTCGAGGATTTATCGGCGGGGATTCATCCGGGCTTCCGTTTTTTTGTTATTGACGGAAAGACGATTGAGAGTTATCATAATAACTGTTTGCATGTGCACTTATTTCAACAGCCGCAGCGGGCTTGCGCCTCTGCGGAGAAGCGATCATTCATCTATCATGTTTTTTTCATTCTTACTAGCCGGGTTCATTCTGGTGCCGTCCGTTGTCTTTGCCTGGGGGCCCATGACCCATATGTATCTCGGCAATGAACTTCTGTCGTGCGCGCCGTTGATCCCCGCCGGCATCCTCGCCCTTCTTAAAAAGCATAAGCAGGACTATCTCTACGGCAATCTCATGGCCGACATCATTATCGGCAAGAAGTACCTCCCCGGCGATAAAAGTTCTCATTCCTGGGACGTGGGGTTGAAGCTCCTGGACCAGGCCAAGTCGTGGCCCGAGCGGGCCTTTGCCTACGGATATCTGGGCCATCTTGCCGCCGATACCGTGGCCCATGAAACACTGACCGATGAAAAGGGGAACGTGGGGCACACCTGGGCCGAGCTGAAAGCCGACAGCCTGATAGACAAGGCTTACTGGCTCCAGACCGTCACGATCAGCAAGGCGGTCCGCAAGCGCAGCGACCTGCTCTTGGAGAACTCCCTTGACCGCTATGTCTTCTCCTTCAAGACCAACCGGCGGATATATAAAAGCATCGTTTTTCTCTCGTTCCTGAACAAGAAGAGAAGGCGCGGCGTGGACCAGGCGCTTATCCACGAGCTTCATGAAGAGTCCCTGGCGCGCATGGTCGATCTGCTCAAGCACGGCACTGATTCTTCCGTACTTGACAAAAATCCGCTCTGATGTTTGTTCCGGCCAAGAAGGCCGCCGGCTGCCGGCGGCGATCATTCCTCACTTGACAAGCCACGGGAAATACATTATAGATACTCATTATTTTACACGATACTTGCCGTTTCACCCGTCCGGCCCCCGATCTGCCGGAAACGAACGCTTCAAGAGAATGTCAGCGCGGCCCCGTGATCGTGAGCAACGGCGATCATGACCGAAGCTGCTTGCATAAGGTGTTTGCCATGCTTTTCAACTCACTCCAGTTTTACCTGTTCTTCCCGGCTGTAACCACACTCTACTTTTTGTTTCCCCATGCGTGGCGGTGGTCCCTCCTGCTCATCGCGAGCTGTGTTTTTTACATGGTCTTCATTCCGAAATATATCCTCATTCTCTTTGTGACCATTACGGTCGATTTCATTGCGGGCAGGCTCATTGAAAAAACATCCCCTGGACGGCTCAGGCGACTCTATTTCGTGAGCAGCCTCTCCGTCACAATCGCACTTCTCGGGTTTTTTAAATATTTCAACTTTGCGAACGACAACATCGCGGATGTTGCCCGTTTTTTTCACTGGAACTACGGCATCGAGAGCCTGAAAATCATCCTCCCTCTCGGCCTCTCCTTCCACACCTTTCAGAGCATGAGCTACGTCATCGAAGTGTACCGGGGGAATCAGAAAGCGGAACACCATTACGGCATCTTTGCGCTGTACGTCATGTTTTATCCCCAGCTCGTTGCCGGACCCATTGAGCGTCCGCAGCACTTACTGCACCAGTTCCGCGAACAGCACACCTTCGACTACGTACGGGTGACGGGCGGCCTGAAGCGCATGGCCTTCGGGCTATTTAAGAAAGTGGTCATTGCCGATCAACTGGCGCTGCTGGTCGATCAGGTCTACAGCCATCCGCACGACTATACCGGCTTCCCGCTCATGTTTGCGACGGTCTGCTTCGCGTACCAGATCTACTGCGATTTCTCGGGGTATTCCGACATCGCGCTGGGCGCCGCCCAGGTGATGGGTTTCCGGCTCATGGAAAACTTCGACCGTCCCTACACGGCCCGTTCCATCGCCGAATTCTGGCGGCGCTGGCACATATCGCTCACCTCGTGGTTCCGGGATTATGTCTATATTCCCCTCGGGGGAAACCGGGTCGCGAAACCCCGATGGTATGTGAACATCCTTGTTACTTTCCTTGTCAGCGGTCTCTGGCACGGGGCGAACTGGACCTTCATCATGTGGGGCGCGCTCAACGGGATGTATCTCCTGCTGTCGCTTTGGACCGTTCCTCTGCGCGAGGCTGTTGTCCGGGCGACGCGCCTGCACCGGTCCCCCCGCATTCATCACGCGCTCCAGGTTGGCGCAACCTTTCTGCTGATCTGCTTTGCGTGGATTTTTTTCAGGGCCAACAGCATGGACGATGCCGGCTACATCATCTCCCACCTGTTTGACGGGTTTACGGGCCTGGCACGGCGGGGCCGGTTCGCGTTCAACGGGTTCGTCCTGTTTTTCATTCTGTTCGTGGAGTACATACACCACCTCCACCGGACGAGCGGGACGGGCAATCTCTTCAGCGGGAGGCCCGTTCTGGTCCGCTGGTCCCTGTACTATCTGATGATGACGACCATCGTTATCTTCGGGTCCTACAGTGAGCAGCGGTTCATCTATTTTCAATTTTAGGACGTCATGAGAACACTGCTGATAAAAGGGTGCACACTGGCCGCTCTCGTCGCCGCGACGACCCTGGCGATCTTTCTGCTCCCGGTCCCCTATAGTGATCAACTCTCCGCCATTCTGAACAAGGTGGACAGGGTGAAAGAGGCCGGGCGGGACCGCGTCATTTTTGTCGGGGGGAGCGGCTTGTTCGACGGGCTCGACAGCGGGAAGCTGGAAGCGCGCCTGCACAGGCCGGTCGTGAACCTGGGGTTATACGCCGGATTCGGCATCACCGCGCTCCTGCGGGAGATCAGGCCCTCTCTTCACCCCGACGACGTTGTCGTGATCGTTCCGGAATACAGCGTGGTCTTCGATTCCACCGACGAACAGACGCGAAAATGGCTCTTTGCCCTAGCGCCGGCCAGGAACCTTCCGCTGCTGTATGGAGCGCTTCAGTATCCCATGCGGACATTTGCCATTGATGTTGTAAGCCTGGTGCGGTCGAAAGTGCAGGCGCTCCCCAAGGCCGCGCAGGAAGCGCTGCGCGCCCGCCAGTGCCGCGCCTTCTTCGGCAGGGGCTATGTCTATTACCGGAAATATTTCACGCAGAACGGTGATTCGCTGCGGACCATGCGGGCCGCGGCGTCCCCCGAGATGATCGAACAGAGAGGCGTGGAACTGTTTTCCGACCCGAGCTACCGGGACCAATCGCTCGATGCCGTGAACGACTTTTGCCGGGACGCGCTGCGGCAGGGGGTGCGGACGTACTTCCTGTTTCCGGCCTATCCCGAGGAAGAGTATCGCCGGCAGCAAGAAGGCATGCGGCGCTATGAGGCACGGCTCCGGAAGGAACTGGACTGCCATATTCTCGGCACACCGGAGGATTTTTTGTATCCCTACGATTTTTTTACCAACACCGTCAATCACCTGAACGGCGAGGGCAAGCGGATAAGGACCGAAAAGGTCATCACGCTCCTGCAAAAACCGGCGGCCCTGTCCCATCAGGCGCGCGAGTGAACGCCGGACGGCGCTTTGTATTTCCCGTAAGCTCCCGCACTTGATCTCTGGTATACTTATTAACGGTCTCATAATAGTATTGACATCCATTTTATAAAATCCCACCTAGCCTCCCTTTTTCAAAGGGAGGTACTCCCCTCTTTGGAAAAGAGGGGCCGGGGGAGATTTTAGAACGATGTTGTTTCTATATTTGAGACCGTTAATAACAGGCACAAAAAAACTCGCAGGACAGGAGGCCCCTTATGGATACGAATGTCGTGACCGTGGCAATTCCCGAAGGGTGCAACTTCATCCTTGGCCAGACCCACTTCATCAAGACCGCCGAGGACCTTTACGAAATCATAGCCACGACCGTGCCGCAGGCAAAGTTCGGCGTCGCGTTCACCGAAGCGTCCGGCCCCTGTCTCATACGGACCGAGGGAAATGACGACGGCCTCATCTCCGCCTGCGTCAAGACCCTCGAAACGATCGGCGCGGGCCACGTTTTCTGCGTTTTCCTGAAAGACGCCTTCCCCATCAGCATACTTACCCAGATCAAGAACTGCCCCGAGGTATGCCGCATCTTCTGCGCCACGGCAAACCCTGTCGAAGTCGTTGTTGCGTCCACGGCCCAGGGAAAAGGGGTGCTCGGCGTGATCGACGGCTTTCCTCCACGGGGCGTCGAAACGACGGCGGACAGGGCGAAGCGAAAGGACTTCCTCAGAAAGATCGGCTACAAGCTGTGATGGCGACAGGAAGTACAAGCGCCTTGCTTTCCCAATTGTTGCCACAAGGATACCCTGAGCGCCGGGTAATAAGCTCCTGCGCGGGATATCCTCACGTTGCTTTCCGCAAGTCTTGTCCCGGGGCAAAAAGAGTATTGCATATTTTCTGAAAAAGCTGTAAACTCACGCTTACCCGTACAATCCAAATAATAATGTGCAGTGTTTCACGCGTCGGAACGATCGTAAACAGGTCTGCACGAACAAGGAGCTTGATCATGAAACGATTTTTGACGGTATTTACGGCATCTCTCGTTGCCGCACTCTTCTGCACCGGGGTCTTCGCCTCGCCGAAGGCTGACAGCGCCGCACCGGGAAAGCAGGTCCCTTCGGCCAGGTCCGAGGCAAAAACGGACCCTGTGCTGTCAGGCAAAGTGGTAGAGACGATGAACTCCGGCGGGTATACCTATGTCTGTCTGGAAAAGAGAGGGAAGAAGATGTGGGTTGCCGTACCCGAGATGAAGGTGACCGTGGGGCAGAAGATGGGGTTCCAACCGGGCATGGAGATGATAAACTTTACGAGCAAAACGCTGAACAGGACTTTTGAGCGGATCATCTTCTCGGGCGGCCCGCTTGCCAAAGCGGGCGTGGAAAAAGCGGAGCCTGCAAAGCAAGGCGCCGGTAAAGCAGACTCACGGCCCTCCGGTGAAAAGATCAGCGTAGAGAAAGCCGCCGGACCGGAGGCCTATACGGTTTCCGATATTTTTACACAAAAAGCGTCGCTCAATAACAAGTCGGTTGTTCTCCGGGGAAAAGTCGTGAAGGTCTCCTCGGGGATCATGGACAAGAACTGGATGCACCTGCAGGACGGGACCGGTGACGCCGGGAAAGGCACCCACGACCTCGTAGTGACTTCCCAGGATTCGGCGGCGGTCGGCGATGTCGTGACGGTCAAAGGCACCGTTTATGTGAACAAAGATTTCGGCGCAGGGTACAAGTACGAAGTGATCATGGAAGAAGCGAGCATACAGCGCTGACCCGGCGTTTTACGACGTTGCTTCGACGAGCCCCGTGCCCTGTACGGGGCTTTTCTTTTTTTGCAGCTGACTCTTTACTTTTATTTTTTAATCGGGCATAATAATCCACCATTTTCCCCTTGAAAGCCGATTGACCATATCATGAGGAGGATTTCCATGGCATCAGTGAACAGATTGCCCAGGTCGCCCTGGAGGGCGATGATCGAAAGCGCGTTTTACGCAAATTCGGTCCGAAAGACCAGTATGGCCGAGCTTTACAAGCTTGCGCTCAAACAGCCCGAGGTAATGGCCACGGCCCATCCTTTTTACAAGCCGTCTCAATACGGCCTGCCGAAGGACGCAAAAGTGCTCATCTCGAACGACGGCGGTATCGTGGGACGAACGGCCCGGGCGCGGCGCCTGGTCCGCGAAATGGGCAAGGAGAGGGACAAGTACCTCAGGATACTGGGAGAGGTGACCTACCAGCTCAACAAGCGGGAGTGTCTCTGGCTTGAGGCCATCGTGGGACTCCACAAAGACTTCATGATAAAGGCGCACCTCGTGAGCCCGGCCACGGACGCCAAGAACATGCTCGACTGGGGCTGCAACTTCACGCCCTGGATGAAGCCGTGGAGCGAGACCTATAAAAAATCGAAGAAGCTCGACGAACCCGATATCCTGGTGATCGCCGACCCCGAGTGGTCCGATCCCGAGTTCCCGAACGGGCTTGTGATCATAGATGAGGAGGAGAACTGCATTGCGATCCTCGGGCTGCGCTATTTCGGAGAGAGAAAGAAGGGCACCCTTACCCTGGCCTGGACCATCGGGGTCCGGCTGAACATGGTGGCCTGTCACGGCGGCATCAAGACCATCGGCAATTACCCGCCCCTGGCTGTGTTCGGGCTTTCCGGCTCCGGCAAGTCCTCACTCACGAACAGCCTCGATCACGGCGGCCTGCTCAAGAAGAACGAGAAGGTCACCGTGATCCACGACGACGCGTTCCTGATCGGACTTGATGAAAATCTAACGGTAGCGCTCGAGCCGAGCCTCTTTGACAAGACCGATGCTGTGGAGTTTCGCGATCCCATCATCAAGTACTTCTATTCGGCCCAGAACGTGGCAGTGACCGACCTCGGGAACGGCAAGAAGGAGATCGTTGCCCAGGACATCCGGAACGACAACGGCCGGTGCATCAAGTCCCGCGACATGTTCAACATCGCCGATTCCTGCGGCAGGCCGGGACAGCTCATCTGGCTCCAGAAGGACCAGTCCCTGCCGCCGGTCATGAAAGTGGCCGACAAAGGCCTGGCGGTCGCCATGGGCGCATCACTTAGCACCTTGCGGGCCAAAGGCGTGGAAAATGTTCCGAAGGAAGAGCTTGCCAAGCTCGTGATCGAGCCCTTTGCCAATCCCTTCCGCGTCCATCCGCTCATGGAGGACTGCCGCCAGTTCCTGAAGCTCTTCAAGCTCGGCACCGACTGCTACATCATGAACACGGGACACTTCGGCCTGCCCGGCGAAGAGATCAAGATCCCCAAGGAACTCTCCCTGTCCATTTTGACGCAGATGGTGCGCGGCAAGATCGAGTGGCGCGAGTGGAAGTCCTTCCCGGGTCTTTTCCTGCCCGCGAACGGCATCGACCTTTTCGGCTCCGACTACGACAAGAAATTCAAACCGTCCCGGAACCCCGAGTACCTCCAGTTTCTCCGCAACCGGATGCAGGACCGCATCACCTTCCTGTCGAACAAGCGCGACAACGAGGGCGACATGGAGAGCGCTTTCATCGACCCGCTTGTGGCGGCCAGGACAGTGATCGACAAGATATTAAACCCGATATAAACTTTTTGCCGCAGAGTGCCCCCGATTCAAGCATTCGGGGGCAGGCGCCGATAAAAATCGAGAGGCCGGAGCAATCAAATGCTCCGGCTTTTTTGCGTTTTACTGTATAGACAAATAGTATCCTATTTGGTATAATAGTGTTACAAAATACAAGGAGGTATGCCATGACTATTTCAAAGGCTACCATTAAAGGACAAGTGCTTATTCCTGCCAGGCTCAGAAAAAAGTTTAATATTAAAAAAGGCACCCGCGTTGCCGTATCGGAAGGGGAGGGGAACGTTATCCTGATAAAGCCGGTCCCCGACGACCCGATCGAGGCGTCCCGGGGAATGCTGAAGGGCAAAACCTCGATGACGAAGGCCCTGCTGAAGGACCGGCACGAGGAGGCGAAGCGTGGATAATTCCTACGTCCTTGACAGCTATGCGCTCATTGCGCATCTGGAGGACGAAGCCGGCGGAGAACAGGTCAGAAAGATTCTCAGGGCAGCCAAGGCGGGAAAGACAAAGCTCTATCTTTCAGTGATCAATCTTGGCGAGCTCTATTACAATACGCTCAGGGAACGGGGCCGGGAAAAAGCGGACGAAGCGCTGTTTATCACGGAGCAACTCCCCATCACTATTACAAACGCCGATATGACAATTACCCTGGAGGCCGCGCGCCTGAAGGGCAAGCATGCTGTCGCTTACGCGGACTGTTTTGCCGCGGCGCTCGGAGTTCAAAAAAAGGCCAAGGTGGTGACGGGCGATCCGGAATTCAAGAAGTTCGGTGGAACCGTGTCTGTTGAATGGATCGGATGAAGGCGCATCCCGAGAGTTCATCCAGTTGCGCAGGCGTCGAGAAAAATCGAGAGGCTGGAGAAAATTCTCCGGCCTTTTGTTTTTGCCGGGATTTGACGCGCAGAGCATGATGTTGATCGCCCCTCATATGCCAATTTCGTTTTACAATAAAACCTATTTCTGTTACACTTCCTGTGCAAAGTGGTTTTAACAGGCTGTTGAAAAAGTATTTTTGCCGTCTTTGCGAGCGAAGCGAAACAATCTCGGTTTTACAGAAATCAATAACTTCGAGATTGCCGCGTCGCAAAAAACCTCCTCGCAATGACGGCGTAAATGAACTAAACAATCATGCACGAGAACCTGATAGAGCGATACTTGACCGACATTGGGGAAGTCCGGGGCACAAGGTCTAACGTGGCTGAGACTTCGTTCTATCCCGCATTGGAACGGCTGCTCTCGGACATCGGGAAGGGCCTTTCCCCTAAAGTTCGCTGCGTCATCAACCTTGCCAATCGGGGCGGAGGGTTGCCCGACGGAGGTCTTTTCTCCGCCGAACAGTTTCGCGGCAAAACACGCGGCGCGGATTCTAAAGATAATCCTTTCCTGGTCCAGAACCCCTCACGAGGTGTTATCGAAGCCAAACCACCGTCTGAAGATGTCCGCCAAGTAGCCGGGACCGAGCAGGTGGAGCGGTACTGGAAGCGGTACGGCATGGTGCTTGTTACCAACTTCCGCGCTTTTGCTCTTATCGGCAAAGGGCCGACAGGACAGCCGAGCGTACTGGAGTCCTTCACGTTGGCGGAGTCCGAGAGCGAATTTTGGCAACTGACGGCCCATCCCCGTCAGGCGGCGGCGAAGGAACACGGCGAACGGATGCTTGAGTATCTGAAGCGTGTGCTGCTCCATAATGCGCCGCTGGCCGCGCCGCAAGACGTGGCCGGGCTTCTTGCCTCCTACGCACACGACGCGCGACTTCGCATCGAACAAGCCGAGCTTCCGGCTCTTACCAGTCTTCGTCAGGCCTTGGAGGATTCCCTCGGCCTGCGCTTCGAGGGCGAAAAAGGCGAGCACTTCTTTCGTTCAACGCTTATTCAAACCCTCTTTTATGGTGTCTTCTCGGCCTGGGTCTTGTGGGCGCGAAAGCGCGAGGCCAAGCCCGATGAAAAGACCGGATTTGCCGATGCCATCCGCGAGACCGCGACACCATACGCCGTTGCCGGTGGATTCGACTGGCGTGTTGCTCCATATCTCTTGCGCGTGCCGATGCTCCGCGCTCTTTTCGTGCAAGTCGCCGACCCTGCCCGTCTCGGCGCGCTGGGCCTGATCGAAGTCCTCGACTGGACCGCCGCGGCCCTGAACCGCGTGGACCGCGTCGAGTTTTTCAAGTCCTTTGACGAGGGTCACGCTGTCCAGTATTTCTACGAGCCCTTCCTCCATGCCTTCGATCCTGAATTGCGCAAGGAATTGGGCGTCTGGTACACTCCCGAGGAGATCGTTAAATATCAGGTCGAGCGCGTGGACGCCGTCCTTCGCTCGGAACTCGGTCTCGCCGATGGCCTTGCGGACCCGAATGTTGTCGTGCTCGATCCCTGTTGCGGCACAGGCGCTTATCTCCGCGCTGTTCTTCGCCGTATCGCCGTCACCCTGCATGAAAAGGGCGGAGACGCTCTTGTGGCGAACGATCTCAAGAAGGCCGCCATGGAGCGCGTCTTCGGCTTCGAAATTCTGCCCGCGCCATTTGTCATAGCCCATCTTCAACTCGGTCTGGAACTCGAAACCCTCGGCGCACCGCTCAGCGACCGCAGCGATCCGCCCGAACGCGCCGGAGTCTATCTGACCAACGCCCTCACCGGCTGGGAACCACCCAAGGAAAAACCTAAACAGATCGCCTTCCCCGGTTTCGATGACGAGCGCGACGCAGCAGGCAAGGTGAAGCAGGAAAAGCCTATCCTCGTTATCCTCGGCAACCCTCCCTATAATGGTTTTGCGGGCCTGGCAATGGACGAGGAACGCGATCTTTCGAACGCTTACCGGACAGCGAAGAAGGTTGCGGCTCCGCAAGGGCAGGGCCTGAACGATCTTTATGTCCGGTTTTTCCGCATGGCCGAACGACGCATAGTGGAGAAGAACGGGCAGGGCGTTGTCTGTTTCATATCGAATTATTCCTGGCTCGACGGGTTGTCGTTCACCGGAATGCGCGAACGATATCTCGATGTGTTCGACCGTATTTGGATTGACAACCTGCACGGTGATCGGATCATCTCAGAGTATGCACCTGACGGTCGCACCAGCGAAACCATTTTCGCGATGGAAAGCAACTCACCGGGCATCAAGATAGGCACGGCCATTAGCTTGTTTGTCAAGAACGGCAAGGGACAGGCAAATATCCTTTATCGTGACATGAACCAAGCTCGGGCCGCTGAACGCCGGGCCGCGTTGCTCGCTAGCCTTGACGGTTATGAACAGCTTAAGCCTGTTCTTGAAATAGGATTGCCATTCAAGCCCAGCGCGATCTCAAGTTCTTACCTCAACTGGCCACTGCTGCCTGATTTATTCCCGAACTCCTTCCCCGGTGTCAAGACCAGTCGCGACGACGTTGTTGTGGACATAGACCGCAACCAGCTCGTGAAGCGGATGAAGGACTACTTTGACCCGAAGATCACACATGAGCAAATGCGCCGGATTTCTCCGTCGGTCATGACCAGCACCAACCGCTTCAACGCTGAGGTAGTGCGTGATCAACTCCGCAAACGCGGCTTCCTATCGGACAAGATCGTCCGCTATTGCTATAGACCCTTTGATGTGCGCTGGCTTTACTGGGAACCTGAAACCAAGTTGCTCGACGAGAAGCGCAGCGAATACTTCCCGCACGTCAGCGAAGGAAACCAATGGCTAGTCACACAACAGAAGCCTCGCCGAGAGTGGTCGATGCCGCAGTTAGTCCGCAGCATAGGATGTCTTGACCTTATGGATAGAAGCGCAACTTGTTTTCCGCTTTACCTCTTTGCCGATGGCACCTCCCTGTTGGAGAAAATTGGGAACAAGCCGAATCTGAGTGTGAGCGCGGCAAAATATGGGGTCGATATAGAAGTTGCGCCAGAGGAACTGTTTTTTCACACGTTGGCGATCCTCCACGCGCCCGTGTATCAAACAGAGAACGCCGGAGCACTTCGTCAGGACTGGCCAAGGATTCCGCTTCCCAGGGCGAAGGATTCTCTACTCGCCTCCGCAGAACTGGGGCGGCAGGTGGCGGCATTACTTGACGCAGAATCGCCTGTGGCCGGCGTGACCACAGGAAAGATTCGGGACGAACTGAAGAGCATCGCGGTCTTTCAGCGCGTGGATGGCAAACCCGCGAATCCTGACACTGCGGATTTGGACTTGACCGCCGGGTGGGGCCATGGCGGGAAGGGTGGCGTCACCATGCCGGGTAAGGGGAAACTAATTCGTCGGGACGACGGGGCGTATGACATCTACCTTAACGACGACACATGCTGGCGCAACGTACCCGAGGCGGTATGGGACTACACCATCGGCGGATATCAGGTCATCAAAAAGTGGCTGTCGTACCGTGAAAAAACTCTGATTGGTCGTGGCCTGATCTCTGAGGAAGTCCGTTACGTGACGGAAGTGGCTCGGAGGATAACGGCGCTAATTGCTTTGCAGGCAGCTCTGGACGATAACTATCGGAGCGTAATCAAGACGACTTATCGGTGGACATTCTGATAGGGATGGAGAGCAGCGCAAAAAGGACCCGGATAAGTTTGGCGTTAGAGGTTGTTTGCCAATCATGAAAGACATCGAAACAGATGTTTCACATGAGTTTGTGTTGAATCTCGACAGCATAGCATATGATTTAGTGCGTTGCTTCGGATTGAAACATGAGAAAAAAATAGAAAATCTCAGCGAGCCGCTTCTTAGGTGGTTGGACTTTAGGCTGCGTTATATTGATCCTAAACCACGAAAGGTGTATCTATCGAACAAGTTTCCAAAGAAAATCTCACGGGAGACCAAAGATGCTCTCATTCGCTTAATTCAGATGATTCAGTGTGGAGAGAATATTAATCCCTATCAGGGCAAAGGATTAATACTGCATCATGATATTAGTGGTCGGAAGAGACAACAGCGAACCGATTTGCTATGGGCTGATTGGGGCATAACCCATCTTCACCTGAGCAATAAACCTATTCCCAAAGACGAATATTTCTCAGCGCGTGCTGAAAATGGCTGGCTTTTGTTTGGCATAGTCGGTGATAACTTTTTTGCGTGTATAGATATCCGACAGCATAATGAAAAAGCTGTTTTTTCTAATACAGAATTATTTAAAACAGTAGTTGAAACTTGGCCTGAAATGATGGAAAAATTCGAACTTAAGGGAATATCACCACCTGCACCAGCCGACGTGCTGCGTTCTGAAGAACATGGAACTGCTCGGAAGTCTGGGCTTTCGGCTGGGATAACAATTGGCGAGAAAGTGTACATGGGGCTTGGAGGGGGTATCACAACCGCATCGACACCGTTAAAGGTTACACGTGCGATGGATACTGCAAGAGAGTATATCAGGAACCTTGCATTTGCTGTTTGTGACGCAGACGGAGAATTTCAATCTGTGATGCGTAGCAGTGCAATAAAAGAACCGGATTTTAAATTGTGTATAACACCACGGGGTTTGGCTGTCTACGAACCTCACATCGACAAAGCTTGGCTGCTACCGAATAAGATGGCAGGCTCTGAATCTAACTATTTGGCTGATTTGCACGACTTGGTTGCGCCAGTATGGGCGACAGATCGGTTATTTTCCAGTGAATAGCTTAATATTAAGTAAATACTTATTTGAGAAGGCCCGCTCAGTATACTCACCCGCAGATAGTTTATCCATGGGTATATCCGTGTCGCTGCTTCAAGATTCAGCGGAAATGCTGTTGTGGTATATTGTCAAAAAACTCAACGTACTGATACCACCAAAAGAAGGCTTTGTCAAAGTTCTCGATAAAATTGATAAAGATTACGGTGGCGTCGATTTTAAGCCACAGATAATCGAGTTGAATAATGCACGCGTAAATTTTAAGCATTATGGAAACCTTCCATCACTTGTTGATATGGAGAAGTTTATTACTGGAACGCATGCTTTTCTAAAGTCAAACGCACAGAAGCTGGGCGTGTCTTTTGATGCCATTTCAATGGCTGATTTTATAAAGAATGAGCGAATCAGAAACCGAATCAAAAATTCAGAAATTAAACTTCAGGCCGAGGAGTATCAAGATGCACTAATTGAAACCAGTATAGCATTTGACGATCTGGAAAGCGACGCGAAAGCCAAGATAAGAGAAAAGCATTTAAATGTTGACAAGATAGGGGACGCATATGAGGTGTGGCCTAAAGATTGTTGGGACGATGCACGTCAGTTCACACACTCGTTGCAGGAAATAATCGATGAACTCGTAACGAGAAACGCTCTTAGCAATCTTGGATACAGTCCAGACTACATATTAGCCATCAAGAAAAAAGGGTTCAATGTGTTTGTCTCTGATAGTGGCAAAATCTGCGAGGTCCTCAATACAGGGCACTCTGACCTTAGTAAAGAGAATATTATGACCATGAATAGTTTGATTATTGAACTTGCGATGAGGCTATACTGACGAAGAGCCCACAAGGACATCAGAGCCCGTAGGTTGGGCAACGATTCCGTGTTCAACAAAAATGGAAAGCACGATGAGACGTTGGGCATCACTATGTTCAGCCCAACCTACTGACTGAAGGTAATCAAGGCGACCTTCCCGTGGACGAACAAATAGGAATGGGGCACAAGCGAATCAGAAAAATACGCGGTTTACTTGAGTTAATTTGAGCAACGATTCTGTGGCCACAAAATTGAAAGCATGATAAGACGTTCAGTTCAAACTACGAACTGTTAAGCCTTGGCTTCAAATGAAGCCAAAAAGGATCTCAATATGAATAAAAAAAATGGAATAGTCGCTTTTTTTGATATTTTAGGCTATCAAAATATAATAATAAACAATGATGTTGAACAGGTCGCAAATATCATTACTGAAACAATTTTGGAGTTACCGATAAAAGTGCAAAGTGGAATTAAGGAAATGCTTACGAGATCCTCATCAATAATCAATGATAATAAAAAGAACGAGCTTGTTTACAAAGTAATTAATGATATTGATTTCTTGATTGTATCCGATAGTATCTTAATATTTTTGCCGGTAGATGATGCAAGCTTTGATGAATGGAGTAATATCTATTGGGGGCTATTCTTTTTTTATTGCTGTTTTTTGCTTAATGAGTCATTTGTCAAAGGACTTCCTCTAAGGGGCGCGATTGAGTACGGCGAATACTTTCGGAAAGAAAATTGTTTTGCCGGTAAGTCAATCATAAACAGCTATGTACAGGCTAACGAATTGGAGTTTTCTGGTTGCGTTATTTGCGACAATGCAGCACTCAAAATTAAACCTATGCTCAATGAGGAATTGATTGGCATATTTGCTTTTGAATACTTGGCGCCGCTTAAAAACAATTTAGAGAAAAGGATGATTTTCTTAAACTGGATTGCCTACAGGTCTAAAAGGACTTTCTTTGATGTGAGACAATTTACGATTGAGTCATTTCATTCGCATAACAAGGATATTTCAAATAGGGTATTGAACAAACTCAATAATACTGAAAAAATTATACGGTACTGCCTAATACTCAACGAACGAAGACATAATGAGAAAAGAACGGCTCATGATGCAACTTGAATTCACGGGTAAGCCCGTAGGTTGGGTTAAGCGTAGCGCAACCCAACAGCCTACCTGCATTCCTTGCAGCCGTTGACGAGGGAACGGTAGCTTTAGGAGCGAGCGGGAAGAAATGCTTCATAATAAATTGAAAAACATTCCACTGTCTTATTTATATAGGCGGTCATTGGAATTGGGAAATAACGATCCGAAGTTTATTGCGCTTGGGATGTCTGGTGCCTTACTTTTCGAGTTATATGGCAGAGAACGAAATTTTGGGGACGTAGTGGCCGAAGTGTCATCCTTTACCGTGTAGGTTCGGTGAGCCCGATAGCACGGTCTTTGCGCTGAAGGTGATCCTGTGACGAAACAAAAATCAGTCGGTAGGTCGGGTAGAGCGCAGCGAAACCCGACATGTTTCTGCATGTTGTAATCGAGCGTCATTATTAGCCTCTTTAAAGACATGGGGCCAGGTCTATAATGTTGGACTTTTGTAATACAAAATCAAGGATGAGGCGCGCGTAGCAGCCGGTAGGTCGGGTAGCTTGTAGGTTGGGTTAAGCGTAGCGCAACCCAACAGCCTTTGTCGGGTTTCGCGTTGCTCTACCCGACCTACCGATTATCAGACTGTGCGGAAGTACAGGAATAGGCTAAAGGAACGGCTGAATAAGGAAGGAAGTCAGTCGGTGACAAATTGTCACCGGTTGAAGAGAGCTCGCGAAACCCGACACAATGCTAATGATTGATCAGCACCAGAGGTAGCATGAGATACAGAAGATCGACGGCGAAAGGGGCCACGTTCTTTTTTACGGTTGTAACACACAAGCGACGTGCGATCCTTTGTCACGAATCAAACGTAACTCTGCTGAGAGAAGTTTTCCGGTCCATTATGGAGCGGCACCCATTTACTATCGACGCTTTTGTATTGTTGCCCGACCATTTGCATTGCATCTGGACTTTGCCGGAAAATGACAGCAACTTTTCCATGCGCTGGCGCCAGATCAAGAGTTATTTCAGCAGGCACTGTGGGGAGGATTTCAAAGGGAGGCAAACAGCGGCCCACCTTAATAAAGGTGAACAAGCAATCTGGCAACGGCGGTACTGGGAACATCAGATCAGAGATGACGGCGATTTTATCAGACATGTTGAATACATTCATTACAATCCGGTAAAGCATGGTTTGACGAAGGCCCCCAAATTATGGCCGCATTCGACCTTTCATCGCTATGTGAAACAGGGGCTTTATCATGCTGATTGGGGTGCGGATAACGAGATTGCATTCGAACAACATATCGGCAATGAATAAAGGATGATGTCGGGTTTCGCTGCGCTCTACCCGACCTACCAATTGGAACGTCTTAAATAACCGCCTGGATAAATAAGGAAGTGAGCCCGTAGGTTGGGTTAAGCGTAACGCAACCCAACAGCTTTTGTCGGGTTTCGCGTTGCTCTACTCGACCTACCGACTATCAGACTGCGCGGAAGTACTGGGACAGGCTAAAGGAACGGCTGAATAAGGAAGGAAGTCAGTCGGTGACAAATTGTCACCAGTTGAAAATGATGGCAAATCATGGGGCCAGGTTAAGGAAGAGACCAAGGTAAGGGGCAAAGGACTAAAAGATGATTGATAAATCGCTTGCCGTATTTGAAAATTACAATATCCGCAGAATATATGACGAGGAATCCGAAACCTGGTATTTCTCTGTCGTGGATATTATTCAGGCGCTGATACAGCAGCCGGATTACCAGGCTGTAAGAAATTACTGGAAGGTCTTAAAAAACCGCTTGAATAAAGAGGGAAGTGAGTCGGTTACAAAATGTAACCGACTGAAATTGGAAGCTGCCGACGGGAAGCAATACCTTACCGATGTCGCCGATCCTGAAACACTTCTCCGTCTCATCCAGTCTGTTCCCAGTCCCAAGGCTGAACCGATCAAACTCTGGCTGGCCAAGGTCGGCTATGAACGGATGCAGGACATGGCGGACCCGGCGCGGTCTCTTGACAGGGCGCGGGAATACTGGCAACAGCATGGGAGAAGCGAAAAGTGGATTCAACAGCGGATGATGGGGCAGGAGACCCGCAACAAGCTGACGGACTACTGGAAAGATCACGACATCAAGCAGGAAAAGGAATACGCTATTCTGACGAACATCATTCATCGGGAATGGGCGGATGTGTCCGTAAAAAAGCACAAGGCAATGAAGGGGCTGAAGACACAGAACCTGAGAGACCACATGAGCGAGGCTGAACTGATCTTTACAGCCCTTGCCGAATTATCCACCCGCCAAATAGCGGAGACTATGAAGGCCGTCGGCATGAAGGAAAACAAGGCTGCCGGCAAAACGGGCGGCGGAATCGCCAAGAAAGCAAGGCGAGAACTGGAAGCAAAGACGGGAAGGAAAGTTGTTACGGGTGAGAGTTTCCTTCCGCCGGATACGGGAATGATATTATCCCGGCAGAGTAATAAGAAGATAAAATGAAAGTCGGTAGGTCGGGTAGAGCAACGCGAAACCCGACATTTTCTGTATGTTATAATCGAGCGGCATTATTAGCCTCTTTACAGGGGCTTTTGGATATGGTATGTTTTCACAGCACAGCACAGCACAGCACGGCGGGTGCAGTTGCAATGTCCGCTCTCAGAAGTCTCAGGAGGGAAAATGGGAACTGCTATAAAAAAAATAGACCCCGAGGATTTCATTCTTTCGGCGCTACCGGCAAATGAACGGCTTGAGGCGGCCATGAAGATCGCAGGGGAGGTGTTCAAGAAAACAGCTCTCACGCTTCGCGACGTTGAAGCAGCGGTAAAAACCGTCCGGAGGAAGGCGTACGCGAAGAAAAAGTAAGATCGTAATCGATACCGGCGTTCTTGTTTCCGCCTTTGCATTCGGCGGCGTTCCGGCGCGGGCGGTAAGAAAAGCTTTCGCGGAAGCGCTCCTGTATGTTTCCCCGGAACTCCTGCATGAATACCGTGAGGTTCCGCACGAGCTTTTAGCTGCCGGAAAAATCAACGCCGAGCAGTTTGAAATTCTCATCGCTGGAATCGCCACCGTCGTCTCCGCCGCAACAGTCGTGATCCCCCGCAAAAAACTTAAAGTCAGCAGGGACCCGGAAGACATGGTTCTCGAATGCTGTTTGGCCGCTCACGCCGATTGCGTGATAAGTGGCGATAAAGATATACTCACCATTGCGACGCTTCCCTTTCCACTTGCGATCATGACACCGGCTGAGTTTCTCGCAAACTAACAACAGCTGCAGACCATGGGGCCAGAACAACTCGTTGATGAGCCCGATGCGTTGTAGCGGTAAGTCTCTGAGCGATTGAATACGCAAAAGGATCGAGCTGCGCATAAATAATCTATGAAAAAAAGAATTCGGAAAAAGAAGCATCACGGTGAGTTCACTGAATGGGGGCGGCAACTTGTGATTACCCGAAATCGCAAGGATGGGTTTGATGAATTTTTTGACGCCTTTCTTGATAGTATCGAAGCGAACGGCTGCTATTGCGGCGGGGCCGGCAAGGAAGACACTTTCGACATGATCGTCGAGCTTGGCAGCTCGTCCGATGACCGCAATGCGAGAACGAAAAGCATCATTGCATGGTTGGAGGCCCGCTCTGATGTGCAATCGTGGAAAGCAGGCGACGAGTTTGACCTCTGGCATGGGGACTTCGAAGAAAATACCGCCGGTAGCCTATCAAGAAGTCATGGATAAGCATCGCCGCTCATGAATGTCCGCTTTCTCTCCCCGGCCCGAGAGGCCAGTCGGTTGTGTTTTTGAGCGGTATGAATTTTAGAATTTGATTACGGCTAAGCATCAGGCCAATGGCCTCGACTCCGTTTACCAGTACACCCGTAAATCCTTAAAACATGTTGTTTACGGCTTTAACCTGGTATATAATTAATCAAACAAAGGCTGGAAAGGAGCATAAAGAATGAATCCTCGTATTGTATCCGACCCGAATATCTGCGGGGGGGAACCGTGTGTAAAAGGGACCCGTATCCCTGTCCATATTGTTCTCAGTCATCTTGCCGCAGGCGAAAGTAATGAAACAATTCTAAAAAGTTTTCCACGGCTCACCTTGGAAGACATCAAAGCCTGCCTTGAATATGCCTCGTTTCTCGCAACAGAGAAGTTCGCCGTGGCATGAAGATTGTCCTTGACGACGAGCTGCGCGAAACCCGACAACTTCACTGATTCAAATGACCACTGGAACAAGTTAATCTTCTTTATAAACAACCTCTCTTGCTAGGAGCACATTACTATGATCAGCCCTCAACTCGTCACCACCGCATTTGACCTCCCCGGCCACCGCATCGTGAAGAACCTCGGCGTGGTGCGGGGCATCGTGGTCCGGTCGCGCAGCATCGTCGGGAACGTCGGCGCGTCGATCCAGACACTTTTCGGCGGGAACATTACAATCTACACGGACCTGTGCGAGAAGGCCCGTTCCGAATGCCTATACCCTGATGCTGGAGCACGCGGCGGAGCGCGGGGCGAACGCGCTTATCGGCATGCGCTACGACGCCAACGAGGTTGCAGCAGGCGTCACCGAGGTGCTGGCTTACGGGACTGCCGTGATGGTAGAACAATCGCCGCGGTAGCCGTTGGACAAAACGCTTCATTGCCCGATAGCTCCAAGAGACGCTACGCGGAAATGCGCTGTCCAGCCTACGCCTACGAGCTGAAGTTATCAGAAGTAAAAAATTACCGTATTGCGGGAAAGCCGGGTATGTTATAATGGAATACGGAAAAGGGAGGAGGATGGAACTATGTCGGTCAAGGATAAAATTAAGAACGAGGTGGACAGGCTGCCGGAGCATGCTCTTGCCGAGGTGCTGGACTTCATCCAGTTTCTTGAGCTGAAAGTGGAAAAGGATTCGTTCGTCAAAGCTTCCCAACGGCTGTCTGAGCGCTCGTTCGAAAAGATATGGAGCAACGAAGAGGACGCCGTATATGACAACTTATAAACGGGGTGATGTCGTTCTCGTACCCTTTCCTTTTTCAAACCAGACCGCAACCAAGAAGCGTCCCGCAGTGGTTATCAGTTCATCTCTTTACAACGAAAAAACCAATGATCTCGTTATTATTGCCGTGACGAGCAAAGTCGAAAAAAACACCGATGTCGGCGAATGCCTTATTCCCGACTGGCAGAGCGCAGGTTTACTGAGACCATCCGCCGTTAAGCCCGCCATATCAACTATTGAGCAAGTCCTGGTGCTGAAGAAGCTGGGTAGTCTCTCCGCGAACGATATCCCGGCTGTGGATCTGATGTTGAAAACATTCCTAGGTCTCCAATAGGTCGGCAGTAGACAGGTCTGGACCGTGCTGAAAAATAACAGCAACTTCTCCAACGGCCAAAAAGCAGGCTGCCGGTTAGCTCGTCGTTCTCAATTATGAAAGCAACCTTTCTCGGTACTAACGGCTGGTACGACACGGCAACCGGCAATACGGTCTGTATCCTGATCGAGACCGTGAAGTATGACATTGTGCTCGACGCGGGAAACGGCATCCACAAACTCGACAGCTATGTGTCCGGACGGAAGCCCGTGTTCATTTTCCTGAGCCATTTCCATCTGGACCACATCGCGGGCCTTCACATCCTGGGAAAGTTCAGGTTCGAACAAGGGCTTGTGATCTGCGGGCCTGAAGGGACGAAAAAAGTCCTCACCACGCTCATCGCTCAGCCGTTCACCATGCCCCTTGGCCAGTTGGAGTACCGCACCGAGATCCTTGAGCTTCCCGCTGAAATAAAAAAACTGCCTTTCAAGGTTGAGGCGCTGCCGCTCAGGCACGCTTCCCTCACGCTTGGCTATCGGTTCAGGATCGATGGGAAGATCGTTGCTTATTGCCCGGACACGGGCTTTTGTGAGAACGCGCTCAGGCTTGCCGCGGAGGCCGACCTTCTCATCACTGAATGCGCGTACCGGCCGGGACAGATTGTCGAGAGCTGGCCGCACTTAAACCCCGAGACGGCTGCGCGGATCGCCGTGGAAGCGCGCGCCAAACTGCTCCATCTCGTCCATTTTGACGCCAGTCTTTATCCCACGCTTGACGACAGGAGACTTGCCGAGGAAACCGCAAGGAAGGTTTTTCCGAGGACCGTCGCATCTCTCGACGGCATGCAGGTCGATATTTAAGCGTTCTTCTGCTCCGCCAGCCAGTCCTTCGCCTGCTCAACGGTATCAAAGAGATGTATCTGCCGCTTCGATACCAGCACAATGGTGTCCAGGACGATCTTCTTGAGGCCTTCGACCCCGACGACGGCCGCCGCCTTCACATAAGGCTTGTTGTGAGCGGTATAGCTTTTCATCTGCTGGTTGACCGCGTCGTTATGCTGCGTATTGGTCACATCGGTCAGCGTGAGCAGCGATTGGCGGGGCCGAGATGCAATGACGGTCTTGGCGTGTGCGATGAGGGGAAAGAGCTCCGTGACCTGACACCCGGAAAAATCGATATAGAGAATCTCCGCGCCTTTATGCTGTATGAATCTGATCCGCTCCATGGCTCCTCCCAGACGACCCGGAAGTTCTTCAATAAATCGAATAGTAATACTATATCATAAAATTCATCGTGAATAACGGGAAGAAGCTTCGTGAGGAGGCGCCCGAGGCGTTATATTTTTGCTACAATAATAATAGACGCAGCATTCGAAACGTGTTCATATACGTACAGCCGTGGTACAGGATTATCGAGGTCGATCCATGAAAAACCAGCAGATAGCAAAGATATTCACCGAAATAGCCGACCTTCTTGAGCTCAAGGGCGAGAACGTTTTCCGCATCAGGGCCTACCGCAGGGCGGCGCAGAACATCGACGGGCTGTCCAAGGACGTGGCGACGCTTTCGGACAAGGAGCTTGCCGCGATCCCCGGCATCGGCCCGGACCTGGCGGCCAAGATCAAGGAATTTATCGCAACAGGACGGGTAGCGGCCCATGAGAAACTCAAAAAAGAGATCCCCGAAGGCGTTCTCGCGCTCTTGAAAGTGCCCGGTCTCGGCCCGAAAAAGGCGAAGCAGTTCTATGATGCGCTCAAGATCAAGAGCGTCGACGACCTCGAAGCCGCGATCAAAAAGGGCAAGCTCGCGGGTTTGCCGGGGGTCCAGAAAAAAACGGAAGAAAACATCCTGAAAGGGATCGAACTCCTGAAGCGGGGAACGGACCGGCGGCCGCTGGGCCGCGTGCTGCCGCTGGCAGAGGACATTGTACGAAGGATGAAGGATTCGTCTCCCGTGGATAAAATTGAAGTAGCGGGAAGCCTCCGGCGGTGGAAGGAGACGGTGAAGGACATAGACATCCTTACGACCTCGAAGCACCCTGAAAAGGTCATGGACGCCTTTGTAAAGCTCCCCCACGTGGGCCGCGTGCTCGCGCATGGCGAGACCAAGTCATCGATCATCACCGATGAGGGCATCCAGGTGGACCTCAGGGTCGTGGAAGAGGACTCCTTCGGCGCCGCGCTCGCCTATTTCACCGGAAGCAAACAGCACAATATCAAGCTGAGGGAGATGGCGGTGCGGGCAGGCCTCAAGATCAACGAATACGGCGTGTTCAAGGGGCCGGGGGAAAAGAAGATCGGCGGCAAGCTGGAGGAGGACGTTTACAAGGCGCTCAAGCTCCCCTTTATCCCGCCGGAACTGAGAGAAGACACCGGAGAGATCGATGCGGCCCTGGCGGGGAAACTTCCGGACCTCGTGACCGTGGAAGACATCAAAGGCGATTTGCACGTGCATACGAAATGGTCGGACGGAAGCCATGACCTCGATACCGTGGTCGAAGCGGCGAAGAAGAAAGGCTACCAGTACATCGCCGTCACGGACCATACCAGGGGCCTCGGGGTGGCGCGGGGGCTCGATGAAAAGCGGCTCGCCGAGGAGATCAGACTCATTGATGAAGCGAATAAAAAGATGTCCGGATTCAAGATCCTAAAAGGCACGGAGATCGACATCCGCTCGGACGGCAGGCTCGATCTTGCCGACGAAGCGCTTGACGGACTCGATATCGTTGTCGCGTCGATCCATTCGGGCTTCAAGCAAACGGAGGAGCAGATAACGAAGCGCCTTCTTTCAGCGATCAGAAACCCTTATGTTTCCGTGATCGCCCATCCCACAGGCAGGCTTATCGGAGAGCGCGATGCTTATGCAATGGACATGGAGGCGGTGCTCAGGGAGGCCGCGAAGTACGGCGTGGCCATGGAGGTGAATGCCTATCCGCTCCGGCTCGATTTGAACGATCTTCATATCAAGATGGCAAAACAGTACGGGATTTCACTTGTCATTAATACCGACGTCCATGTTACAAGCCAGTTCGACTTCATGACCTATGGCATATCGGTAGCCCGCAGGGGATGGGTGGAGAAGAAGGACGTGTTGAATGCGCTGGAATATGACGAGCTCATGCGGAGGCTCCAAGCGATGAGGACCGGGAAAAGAAAGGAGGGGAAGGCCGTTACCCCTTCCTGATCCGGCAGCTTTTGAACGATCCTTCTATTTCCGCCTTGAGGCTGTTGAAATCACCCTTGCCCTGGGTCCTGATGACCACTTTCCGGTAGCCGTCCTTTACGCCTTCATAAGAAGTGAGTATTCCCTGGAGGCGGAAGTTGTGCTTTCGGACCATGTCCGCAACTTCCTTGATCGAACCCGCCCGGTCCTCGATCGTAACGCACACCCGGTTGCCGCCGTGCCGCACGCCGGTGATATCCACAAGTGCGCGAAATATGTCCTTGTCCGAGATGATACCGGTGAGATTGTCAGTGTCCAGGACCGGGAGGCATCCTATGCCCCGATCGAGCATGATCATCGCCGCTTCTTCCACCGGGGCGTCAGAGGTTGTCGTGATGACGCCGGTCGTCATCATCTCCTTGATCTTCGTCTTTGCGAGGATGTAGTGCAGTTCATAAATGTCGAGGGACGTTGCCTTTGACGGGCTGTACTCCTTGATGTCCCGGTCGGAGATGATCCCCTTGAGTTTACCGCCCTTGACAACGGGAATGTGCTTGATGCCTTTCTCTTTCATCAAGGAGAGCGCATCGGAAAGATAGTCGTCCGGGCTTACCGAAAAAACCTTTTTTGTCATCCAGTCGGAAACATACATAGGCCACCTCCGGTATGAATAAAAGACGATGCATGACACAGGATGCATGATCCATGATTATCGTACAGAGCCGGCCTTCATCATGTATCCTGAATCGTGTATCCTGGCTGTTTACAACCCCAGGTACGCCGACCTGACATGAGGGTCGTTCAGCAGGGCCTTGCCGGTCCCCTGCATGACCACCTTGCCGGTCTCGAGCACGTAGGCACGGTCGGCGATGTCCAGAGACTGCTTTACGTTCTGCTCCACGATCAGGACCGTCGTGCCTTCCTGCCTGATCTTCCCGATGACGTCAAAGATCTCCCGCACGAGGATCGGCGCGAGGCCGAGGGACGGCTCGTCGAACATCAGGAGCTTCGGCAGTGCCATGAGTCCCCTGCCGACGGCGACCATCTGCTGCTCGCCGCCGGAAAGCGTCCGCGCAGGCTGGCGTCTGCGTTCCTTGAGCCGCGGGAAGAGGGTGAACACCAGGTCCTTTGTCCTGACCCGCTGCTTCCGCGCCTCGCCTTTGAGCGAGCCCATGTCGAGATTTTCTTCAACGGTCATTTCGGCGAAGAGCCTGCGGGCTTCGGGACAGTGGACAATACCCAGCTCGATGAGATGAAAGGGGGCGATCGCATGGATCGGCTGCCCCTGGAACAGCACCTCGCCGCTCTTCGGCCGCAGAAGGCCTGATACGGTCTTGAGGGTCGTTGATTTACCCGCGCCGTTCGCGCCGATCAGCGCGACCACCTCACCCTGTTTCACCTCAAAGGAGATGTCCCAGACCACCTGGACGTCGCCGTAGAACACGTCTATGTTCCTGACCTCAAGCACTCTGCGCCTCTCCGAGATAAGCCTCTACGACCTGCGTGTTGTTGCGGATCTCCAGGGGCGCGCCTTCGGCGATCTTTTCGCCGTAGTTCAGGACCACGATCCGGTCGGACAAGGCCATGATGACCCTCATGTGATGCTCGATGATCATGATCGTTATCCCCTTGTCCTTGATCTGTCGTATGATCCCCATGGACACGTCGAGCTCGGACGCGTTCAGGCCGGCAAAGGATTCGTCGAGCAGCAAAAGCTCCGGCTGCGTGGCGAGCGCCCGTGCGAGCTCGAGCCGTTTTCTCTTCCCGAGGGGCAGGCCTTTGGAGATGACGTCCCGGTCATCAGAGAGCCCGGTGAACTCGAGGACCTCGCGGGCGAGCTCTTCCGCCTGTTTCTTGTCACGCGCCCGGAGGAACGCAGAGGCGATGACGTTGTCGTGGACGCTCATGCGCTGGAGGGGCTTGACGACCTGGAACGTGCGGGCGAGGCCGCGCCGGCAGATCCGGTGCGGCTTGAGGCCGGCAATGCTCCGATCTTTGAAAAGGACATCGCCGCGCGAAGGTTTGTAGAAGCCGTTCACCACGTTGAACAGCGTGGTCTTGCCCGCACCGTTCGGGCCGATGAGTCCCAGGATCTCGCCTTTGGCAAGGCTGAAGGAAATGTCCTTGATGGCGGCAAGGCCGCCGAAGAACAGGGAAACCTTTTTTACTTCAAGGAAGCTCATGACCGCCTCCTCGCGAAGCCGGCAATCCGTTTTAATTTCGCAAAATCACCCACGATGCCGTTGGGCAGAAAGATGATGATGACGATCAGCAGGATGCCGAAGAACGTATGATGGGCCGTGCCGAGCAGGGGGATCGACCGGATGAGCTCGGCAAGGAGGACCATGATGATAGCTCCGACGACGGGCCCCCAGTAGGTGGCCACGCCGCCGACCATCACGACCATGATCGTAACGATCGATATATCGTGCAGGGCGAAAACGACCTTGGGGTCGATGTAGCCCATGTAGTTCATATAGAAGGCGCCGGCGAAACCCGTGAGCACGGCGCTCAGGCAGAGCGCGATGGTCTTGTAGAGGGTGGTGTTGATGCCGAGCGACTCGGCCGCGTCCTGGTCCTCCCTGATCGCGACAAAATAGTAACCGAGCTTGGACTCGATGACCAGTTTGACCACGATGAAGGTGCCGCAGGCGAGAGCGAGGATGATGTAATAGTACCAGATTTTCTCGACCCAGGTGCGCTCCCGGATCATGATGCCGAGGTCGCCGCCGGTGAAATCGACCATATTCTCGGCAACGATCCGCAGGATCACTCCCATGGAAAGCGTGGCGAGGGCGAAGAACGGACCGCGCAGCCGAAGACAGATATACCCGATCACCAGGGCGAAACACGTTACGATGATGATGCTTGCCGGCAGCCCCCACCACCCCGAGAGGCCCAGTTTGCTGTAAAGGATGCCGGCGGTATAGGCTCCCGTGCCGAAGAATGCGGCATGGCCGAAGGACACCTGGCCGCAGTAGCCGGACAGGAGGTTCCAGGCCATGCCGATCACGGACCACATGATGACGAGGATCAGAATGTGCATGGCGTAGGAGCTGAGGCCGATGAGCGGCAGCACGGCGAGGAGTCCGACGATTATGGAGGGAAGGTATTTTTTCATTCAAACTCCCCCTCACGCCCTGCACTCGCCGTTCGGCTCGTAATCGCGGGTGCAAGGCCCCGGCTCTCTCCTGACGGGAGGGAGGAAGGGAGGGTTAAACGCTTTTTCATCTGAACCTCTTCGCCTTCAGAAGCGACGCAACACCGCCCGGCAGGAAGATGAGCGCGGCAACGAAGATCATGAACCGCCCGACCGGCGCCCAGCCCATGCCGATGTAAGTGGCGGTGAGGGACTCAAAGATGCCGAGGATCAGGCCGCCGATAATGGCGCCGACCGTGGACCCGAGCCCTCCTAAAATGGTTATGACAAAGGCGATCAGCGTGAACTGGCCGCCGATATCGGGATAGATATAGTAGATCGGAATAAAGAGGCAGCCCGCCGCTCCCACGAGGGAAGAGCCGAGCCCGAAGGTGATGACCCGCATCCGGTCCACATTCACGCCCATGAGGAGCGCCGCGTCGCGGTCCTGGGCCGTTGCCCGGATGGACTTGCCGGTGTCCGTCCTGGTCAGGAAGAACCAGAGGCTGATGGTGATGAGAACGGCGATGACGAACGAAACGGACCACGGCATGGAGAGCGACAGCTCGATGGGCGAGTTCTTCCATAGGTCCCGGAGGTACCACGCTTTGGTCGAATAGTCCACGGGCGTTTGCCGGTAATCGGATTTGAAAATGATGGTCGCGACGTTCGCGAGCACCATGCCGATCCCGACCGTGAGGATCACCTGGTTCTCCGGCAAAATGGATTCAACCTTGAGCACCGGGTTGATCAAGTACTTCTGGATCACGACCCCGAGCAGGAACAGGGCCGGTGCGGCAATGAAGACGGAGAGATAGGGATCGATATGGAAAAAAGAAAAGAGAACAAAGGCGATGTACATGCCCACCATCATGAGCTCGCCGTGGGCGAGGTTGATGATCTTCATCACGCCCATGATGATGGTCATGCCGATGCCGATCAGGGCATAGAGCCCGCCGAGGAGCACGCCGGATATGAGTGTCTGGAGAAGGACCTCAAGCTTGACGGGGGACATGGAAAACCTTTCGAATGCGGAATTCGGAATGCGAAATGCGGAATAAAAAATCCGCTTTATGCCTCATGGGTTTCAATCCGCATTCCGCATTTGGATTACTTTCTCTCTCTCCAGCTTGCGACCGGGAAGATGTAGGGCGCGCTGGCAAGATCCTTCGGCCATATGGTCTCGAACTCGCCCTTGATGACCTGAATGGCGAGGGTGGGCATGAAGTTCTGGTTCTGGTATCCTTCCTTGTCTTCGAACTTCACGGGACCGAAGGCTGTCTTGATATTGGTGGCCTTCAGCGCATCGCGGATGCCGTCCTGGGTCAAGCTCTTCGCGCGCTCGAGCGCGTCTTTTACCGTAAACAGCGCCGCATAAGCGGAGGCGCCGTGATAGGAGGGATAATCGCCGTGTTTTGCTTTGTATTTTTCGGCGAATTCCTTCGTGCCGGGATACTTGAGCTGGGGAGTCCAGAGCGTCGCACTCACCACGTATTCCGCGGCATCCTTTGCTCCGTCGATGAACTCGGGGATCGCGAAGCCGGCAGCGCCGCCCGTGTAGAGCCTGGCGTCCACCCTGAGCTCTTTTGCCGTCTTCATGAGAAGCTGGGCCTCGTTCGCGTAGGAGACGGTATAGACCACGTCAGGCTGCGCCTCCCGGACCTTGCTCAGGAGCGGCCTGAAGTCGATGGCGCCGGTCTCGAACTTCTCTTTCAGTACGACCTTGATGCCGAGTTTCTGGGCGTCCTTTTCCATGGCCTCGGCGCCCGAGGTTCCGAAGGCTGAGCTTTCATACAGGATCGCTATGGTCTTGGGCTTCACGACCTCTTTCAGGAACGAGACCAGGGCGTCGGCGTAGTGGGCATTGACCTGGTTCTGACGGAACACGTACCTGTAATTCTGCTTTGTAATGTCGTCATCGGCGCTGGCTACGATCAGGTAGGGCGTTTTGCGCTCTTCAGCAACGGCGGCAACGGCCTTGGCGCAGGACGAGGTGTACTCGCCGACGATAAGGGGCTGCTTCTTCACGTCAATGAGCTTTTCCACGATTGCGCGGGCGGTTTCGGG